>ENA-UOWG01000080-UOWG01000080.1-activated-sludge-metagenome-genome-assembly--contig:-NODE-80-length-170400-cov-9.104676_pt1 | contig 170400 bp, 127 predicted proteins | sample MGYA00238147_ERZ761563 | MGnify/ENA primary metagenome ERZ761563 (study PRJEB28884, sample SAMN05720216) | anaerobic digester metagenome | isolation source: active sludge of municipal...
ACGACAATCCCGTACGCACGAGCCTCGCGTCGGTGGATCCACAGAAGGGCCTCCTGGCCGAGATCTTCTCCTTACCGTCAGGAGGAGACACCAGCTACGCCGGAATGGCAGCAAACGATGATGATCGCCTGTGGCTCAGCTACTACTCATCGCACGAGGGCCGGACGTCCATATACCTCGCGGTGCTCCGGTTGGACGGTAAGACAAAGCCGGCACGGTGATCAACAGCGGCAGCGGAGTGTGCGTGCCTGTTCTCGACAGGCGGCCGCTGGGTTGCGCGGCGACCCATGGGGTAATCGCCCCGGGCCCATCGAAATCGCACCGAAACGATGCGGGATGTGACTCTGCAAATGCCGCTCTTCTCCGAGGTTTTGCCTTGTTTCTGCGGAAGCCTCTGTTAGACTACGGTGTATCACATATCCGTTGAATCTCTATCGCAAAGTGCTCGACGGACGAGGCTTTGCCGAACAACTGCAGAACGGACAAAGGAGGCAGCCATGCGACGGAGTCTTCGATGGGCGGCGCCCTTGGTACTAGCTGGAATACCGCTAGTCTATGCGGCTCTGGTGGTGCCGAACGACATCCAGCAACCCGGTACCCAGCCGAATCAGGTGAGCAACCTGGAGTCTCCCGACAAATGCGACAATTGCCACGGGGGCTACAACCAGGCGGTCGAGCCGGCCTTCAATTGGCGGGGCAGCATGATGGCCAACGCCGGCCGCGACCCGATTTTCTGGGCGACGCTGGCGATCGCGGAGCAGGATTTTGACGGCTCGGGTGACTTGTGCATCCGCTGTCACAGCACAGGCGGCTACTACGCTGGCCGGTCTGTCCCGACCGACGGCTCGGGATTGGCGGCAGGTGACGCCGACGGCGTGGAGTGCGACAACTGCCACAAGATGACCGATACGAACGGCCTCGAGTATCCGGGAGTCATGATCGCGCCGTTCATCGCCAACGACGGAGCAGGCGGCGGTTACTACGGTAGCGGCATGGAGTCGCTCTCCGGCGGCAACGCCAAGCTCGGTCCTTACAGCGACGCGGCGGCACGCCACCAGTTCATGCAGTCGAGATTCCACCGCGATGTGGACTACTGCGGTACGTGCCACGACGTGTCCAACCCGGCGGTGGGCGACTTGGCCCACAAAAACGGGGCGCAGTCAACGGCGGATCCGGTGGTCGCGAATGGCGTGCTCGGCGGGGCAGTGGACGGCAAGGCCGCCTTCAACAACTTCCCATACCAGTATGGGGTCGTGGAGCGCACCTACAGCGAGTACAGCTCGGGCGCGCTCTCGAAGACGCTCGTATCGAGTTACTCCAGTCTACCGGCCGACCTGAAAGCCGGGGCGATCGAGGCGGCCTCTATGAGCTCGGGGGGCAACTACAAGGACGGCGCTGCCCGCTACTTCAGCTGCCAGACCTGCCACATGCGGGCGGTGATCGGCTATGGGGCCAACAAGTCCGGGATTCCCCTCCGACAAGACCTGCCGCTGCACGACATGACCGGCGGCAACTACTGGATGCCGGATGTGATCCTGTCCCAGAACGCGCAGAACACACTGCGGCTGGGCGGCGGGCTGACCGCCCTCCAGATCTCGGCCATCCGGGCCGGCAAGACGCGGGCACAGCAACAGCTCAGCCTGGCGGCATCATTGTCGGTGACAGGCAACACGCTGAAAGTCACCAACCTGACTGCCCACAAGCTGATTTCGGGCTATCCCGAGGGCCGGCGCATGTGGCTGAACATCAAGTGGTACGACGGCGACGGCAACCTGGTGCGCGAAGACGGGAAGTATGATGTCGTCGCATCCGTCAACGGCACACCTGTCAAGTCGGTCGTCGACCTGGACTACCCTTACATCTACGAGGCCCACTACGGCATGACCCAGGAGTGGGCCAACCAGCTCCTGGATCTGGGCTACTCCCCTGACCTGCCCCTGAGCTTCGATCGGGTCGCCGGTACCGTCGACTACACGCTCGGCGATCTCGCCGGGCAAGCGCCCGGCAGCTATCACGAGACCTTCCACTTTGTGCTCAATAACACAGTGGCCAAGGACAACCGCATCCCGCCGTACGGCTTTGCCTACAACGAGGCCCGGGTGCGCAATGCCTTGCCGGTGCCGGCAACGCAGTACGGCAGCCCTGCAACCGATGGAGTCTACAACTACTGGGACGAGATCGCGCTCGATCCGCCGGCCGGCGCCGCCTACGCGGATATCCAGCTCCTCTACCAGCCGACGAGCTGGGAGTATGTGCAGTTCCTGTACCTGGCCAACACCGGCCAGAATGCTTTCCTGGCCAACGAGGGCGTCAACCTGCTCAACGCTTGGCTGAACACCGGGATGGCCGAGCCATACGTGATGGCGTCAACGACGTGGGGCAGCGCTCCGCCGCCGCCGTGCGGCACGCCGGGCGTCCCCCAGAACCTGCTCGCCAAGGCCGGAAAGAAGAGCATCACCCTGACGTGGGCGGCGAGCAACCCGGCGCCTGCGGGTGGTTACCGGGTCTACTACGTGCAGTCTGGCAAGCTGCAGTTCCGCGCCGGGGTTTCCAAGACTTCGCTGACCTACAAGGATACCGGATTAACCAGCCGCCAGACCTACACCTACGTGGTGACCGCATGGAACGATTGCAATGGGAACGGGGTGTTCGACGCGGGTGTTGACACTGAGAGTGCGGTCAGCAACCAGGCCTCGGCTACGGCGCAGTAGCGTCTTGCCGCACGCGGCCACCACGATTCGGTGAGCCTCTCATGAGGCAGTTGCGTTTTCCGTTGGTCTTGCGGTGATTCTCTGTCCGCACCGCCTGAAGGTGCGTGCCGAGCGGAGGACTTCAATGCAGAGCCGGCATCTTCTTTGGCTGCTGTCCGCCGTGGTGGCCCGGGAGGCTGTGGCGCGCGGCACGGGCTGGCCTCGGTCACGGGCTTGCCTCGGTTAGCGGCTACTCCATTCGGTCGGCATGGAAGACGACTCGGTACGGTCGGTTCGGGTCGCATCGTGGAGGTCGAGGGACGAGGATGAAGTCATCGGTGATCACCGGCTTCAGGTCCTTGCCGTCAATGATCTGCACGTTCTTGATTCGGCGATCGAGAAAGTGTACGAACGGGCGACCGCCCCGCTGGGAGCCGTTTGTGTTGACGGCGGCGAAGCTCTTCTCCCCGAGATTGGGCCTGATCTCGAAGGTGTAGACCTGGTTCTCGACAGTGAGAACCTGCTCATAGGCCAGCTTCCCCGGGGCCATACGGGCTTGCCATGCCGGATCGCCATAGAACGCCACCACATCGCGATCGAACTCCAGTCCGCGTCTGTCTTCGGCACTCGTGCCCGGCTCGCCCAGCCGATGCACCAGGGCATGTTGATTGGCGAAGAATGCCTCGGAGAACGTGTATCGGCCGGGCTGTTCCACGAAGTAGTCCAAGCACCCCCAGCCTCCGTAGCCGTACCACGTCGATACGGTGTAGCCCAGCATTTGTGTGACTCCGGCCGAGTTCAACCAGGCCAGAGCCATCGCTTCAAGGCCATCGATGTGGCCCATCAGGCAGTTGCCGACCGGCATGTACACCTTGGCATTGGGCGAGTCAATCGGGTGCCTCGCACCCTGGGTGTCGAGGCCGTAGAGTCTGCCCTTGGCGCACTGGAACCGGCCGTTGCGGTACCTGAAGCCGATTTGCCAGTCTCTCTCGGTCGCATGGCCGGAGGTGACAAAGAGATCCGCCTGATACTTGTTGAGTGTATCGACCAGGGCCGAGGTCGTGTCATCCGGTCCGCGAAGCTGCTCGACCTCTCCGCCGGGTTGCCTGCGCACCATCTTGCCTTTCACGAGTTCATCGTACCAAAGCCCTTGTTCGCAGCACTCCAGGGCGATCTCGGTGCCTGCGGCGGTTTTGCGGACGACCAAAGGGGCATCGTATCGGGCGATCCGCAACGCATTCGCGGCATCGTATCCGGTCAGGATACCCCAGCGGGTGTCGGTGTAGGAATCGTCGTCAAGCCGCCGCGTCAACTGATGCACTTCCGCCACGAACTGGCGGTTCGCCTCGGTTGGACGGGCCACGAAACAACTATGCTTCGGGAATTGCCTTCGCAACTCTTCCAGTACCTCAGCCACGGCTTTGTCGTAGACGATCACCTTCGCGCCGTACTTCCTGACCAGCGCCTCGACAACCGGCTTCCAGTCATCCTGGTCGTAAGTCGATCGTGATACAGTGACAGCGTACTCCGTTCGGCCCACTGTCTCGGCGGCCCCGGGCGACTGCGATGCCATAAGCAGCCACAGCAGGAAGACCGCGGTCGGCAGGAGGAACGCCTGGCTCAAGCGGCCGGTGGTGATCGGGCCGACCAGATCAGCAGCCCCCCTGGTTGTGACGTGCGCGGGGAAAGCAGCTGCGGTCTCCGGTGAGCAGAATCGGCAGTTCGGCTGTGTCATTCTCGAATCGACTCCGTACAGATTGGATTTCGTGCAGATAAACGGGGAGCGGCTCGCAGGGCATGCGACGCTCAACTCTCACCATGCTGACCTTTCCGTGCGGCTGGCAACCGATAGGGAGACTCGTCGGACGCTCGTGGTCCTATTGACCTCTACGGGGCTACGATCGGTCCCAGGTACAAGCTGTAGTTGAACACGACGACGCCGCTAACGCTGGCATCCGATGCTCGCGTGGCCGTCGTGCGCCATGCATACGTCTGGGGCAGCAGATCGGTTGGACTGCATGATGCGCAGTTGACCACCAGCCTCGCTGCGTACCGCGTGTCAAGCTGGGTTCCGTCGAACCCCTCGATAGGCCTCACGCCTGCCGGCAGGGGTTCGAAGGCGGTCTGCTCGAGCGCGATGTTGTATTCCTGTACGACCGTGTCGCCAGCGACCAGTTCCACCCGGATAGCCAGGTCGCCGACCGTCAGCGCCCCAATGCTGTATACGATCACATCGATCGTCGTATCCTCTCGAGGGTCCACGGCTCCGCTACCTGATGAGGATGTGCTGCATGTCATCGAGGTGTTGGTACGATCAAACTGCACCCAGCAGCGATGCTCTATCGGAACTGCAACAATTCCGACGAGCTCTGGGCAACCGACGAGGGTAGGAAGCAGGAAGGGTACCAGGGCGATACACGCGGCCTTGATCCAGGGTCTTGCAGCGTTCATCACAATCTCCTTCTGAGAGGTCTTCGGCGCAGCGAGGTCCGGCCTCACCGCCGGATCATCCAGAGCCATTGTACCGCGCTGCCCTCGCCGGGCAGCAGTGGACGTGGCGAGGCAGATCACGCTGAGATTCCGTCGATCCCAGGCAGCACGGCCGGGCGGGGGGATTGGTGCATGCCGCGCGGTGCGGATCGTGAATCTTCGTAAGCCTTTCTGCCGCTTCGGCAGATGTTCTCTGCGGCCTTTCTCGGCATCTGTTCTGCGAGAATACCCTGTTGTCACCATTCCTATCGGCGGATCGCCCTGGCCGGCCAAAGAGAAACCCGGTGTCGACGCTGCAGACACTGCCTCTCCTGTTTCTCACGGGTCTGGACACGGCCGCCATCACTCTTGAGGTCGGCGGCGTTCTCCATGCGTGACAGCCATCAATGCCAAGAAGCATGCGGGTCAAGGAGCTTCGACGAAGAAGACGCCCCTGGAATGCACTTCGAGTTCCGTGGTTCTCGACGCTGCGGATGGTTTTGAGAGTCAGTCGTTGCGGGGAATCTGCTCCCGCCCCGGCAGCCTGCCGTCGATGCTCTGGAAGCGGGAGGGTACCGTCTTGTTGGAGAGGATCCACTCCTTGCCGATTTCAAGAGCGGCGTCGCGGCCGGTGCGCAGGTCATCGAGGGTGGGTGTGGAGACGATGTGTGGAGGGATGCCGTGACCCTCGAAGACGACGCCATTGGCCCGGAGGCCCAAGGCGCGGGAGATGCGTAGCTGGGTGCCGTCGGGGAGCGTGACACTGGTGGGACCGCCGCCCGCGCCGTTGGTCGGGCTGCCGACCAGGAGGATGTGGCCCATCGCCTCAATGCCGGAGACGAAATGCTCGCAGGCGCTGGCGGAAGCTTCGTCGATGAGCACCGCCGCGCGGCCTCGGTAGGTCCAGGGTCCGCGAGGACGGACCCAGCCGATCGTTCTTTCGTAGGTGGTCGTCCCGGCCTTCCGCCAGAAGTCGATGCTGCTGACCACGGGCTTGTCGGTCAGGCGGCCGTTGACCCGGTCGGCGAGTCGGTCGTCACCACCACCGTTGCCGCGGACGTCGATGATGATTCCCTTAAGGTTCTTGAACTGCTCGAGGAGGCGGTCGAACTCCTCGGGGATTCCACGGCCGGAGACCTGGCCGTGCCACTGGGCGATACGAATGTAACCCACCGAACCCCCCAGCTCGCGCGAGGACAGGGTTGGCTCCTGCCAGAACTTCGGCGCTGGCTCGCGGCGGAGGATGACGACGCGCGGCACGCCGTCGGCGCCTTCGACCGTAGCGGTGACCGTCGTGCCGGGTTCGCCGCAGAGGAGACGCTCGCAAGCTTCGCGGATCCGGCCCCGTTCCGTCGAGTTGCAGACCAATCTGAGCTGGTCACTGAGGCATCGATCCGCGGGCCGTCCGCCGATGGCCGTGATGATGTCGCCCGGGGAGAGCTCCGTGCTGGGATGGGCTCGCATGACCGCGACCTTGCCCTGCACCTGATTGAGTTGGAGGGGAGGTGGCGCCAGCTTGGGCTGTCCGGGATAGGAGACGATACGCGTATGCGTATCGTTGAGGCGGGCCATCTGTTCGAGGAGGACGTCGTAGAACTCAGCGTCGCTTCGGGCTCGGCGGATGCGATTCTCGGCCGGTTCGAGCCATTCGCGGCCGCCGATGCCCTTGTATTCCAGTGCCGGATAGATCCTGTTGAGATTGTCCCAGAGGGACTCGAGGACTTCGAGACGCTTCTCGGTAACGGCGTCTGACTCATCCTCTGTCGCCGTCTGGGCGGCCGCACAGTGGGCAAACAAGGTTAGTCCGAAACAGAGAGCAGTGACGTGTGCTCGCATGTCAGATGAATCTCCAAGCCGCAGCGGACATCTCGGATTCGGTGTCGTTTTCGGCGCGCAAGTGTGGAATGCAAGTGTCTCGTCCTCGGCGGACCCGTAGGTCACCATGGAAGTCGTGTTCACCAGACAAGACGGTGAGACCCTGATCGCCCATGGCGATGCTCGCCGGTTCGCTCGGCGACCTCCTCCGGGCTATGCCGCCGGGCGGCGCGTAGCACGTTCCGTTGCCCCTGGCCCAGACTCGATCGCAGAGAGAACGCCCTGGGAGGAAGAGAAGAACGCTCTGCGGCTCTTCCCCCGCCGATCTGCTGCCGTCTCGATTAGCGTACCATCCGGTCTCTCTCACGCAAGAGGAGACCATTGGCGAGCAGATGGGAACGGTTCTCTGGATGGCACGAAAACGAAGGCGGCGTGACCTACCCAGCCGCACCGGATACGCCCGGGGGGAGGAGGAGTCGCGAGCGGACTTGTGACGACTCCCGGGTCATCCTACAAGCCTGATAGCGAGCCGCGCACCGAGCGCGATTCTGTTGGAGAGCTGGTGTTCTGAATTCCTCCATGACACAATTCGCCTGAGACGGTGCAGAACCGAATTTGCTGCACACGCCGGAGGCGGTTGGCTACATCGACCAACTTGCATGGATGGGGGACGCCCAGGACCATCGAGTGGTCGTCCGCAGCGGCTCTCTTTCACCTCGGCAGACTCAGCCGGCGGGGGCGGGTCGGTGAAGATTCGCCGACTGCGACGTGGCGGCAAGCGGCTTGATGAGGACGGTCAGAGCGGTGGCGATCCTGCAGTGGGCAGGTCTCAGGCGATCTCTCGTTCAGTCTGGAACTTGCACACGGCTTCGCACCTGGCGGGATTGCCGCAGCACACAGCACGGATGAACTCGTAGTAGACGTCCTTGCTGAGGCCGTACTCGGCTCGCAGACTGCACTTTAGGCAGATGCGAGGCTTGCTGGTCGAGCCGCCCAAGATTCGTGACTGGATGTAGACCTGATTGCGGCCGGCGAAGCACTTCATCTTGGCGTTGAGCTGCTTCTCCATCATGGAGAGATTGCCGCGAAGCTCTTCCTCGCCAATCGGCGGCGGGCCTGCCAGGACGGCCAGGTGGGCCTTCCGGGCCTCGACGATGGCCGCTTCCAGACGAGCCTCGTCCACCGGGAACTCGAGAAACGCCTTGGCGCCCAGCTTCATGGCAATGGGTTGATGGCTGCCTGCTCCCCGCATCGCCAGCACGACCACCGGAATCTTGAGCTCGTTGTCTTTGAGGTACTTGAGCAACCGGGTGCCTTCGAGTTTCTTCAGATCCTGGCCGACGATGATGGCGTCCGGGCGGTTGCGGGCGATCTCTTTGATGCCAGCCACCAGTTCCTTGGCAGTCGTCAGATCGTGGCGCCTTTCAGTCATGCTCTGGAGCCGGGAGCGGATTTCATCGTCATGGTGAATGATCAACAATCTCGACACTTCAGCCATCCTCCGTTATTGACAGCTCGCGCTCTCCCAGGGAGTCCTGCGGCGTGCGGCATCCCGACTTGCGTCGGGCCAACCTCTCCCGCATGAACCATAGACCGCCCCAGGTGTCCTCACCACGGGCGTTCGTATGCGGACGTGGGTGTCGGGAGAATGCCCCCCTGACGGTCATTCGTTTGCCGTGGCGGCGACAGACTCGAGTCCGGCGAGGGCAAACCGGACCAGATGATCGACAAGGCGGTCAAGTTCATCTCGGCCAAAGCCGAGCTTGGGAAACAACCGCCTCATACTGCTTCGGTCCATGACCAGGAGCATGAAGATGGGGCCGGCGACGCTCATGCACCCGCGAGCCACTGCCGGATGATCCTGGGGAAGACCCATCAGCTCACTGACGATGGATGCCAGGATTCGAGTCTTGGGGAAGATCTCGCGGTCTCGAACCGAGTCTGCCACCGGCGAGGGGGAGACGATCTCGCGTCCGATGACGCGCAATTCCCACGAGCCAGATCCCTGCCCGGTGAGGGTCCGGGCGATCAACTCGATGCCGGCCCGGAGCTTGGCGGCGGGATGGGTTTGTCCGGCTACTGCCGCCGAGAGAGCGTCAAGTCTGATCAATCGCCGATAGGCTTCCGCGACGACCTCGGCATAGAGAGCCTCCATGCCGCCGAAGTGGTAGTTCACGGCGGCGGTGTTTGCACCCGCACGGCTGCAGATCTCCTTGCCGGTCGCCCGGTCGTAGCCCTTTTCCGCAAACACTCGTCCGGCGGCCTCGAAGAGCCTGCGGCGTGTGCCCTGCTCGTGGGTTTTGGGTTCCAGGATCTGTCGGGGGCGGCCGCGATCGGAGATTCTCGACCTCATCACAGGAAGTATAGCATGCCCACCACCGCAAAGTCAAATATTAATTTGAAATTTTGATTTTCCTGGGTTATACTAGGGTATGAGACACAGAATGCTGTTGGGTCTGATGGTCCTGGCGGCGGCCTGCTCCGCCGCGATGTGGTGGTGGCAGACCCGCGACGGACGCGTTTCCGATCAGATCGTGCTTCACGGCAACGTGGACCTGCGACAGGTGGACTTGGCGTTCAACAACGCCGAGCGGATTGCCGCGGTGCTGGTCAGAGAGGGCGAGGCTGTCCGGCGGGGTCAAGTCCTGGCCCGGCTCGATACCTCCCGGCTGGAGCCCCAACTCGAAGAGGCCGAGGCTCAGGTGGCCGCCCAACGCCAGGTGGTTCAGCGTCTTCGCAACGGCAGTCGCCCGGAGGAAATCGCGCAGGCTCGGGCCAACGTGGACGCGGCCAAAGCCGAGGAGGTCAATGCGCGCCGGCGTGATGATCGCCTCAGGAACCTCGTGGGCGTGAACGCCGCGGCGCCGCTGGAACTGGATGACGCCAGAGTGGCCCTGGATGCGGCTGCGGCAAGACTCCTAGCCGCTCAGAAGGGACTGGAGTTGATTGTTGCGGGTCCCCGCCAGGAAGAGGTTGCGGAGGCGGAGGCGCGCCTGCGTGCCGCCGACGCCGCCGTCGAGTTACTGCGCCGGTGCATCGCTGACGCACAACTGGTGGCGCCCGTCGATTCAATTGTGCGGTCGCGGCTTCTGGAGCCCGGGGAAATGGCTTCGCCCCAGCGCCCGGTGTTTTCTCTGGCCGTTACGGATCCGAAATGGGTGCGGGCCTATGTGTCCGAGACTGATCTTGGGCGCGTGCACTCCGGGATGGGGGCTCGTGTCGGCGTGGATAGTTGGCCGGGCCGGGAGTTCGAGGGATGGGTAGGCTTTCTTTCCTCGGTTGCCGAGTTCACGCCTAAGGCGGTGCAGACCGAGGAACTCCGGAGCAGTCTGGTCTACGAAGTCCGGGTCTTCGTGAAGGACCCTGGTGACGAGTTGCGTCTTGGGATGCCCGCCAGCGTACACCTTCCTGTTCGCCCTGCGGGTGGAACGACCTGCCGGCCAGGCACGATCGAGGCCTCGCCTCGGAGCATGGGAGGCGGGCTGTGACGGCCACCGATGTCCCGCTCGTGATCGGTCGCGACATCAGAAAGACCTTCCGGAGAGAGACCGGTGAACTGACTCAGGCGCTGACCGGCGTGTCCCTGGCGGCCGAGCGCGGGACGCTGACTGCCCTGGTGGGCCCCGACGGGGCGGGGAAGACCACGCTTCTGCGGTTGGTCGCCGGACTCCTCGCCGCGGACTCGGGTGAACTGAAGGTCCTGGGTGTTGACGTGGGAATCGCCCCCCACCAGGTTCAGACTCGCATCGGCTACATGCCTCAGAGATTCGGGCTATATGAGGATCTCACCGTGCGGGAAAACCTCGAGCTGTATGCCGCCATGCACGGCGTGACCGAACCTGAGAAGCGAGAGCGGTACCCGAGACTGCTTGAAATGACCGCACTCGGTCCCTTTCTCAGCCGTCTCGCCGGACGGCTCTCGGGTGGAATGAAGCAGAAGCTCGGGCTGGCCTGCACGCTGATCCGCTGGCCGGAACTGCTGCTCCTGGATGAACCGACGGTGGGAGTGGATCCGCTGTCCCGCCGCGAGTTGTGGCACATCATTCTGGATCTCGTTCGCCGGCAGGGTCTCACGGTCTTGTTGAGCACGTCCTATCTGGACGAAGCGGAGCGGTGCGGCCACACGGTGGTGCTGCACCGTGGCCGGGTGCTGGCCAGCGGTCACCCCGCCTGCGTGCGGGCGATGGCCGAAGGTCGGACGTTCCTGGCCCGGCCCCCGGCAGGATGGACTGCCCGAACGATGCAGGCCCGGCTGCTGGAGGATGCGTCGGTTCTCGATGCGGTTCCTCAGGCCGGCCGAGTACGCTTCGTGAAGAACGGGTATGGCGCCGCGGCCGAAGACTCCATGCTGGTGAGTGCCGCCATCGAGCCTGTCCCGGCACGGTTCGAGGACGGCTTCATGGTTCTTCTTCAGGAATCGCAGGCCGAGGTGCGGGCCGGACGGGCAGCAGCTATGGGGCATCCGCCGGCCTTGCCGAGCGAAGAGGTTCTGGTTGAGACTCGGGACCTGGTCCGCCGATTTGGAGGTTTCACGGCGGTCAACCACGTCAGTTTCGAGGTGCGCCGTGGCGAGATATTCGGGCTTCTCGGTCCCAACGGCGCGGGCAAGACCACGACCTTCCGCATGCTCTGCGGGCTGCTGCCCGCGACGGGAGGGAGGTTACGCGTGGCGGGCGTGGATCTTCTGCGGGCGCGAGCGTCGGCCCGGGAGCGAATCGGCTACGTGGCCCAGAAGTTCTCGCTCTACGGGCACTTGTCAGTACTGGAGAACCTGCAGTTCTTCTCCAGCGCGTACGGTCTTCGAGGCGCTCGTCGTCGGGAGCGGATCGAGTGGGGATTGCGGGAGTTTGAACTGGTCGGTTTTGCCCGGGTGCCCAGCGCCCAGCTGCCCGGCGGCTACAGGCAGCGGCTGGCCATGGCGGCAGCCCTGCTCCACGAGCCCGAGATCCTGTTTCTTGACGAGCCAACCAGCGGAGTTGACCCCCTTGCCAGGCGTGACTTCTGGCGCCGGATCACGGCCTTTGCCGAGCAGGGTGTCACAGTCATCGTCACCACCCACTTCATGGAGGAGGCGGAGTACTGTGACCGGATCGTGATCATGGATTCGGGTCGCGTCCTGGCTTCGGGAACGCCTGCTCATGTCCGGGATCGCGCTGGGCCGCACGGGGGGCGGGAGCCGACCATCGAGGATGCGTTCATCGCGACCGTGCAGGAATCGCGGTCGATGGCGGTGGGAGGTGCGACGTGAGTTCAGCCCGTGGCTACCTGCGAGAGTCGGCGCCGGGCTGGACCCGACGGGTCTGGGCCCTGATTTGGAAGGAAAGCCTTCAAGGCATCAGGGATCCCAGCAGTGTGGCCATCGGCGTGGTATTGCCGCTCGTCCTGATACTGCTTTTCGGCTACGGCCTTTCGCTGGATGTCGAGCATGTGCCGCTCGCGGTGGTGCTTGATGATACGTCGTCGGAGGCCTGCGATCTGGCGGCGAGGTTTCAACTGTCACCCTCGTTTGACGTGTGGCGTGTGACGTCCATGCGGCATGCGAGGGATCTCATGCTGGCCCGGAAGGTGGATGCGATTGTCCGGATCGAGCCGGATTTCGCCCGGCATTTGGCTCTGGGCGATGCCGAGGTGCAAGTCCTGGTGCACGGAACGGATGCCAACCGCGCCCGGATCATCCAGGCTTACGCCCAGGCCGCAGTCGGCCAGTATGGCGTGCGTTGTGCGGCAGAAGGGAAGACCCCGCTGGCGGGACCGGTGCAGGTCCAGAGCCGGATGTGGTTTAATGAGGCCAACGAGAGCCGCCACTTCCTGGTTCCGGGGCTGATCGTTCTGATCATGACGTTGATTGGGGCGCTGTTGACCGCATTGGTGATGGCCCGCGAGTGGGAGCGGGGAACACTCGAAGCCCTGTTTGTCACGCCGATCCGGGCCGGGGAGATCATCATCGGCAAGACTCTTCCCTATTTTGCGCTGGGCATGATCGGGCTTGCGCTGTGCGTGCTTTCGGCCCGCCTCCTCTTCCACGTGCCGTTTCGTGGGTCGATAGGAGTCCTGGTCAGTGTGTCCATGCTCTATCTACTGGTATCACTGGCCATCGGCCTGTTCATCTCGTCCGCGTTCAGAAGTCAGTTCGTGGCCAGCCAGATCGCGCTTCTGGCGACGTTCATGCCCGCGACCATGCTCTCGGGTTTCCTCTTCGATCTGCAGAGCATGCCCGCGGTCGTTCGAATGACCACCTACGTCTTGCCTGCCCGATACTATGTCGCGCTGCTCCAGACACTGTTTCTGGCTGGGAACGTCTGGAGCGTCATCCTGCCCAACGCGGGCGTGCTGGCGGTGATGGCAGTCGTTCTTCTGGCTCTGACGCGGCGGATGACGCGGAAATCCCTGCAGTGAAGGTCGGAATGATCTCGAGCATTCTTCGAATTCTGGCCCTTGTGCGGAAGGAACTCCTGGCGGTCCTGAAGGACCCGCGCGGCCGGTTCAGCATTCTCGTGCCGCCGATGCTGCAGTGTCTCCTGTTTGGCTACGCGGCCACTTTCGACCTGAACGACGTCACCTGTGCCGTTCTGGACCAGGACCGCAGCCCCGCGTCCCAGGAGCTGCTGGCAACGCTGGACGGGTCGCGGGCCTTTCGCCGAGTGGCCAGCCTGCAGCGGGCAGCGGATGTCAACCGGGCTATTGACGAGCGTCGAGCCCTGCTCGTGATCTGGATCGGTTCCGGCTTTCAGCGAAAACTGAGCTCGGGTCAGCCTGTGGATGTGCAGGTGGTGGCGGACGGGCGAAATTCGAACACCGCCGGGATTGCCCTCGGCTATGTCTCGGAGATCGTCGAGACATTTAACAGCCGGTGGCGAGCGGCCCACGGCATGACCGGCCGGACCATTCGGGTTTCCACGCGAACTTGGTACAACCCCAACCTTGAGAGCCGCTGGAACATGATCCCCGCTCTGATCGGAACCTTGACCATGCTCCAGACCCTGCTGTTGACAGCCATGTCAGTGGCGCGCGAGCGAGAGCAGGGGACCTTCGACCAGTTGCTGGTCGCACCTTTCCGGCCCGCCGAGATCATGGCCGGCAAGGCCCTGCCGTCGATGATCATCGGAGCGGTTCAGGCGACCAGCATTCTCCTGATCGCCCAGCTGTGGTTTCGGATTCCATTCGCTGGGTCCCTCGCGGCGTTGTACGTGGGCCTGATTCTGTTCTTGCTCGCGGCCGTCGGGGCCGGCCTCCTGATTTCGGCGTTTGCCGCCACTATGCAACAGGCAATGCTCTATACCTTCGTGTTGGTCATGCCTTTCACGCTTCTGTCCGGCCTGGCCACGCCGATCAGCAGCATGCCCACGGTGCTGCAGTACGTGACCCTGTTCAACCCGCTCCGCTATGCCATCCAGATCGCCCAGCGGGTGTATTTGGAGGGCGCGGCGCTTGACCTACTGCTGCCCAATCTGTGGCCGCTGGCGGCGATGGCTGTGGTTTCGCTCTCGGTTGCCGCGTTGATGTTCCGACACCGCCTGGAATGAGGGGCCAGCCCCAAGCCCCGAGCCGTGGTCGGCGGGAGCTTGGCTGCACCTGACCTTCGGGTGGGTCCCTGCCTGCAGGCTCCTGCTCCCGTCAGGCTTTGCGGATCGTGGTGATGAAACGCGAGACTCGCCGGTAGAGGTGAATGCCAATCGACTCCCGACGGGCGGGCAGGCAGATCGTCGCGGTCATCCCGTGGCGCAGAGCGAGGGTGTCGTCGTGTGCCAGGCGGACCACGAGCAGGAAGTAGGGTTGCATGGCTTCGCCACTGTCGGCCGAGACGGCGATGTCGCCGCCCGCCACGTGTGTCAGCGTGGGCAGCTCTATTCGGCGATCGCCTGCCGCACTCACCCGCTCGATGACGCCGGTGATGGTCCTGTCGGACTCGCTGGCGACCCGGCATTCGACCGCCTGCCCGACTCGTGGACGAACGGCGAACACATCATCCTCACTGACCAGGGCACGAACCTCGGCGGCCCCGGAGACGATCGTGGCGATCTCGCCGCCTGCCGGTATGTGGCAGCCCACGTCAGTGGGTCGAAGGCATGTGACCAGATGGCCATCGGCCGGTGCGTACACCTCGAGAGCTTCCGCCTGCTGAGTTCGCCTTTGAACCTCCTGCCGGTACGCGGCTACCCGCTGCTGCTCTTCGATCGCCTTCGCGGGTTCGCTGAAGCGGTACGCATCACGTCGTACCTCGGCTGCCGCCAGGCGGGCTTGGGCTTCCGCGAGCTGCTCCGCGACGGAGTCGTTGCTGAATTGGACAAGGCGGACGCCGGTCGTGACGGCTTGACCGCTCTGGGCATTGACGGCCACAACGAAGCCGGGCGTTTCTGCGCGAACCACGGTTTCCTTGCCAGCAAAAACCACGCCCGATGTCTGAACGGCCAGTCTCACAGGGATAGCCGCTGCCAGGCAGGGAGCTCCGACCATGGCTGCCACACTGAGTGCGACGGCACGCCGGCGCACCGGCGCCGTTTCCTGCGCTCGCCAGAGGTAGTCCGTCAGCTGCTTCAGGAGCCTTGCCAGCATATATCCAAGATACAGCACGCCCAGAATCAGGCCGACCATGAAGAACCGCGAGGCAAGCACGGTGGTGATCGCGATGAGAACGAGGACGCGGTAACAGGGGGCCAGCAGTCCGTAAGTCAGGAGGATAAGACGCAGCCGCCGTTCCTGGATCGGCTCTTGCCGAGGAATGCCCAGCAGCCATTTCTTCAGCGTGGCGGCCACGTACTCGTTCGCCCGCTGACCGAGATTGGCGATCTCACAGAGATCGCACAGCACGAAGTACCCGTCGTACCGCATGAGCGGGTTGATGTTGAACACGACCGTCGCGGCGCTGGCCAGAAAGATGACATTGAACGCAGTCGCATTCAACAGGCCGGGCGGCGTCATAGCCCAAACGAACATGGCCATCGACGAGACGATCGTCTCGAAGTACATGCCGGCGAGGCAGATCACGATTCGTTTGCGCCGGTCAGTCAGGCTCCAGGATGCGGAAGCATCGACATACGCGCAAGGGACTCCGGCCACGAGGTACACGCCGAGCGTGGGTACGTGCAGGCCGTAGTACTTGCACGCGTAGGCATGACCGAGTTCATGGATCAGCTTCAGGCCGACGAGCGTGAACCACATGATCACCAGATTCTGGGCGGCCAGGAGACCGGACAGGGGGTCGAGCAACTCGTGACGACGGGAGAAGCCGGTACAGACCGCCCCGACGACGAGCATGAGCCAAGCGAGAAAGAACCACCGGCTGAAAAGCGGTCTTGCGAATCTGAGGGTCCGGCCAAGGAATGCATCGGGGTTCCAGAACGGTATATCGAGGTAGACGAAGCTGAACACCCTGGCCCGCTGCTTGGCTGAACGCCGGGCCTTGTACCTGCGATAAAGCGACCGGCCGTCGGTGATGGGCAGGTTGAGGAAACTGGCTCGGTGTAGGAAGAGGATGAACTCGTAGAAGCGGTCCTCCTGGGTGTCCAGCAGATCACCGCTGCGGACCAGGGTTTCGAAGATGTTGCCGAGCGGCCGGCTCGAGTCCAGGCTGACGAGAACACGGTAGTCGGCAAGGCTGAAGCAGTGGCTCTGCCCGGTCACCGGATCACGCACCACGTAGGACGGCGCGCCGCGGAACAGATGCCGACTGATCTCGAGGTCGCGGCGAAGGTCCACGCGCGTCTGCCGAAGCCTCGCGGCCAGATTCGGAATTGAAGTGGAGGGGTCTAAAGCCATAGACGCAGCCGCACGTAATCAACTGCCGAGTGGAACATCACCCACCATGCCGGACGTCGGCCAACGGTGATTCGGGCGACACCCTCCATGCCCGGGCGGGCCCAGGCGGGGGCGTTCTCGAGCTCGGCCTCGGCGACGAAAGCCACTTCTCCGTCCCGCACCACCGCATTGGGTTGCAGGCGGCTCAATTGGAATTCGTACGCCGCTTCAGGGCGGGCGTGGCAGGCGTAGCGTCCCGACAAGCCCGGGCGGATACCCGAAATCGCCGCCTCGGGCACGCGAAGCTCGAGCTTCCAGCCCTTCAACGGGGCAATCCGAAAGAGCGGCGCGCCCTGGGACATGATGCTGCCGACCTTCGTCCTGAGATCACCCTCGATCACTGCGCCGTCCATTGGGCTCCGGATGGTTGCTCGCTCAATCCGGCTTTCGATGACCGCAAGCTGCGCCCGAATCAGCTCGACCTGGGTTTCAGCAAGGCGAGCATCCACCGGTGTCTTCGTCGCCTTGGCCCGCTGTGCCTCCTGCTCGGCTACCGCCAGTTCCGCCATGCGCTCCGCCCGCTGAAGGCCGAGTTCCCGCTCGTCCAGCTGGCACAGTATTTCGCCTTTGGCGACACGATCGCCGGCCGTCTTCCTGACATCCGCGAGGGCGGCATCGTAGGGCAAGCTCACATGTCGCAACTGCCCTGGTTGCACGGTGAAGTTGACGTACACGGTGTGCTCCAGCGTGCCGAGCACCAACCAGCACGCCAGGGCCGCGCCCGCGGCCAGAGCGATCTTGGCGCCGTGATGCCTCGGGTTCGCCAAGGCACGGCACACGCCCCCAACGACTTCGATCGCATGTCTCGGCAGACTGCGGCTTGCCTTCTGGAGCAGCAGGAACGCCGCCCCGAAAGGTTGGATCGTCTCACTGATCTGTCGAATGACGTCCGGGGAAAACGAAGCCGATTCCCGGTGCTGAATGCTGAGGATCGCGACGCAACGATCCTCGATCTTCAGCGGGATGGAGCTGACAGGCGCATTCTTCGCCACTTGGTGCCAATTCCGGTGGAGACAGAAGCCGACCCTCTCTCCCTCGGATGACAGGGATTGCTGAGCCTGGTAGACGATCGGGCGGCCGAAATCGAGGCATTCCTCCATGGCTTGCTGGATCGCCAGCATGCCGGGACTGTCGCCATGGAGTTCGTCTTGACCGGAAACGGAAAGGACGCGGACCCGCTGGCGACGCACGATGCCGATCGCTACGTGCTCGCAGCCGAGGTTGTTCCGCAGCGAGTTGGCAAGCGTAAAGGCCAGTTCCTCGGGCGTCTCGCACGCTGCCGCCTTGGCGAGGGCACGGTTCTGTCCAATGGTTCGCCTCGCTCCGGAGACGCGGTCCTTCTCGATTCCGCGTGCCGCGTGCATCATCAGCGCGGCGGCGGACTCCATCATAGTGACACGGACCCGTACGTCCTCTTCGCTCATGCGGGCCACGAGCGAAAGACCCCCAACCACCGCTCCTTCGGGCCCGCAAACGGGCACCGCGATCAGGCCGAGCTGGAGCGATGAGTGGCGGGCGCTGAGGAGTTTCGCCTGGGGTTGTCCTGAACCGATGGCGATGGTGAGGTAGTCCTGAACCAGGGGGCGCCAGAAGTTGGGGTCGGTGTTACCCGTATGTTGCTGGTCCTCGATGATGTCCGATGCAAACTGAATGGAAATCGCTGCAAACGGGCTTTCCGTCTCTCTCGCGATGCACTTGAGAGCTTCAGAGAAGAAGGCCTGACGCGACGCGCAGTCCGCCGCTATGGCCAGGATGGTCTCGTGCAGGTTCGACCGTGCTGCCCCGGCATTGCCCGGCGTCGCGATGGTGGGCGTGTCTGTGCTCATGTTCGTTCTGGCGGCTGGCTCTCCCCTCGCCGTATCAGGCGAGCAGCGCTGCCGGCAACTCGACAGGCGCGAAGAAACGGAAACCCACCTCGAAAGCGTTCTCGCGAATGAGGCTGCAGCGCACACACCGCGCGAACGTGATCGGCAGATCAAGCTCCTGCCGGTTGAAGCTGAGCAGGTAGATGTCGCCAACACCGCAGGGCTCCGGCAGCAGCACCTTGCCGCCGCCCTCCGAGATGTCCGCGGTCGTTCCGCTCACCTGGCGTTTGTTCCGCTCGCTCGAGTTTCCCGGTTGGAGCGTGACAGCGGTCCTGATCTGGAAGCGCGTGTGACTCCTCTGCCGACGCACCTCCTCTGCGGTGTTACGTTCGAGGTCCTCGACGAACTCCAGGGCGTCGGTGATGTCTTTGGATGCCGGTCCGTTTTCAATAGCCTCGAACATCTTCGCCTGCCTCGCTGCTTCGCCCTCGTGCGGTCCTGGCCGCCGTGTCCGCCGCGGGCTGCGAGCTCGTCGCAAGCCTTGACGGAGCCGACGTACTGACCGTCGACGCGGTCCTGGTCGTGAAGTCTACGGCAACCATAAGCCCGGCGATCCAGCCTCCATCCTCGTTGGGGACCTCCAGCCGGATCCGCACCGTCTGGCTCCCGGCATCGGCCACGGGACCCACGGACTTGACAGTGCCCGGGCGTGTTTCCCATCGTGAGTCGATCGGCCTGACTTCGGCGCGTTGGCCGTGGCGTACCGCTCGTGCCAAAGCCAGCGGACAGTCCACATTGACCAGGAGCGTATCGGTCTGCTCAAGGCGAATCACTGCCTCGAGTTCCTCGACACTCTCGCCCACTTCCTTCAGCCTTGCGGTGACGAAGCCGGAAAACGGCGCCCGCAGTTCGCGCTGGGCAAGTAGTTCACTGTTGATTTGATACGTCTGTTGGGCTTTCAGGTGGTCGTGCTTGGCGATCTCCTGGTTGAGGCGCGCCGCATCGAGCCTGGCCTGCGCTTCGCGCAATTCGCGATCGGATGCCGCGGTCTCTTTGTTCAGCTTGGTGAGCCGATTCACTTCGCTGTGCGCATATTCGAACTCGACTCGAGCGAGCTCGATTTTCAGTGTGGACTCGGCATCAAGGCGCGCACACTCCGTTTGAGCCTTCTGAACAGCCATGTCCAGGCCTACAAGAACGTCACCCTTGCGGACGTGATGGCCTTCTTCGACCGCGATGATGCAGATGCGGCCTTTCTGGAGACTCGCCAGACTGGCCTTTCGCAGAGGCGCTGTGAAGCCGACGGGCGGTTTATCGGCCGTGCCGTTTGCTGTCGACACCGACGCCGGCCTCTGTCGTTCGTCGGCCAGAACCGATGGGTGGAGTGGGATCACGACCAGCGCGCATGGCGCGGCAAGCGCAAGAACGGCTCGCACACAGAGTTGTCTTCGTCGGTCCAAGCTGCCGCTAATCCTCAAGCCAGGGCCTTCACAACATCACGGACCACTGTCTCGTTGTGCTCCGGTCCTGGTATCGACCATACGTGAGATCGAAGTTAGCGATGTTGCGGCAGCAACTTCGGTGCAAGGGACCCGAGCCGGGACCGTGCAGCGGTACTGGAGCCACGATGTCTGATAACCTGCGAGTGGGTTGACGGCGGCCAGGGTTCTTTCCATCCGGCTCTCGAGTTACTGGACTTGGCGGGACCCTTGACGGCGGGCTACCCACGGCGAGGCCAAGGCGGGTGTGCCCGGCTGGACCCCGCCGCTCTCTCATTCGCGGGGGCTTCTTCCACCGACTCGCTCTTGTGATCCCGACGACCCGTCACCGCCCCAAGTCCCCGTTAGATTGCCCAATCGATGCACCATGCCCCACAGCATGGCCAGCAGGCCACCGTCCGACTCACCACCCCTCGCGGCCGAGCCTGTCACGGCTGCCACCTCGGTCTCGTGGCGTGGATGCGCACCCCCCGGCGTCTCGGGTGCCGACCCAGCAGCGGCCGGCGTCAGACCCCGGACGTCACGCACCTCGAACACGGACTCTGCACGTCGCTCGGCATAGCCTTTCGGCATGTCCGAAGGTTCAACCTTCTGAGCCGGTACGGAAAGCCGCAAGTCCAGGCCCCGGCCGAGTTTCCGGTCCCCATCCATGTTCACCAGCAAGTCGGGGGTGGTGACGCCGGCGATGAAGCTCGTGACCGCTGTGGCTGCGGCCATCTCACGGCCGATCGTGGCCGGGTTCAGTAGCGTGGTCTCGCTGACGGGAATGGGAGCAGGTGGCTTGTGATCGGCAGCCTCAGCTGGTTCCAGAGGATACGCATCTGCCAGTGCCGCTTGGCCGAGACCGTCTCTGACCCCAGCCCTGAAACCGGTCTGAGCGTCAACCCGCTCATCGCCAGGGTCGGTCATTCCCATGATACCCGTCGCGAGGTCAGGGCCTGTGTTCGGGTCGGCCATGGCTTGGGGTGCCGCCCCGCCGACAGGCAATGTGGAGGTCACCACTTGGGTCCGATCCGGGACAACGGTGTCGGTCGGCCATAGTCCCGGCGAGGCGGAATGGGGTATCTCCGGCTCGATCGTAGGCGGTTGATGAGTATGAGCCACCGGCAGTTGCGATGCCACGGCCGGCAGAGGTTGCGGCTCGATGAAGCCGACCGGAGGCTCCGCATCCGTCACCGGCGGGACCAGGACATCGGGGGATTGCGTCACGTCCGAGGGAAGGGCCGGTGTCTCGGACGGCGGCACAGGGGCAAGCGAGTCGTCTGGCTCGGCGTCCGGTGCCGCCGAGGCGTCTTCGACCTCGTTCACGGCAATGGTTGCGACGGTCGTCGCCTGTCCGCCCTGGCCATCGCTGACCTGGTAGGTAAACGTGTCGGTACCGCTGAAGTCGGCCTCCGGTGTATAGGTGAAGGAGCCGTCGGCATTCAAGACCACCTGGCCGTGCTCGGCATCCTGGGTGAGGCTGGCCGAGAGGGTGTCACCGTCCAGGTCGGTGTCGTTGGCCAGCACGCCGTGGGTGGCATCCACGTTGAGCGTCCCATCTTCGTCCACGGTGTGCGAATCCGAGCCGGCCACCGGCGCATCGTTCGCCGGCGTCACCGAGACCGTGGCGGTCGCGGTCGCCTGTCCGCCCTGGCCATCGCTGACCTGATAGGTGAACGTGTCGGTACCGCTGAAGTCGGCCTCCGGTGTATAGGTGAAGGAGCCGTCGGCATTCAAGACCACCTGGCCGTGCTCGGCATCCTGGGTGAGGCTGGCCGAGAGGGTGTCACCGTCCAGGTCGGTGTCGTTGGCCAGCACGCCGTGGGTGGCATCCACGTTGAGCGTCCCATCTTCGTCCACGGTGTGCGAATCCGAGCCGGCCACCGGCGCATCGTTCGCCGGCGTCACCGAGACCGTGGCGGTCGCGGTCGCCTGTCCGCCCTGGCCATCGCTGACCTGATAGGTGAACGTGTCGGTACCGCTGAAGTCGGCCTCCGGTGTATAGGTGAAGGAGCCGTCGGCATTCAAGACCACCTGGCCGTGCTCGGCATCCTGGGTGAGGCTGGCCGAGAGGGTGTCACCGTCCAGGTCGGTGTCGTTGGCCAGCACGCCGTGGGTGGCATCCACGTGCGAAGCCGTATCCTCAACTGTGGCGAATTCATCAGCTTGGGCATTCGGTGCGCCATTGGTCGGGTTCACGGTGATATCGACTGTATCGGTGTGAGTCGTGTGGCCGTCGCTCACCTGAAGCTCGAAGGTGAGCACTGTTGGATTGGTCGCGTTGGGCGCCTCGAACGTCGGCTGTGATGACGTGCTATCGCTCAGTTCGACACCCGGTCCGCTGACCTGAGTCCATTGGTAGCTCAAGCTCGGGCTGTCGGGATCCGTACTGCCTTGTCCGTTCAGGGAGACGATCGCGTGCTCTTCGACGACCTGATCAGGTCCAGCGGATGCGGTAGGGCCGTCATCGACGGCGTTGACGAACACGTCGACCGTATCGACCGAGGTCTTGGTGCCGTCGCTGACGTGCAATTCGAATCGGACTGGCTCGCTGCTGTCCAGTTCCGGTGCCAAAAAGGTCGGGTTGGGGTCGTGGGCGTCGCTCAACTCGACGGTCGGCCCGGATAGCTGTATCCACTCATAGGTCAGACCATTGCCGAGCGGGTCGGTGCCGTTCCCTTCGAGGCTGACGACGTCGCCTTCGGTGACGCCCTGATCAGGGCCGGCATCGGCCTTCGGGGCGAAATCGTCTCGGTTGATGACAACCTGTGCGCTGTCGGTCGACACGTGAGTGCCGTCAGACACCTCAACCTGGAAGTCCAGGGTCATGTTGACATAACCGTCGGGCGCAGTGAATGTTGGGCTGACCGCGCTGGCGGAACTCAATTCCACGGACGGACCCGAGGTCTGGGTCCAGGTGTAATGCAGCAAGTCGCCGTCGGCATCCTGGCTGGTGGAAGCGTCTAGAGTCACGAACGCTCCACCGGCTACGTTCTGATCGTCTCCTGCACTGGCCACGGGCGCCGTGTCGGTGGTAAGGACGGTCCCGTCAGTGAACTTCAGTGACGCGATGTTGCTGTAGTCGATCGTGAAGTGCTGTCCGTCGGCCGTGTTGACAATGACGGTGTCGGCGGCTTTGTCGATCGAAGCATCAGCCCGTGAGAAGCTGGACAGGTCGATCGTGTTGGCACCACCACCGCCATCCACGGTGTAGTGAGCTCCGTCGGTTGGCTGGCTGAACGCGAAGGTGTCGTTGTAGTTGCTGCCAATGACGCTCTCGATGCTCACCAAGGTATCAGTGCCGGAACCGCCCGTACTCTGAGCGACCGCCTTCGTCAGATCCACGCTGACTGCCGAGGAGGCGGTGCTGTAATCCGCCGTGTCGTGTCCGGCACCGCCATCGAGTGTGTCATTGCCGGCCCCGCCATCGAGCCGGTCATCGCCGGAGCCACCCAAGAGCACATTGGCGTTCGCGTCCCCTGCGAGAATGTCGCCATATTCGGATCCGGTCACATTCTCGACAGCGGTCAGTGTGTCGCTCCCCGCGGCCCCTGTTGCCTGTCCGGCAGCCAGGTTCACCGTCACGGCTCCACTGGTCCCGGCATACGAGGCGGTGTCGGTTCCCGCGCCGCCGTCCAGGGTGTCGTTGCCCAGGCCACCGTCCAGGATGTCGTTACCCGCGCCGCCGGACAAGGTGTTGGCAGCGTCGTCACCGGTCAGATCGTCGGCGTAATCCGATCCGGCGAGATTCTCGATGTTCACGAGCGTGTCATTGCCGGCCGCGCCGCTGGCGGTCCCCGCGGCAAGATCGACGGTCACCGCGCCGCTGGCTCCGGCGTACGATGCCGTGTCCACTCCGGCGCCGCCGTCCAGTGCGTCATCACCCAGGCCGCCGGTCAGGACGTTGGCGTTGGCGTCACCCGCCAGTGTGTCGTCATAGGCGGAACCGCTGAGATTCTCAATCTGAAGCAGGGTATCCTCGCCCGCGGCTCCAGAGGAAGTGCCACTGGAAAGATCGGCAGTTACCGCTCCGGTGGCATTGGCGTAAGATGCCGTGTCGGTGCCGCCGCCGCCGTTCAAGGTATCATTGCCTGCACCACCCTCCAGTGTATTCGCGCTGCTGTTTCCCGTTAATACATCGCCGTACTCGGAGCCCTGCACGTTCTCGATGCTGACCAGGGTGTCCGAATCCGCAGCCCCCGTCACCTTGTTGGTTGAGAGATCAACCGTCACCGATCCGGAAGCATCGGCGTACGACGCCACATCGGTTCCGCTCCCGCCGTTGAGCGTGTCCTTACCCAATCCGCCGATCAGAACATCGTTGCCGCTGCCGCCGTTCAGCACGTTGTTGCCGTCATCGCCTGTCAGGGTATCTGCTCCGGACCCGCCGGTGACATTCTCGATATTGGCGAGTGTATCGTTGCCTGCGCTGCCGGTTGCCGTGCCTTGGGCGAGGTTGACGTCAACGCCGGCCGAGGTCGACGAGTAGTTCGCGGTATCGGTGCCGCCGCGGCCGTCCAGGTTGTCGTTGCCCGAGCCACCAACCAGTACGTTGTTTCCGTCATCACCGAGGAGGGTGTCGTTGTAGTAGGATCCGGTGACGTTCTCGATGCCGCTGAGCGTGTCGTTACCGGCGGCTCCGCTGGTTGTTCCGTTGGCCAGATCTACCGTGACCGCGCCCGATGCCCCGCTGTAGCTCGCAGTGTCCGTACCCCCGCCGCCAACCAACACATCGTTGCCCGTTCCGCCGTCGAGCGTATCGTTGCCGGCTCGACCGTCGAGCACGTCATCGCCGCCCGATCCCGACAGCGTGTTGGCGTTGGCATCACCCTGGATTGTGTCGGCGTAGTAGGAGCCGGTCACGTTCTCGAAACCGCTAATGGAGTCCGAACCGGCCGCTCCGCTGACCGTTCCGTTTGTCAGATCGGCCGTGACCCCGCCGGCGGCTGAACTGTGACGAAGGGTGTCGGTTCCTGTTCCGCCGAGAAGTGTATCGTCGCCCAGGCCACCTTCGATGGTGTCGTTGCCGGATCCTCCGTCGATAGTGTCGTTTCCGGCACCGCCGACAAACACGTTGGCGTTTGCATCGCCGGTGATGCTGTCGTCATAGGCCGAACCGGTGACGTTCTCAATGCCGCTCAGGGCGTCATTTCCAGCCGCACCGGTGACGCTTCCGCTGCTCAGATTGGCGCTGACCCCGCCACTGGCGCCGGCGTACGAGGCCGTGTCCGTTCCGGAGCCGCCCACCAGGGTGTCATCTCCCAACCCGCCGTCGAGTGTATCGTTGCCGCTTCCGCCCTGCAGGGTGTTGCTCTGATCGTCGCCCGTTAGAACGTCGTAACCGGAGCCGCCCACGATGTTCTCTATGCCCGCCAGGGTATCGGTGCCGGCGGCTCCCGTGGCCACGCCGGTGGCGAGGTTGACGTTGACCGTGGACGCCATGCTTGCATACGACGCGGTGTCAGTGCCGGCTCCGCCATCGAGGACGTCGTTGCCGAGGCCGCCATCCAGGGTGTCGTTGCCCAGGCCGCCCGACAGCGTGTTGGCACCGCCGTCACCGGTCAGGGTGTCGTTGAAATCTGAACCCACCACGTGCTCAAACTGGGAAAGGCTGTCGGATCCGCCGCCGCCCGAGGCTGCCCCGGTGGAGAGGTTGACGTTGACCGCCGAGGCCGCATGGTCGTAATGGACGGTATCCATGCCTGCTCCGCCGATGAGCGTGTCATCGCCTGCGCCGCCTTCGACGTTGTCATCCCCCGTGCCGCCGTCCAGGCGGTTTGCGCCGATGTTGCCGATGAGGACGTCATCGTAGTTCGAACCAGTCACGGACTCGATGCTGGACAGCGTATCGTGCCCCCCGCCGCCATCAGCCGTCCCGGCGGCGAGGTTCACGTCAACGCCGCTCGTTGCCGATCCGTATGACACCGTGTCGGATCCGGCGTCACCGTAAAGCGCATCGTCTCCAGCGCCGCCGTCGAGTACGTCGTTTCCCTCGCCGCCATGCAGGGTGTTTTCTTGAGCGTCACCGGTGATCTGGTCGTGGCCCGATCCGCCGGTCACGTTCTCGACATTGAGGAGCGTATCGTGTCCGGCGGCGCCGGCGGATTCCCCCAGGGCCAGGCTGACGGTGACACTATCTGTGGCGTCCGTGTAGTAGGCCGTGTCCAGGCCGATCCCGCCGTCAAGGACGTCATCACCCTGGCCGCCGACAAGCACGTCATCGCCGCCGCCGCCGGTCAGCACATTGGCGCCGTCGCTGCCGGTCAGCACGTCATTGTGATTCGATCCGACGACGTTCTCGATACCCGAAAGCGTGTCGCTTCCTTCACCCCCGCTGGCGACACCCGTTGTCAGATTCACGGCTACGCCGGCGGTCGCGTTCGAGTAGAGGGCGGTATCTACGCCTTCATCGCCAATCAGCTCGTCGTCGCCCGCTCCACCCTCGAGGACATCGTTGCCGGCATTCCCGTCGAGCGTGTTGGCGCCTCCGTCGCCTTGAAGCGTGTCATCGTGGGCGGATCCGGCCACGTTCTCGATGCCGATCAGCGTGTCGTTGCCCGCGCCGCCGGTCGCAGTACCGCCAGACAGGTCGGCATTCACGCCGCTTGTCGCCGAACCGTAATCGGCGGTGTCGCTTCCGCTCCCTCCGAGGAGGACGTCATCGCCCGACCGGCCATCAAGGACGTCGTCGCCGGCTCCCCCGTCCAACGTATTATCCTGTCCGTCCCCGGTAATCTGGTCGTTTCCCGTACCTCCGGTGACGTTCTCGATGCTGACGAGCGTGTCGTTCCCTGCAGCGCCGGAGGATGTGCCCGTGTCGAGATCAACGGCCACGTCGCGACTGATGCCCGCGTAGGAGGCGGTATCCGCGCCATCACCACCGTCGAGTTGATCGTCACCGACGCCACCGTCGAGCGTGTCGTTGCCTGAGCCTCCCAGCAGGGTGTCGTTCCCGGCGAAGGCCGAGAGCACATCGTCGCCAGCCAGCCCGTCGGCCACGTTGTCGGCAGTATCGCCCATGAAGCAGTCAGCCTGGTCCGTAGGACCGGGATTAACGGTACCCGTTGCGACGTCGGTCCAGGTCACCGACCGGAGGATGCGAGGTTCGAGCCGCACGCCCTTGAGAGGTGCCGGTGTCCGGGCCGATGACTCGTTCTCGGCACCGGACGCTGCGGTAGGAGTGCTGGGCTTGGTGGGCTCCTTGACGGTTTCTGTCGCGGAGGTTGCCTTCGTCTGTGTGTCCACATTGCACCTCGTTGCGGCAATAGTTTGCGCAATCCGTGTATCCGGGGCGATTGAGCGGCGAGACTCCCTGGCTGGAGCATACGATACGTGGATGACGGAAGGTGGACTCCCCGAGCGTGATCTGTCGTTGCTCAGGATATGGGACGTGTCCGGAGCAGTACTGTCCGGGGCAAGCCGCTGCGAGCAGGCGTTATCGGCCAAGTTCGATTCTACAGCCGCGGATCCTGGGTGGCCTGGTCAGCCGCGACGTGCCGGTCGCCGGAGGTTGTGGTTTCCATGACCACCGAATCGGCATGCGCCCGGCCTGTGATCAGACCCAATCGTCGCGGCCATCGCCTGCCCGGGGGGCTCAGGTTTCTGTTGGCGGGCCGTGTGCTGCCTGATCTGCAGCCCGGGCGACGTGATCATCGTCGAGCTTCGCGGCGACGACCTCAGTGCAGCCTCCAAAGGTATCCGGATTGGCGGTCGGGGCGGGCCTGCTTGGCCAGGTTCGGAAAGTAGGTGTCGCGGGCGAGCTGCTCCGGCCAGGCCAGATGTGCTGAACCCAGGTGGACGGGGACCCAACCGCGCTGTGTGACCCAATCCACGTGGCCGTCAAGGAAGCCGATGTTCCCGCCCGCCTGCCCGTGGTTGTTGGTGGCCTGGTCCGGCCAGTTGTTGTACACATGTGTGCCCAGGACGACTCCTCCCGCGCCGGAATCATCCGGGTCCTGATCGCTGTCCACGAGGATGAACTGGACGGACGGCCTCTTGGTTGTCTTCAGGGTGATTCGTCCGGTTTCGTCATAGCGCAGACCGTTAGGGAAGATGCCCGCGCTGTGCCAGGCGAAGACCTCGTAGCTGTGGCCGCCCCGATTGGTCAGACGCGTGCCGTTGTTCGGTCCGCTACCGTCGTCGAAGCGGTGCCAGGCGGCGTGAGAGAGGTCCGGGTGGACGGTCAATTCCAGGTAGTACTCGAGTCGGGTCTGCCACGCTCCGCTGCTGTCCCTGACGAGGTCACCGATCGCCAGCTTCTGTTTGGAGGCTGGCTTGGAGAGGCTGACCACGTTGCGCGTGGAGGGGCAGACGGCGGTGCGGCCTTCCTTCAGGTACTTTGGGTAAAGGTAGTACAAACCGTCGTCTGCACCCTCACTTGTGTAAACATAGACGCCTCTCTTGGCGTCATCCATGGCGTGGAGAATCATAGCCGTTGTGATCTGTTTGACATTGGACCGGCATACCACGCGGTGGCTGCCCTCCCGCGCTCTGTTGAACGACGGCACCAGTATCGCTACCAGAAGGGCGATGATCGCCACGACGACCAGGACCTCGATGAGCGTGAACGCACCGCGTCGGACTGTCGTGGGTCCAGCCAATGTACTCACCTTCAGAGGCATCCCGGCTCTGCCACTTCTGTGCCGCTGTAGCAGGCCTGAAGAATACCGAAGTCGACCTGGTCGACATCCTGATCACTGTCCAAATCGGCCATCGCGCACTCGCCGCGATAGGGAATCGCCGGGCCCGAGGCGCAGTTGACGAAGAGGGTGACGTCCGCCTGGTCCACGTAGGTATCACCGTTCAGGTCCGGGACTCGGCTGGGAACCAACACCACCAGCTGAGGTGGCACGGCACCTTCCTTGAGCCAGTGGATCTTCCATCCGTCGTCCGATGCGGACTCGATTATGAGTCCCTTGTCGACTTCGCCGGCCTGCCAGCCCTTGACCGTGTCCGTGATTTCGAACCAGGCTTGGCTGTCCCAGATCAGGCTTTCGGCGCTCGCAATCACCGGGCCGATCGTGCCGCCTTCCTCGGTGGGGCCATTCTCACCGAAGTCGCTCCAGAACCGCAGCCCCGGTGCGCCATCGGCCAGTGTCCAGTTGAAGTCCACCAGCAGCTGCCGAACATTGAATGGGCCGCCGGTCCGGGTCTGGTAGCTCTCCGAGCGAGGAGCGGTTGTGACCACCAGGTAAGCCTTGAGGATCTGGGCGAGGGGGGGGACCTTGCCGGTACCGTTGCCGAACAACTCGTCGAACTTAACCAGCGCGTGAACCGTGTTGGTTGTGTCGGGCTCCGCGCCGCGTTTGTCCAGATACTCGGTGACGTATTCCTCGCCGGGAGCCGTGATACCATCCATCCGCAGGAATATCATCGATGTGCCCGTATAGCCCTCGACGCCTTCCTGGAATAGGACGGCCCGCGACGGCGTTCTTGTGTATTCGACGATCAGCTTGGGCCGCACGGTGGGCTCCACCGCGCCGGTCGTGTGAATCATCCAGGCGTTGGAGGTGGCCGCGATCAGCACGACACCATAATTGGGGGCTCCGCTGGACCAGGCCTGCACGATTGGAGTGATGTTGGTCCCGTGAGTTGTCTCCGCGAGGAGGTTGCGGTAGCCCCCGGCCGGCCGATCGATGTCGGTCAAATCAGGACCATCCGTGCCGAAGACGGTACCCCAGCCGGTCGTGCTCTGGGTCTCGTCAAAGGGCCTGAGCAGGCGAGCCACGCCAAAGGGACCGCCCGAGATCACGTCCGCGCTGACCGACGTTGGCGGGGTGGTCAATTCCAGTGTGGCCGAGACGATGGTTGCACCTGGAGGGATCATTCCGGCCTCTGTCCCGAAGATGCCGTCAAAACGAATCAGGCCCCAGTAGTTGATTTCGGTTCCGTTGCTCTGATCGCCGTCAATCCAGTAGTACTGAACCGCGGAACCCTTGTTGTGCAGCGTCAGCACGTCGTCGTTAATGCGAATGTCCACCCCAGACTCGTAACCACCGACCCCGTTCTGAAATGAGACGGTCTCGGCCGTGATTGGGCCGGGCAGGCCCGCCGCCAGCACCAGGCTGCATAAACACATTGCACGACAGGACATAGCTTGCTCCTTTCTCCAAGAAAAGACACTGAGATCGTTGTTCCATCACCACGCCCACCGATGATGACTGCCGGACATGCTCCTGGGCGCGGGCCTGGGGCGGCAGAGGCACGAGAAGAGAATGCCTTGTCCTCCACAGGACCACGCCGAGCGCCCGCCGGCGGAGTGCCTGGGAAACGGTTGACCGCGTTCAGGGCAAGAGAGACCGCGCGCGTACGGAGACACGCCACTGAGCGATCTTCAATTGTCGCGGTCAACACGCGAGCCCAGGAACTGCCTTGGGATACTGAATACCATGAGGATTTGACCGCCTTCCCTGCCGTTTGTCAACAACTCTCTCGGCCCGAGATTCCGCGAATCGACATCGGCATACCCGCTGACCAGCAGATGGACTTGGCTGAAGCCGGCGCTCCGAGGCGATGATCGGCGTCGCGTCGTCCGTATCATCGCTGGAGTTCGCGGGCCAGGACATGCCAGATCGTGCTGTCAGTCCGGGGTGGCCGGGCTCGCTCTCCGCCACCGTCCGTCGGCCGGGCGGTAGCCCCTGGCCCGGTCCGCTCTCGTGGTCGATCGCATCCCCCTCGTCTTCGCGGAACGCAGAGCGCATCCAGTGCCAGCTGCAGATCTACAAACGGTACTGCGGGATCTTCAGGGTCTCGCCGTCCTTGGTGGCGGAAAGATGGGCGTAGTAACCGGGTACGGTCATGTTGAGTGCGTCGATCACGTCAACGGCTGGTTTTCGTCTGCGGAGGATCGCGTCAATGAAATCGTCCGCCAGGTATCCATGCGAACCGCCGTGTCCGCCCGGAGGAACACCCGGCGGAAGGGCGGGTTTCCCGGTCTGCAAGCCCTTCTCTGTGGCACTCTTGAGTCGCCGTCGTCCCTCGGAATCGCCCACGAAACCGTCAGACCGTCCGTTGTGCCAGTCGTAGCCGGCATACTCGCCCCGGAGTCGACCGGCTTCCAGATACTCTCCCTGCGAGCCGCAGATGATGATACGGCACAACCCACCTTCGCGGGTGCGGAACAGTCCGACTTCCGAATTGAAGATGTTGCCCACGGCGTTGGGTTTGCGCCTGCTCTCGTCAAAAGGAGCTGTCCCCTGACAGCTCACTTCCACAAGGCTGCCGTGAGTGATACCGACATAGTAGGCTGTCGCGTGCGTCGGATACCACATGGGCGCGCCGTTCTCGCGCCAGTTCTTGTACGATCCGATCGATGGGGCTCCCAATGTGTGCGGATGGCAGTACTCTCCTTCAGAGTACACGATACGGCCGAAAACATCCGCCGCGTAGAGCCGCTCCATGGCATAAAGATCGGCGTGAAAGACGGAGGTTTCAAACATGGCATAGACCAGTCCCGCATTCTTCCTGACGCATTCCAGCAGTCTCTCCGCGTCTTCGATGTTGCCGCGGAAAGCGGGGACAGCCGTGCAGACGTGCTTGCCGTGATTGAGAGCCTCGATACAGTGCGTGGCGTGCGAGGGGGCGTCCGTGGCGACGAACACGGCTTCAACTGCCTTGTCTTTGACCAGCTCTTCGAGCGAAGGGTACGTCTTCTCGCAGCGGCACGCTCTGGCCAGCGCGGCGCACCGTTCGGGAATGAGATCGCTGACGGCTACGACCTTGACATTGGGATGGTCCTGGAAGCTGAACGCTGCTCCGAATTGGCACACTCCATATCCGACAATACCGACGCGAATCTTGCGGTCGGAGAAGGGCTTCCAGTCCTTCAAGGCGTTCGCATCGGCAGGTTCTGTCTCAAAACCCGGGATTGCCTTCTCCTCGGAGCGGGCAGAGCCCTGAAGACCCAGCGAGGCGGCGCCGACACCCATCGCCTGCAGGAACGAACGGCGCGTCCAAGAGTCGTGCATTGCATGTTCTCCTTGAATGTGCCCCCGATAGCGATGACTACACGGCTTTGCCTCGGGAGTCAACAGGAGGAGGTGGTGCCGGCTTCCGGGGTCGTAGCTGCACGGGTGGGAATCCGCTGCCCGCTGGGCCACCTCGGGGCAGCTGGGCCTCGCGGAACGGGTGGACGACGGACCTCGGCGACGATGGCGACATCCTCCAGCCGGTTCCTGACACGACTCGACTGGCCCTCGAGACTGCGCGCCACCATCCTTGAACGCGTCTGGCGCCTGCGTGCCGTTCGCGCCATGGGGCCCTGATGATGAGTGGGCAGGTCGCCTGGCGCAGCTCCGGTCGTGATGGGGGAAGCAGGGACCCTGTCCCTGGCCCGGGAAACGACAATGGAAGACGCTCCATGACAAGCGGGCGCCTCTTGTGCTCCTTCGATGACCTCTTGGACGAACAACACGAGTCGCACGCCTGGCCGGACAGCTCGCGACGCGACCGTCGCCCAACGCAGGCCGCACCGATCGAGGTTGCCGTCGAAGCTCGGCGAAAGGCCAGGGATAGTCGCCTTGGCTCGGCGGAAGGCCTGTGACGGCTCGAATCGCCGGTGTCGTCACCCTGCGGGAGATTCACCGAGCCAACGGTGCCTTCAGGATCGGCAGCTTGTCATGCTCCTGGTCTATCCTGGATAGCTCCAGTTCCTCGAGCAGAACGGGCGGGGCGATGAGTGTGCCGGATGCTCCGCCGCTGAGGCCGCCACCCGGGTAGTTGTGGACGTAAGGCGCGTCACCGGCAGCCACGATCCTCTTGAGCATGGTTACGTCAGCCGTCCCGAACTCGCAGCCGCGGAACGGTTCTTCGCGACCGTCCGCGACATAGACCCGGTAGGCAACGATGGGATCACTGAGCGAACCGCCGCCGCGCCGCATCCGGGTCATCGTCGCCAGCATGTCGGCCCGGCTGGCGCTGCCGTCCCGCGCGCGCAGCGACTTGACCCGCACGCCGTACTCGAGCCCGGCATCCTGGGCTGCCTCGATGAGCTCGGCCTTCAACTTGTCGGCGGAAACGCCAGCCTTGTCCTCGATAAAGAGGCAGCAAACGGTGGCTTGGGGACTGCCTCCGCCTACACGCCGGGCGTGTCCGTTGGTGCCACACAGCTTCTTGGTGGGGGCTCGTGACATGCAGAGGGTCTCGAGCCTGCCGTCGGTCACCAGGGCCACATGAGCCGCCGGGACTCCCTCGTCGTCGTAGCGGCAGTTGCCCTGAAGCAAGGTGTCGCCGTGCTTCTTCGCGCTCGGATCGTCCCATACCTGGAACGATTTGGGCAGGATACGCGTGCCGAGCTTGGTTTCGAGGCTCTCCGCGCCGCCCGGGCCGCGGCGCTGATCGCCGATCGGATCGGGCCTGCCTGCCAGACGGTTTGCCAGCAGCGTGCGGAATAGCTGCGGGGCCGCGACACCGTCGAAGAGCACCGGCCCGCTGTATCGGTCGAGGATGGATGCCTGCATCATGGCAGTCAGCTCGGCCACCATGGCGTCGAGGTCGGCGAGGATCCGGTCAACCGCCGGGAGATCGTCGGCCAAGTCACCGTGATAGCTGCGACTGTCACTCAGGCGCATGCCGTCCTCTGCCTGGACCGATACGCCTATGGCAAGCATCGCGCCGGTATCGGCGATGCGCAGACGCGTTCCTTCGGAGTTGACCAGATAGCTGTTTTGAGAACCGACCCCCAGACGCACGGCGGAATCCTGCACTTGTGTGTACTTCTTGAGGTGACCGGAGATGCACTTGAGATTCTCCGTCCACCGGGCTTCATCGAAGCGAAACTCGGCCGGTGGCTCGATCTTCTCCACAGGGGCCGCGGGGGAGAAGTCATCAGGCCGATCCGCGATGTTCTTGTCCTTCATGTAGGCACGTTTCTGGGTGAGGGTCTCGACAGCGCTCTTGTAGTCGCCGTCCGTCGCTCGCCAGATGGCGTGCCGGATCGCGAGGTAGTTGTCGTCGGTCGGCAGCTCCGCCTGAACCCCTCCGCCCGATCCGCCTGCGAAATTCGTGTTGTCCAGCTCCATCTCGCCGACACGCACGCGGCTGCGGAAGACACGCGACCGGTTGCGGGCCTGTCCCGTGATTGCACCGTACGCGGCCGAAAGCTGGCAAGTCGTGTTGTCGTCGACGTCGAACTGGATGAAGTAGGGCTTCTCGAGGTCCTCGACCTGGAGGTTCATCGCTCGCCTCAACTCGTCGGCCATTGCCCTGAGCAGGGCCTCGTCTTCGGCCGGAGGGTGGTCTGGTCCGGTCTCGGCAATCGGTGACGGAAGAATCGGCGGTTTGTCTTGCTCACGCTGCCGCTTCTCGACCTCGATCTGCGCGACCAGCACGCTCGGCGAAACGGCCGACACGGGTACCCGGCCGGATTCCGCTCCGCAGATGCCGTTGAACACCGCCGGGTCATCCGCCGCTCCGACAATCTTGGAGAAGCAGGTCAGCGGCGTACCCACGATGTCCACGCCACGGACCAGTTCGTCCGGGCGGCCGTCGGCGTAGACGCGGTAGACGACCACGGGAAGCACCTTGAAGGATTGAGCACCGCCGCGCCGCGTTCCGGTGAATCCGCCGGTAATGTCATCGAACAGCAGTCCGTAGGGTTTGTCCTGCTTCCTGCACTCCTCGACCAGTTGCCGTCGCAGCCCGTCAAAGCTGACCGTCTTGCTCGACGTGATGATGAGATTCCCTTGGCGCGAGACCACCGTACGGCCAGGTTCGCGCCGGCCATGGCCGTTGGACTGCGGGAACCTGTCCAGCGGAGAGCGCGACATCAGGAATGTCTTGAGCACGCCGTTCTCGACCAGCGCCACGTCGCTGCTGGCGACCCCCTCGTCGTCATACTTGTAGTAGCCGCGAAGGTTCTGGCCGCCGAACGCCGCCAGCGTCGGGTTGTCGTGGACGCTGATGAACTCGGGTAGGATGGCCTCACCGATCTTCTTGGCGAAGGTCTGGCCTTCCTGGACATCCTTCTGGCGGTGCCCCTCGATGCGATGCCCGAAGATCTCATGGAAGAACACGCCGCTCGCTCGATTCATCAGAATCGCGGGCCCGATATAAGGCTCCACGAGAGGGGCCTTGCGCAACGCGAGCACCTGCTCGATGACCTTCCGGAGCGCATCGGCGATCTGTTGCTCGCCGGGCAGCCTGTCCTCGGTCGCCGCGTCAAAGATGAAACTCTGGCTCAGCTCCATCCCGTCCTCCGCCTTGCTCTCGGCCGAGACCTGGACGCGGATCAGCTTGCGGCCGGTCTGTAGTCGCGTGCCCTCGCTGGTCACCAGGTAGCGGTTCTCCGCGCCGGCACTCAGCGTCACCCCCGACGAGTGGATTAGCGGGTACTCGCGGGCGATCTTCGAGGCGTGGCGCAGGGTCTGAGCCCATTGTGCCCGATCGAGTCTGAGCACCACCTCCGGCTCCGTGCACTTGCTCGGCTGCTCCCTGGTGAAATCGCCGGATTTGTCCTCTTCGGCTACCTTGGTCTTGAGGTCAGTCAGGACGCGCTGGTACTTCTTGACCGCCGACTTGAAGACGCCGTCCGTCGCCAGCCACAGGGCGTGCCGAATGGCATCGGGATCGTCATCAAGGCTCATCGCCACGCTGCTGCTCACCAGATCGGACAGGTCGAGCCCGGCGCCGCCGCCGCGGAGCTTGTGGGTGTTGTCGACCACGTAGTCGCCGACCCGCGCATCCACGTCCAGATGACGCTGGTGTGCCGCCTGGTCGTTCTCCAACGCTCCGAGCCGAGCCTGGATGCCTATACTCTTCCGGTCGGTGACAGTGTAAGCCAGGTAATAAGGCCTGCTCCCGTCCGGCGCAACCAGCTTGTCCATGGAATACTGGAGTTCGGCGCTCAGCAGGTCGAGCATCTTGCCCGCCATGGGCGTGGACGCGGCCGGCTCATCCGCTCTCGCCGGTGCGGCGAATGGCAACACGCACAACAGAACACGCATTTTCGCCGAGCATCTCATGATTTGTCCCCTGCTCCCGACAAACCGAACGAATGCCGTCACTTGCAGCGAGTTTCCGCTTCCGAAGATCCCAAAAGCGCGATCATACCACCGGTCCGGCGATCGGGGAACTCGTTCAACTCAGCACGAACCTGACCTTGGGTGGTCGCGTGCACCGAGGTCACCCGGAACTCAGCGGGACATCAGAGGAAGCGGCACGATGTCCGGGCTTGGCTCGGCGCCTGGAAGCGCGTCACCAAATCCGAGCGGCGCCAGCCGGATTGGCTACGGCATCTGCATACACACCGAATGAGGTCGACTTCTCGCACCAGCTTCGGTCCCTGGATCCCCCCAGACCTGTCGTGAAACCTCCACCAGCTGATGCTGGCCACGAGGCCGTCACGCTCACCGGACGTAGTCGATATCGCATGCACACGGGTCGTTCCGACGTTCGCCTCGGCCCCGCGACCACCCGGCAAGACAGCGTCCACGCTCCTCTCGGCCGCGGCTCTCTGTTGCCAGCTGTAATACAATTCCTTTGCTGATTCGACAACATCCTGGAAACCCCGCTTGTCGTCCGTAGTGACATCGTTGGCCAGGTCATCCACGAGCCGGGTGCTGGTTCTGCAGTTGTGCAGCAAGGAGGGGCCTTGAGTCCGGCGAGCGGAGCGGGACGGGAGAACGCCAGCATCCGCGGAGTGTGCGGTGAGCAGGGCAGCCCGAGGTCGACGGCGGTTCGGCAATCTGGCCGAGGTAGCCCGAGGAATGAGCAACCAGGCCGGCAGGATGGATCGTCCGAACCGGGAGGTGCCCGGCCACCCGGCGAACCGGCCGAACCCTCCCGATCAGAGCCCTTGGACGGCTGGGGTCCCGCGAACGCCTGCTGGGGGAAACCGACAGTTGAGCCGGATCGGATCGGTTTGCCTCAATTCTCGACTCGTTCGGCTACGATAATAAGGGCATCGGCGGTGCGAACCGCCCACTGAGGGAGTCCGTGGCAGAATGGGACTGGCCAAGAACTGATCGGATCCGGCGCCATAGAGAACGCCGTCCCGCGAGGCACCTGTACCCCGTTGCCACCAGCGGTTGAAGATGTAGAAGGGAGAACGAGATGTCCAAATTGAAGGAATGGATGCTGATCGCGGCGGTCGCCCTGGCTGGGCTCGTCTCCATGGGCGCCGATTGCGACTTCACGCTCCGCGGAAGCGAGGACGGCCTTCGGTTTAACGTCGGCAACGACGACGACGACAACAACCTCCTTGAAGATCTCGAGGACCTCTTCGATTGAGTTCTCCAGCATCCTCAGGTCGCGACAACCGTCACCTGTCACCGGCAGAGTCCCCCTTCACTCCGATTTGAGCCCTGCCTTGTCCAGAAGGGCCTCGGCTTCCTGAATCCGGCCGAGTTCCTTGATGGCCCCCGCTCTGGAGCGGATCTCATCGGCAGCTGACGCTCTCGATTCGGCGGCAGCCTTGTGGAAGTACTCGTGGGCCTGTTGCTTCCTCGCGAGGGCTTTGTAGCAGCAGCCCAGCTTATAGTGCTCGACGACGTAGACTGGATTGTCGGGTTTGCCCGTTCCGAGGTTCTCCGGATACTCCATCGCAGCCAGAAGGTCCTCGATCGCTTGCTCGTACTGACCCTCGCGCATGAGAGCGTCGGCACGTGTATGGTGGGCGCGCAGGTAAACCTCTCGCGCCCCCGTCCATCCCTCCCACGGATGGAAGGTGGCGCTTCGCAGGATCTTGAGAGCCTCATCGTGGCGGCTGTCGTCGATCAGAAAGGCCGCTCTCCTGAGCAGCAGATTGCAGTTGCGGCCGACGTCGGCAGGAAGCCGGGTGAACAGCTCGGCTCGCCTGTCCTCTCGCCCTAGCAGCTCATAGAGGCGATCCAGCGAAACATACAGGTTGGGGTCCTCAGGATCGCACGCGATCGCCGTCTCGTACTCGGTCGCCGCCTTGTCATGCTCCTTCAGTCTGGCCCAGTAGATCTCTCCGAGGTTCCGATACAGGGTTGCGTATTTCGGCGCCCCGGCCCGCGATTGCCGGAGATGGACCAGACCCTCCTGCCATCTCATCCGGGCGCTCAGGAGCGTGCCCAGGTAGTAGTGCAGCTTCCAGTCGTCCGGGAACCACGATAGGCCCGTTCGAAGAACGGTCTCGCTTTCCGTCCGGAACGGAAAGACATGGTCAGGAGACAATTGCGAGCCCTTGGAGAAGTAATCGCGAGCGGCCGCATCCTCTCCGCGCTTGTGGCAGTAGTACCCGAGATGATAGAAGACGAACGGATGCCGCGCCGCGTTTCTTCGCTCCTCGTGCAGCCTGAGCGCGGCGATCGCATCTTCGATCAGGTTCATCTCTCCGTAATCGCACGCCGTCTCGATATAGTACTGCGGATCGTCACGGAGCAGCCCGAGCTCACCGGCGCCGCCTTGCAGGTGGCTTTCCACCGCGGCCAGCGCGTTCAGCGGATCGTCCTCGAGGACGCCCCGAACGATGGCGGCCGCCTCGTCAGCCGAAACCCGCCGCCTCAACACCGCTGCCAGAAGGATGCGAGCCTTAGGATCGTCCGGGTTGTGCCGAACCGCCTGGCGAAGGTACCGCTCGGCTGCGACCAGATCGTTGCGGCCGACCGCCATCGAGGCCAGAACCAGCGGCGCGACGTGCCGGTAGGCCGCCCGCCGCCCGACCATGTGAAGGTCCTCCTCGGTCCTCTCACCGACGCCGAGTCCGATCTTGCACAGCGCCCGGTAGTAGCGTGCGGCATGCTGGTCCTCATTCCGCTCCAGGGCACGCTGGAACAGGTCGAGTGCTTCCTTGAGGCGGCCCGTCCTGTAGTAGACGAGTCCGAGCGACTCCGAGGCCGTCGCGAGGCCGGGGTCCTTGCGCAGGGCCTCCTGGAAGCACATCACCGCCTTCTCGACGTCCCATTGCTTCAGGGCATAGTGGCCCGCCAGCTGGGCCTGCTCTGCGGTGAGCTCGCCTCGGTCAGGCATGACCGGCTGAAGCTCGGGGCGGGGAATCGGCGGCTTCTTGGTCGAGTAGAAGATGGTCTCGCGGTCGTCGGCATCGAGGACCAGCAGGCGGTACACCGTGCCGGTGCCATGCAACGGGATCTGCCTGACCAGCGGGGTCGAAGGGCTCATATCGACTCGCTCGCTGTGTATTTCCGTGTCGTCACGGAATACCTTGACGCAGCTGTTCGGAAAAGGTCGGGTCACGTTGACCGCCGCGATGGCGTCGTCGCCCTCGACACGGAAGTTGACCGCGGCATCGGAATTCGCTTTGACAAGGCCCTTCATCTTCTTGAGGGCATACCAGTACTCGTCCCAGCTTTCCTGCATATGAGGCTCGAAGATCCATGTATCGCCCTGCGTGGGGCATCGACCGGACTGGACCTCGATATACTGCCCGTCGTTGTCGGTCAGAATGTCCTCCCATATCGCCCCGCTTCGAGCGGTTCCCCAGGTCCAGAACTTCTTGCCGGGCGATTCCAGGGAAGAAGCACAATGGGCCGTCCCGCAATCGCGGTCCATGTTGTAGACGCCGTTGAAGTCGCCGGGGACTCCGCAGAAGTAATCAGAGGGGTAGGGGATGTTCTTGTACCAGGACTTGTCGATTCCTCCGTGGAGAGGCCACGGTTCGGGATTGGCCCGCCGGCTCGCGTAAGTGTAGTCCGTGGGTGGAAAGATGACTTGGGTGTCTGCCCAGGCGTGGGTGGCGGCATTGGCCCAGAAGTAACCGTTGTTGTGCGTCAGCGTCGGATTGAACAGGGTGATCCGGGTCCTGAACGAGGAGCGCTCCGGAAAAACGGTCGTGGCAACGGTCCAACGCATGCGGCGAACCCACTCCGTGGCGCCCACGACGCAGGTCACGCTGCCGTCCTTGCCGCGTATGATCTTGTACTGTACCGGCGAGCCCGTGTTGACCGTGTGCCCGAGTGTCGGGAAGTTCCATTCGATGCCGCCGGACAGCCACGCGCCACGCAACGCTACCAGCCCCGGCTTGATGACGTGGTTGTGGTAAATGAAGTCGAAATCGCCGTGGGTCTTGTCGTGAGCCGCGTAGATCCGCCCTCCAAGATCCGGCAGGATAAGCACGCGGGTGAAATCGTTCTCCAGAATGACGACACGATGAGGGACCATTCGCTTGTCTCGCGTGATGTCCGTCTGCAATGGATAGGGGTAGACGTTCTGATTCCATAGGGGCGGGCTCTTGTCCTCCGGCCCCAGAACGTACGTGGGTATGTCAAGCCTCGTCTCCTCGATCGAGACGCCGCCTGCCCCACAGAGCAGGGGGCCGATCGCCAGCATGATCCCTGCTGTCAGGGCGATGGTGTTCGTCACTGTATCCTCCTCCCATCTAAATGACCGCGACCTTCTCACTCGAGACGTCCCGGGCATCCATGACTCCAAGGTCGAGCGGCGTCCGTCATTCTACAACGATTCCTCGTGATCGCGCCACTCGTCTGCAGGCGGCATCCCCCCTGCTGGTATCGCCAGCCTCTCGGTCGGTTCCTGGAGGCTGCGGAGTACTCCGGTCTTCCAGACCCCGGCCGATCCGATCTGTCCGCCACACGACCTCCGGCGACACGGGATGTATGCCACGCCGCCGTTCTCACGCCCTGAAAGCAGGGACCGGGCCTTCATCGCGGTTGACGGGTGGTGCCGGATCGCGGCCCGAGCGCCGGCGAGTCCTTTCTGCCGGGCCAAGGGTAGTTGTCTCGTCCCGCGCTCGCCTCGATCGGACCTTCCGGCAGACTCCTGTGCCAAGCCAGGACCTTGGTCGCCAGCCGTTCCACCAGGTCCTGACGGCGTTCGGCGAGGTTATTGAGCTGTGTCGGATCGCTGGGAATATCGTACAGCTCGGTTCGGCTGCGGTCAGGGTTCGTGAGCAGCTTCCAGTCGCTTTCGCGGATGGCCAGCATGGGGCTGCGGTGGAACGGTTCGCCGGGAATGTTGAATCGCCATTCCCACATCAGCGCTGTTCGCCGTGGCCGCGCTGATCCCAACAACACATCACTCATGTCCTCGCCATCCAGGGCGTGTCGTGCCGGCGGTTGAACTCCCGCCAGCGAACACATCGTCGGCAGAAAATCGACACCGGCGACGACCGACCGGTCCTCGACTCGTCCGGCGGGAACGTGTGACGGCCAGCGCACGATGAAAGGAACGCGAATGCCGCCTTCGTACAGGCTTCGCTTGCGGCCTCGAAAGGGCCCGGCCGAGCCGACACCGCTGTGCCCGGCGTTCACGATGTGGATGTCCTCTGGTCCGTTGTCGCTGGCGAAGATCACCAGCGTTTCGTCCGCCAAGCCGAGCTCCTCCAACCCCTCCAGTAGTCGCCCGATCTGCTCGTCAAGGTCGCCGACGGAGGCATAGTAGATGGCCTCTGCGCCCTTGTGCCGGATACCCGAACCCGGATTGAGGTGGTTGTAGGGCCGCATCTGCTCTTCCGTCGGATTCAGCGTTGCGTGCGGCAACAGCGTCCAGAGGTTGACGTAGAAAGGTCGATCCTTGTTGGCTCTGATGAAACGCAGGGTCTCATCCACGAGCTGGCTGGTGGATTTCGGCCAGAACTGATCCGGCGGCTCGGACCAGCCGGGATTCACCGAGACCATCGTCCGAGCCTGGTCAAAGCCGTAGGCGGTTGGGTTGGGGGCGCCTGGCCCGGCTCCCAGGTGCCATTTGCCGAAGTGCGCGGTTGCGTAGCCCGCTGTCTTGAACAGAGCGGCCACGTTCGGAATCTCTGGGTCCAGCCAGTTGGACATCCCGCGGCGGGCGTTCAACTCATGGCTGGCAAAGTGGCCGTGGATGCGGTGCCGGGCGGGATACTGGCCGGTCATGAACGCGCAGCGGCTCGGGGAGCAGACCGAGCCATTGACATAGAACTGGGTGAACAGTGTGCCCTGGGCGGCAAGCCGATCAAGCCACGGTGTCTTCACCTGCCGGTGCCCGTAGCAGCTCAGATCCCCCCAACCCAAGTCGTCGGCGAGGATGAACAGCACGTTGGGGCGCTCGACGGGCTGCCTGGCCCACGCGAGCTCGGAACCGAAAACGAGAAGCAGCGAAAGGAGTGTCCTCATGACAGGCCCTCATGGTCGCCGGCGAAACCACGATCCACGCTACTGCGGCAGCGCCTTTCGGCCCTCTGCGGCTCGATCCTCGCTGATCGACTTCAGCCAGGCGGCGTGTTCTCTCAGCAGTGCTTCGACCACCTCGGGATACCTGAAGCGAAGGTTGATCTGTTCGCCGGGGTCGCTGTCCATGTCGGACAGGAAGATGCCATCCGCTCCTTGAGCGCGCCCGGCCTTGGCGCCTGGCTTGTCCTTTGAATGGAGCAGATCGACATAGCCGTTGCGAACCAGCTTCCACTTGCCCTGGCGCACCGCCGACTGATCGTCCCACTCAAAGCACAGTGTCTTGTGGCCGGGGGCGTCTGGGTTGAGGAGGAACGGCACCCAGCTGCGGCCTTCGATGGCCCGGTGGACGGGCACTTCGCCACCAAGGACTTCGGCCACGGTGGGGAAAAGATCCACAGCGATGGCCAGCTGGGAGCGAGTCTGGTTGCCCGTCACGGCGGCCGGCCAGCGCAGAATGCAGGGCATGTGGATACCGCCATCGAAAAGGCTGCGTTTGTATTCACGGTACGGGTGATTGCTGCCGCCACCCTCGCCGCGCAGAGAAGGAGGCGCGCAGCCGTTGTCACTGGTCAGGATGACCAGGGTATTCTCGGAAAGCCCGCGTTTGTCCAGATGCTCCAGGATCACGCCCACGGCCTCATCCAGACCGGCGACCAGGGCTGCGTACTCGGCCCTGGCCTTGGGCATTCCGGGGTGGTTCTGGCGGTGCCTTGCCTGCGGGACCATGGGGTAATGCGGGGCGTTGAAGGCGACATAGAGCAGGAACGGGTCCTTCTGATGCTTGTCGATGAACTGGATAGCTTCCCCGGTGAACAGGTCGGTGGTGTGTTGACCCTCCAGGTGGACTTCTTCGCGGTTGCGGTAGAGGTCATGAAAGTAAGAGTCGGTCCAGTAGTTCATGTGTGAGTAGTAGTCCACCAGCGACGAATGGAAACCAAAGAAGAAGTCGAAACCCTGATTGTGGGGTGAGGATTCCGGCGCAAAGCCAAGGTGCCATTTGCCGATCGCCCCGGTGGCGTAGCCGGCGGCTCTGGCGAGTTCGCCGAGGGTGGTCTCCTCGGGCGGCAGGCCCGGCTCGCCCGGCCGGCCGGCCATGTTCTTCTCGAGCAAAAGACCAATGCGGGCGGGGCTTCTGCCAGTGAGCAGGGCGGCGCGCGAGGGGGCGCACAGCGGGGCGGCACTGTAATACTGGGTGAAGCAGACTCCATTCCGGGCGAGCAAGTCGATGTGGGGTGTCCTGATATCCTTGCAGCCGTAGCAGCCAATGTCCCCAATGCCCAGATCATCGGCCAGGAAGATGAGGATGTTGGGCTTCTTTCCCGAAACCTCCGACGGGCTGGACGCAGGCTTGCGTCTGGCCCTGGAATCGATGCCACGCTCCTCGTTTCCGCTCCCCAAATGTTGAGCAAAAGGCAACGATTGACCGCTCGGCAGCGAGTCAAGGGCTGCCATGAGCCTGGTCTGGGCGGCCTTCGCTTCGGAGTCAGGGCTGTTGGCGAGGTCCTGCTTCTCCTCCGGGTCGGTGTGCAGGTCGTACAATTCGCCGTCGGAGGTCAGCTTGAATCTCCGGTCGCGAATGACTCGTTTCCGGCCGTACTGCGAGTAGATCCAGGTGCGGCGAGGTCGGGGCTCCGGCTCGCCCAGCAGGGTGGCCGCAAAGGACTTGCCGTCGATAATGATTCCCTCGAGCGGCCTCACCCCGGTGAGTTCGAGAAGCGTGGGCAGAAAATCGGAGAAGTCAATCAGTTCGTCGCTCACTCTGCCCGCGGGCGTTTTGCCCGGATAGCTGATGATCAGCGGGACACAGATGCCGGCCTCCAGGAGCGTGGCTTTGCCGCCGTCGACCAGCCGGCCATTCATCCGGCAAGGCACGCCCTTGACGGTGCCGTTATCCCCGACGAGGATGACCATCGTCTTTTCGCGGATCTTGAGATCGTCGAGGACTTGGAGCAGACGGCCAACCTGTAGGTCCAGGTAGTCCACCATGCCGGCGAAAAGAGCAGCGCCCTTCAGATTCCGGTCGCGGTTGAGCGGGGTCGCGGTCAGAGGGGTGTGCGTGAGCACCATGGAATGAAAGGCCAAGAATGGACCGTCGCGGTGACGCCTCATGAAGTCAATTAGGTAATCGTTGAACACATCAGGACCGAACTTGCCCGTGTAGTCAGGCCGCCGGCCGTCGGTTTGTACAAAGGGGTCGAAGTACCGTTCGGTGTCGCGGTTCTGGCCGGCCTCGGCGCCCGGCCAGACGCAGTGTTCGTCAAATCCGTGATGCCAAAGAGCGTCCGGCTGACGGCGGAGATCGTTGAGCTGCCACTTGCCGCCGATAGCCGTCGCATAGCCGGCATCACGCAGGTAACGGAAGAACGTGACCTCCTTGGTCCAGTCGAAGTATGGCTCTCCCCAACGCGGCACGTCGTGGTGAATGACCCAGCCGGTGCGGAACGGGTAGCGACCGGTATAGAGCATGTGGCGACTCGGCGTGCACAACGGCGTGGCATAGCAGTGGGTGAAACGCACACCCGACTTGGCCAGACGGTCGATATGGGGCGTGGCATGCTCGCTGCCAAAGCAGCTCAGCCACTCCGGGCCAATGTCATCAACGAGAATGAAGAGGACGTTCGGTCGCTCGGCACCCTGGCCAGCGGGGGCAGCCAGGGCCAACAACAGCCAGGGGAAGAGCAAACGAAACCGAACCAGTGCATGGATTCCGGGTCCGAACATGTGAAGCTCCAGCTTGTACGGTTTACCTGTGGGGACCGCTTCGGTCAACAAGTGTCCCGAACGACAGAGGCCCAGAGGCCCACCGTGGACCGGCGGCGATGGGGACTTGGTCATTGCCCCGGGTATCGGCGGTTTCCTTCGCGACAGGCGGTATCATGGTGCCATACCTCGGCGTACCGGGCTTCGGCTGGCTCAGGCCGGTCGGGTAGCGCCCTAATCATGAGGCAGAGCCTCGCAGGCAACTGCCCAAGTGATCGCAGGAGAACGTCATGCAACGCTTACCCGTCTTTGGATCCGGACAAGGCCGGAAATGCGAATGGTCGGCACTCTTCACCTTACTGGGCGTCACTCTGGCCGGTGAAGTGCCACATGCACGGGCAGACGACCAGCCTTCGCCCGCCGAGGTTCAAACAATCCTGCAACGCGAGGCCCGGCGCAGCAGACCGGACTACATCGTCTACATCCCGCGCCATTGGGATGGCTCGGCCCAGGACTCGCACAACGAGCACTTGCTGGTCTTCGAAGGCCCCCGCGGCTGGCTGATGGCGGTCTGGACACAGTCCCTCAAGAAACCGGGTCCCGCTAATCGGATCGTCTTCGCACGCTCGAAGGACGGCGGCGCGACCTGGTCACCACCTGCCCACGTCGCCGGCCCACGCTCGGGCGAAAACCCCTCCCACATGGCCAGTTGGGGTTTTCCCATGGTCTCCCGGTCCGGCCGGATCTACGTGATCTACAACCAGCATCAGGGCCTCAGCGGCTGGATTCCCATGCACACCGGCACGATGGACGGCACCTATAGCGACGATGACGGCCAATCGTGGTCCCGGCCGCAGACCATCCCCATGCCCCACAGTCCATATGACGATCCGGAAGGAAAGACGCCCGCTGAGTGGATCGTCTGGCAGATCCCGAGCCGCGATCTGGACGGCAAGTACTTCGTGGGCTACTCGCACTGGGTCAACCGCGAACGGGCTTGGCTCAAGGAGCCCGAGAACTGGACGCAAATCGAGTCTGTGTGCGAGTTCATGCGCTTCGAGAATGTGGACAACGACCCGGAGGTGAGGGATCTCAAGGTGAGCTACTCGGGATGGGGTGACCATGCATTGCGCGTGCCGCACTACCTCTATCCCCAGATGAGTGTCGCGCAAGAGCCCAGTGTGGTCCGGCTGCCCGACCAGCGGCTGTTCTGCGTGATGCGCACGAACACCGGTTACATCTGGTACAGCCTCTCGTCGGACGACGGCGCGACTTGGTGTAACCCCCGCCCGCTGCTTCGCAAGGATCACGGCCGGCCCATCCTGCAGCCGGTCGGCTGCTGCCCGATCTACCGCCTGGCCGACGGTCGGTACGTGCTCCTGCATCACAACAACCGAGGCGACATCACGACAAGGCCCGAGCGAACCTCCGAGCCGCGCCGGCCGGCCTTCATCGCTCTGGGCGCGTTCCGCCCAGCCGCCGACCAGCCCATCTGGTTCAGCGAGTCCAAGCAACTCATGGACAACGACGGCGTCGGACCCGACGGAACAAAGTCCAGTCCCGGCCGTCGGGTCAACACGAATATCGGCGTCTACAGCAGCTTCACGACATGCGGTGGCAATAACGTGCTTTGGCATCCCGACCGCAAATGCTTCCTGCTCGGCAAGAAGATCACCGCCGAGTTCCTGGCCGATCTGGTCGTGCCGGGCGAATAGGAGTACGGCTCGGAAGCTGCCGCGCCAGTATCTGTCGATCACTGCGTCGGGATGTTGGCGCAGTCCACCGGCTGGCCGTTCTCGTAGCAGAACCGCTCAATCGTGCTGGTCGTGCTGAAACCCCCGAGACCACCGGTCAGCAGGTTGGCCAGGAACGTGCCCACAAACGTGGACGTGCCCCAGGCAAGGAACTTCTCGGCGTTGCAGCCTGCGCCCATCAGACTGACCGTCGCCAGAACCAGCAGTATTCGAGCAAGCCGTCGTTTCCTGGTTACACGCATTGGTTACTCCTCTCGCTGAGCCCTTGCGGTGCGTCGACCATGACGTACCCATGGCATCGGGCCGTGAATCAGGGCCGCTACCCGGCGGCCGACCAGCCAGAAGCCGCATCCACATCCGGCAATTCCACCCTCCGGAAGGACCATCCGTCCGCGCCTGACGGTGAGCCACGCCACTCACCGCGGGGTCTCCTCAGAAGAGACCGCCGGGCGTCCGCGGTCAGTCCGGGGCCTTCACTCCCGGCCCCACGATCGGAGGACGAGCCCATCTTACCCGGAATCACGCTTGAGTTCCCTCCGCTGGCCGGGGCTTTTCGCGGAACCAGCCGGACCGGCGTGCCCTTGGCCTGAAAAGCGGCCTTGCTGACCTCCAGGTCAGCGGTGTCCTCCTGGTACAGATTCGCGACATCCTGGCTTGGGTTCAGCAGGCAGGTGGGGCTGTACTACGGGGTGATCACTGTGTTCTCCTCAAAGGCGGTGGAGTACTCGCGCTTGGCAGCCTCGTCCTTGGCGAAGAACGAGCCGTTGAAGGCCCTGTTCACCTGGCCGGGAGCCTTGCCGGTTCGCCAACAGCCCGTTCCAAAAGGCTCCACCCCCATTCGTGTTCGGCCCGATCGCACATCACACCTGTCAGTCGAAGACTGAGCACCGTCCGTGGCCTTTTCTCCCTTCCTCAGGGAAAGACTCCATAGGAACAGCTTGCGCTGACAGCAGGTCTGAGATACTCGCCCCGAGGCCCCAGCAGACAAGCAGGGCGGGGGCAGCAAGCCGCATCGCGGTGCCGCCCCATGTCTCAGAATCGAACAGGCAAGTAGAAAACCTGGCCGGGAACCGACAGCCATATAGGGAGACACGGACTCACCCCGGCGGCCAGACAAACGGAGATCGTCGCCGAGCCTTGATAGAGGAGATCATCACATGGTCGCTTCCGCCTCTGCCGAAGTTGTCCTGAGCACCTTGGCCATGAAGCCGTCGCGGGCCTCCGCCGCGGCCATCGGGCATCACTATGTCCTCGACGGTGCCCCGTCCGCGATCCGCCTGCGCGGCGTGGATTTGCTCTGCGGGATGGTATGCGATTGGAGCGTGGCCCTGCTCGATGAGTTGATCAGCTCACCGCACGCGGACTACGTCCTCCGACAATACGCCCTGCACCGGGTTCACGGACTGCTCAGAGTGGCGATGAGCCGCGGATACGCAAACCTGGGTCCGCCCGAGTGCCGTCGCTTGATGACCCGAGCCCGGCGCGAGCTACAGCACTACTGCATTCGAGTTGGGCAGCCGGGCATGCCGGCGGTAGACGCACTCTGCAGCCACCTGGGGCAAGCGGTGGCCGACGGTCTGTTTGGGGATCTGCCGGACTTCTGAAATGACGTTGTGCGAGGTCACGTGAGATGGGTAAAATGACACTCGCCATTGCCTGGCCGATGACCGGGGCGTGGAGAGACGTCGGCAGGGCCGGAGCCCTCACGTGGCCACGACGACAAGCACAGTCTTGCTGAGCCAGCTGAAGGATGCCCGCAACGACCGGGCATGGTCAGATTTCGTGCAACGCTACTGGAGATTGCTGAACGCCTTCGGCCTGAAACTCGGTCTCGGCCGGGAGGATGCTGCGGATGCCGCGCAGGAGGCCTTGGTCGCTTTTGTTGGAGCCTACCGGCAAGGGCGGTACGAACGCGACCGAGGCCGTCTGCGACATTGGCTGTTTGGCATCGCCCGGAACAAGGTCCTGCACATGCTCCGCAGCCGCGCCGCCCAGCACGTCGTGAGCCCCAAGGGAAGCAAGTCTGATCTGCTGCTCAACATACCTGACGACGAGAGCATCAGCGAAGTGTGGGAACTCCAGTGGCGTCAGGCCGTCGTGCGGGCGTGCCTGGAGCAGGTCAAGTCAGAGATGAGCCCCGAGACCATCCGGGCCTTCGAGCTGATGGTGTCGGGAGAGGTGTCTTCGGAAGTCGCCGCGGCCCAGCTGGGCATGACGGTCAACGCAGTCATGAAGGCCAAGCGACGCGTACTCGCCCGTATGCGCGAGGTGTACCGTCAGATGGAAACCGATTGGTGAGCGCCAGTCCTCACACGCCGAGTCCATGCCAAGGGGGTCCTGGTCGGGGCCGCCGCCGGCCTGGCCTCGGCCTTGGCTGTAACGGTCCCGTACTACATCCTCGATCGCCCGGCCGATGCCCCACGCCTGTCCTTCCTGTGGATCAACATCATCGGCTGCCTGATGACCATGATGATTGGGTATGCGGCCAGCTTGGCGTGGCAGCGCGACCCTGCCGAAAGCGACGGCTGGTCCGGTCCCCGGAACGCGAACACCGTCCGGCCACCGCCATGAGTCTCCTCCGCACCCGGCCCGCTCGATTCACGACGCGCCCTCCCGGTTGGGATAGAGCCGGGCATCTCCGACCGGAGGGGAGCACAGGTCGTGATCATGGGCGGGCAAGGCGAGCCCACAGCTTCTTCATGCCACTTGGTAGCACGGCACGTCCGCATCCGCTGGGATCCGCCATCAGGGCCAACCTCCGACCGCCAGAGGCAGATCGCACCTCGCCGTTCGGTCTCGCGAGGCCCTCGAGCCGGCCTCACGCAATCCTCGGGACACCCAACCAGATCGCACCGCATACGGCCTGCGGATGACAAGCCTTGTGCAAGCATCCGGCAGGAGCTACGATGGGTTCTCGCCATGGCGAAGCGGGTCCATCGGGACGGCGCCCTGTCCGACCGCGCGGCCGTTGAGGCCTCGGAGCAGGCAGACACTGACGGCAATTCGCAGTCGGCATCGTTGCTGGGAAGAGACGCGACAACCTGACAAGTGACGGTTGCTCCCTTCGTCTTTGCCTATTTCTGGAGGACTGCTATGAGCGATTTCTTCACCCGACGCGACATCCTCGGGGCCGCGGCCGCGGGCGGTACAATCCTGGCCTCGCAGCTGTCAGCCGGTCCAGTGGCAGGCGAAGAGGAGGCTCATCTGAAGCCAGGGCCCGCCAGGATCTACAAGGTGTTTGCGGGACGGACGGGCGACGCTTATCTCACCCGGCCGACCGACGAGTTGGCCCGGTTCGAGAAGTGCTTCTCCGAAATCGAGGGCAAGCTCGGAGATGTCAAGTTCGTGGGCGGCGACTTGATCCCGCCCACCGATGTCGGGCAGGTGGCCGCCAAGCTCAAGGACGCTGATGCACTGCTCATCATCCATCTCTCCGGTCACGGTGGCGACGCGCCGGTGTTGAGCAAGCTGATTGACGTGGGCCTGCCTACAGCGCTGTTTTCGCAGCCGTTCAGCGGCCATGGCTGGATGTACTTCCCTCAATGGCATAAGCAGGGCAAGCGGGTGGTGCTGCTGCCAACCAGTGATTGGGCTGAGATCGAACGGATCGTCGGACTTCTGCGGGTGCCTGCCCGGATGAGGCAGACGAGGATTCTGGCCATCGATGGTCCTAACGGCACATCTGCCGCCTGCAATCCCGAGCAGGTCAAGAAGAAACTGGGTGCGGAACTGGTGACGGTGGCCAACGAAAGGCTTATGGGGGTCTTCCGCTCGATCGATCCCAAGGCTGCCGAAGCGGAGGCCGAGCAATACTGGATCAGCCAGGCTCGCAGGATTGTCGAGCCGAGCCGGGCGGAAATCATCGACTCCGCCCGATTGTACCTGGCGACCAGGAAACTCATGATCGAGGAGCGAGCCCAGGCCGTCTGCAGCCGCGCTTGCATGGGCAATCCACGCGGTTGCCTCACCTTCAGCAAGCTGAACGACGTTGGATTGGTGGGTGCCTGCGAAGGCGATATCGACTCGACGCTGACCATGCTCATCTTCGCCTATGCCTTTCGCGTGCCGGGTTTCATCACCGATCCCGTCATTGACACGGCCAAGAACGCCATGGTCCACTTCCATTGCACCTCGGCAACCAGGATGGACGGGCCTGCAGGCAAACGACTGCCTTTCACCATTCGAACGCAGACGGACAGCCGCGGCGGCGTGGCCTTGGAGGTCGAGAACCGGGTGGGTCAGTCCGTGACCTGCGCCAAGCTGGTCGACCTGGACAAGATGCTCATCGTGCCCGGCAAAATCGTCGAGACGGGTACAAGCCCGCTGGCCTGCCGCACCCAGTTCACCCAGAGCGTGCCGGACGCAAGAAGAGTGTTCCTCGGCTGGGGGGCCGACGTGATCCGAGGTGACACGATGACCCTCCTGCACCGCGTGGTCTTCTACGGCAATTTCATGAAACCGGTCCAGGACTTGGGCGATCTGATGGGCTTCAAAATCATCGAGGAGGGCGGTACGGTGTAGTCGCCGCCGCGTGTGATCGAATCGCTGTGCCTTTCGGCAAGGAGATAGCCATGCCCCGCAAGAAGAGCGGCCTCAAGTGCGCCAAGTGCGGTCAGTCGTTCAAGATGGCCATGCACCTCGGTCGGCACATGAAGACCACCCACGGCCAAGTGTCCGCCAAGCCTCTCAAGAAAAACCGCAAATCCGCGGCCCGCAAGAAGCGGCCTACGGGCGCCGCTGCCATTGCCGGCCTGCAGACACTGTCGCTCGACCAACTGGTGGAGCTGATCGCCGCCGCCAGGGCAGAGGCAAGCCGCCGCATGGCTGAGCTCCAGAAGGCCATCAAGTAGACGCCGATGGCCCGCCATCGCTACGGAAAAACGATCACCGGGGATGCAAGAACCGTGCAGCGGATCGCACGCGCCGCGAAGCTGTAGACCGGGCCCAGAACGGTGATTCGCGCAAGTCCGCACCCGCAAACGGCGTCATCGACCCCTCCGGCCGCTGATTCGCCCGAACAGGGCGGTCTGGCCCAGGAGTGCGACGATAAAGCGATGCACGACAAGAGGATGCAGAGCTTCTTTGCAGCGATCGCCCACGCCCAATCCGCTCCCTCGGGTGCGCAAAACGCGTCGGCCTCGCACCTCCAGACTGAAACCTTCGCGTCCCTTGGCCGTCCATCTCTACGTGGTCGTCGAAACCACGACAATGGTAGGAGCACGCAGAAAGGAGACTCTGATGGCACGGTATCGCCAGTTTCTCGTCGCCTTGACCCTTGCCGCCCTGACGCCCGTAGTGATGGCCGAGAACAAGCCGTCGTTCACGCTCGGAGGGGGCGTTCCGTCGGACGTGTACATCTACATCCACGGGGCATACAACCCGGAGAGGGAGTACCTCGACAAGTATTGGAGGGAAGTGTGGACGTCGTTCAAGAAGACCGGGATCATCGAGGACTTCCACACGCTGATCAGCTCCACGGCGCCTCCCGCGGATCGCGAGAAGTTCGACAGTTTCTGGAAGCGCGCGGGCGAGTTGATCAACGGCGTGGACTGGGATGCGCGGATCGACGAACTCGTGTACACCAGCCGGATGGGTACGCCCATGCCGGAATACCTGCTCCTGCTGCGCTACGAGAGCGATGCCAAGGCTGCCAAGAACGGCGAGGCATTTGCCGCCGTCTTGAAGGAGATCGAGTCAGTCGCCGGTACAGGGGACGGCAGCTTCACGTGTGATGAGCAGCAGGTCCACGGGGCGACCGTCAAGTCGCTGAAAGCCAGGGATGTGCCGTTCGCCAGTCTGCGGGTCGCGGTGCGCGGGCCGGTGGTGGCGGTGGCCATCGACCGAACGCTGCTCGACGAATCGCTCGGCCTGCTGGCCGGCGAAGGCGACAAGAGAGGTCTGACGCAGACGGAGCGCTACACCCGGGCAATGGCGAGACTGCCGCTTGCAGAGGACACGGTGGTCTTCTTCGACGTCAAGACCATGATCGAGGGCGTGCGCGGCATCATGAAGTTCGGGGGAGAGCAGGCTCCGCAGGACGAGAAGGCCCAGCAAGTCCTCGGTGTGGTCAACAAGGTGTTGGACGAGGTCAGCGTACTTGACTACCTGGCCAGCACCGCGCATACCGAAGGCTACCAGCAGCACGATGAGACCATCGTCATGCTGGCCGCGGACGCTCCAAAGAGTCGTCTGTACAAGGTGTTCTGCAAACCGGAGCCGATCGAGCGGTTCGACCGTTTCATACCCAAGGAAGCGACCGCCTACAGCGTGACATCCGGCATCGACCTGGCCGCCCTCTACGGCGTGGTCATCGATTTCATCGGTAAGGAAGTGCCCGAGGGCGACGGCGTGCTCGCGAAGTGGGAGCAGGCCCAGAACGAGATCGGTTTCCGACCCGAGCGCGACGTCTTCTCCTGGCTGGGGCACCAGATGGTCTCGGTGACCCTGCCGGCGGCAGCACCCTCGCCGTTCAGTTCCGAGGACTCGGTTCTGTTCATCAAGGTCCGGAACGAGAAACAGGCGAACGAGAAGATCAAGGCCGGCCTCGACAAGCTGAACCAGCTGCTCACCAGGGCCAACCAGCCGCTGACCAGCCAACCGGCGGAGGTCGTGGGAACTCAGGGTTTCCGCATGGTCACGCATCCCATGGTCGCGATGTTCCTGCACCCCGTGTACGGCACGGCGGAAGGATACCTGGTCATCGGCAGTTCATCCGAGGCTATTCAGACCTGCCTGGCCACGGCTCGCGGCGAACATCCGAGCGTGATCAAGAACGAACGAGTCACACGCGAGGGCCTGGTTCCCAAGGGCGCGGTCACGTCCGCGGATTTCGCGGATATGACCAACATGGGCAGGGATGTCGCCCAGGTACTGGGCGTCATGGGGATAGTCTCCGCGATGATCCCGGACCAGCCGGACACCAAGCCCATCCGCGGCATCTTCGGCATGGTCAGCAAACTCGGCCCGGTGGCGATGAAGCTCAACTTCTTCGTGTCCCAGTCGTCGGCGACGACGTTCGAGAAGAACGCATGGCACATCAGAAAGGTGATCAACTACCGCGAGCCGAAACCAGCGACGGCGGAGTCAGCCGCCCTGAGCGAGCAGTAGCCGACATCCCAGGCGGTCCCAACCGCCGGCGGTCTCGGGCCGAGCAGCCCGACGACCACACCGGGAGCTCGTGAACCTCGGAAGCACGGGCTCCTTTTCGTGGGTATGACTCTCCCGAAAAAGGCACCGTTTCGCCCAGAACCGTGCGTCCGCGCCGGAGATCCCCAAAGACTCACCCGGTCGCCTCGCCTGATGCACGGAGCCGACGGCTGCTGAGTCCGTAGAGAGGTATCCCGGCGAGCAGTATCCCCAGCGCTGCCAGTGCAATCCATGGCTTGTACCTGACGGCGCTGTATGCCAGGAACGCACAGGTCAGACAGAAGATGAAAGTGGTAAATGGATAACCCCACACCCGATAGGGGCGCTCCACGCGTGGCTCCTTGCGGCGGAGGACGATCACCGCCAGACTCGTCGCCAGATAGAAGAGATACACGGGAGCGGCCGTGTAGAGGATCGCGTTCAGAAACGAACCCAACGACACAATCAGGGTGATCGCTATCGCCGCCTGCAACAGCAGGGCTCGAACGGGCGTGCCCGTGCTGGCGTCCCAGCGACCGAGCGGACGGAAAACCCGGTGGTCAGCCCCAACGGCAAACGAGATGCGCGCACCGGTGAAGATCAGTCCGTTGACCGCGCCCAGCGCCGACGCGCAGACAAGGGCGCTGATGAGGGCCGGTGCCTTTGCCGGAAACACCGTCGAAACCGTCTCGGTGGCCACCGCCTGGGAGGCCGCTAATCCTTGGTACCCCAGCGTGTACAGAAACGCACCATTGACCAGCAGGTAGAGTACCGTGACCGACGCGGTTCCCAGCAGCAGTGCCCGAACGATGTTGCGACTCGGATTGATGACCTCCGCGGCAACGTAGGCCATCTCGTTCCACCCACCAAACGTGAACAAAACCAGGATGAGAGCCAGGCTCGCGGGCAGCGGTTCGACCGCTCGAGGGGCCATCGCTCCCTGCGGGGCACAGACCGCCACGCCCACGATGGCCGCCAGCCCCAGGACTTTCACCCCGGTCAGGAGATTCTGCGTCCACTTGCCCTGGCGCACACCTGCGACATTGATCACCGTCAGAACGACCACGGCGAGACAGGCATAGACCTGTTGGCTGCAGGCAAGCGGCCCGTCCTTCAACGGATCGTAGATGGTCCAGGCATACGTTGCGAACGCGAAGGCCATCACCGCGATGTCGCCCGGCCTCACAATGGCCAGCTGAATCCAGCCGAACAGGAAACCGGCCCAGCGGCCGTACGCCTTGGTCAGATAGGCATAGTCGCCACCTTCCTGCGGATACGCCGTCGCAAGCTCCGCATAGCTCATCGCCCCGCATAGCGAGAGCAATCCGCCGAGCAGCCACAGGGCCAGCAACCCTCCGCCACCTGACGCCCCTCGGGCAATGTCCGGGGCCATCTGGTAGATGCCCGCCCCCACGATGATGCCCACGATGAGACAAACCGAGTCCAGAAGGGTCAGTTCTCTTCGAGGTACAGCATCCATGACCTGCTCGCCTGGTTTGGATGGCGACTGCGGTGCAGCGGAAACGATCCGTCCGCAACCGGATCGCTCGTTCACCGTTTCTTCAGCGTCATGCCGATGCCTGAACCACCCAGGTTGACGAACAGGGTCTCGAGCTTGGGATTCGTCGTGATCGCCTTGACGTACGCGGGATCGGCCTGACGGGCATTCATGTTGTGGGCCAGAATGAGGCCGCCTGCGCGAACCAGGGGAAGAAGCTTCTCAAGGTAGTCCAGATAGCCTTCTTTGTCCGCGTCGAGGAACAGGAGGTCGATGGGTTCCTTCAACTTGGTCACCTCCTTGTGGGCATCGCCCTCAACCAGAGTCACAATGGAGTCGACCCCGGCGCGTGCGAAGTTCTTGCGGGCCAGGGCCGCACGACCGGCGTCGACCTCGTACGTGGTCAGCTTGCCACCTGTGGAACGAAGCGCCAGACACAGCCAGATCGCCGAGTAGCCGTGGGACGTGCCAATCTCCACTACGCGCTTCGGCGCGATGCTCTCGGTCAGCAGCCGCAAGTAACGCCCGTCATTGAGCGGAACGCTCATCATCCCTCCCCGTTCGTTCCTGTTCATGTCGTCGAGCACGGCGAGGATCTTCTTCTCGGCGTCATCCTTGGGCAGAGGCGACGAGCTGAAGTCAGGTTGCCCCGCCCGCCCTCTGTCGCCCGGCGGGCCTTCCACGCCGCCTGGCCGCCGACCTTCACGTTGCCGTGGACGCTCGCTTCGATCAGGCCGACCGCCCTGGTCCTGCGCACTGACCACCCACGAGAGCAGACCGAGCGTCAGTACGAGAGTCACTGCCGTCCTCTTCATGTCTCTGTTCCTTTCGTTTGTCGGTTGACCAGTCTTCCAGGTTGCCGCACCGGCGCAGACTCAACCGGCAGAACGGTCTGTTGAAAGGGCTATTGCCAAAGCCAGTCTCGCCCGACGGCCTTCGACCGCAGCTCCCGGCCAGTTCCTGTTAGGATTAGGCCGCATGGTAACATCCCGAAGCGCGGTCCCGGGCCGTCCCCTCAACGCCGTCATTCGCGTTCTCAGAGCGGTCAGCACTGCGATCCTCCTCGTCCTCCCCTTGGCCAAGCCAGCGAAGGATGTCATCCTCGGTGGCAACCGGCGTCGTCGTCCGGACAATGCGAAAGATCGTGCCGCACCTGCGGCACCGGGCACGGCGGCCGGCGGCCTTACCGGGTACATGGTAGGTCGCGCGACACTCGGGGCAGACACACTCGATTCGTTCACACATCATTGTCCACAACCTTTCGGCCCGGGCAAGGAAGTCGAAACCGACGGCGACCTCGCCCGGATCGCGTGCAGCCGCAGGTACTGTGCCTCGGCGCGATAGTAGACACATGTGAACTGTTGATGTTTGGATAATATCCTCCGAGGACAAGGTGCAGGCATCCACAAAACCTGGCCTTCGGCTCGCCCGCGGGCTATTCCTCTGGCCCTATCTTGCAATCGTTGCGACCGAACGAATCGCCGACGGGCTCTCCTCACGCCGCACTTGTCGTCGCTCCACAGATCCCAGCCAGAACCGGACGCTTCAATGTGGGATTCCCAACCAGCCTGCTCCTTCCGCTCTACCCCGTTGAGCACATCCGTTCGACCTGTCGCACCGGCCGACGGCGGATCGCTTTGCCGGCAGCGACAGCGGGCAACTCGTCGTCGCACACCCTGCAACCACGTGCATTCTCGAATGGTCGGAGGTAGTCTCTCACTCATGGGCAACGACCGTCTGGCCAGAGCGTTCATTTGTTGGTTGGTGGGCCTGGCCCCGGTTCCGGCAACCGCGGCCGCACCCGAGGCTCACACCGCGACCTCCGCGACCAAGCCCGCAGTGCCCCGCTATCGCGTCTACCCCCTCCGCAACGGCGCCTGCAAGATCGCCGGCAACCACGCGTTCTCCGGCGGGAACAACGCTGAGACGTATGACTACACGCTGTACGTCTGGCTGGTCCTGGGCGGGGACAAGCCTATCCTGGTTGACGCCGGGCTCAACAATGTGGCGGAAATGAACCGCGGAGCAGCGCACGTGCTTCGCGAACCGATCAGACAGTGCCCGGGCGAATCCGCCCGCGCCCAGCTCCGCAGATTCGGCCTCAAGCCTGAGGACATCGGCCATGTCCTCGTCACCCATATGCACTTCGACCACGTCGACGGGCTGGACGACTTTCCCAATGCAAAGGTGTACATCGGCAGGAAAGAGTGGGGGCCCTGGTGCGACGGGCGGATCATGACCGAGTTCAACAACAATCCCCAGTGGAAAGCCCGGCTTGTCCGCGTCGGTGATGAAGAGATCCTGCCCGGTATCGAGTCCTTCTGGGTCGGTGGCCACACCCCCGGCTCGACGGCGTACCGCATCCATACCGCCCACGGCTACGCTGTCCTGACCGGCGACACCGTGTCCCTCCTGGCCAACATCGAGAGGGACATCCCGGTCGGCGTCGCTGACAACCGCGACGAATGCCTGGCGGCCATGAGGAAGATTCGTCAGAAGGCGAACGTGATTCTCCCCAGCCACGATCCCGACACGCCGAACCGCTGGCCGCCGCTCCCCGCTGGTACCCCCCGGTACACTATTCGGGCCATCCGAGTCGGTGAGTGCGAAGTCCGTGACTACATTACATTCCAGGATGTGGACGAGGTCGCAGGCCAGAAAACGAAGACCTACGCTCTCTATGTCTGGCTGATCGAGGGCGGCCCCCGGCCCGTGCTCGTCGAAACCGGACCCAATCCCAGGTACGTGCAGGCATTCAACCGCGCCACGGCCAAGTACATCCCGGGTGGCGTCAAGCAGAAACCCGAGGAAGATACCCTCCAGGCGCTCAAGCGAGCTGGCATCGACCCACTCGCCATCAGTCACGTGATCGTTACCCACGCGCATGGCGATCACTGCGACTACTACCCCGCCTTTGTGAATGCCCGATTCGTGATTAACCGGAGGGAGTACGAGGACTCCAAGGATCACCTGGCCGGCGAGGTAGGCAGAGTCCTTGCCGCTCGCCCCGAGCTTCTTCAGCTCGTCGGCGACGAGGAGGTCCTGCCCGGCATTCGTACCCTGCCGCTGGGCTGCCACACGCCCGGCAGCCAAGGCGTGCTCGTTCAAACCCGTCTGGGGCCCGCGATGCTGACCGGCGACGTGGTCTATCGGTACGAGAATATCGAGCAAGACCGTCCTTCGCGCAGCTCCACTCCCGAAGTCTGCCGGGAATCCATGCGTCGAATCCGGTCCCTGGCGGATATCGTCTTGCCGGCCCACGATCCAGAGACCCTGGTACGCTGGCCGGACGGTGTCATCGGCCACCCTCCTCCCCCCTGCGGGGATGCGAAGTAGCCCGGCCCCGAGGACGGGAAGACCGGGTCGATTTGCGGGCCTGCGCCGCGGCAAGCACCCTTCTGACCAGATGATCGAACGGCAGGTGCCCAGTCGTACGACATGCCGTCTTCGCTCGATGAGCTCAAGCCCACCTCTCGGACGCCGCGCCGGTCACGGGGCTTGCCTGGCGAGTCCGTGAGGCCCCCGCCATCTTCTTCAGACGGCCGTCTCCGTCCGTTGGGCGGTCCAACGCTTGTTTCGTCTGCCGAAGATCTTCTCGATCAGCACGTAGAACAGCGGCGCGAATAGCGTCACCAGAAACGTGGAAGTCACCACGCCGCCCAGCACCGCCGTGCCGATGGCCTTCTGGGCTCCCGCGCCCGCCCCGCTCGCAAGCGTCAAGGGCAGGACACCGAATCCGAAGGCCAGCGAGGTCATGACGATGGGACGCAGCCTCAGCTTGGCCGCTTCCAGCGTCGCCTCGATCAGCCCCATTCCTTCGTCCACCCGGGCCTTGGCAAACTGGACAATCAAGATGGCGTTCTTGGTGGTCAGACCAAGGGTGGTCAACAGTCCGATCTGGAAGTAGACGTCGTTGGGCAACTCCCGGAGGGTCGAGCCGATCACACCACCGATGACTCCTAGAGGCAAGGCCAGCAGGATCGAGACGGGAATGGGCCAGCTCTCATACAGGGCCGCCAGACACAGGAAGATCACCAGGATGGAGAAGGCATACAGGGGGGCAGTCTGGGCACCCGCCTGCCGTTCCTGGTAGGACAGACCGGTCCAGTCATAGCCGAGCCCCTGGGGCAGTTGGCGAACGAACTCCTCCATCGCCTTCATGGCCTCCCCTGAGCTGCGCCCCGGTGCCGACTCGCCCAGAATATTGATCGACGGGAAGCCGTTGAACCGCTCCAGCTTCGGGGAGCCGCTGGTCCAGTGCCCGGAGGCGAACGAAGAGAAAGGCACCATGCCGCCAGTGCTGTTGCGCACGTAGAGCCTCTCGAGATCCTTGGGCAGCATCCGATAGGGAGCGTCGGCCTGGGCGTAGACTCGCTTCACCCGGCCGCCCTGGATGAAGTCGTTGACGTAGGCGCTGCCGAAGGCCGCCGAGATCGTGGCGTGAATGTCGCTGATGTAGACACCCATCGCTCCGGCCTTTGCCCAGTCCACGTCAATCCGGTATTCGGGAACATCCTCCAGCCCGTTGGGTCGGACCTTGGTCAGCGCGGGATGCTGGGAGGCCATGCCCAGAAGCTGGTTGCGGGCCGCCATCAGATCGGCGTGACCCACCCCGCCGTGGTCCAGCAACTGAAAATCAAACCCCTTGGCTTGGCCCAACTCGACAACGGCCGGCGGGGCAAAGGCAAACACCATGGCGTTGCGCATCTGCGAAAACCTGCCCATCGCTCGCGCCGCGACGGCAGTGACCTTGAGCTCCGGGCGGTCGCGGAGCTCCCAGTCCTTGAGCCGCACGAAGGAGAGCCCCACATTCTGCCCCCGCCCGGACATGCTGACGCCGGAAACCGTCATGATCGCCTGGACCGCGTCCTTCTCCTGGGTCAGGAAGTGGTCCTTGACCTGTTCCATGATCTCCTTGGTCTGCTCCAGCGTCGAGTTGGCCGGAAGCATGGCCATGACCATCATCATTCCCTGGTCTTCGTCCGGCAGATAGGCGGTGGGCATCTTCTGGAACAGGTATCCCATGGCTCCCACGATGAGAAGAAACACCACCAGGTAACGCACCTTCTTGACCAGGGAGTGGCCAACCAGCCTCAGGTACCAGTCTCTGGCTCCGAAGAACATGCGATCGAACCAGCGGAAGAACGGCCGCAGCAGCCAGATTCCCCCCTCCGCCGCCTCGTGTCCCTTGGGCACCGGCTTCAGAAACGAAGCGCACAACACTGGCGTCAGTACCAGGGCCACCACGACCGAAAGCAGCATCGAGGCAATGATGGTGACGGAGAACTGGCGGTAAATCACCCCCGTGGAGCCGGCAAAGAACGCCATCGGACCGAATACCGCCGAAAGCACCAGGCCGATGCCGATCAGCGCGGAGGTGATCTGGTCCATGGATTTACGCGTGGCTTCAAAGGGCGGAATCCCTTCCTCGCTCATGATTCGTTCCACGTTCTCCACCACCACAATCGCGTCGTCCACGAGGAGGCCGATGGCCAGCACCATGGCAAACATGGTCAACATGTTGATGGAGAAGCCGAACAGGCCCAGAACGGCGAAGGTGCCGAGAATCACCACCGGCACCGCGATGGTCGGGATCAGCGTGGCCCGCATGTTGCCCATGAACAGGTACATCACCAGAAACACCAGCACGATCGCTTCGACCAGCGTTTTGACCACCTCGATGATGGCCACCTTGACAAACGGGGTGGTGTCGTAGGGATAGACAATCGTCATCCCGGGAGGGAAGAAGTGGCTCAGTTCCTCCAGCTTGTCCTTGACGTTGTCGGCCGTTTCCAGAGCATTGGCCCCGGCGGCCTGCCGGATCGCCAAGGCGGAGGAGGGCTTGCCGTTGTAAAAAGCCTCGATGTCGTAGGTCTCGGTCCCGAGTTCCGCCCGTCCGACGTCCTTCAGGCGAACGATCGATCCGTCGGCGTTGGTGCGCAGGGGGATGGCCGCGAACTCGTCAGGGGTCTTGAGCAGGCTCTGCACGATGATCGCGGCATTCAGACGCTGGCCTTCCACCGCCGGTGCCCCGCCAAACTGACCAGCGGATACCTCCACATTGTAGGCGCGGAGCGCGAGGACGACATCCTGTATCGTCATCTGGTATTCAGTCAGTTTGTCGGGGTTGAGCCAGATGCGCATCGCGTATTGGCTGCCGAACACCTCCACTTCACCCACGCCCGGCACGCGAGACAGCACCTTCTCCAGGTTCGACTGGGCATAGTCACGGAGATCATTGCCATCCATGCTGCCATCTTCCGAAATCAGACCCACGATCAACAGCCAGTTCCGTGTGCTCTTGCTGACCTTCACGCCCGCTCGCTGAACCACCTCCGGAAGATTGGCCATGGCCAGCTGGAGCTTGTTCTGCACCTGGGCCCACGCCAGGTCCGGATCGGTCCCGGGGGCAAAGGTCAACTCGACACGGGAAGAACCCGATGAATCGCTGGTCGCGGACAAATACAGCATCTTGTCGAAGCCGGTCATCTTCTGCTCGATGATCTGCGTCACGCTGTTCTCGACCGTTTCCGCCGATGCTCCCGGATAGAAGGTACTGATGGCGATGGACGGCGGGGCAATGGGAGGATACTGCGAAATCGGCAGGTTGTAGATCGCCAGACAACCCGCTACCATCATGATGATGGCGATGACCCAGGCGAAGACCGGGCGCTTCAGAAAGAACCTCGATAGCATCGTGCGTCTCCGTCAGTTCGATTGGCCGGCCGGCTGGGAGGGAGTCCCTGGCGGTGTCCCCTGTTTCCGACCGTTCTCAAAGGGGACCTTCTTCACCAAGGCGCCCGGCCGTACTTTCTGAATGCCCTCGACAATCAACTCATCACCCGGTGCAAGACCAGAAGAAACAAGACATTTGTCCCCGATCTCGCGATCGACCGTGATCATCCGCTGCTGGACTTGGTTGTCGCTGCCCACGATCAGGGCGACCGCTTCCCCCTTCGGACTGCGGCTCACGCCTTGTTGCGGGACAAGGATGGCATGCTCGGCAACCCCCGTCTGGATAATCGCCCTCACGTACATGCCCGGCAAAAGCAGCCGATCCGGATTCGGAAACACGATACGCAAGCTGAAGGATCCGGTACTCGGATCGACCTTGACGTCGCGAAACTGCAGCATGCCTTCCCGGGGATATGGGGATCCGTCATCCAGGAGCAGATGCACTTGTCTCTGATTGTCGCCACCGGCGCTGAGCTTGCCGGCCTCCACGCTACGCTTGAGACGAAGCAACTCGGCGAAGGACTGCTTCACATCCACGTAGATGGGATCCAGCTGGTGAATCGTCGCCAGCGGCGCGGGCTGGTGGGCCGTCACCAGCGCGCCCACCGTGATATTGGACTTCCCGATGCGGCCGGAAATGGGAGCCGAGACCGGAGTGTAGGACAGGTCGATGCGCGCGCTTTCGACCTCCGCCTTGCGCAGCGCTACTGTCGCTTTCGCTTGTTCCAGGGCGGCAGTCGCTTCGTCACAGTCCTGCTGGCTGACCGCGCGACTGGCCAGGGCACTCTGGTACCGCTCTGCCCGCGCCCGAACCGCGGGGACATTCGCTTCCGCAACCGCGAGCGCGGCTTTGGCCCGGTCGTAAGCCGCCTGATACGGAGCTGGGTCAATCTGGTAGAGCACATCCCCGGCCCGGACGTCCGCGCCTTCATCAAATCGCCGCGATTGGATGATCCCGCTGACCTGAGGACGCACCTCAGCTTCCAGGTAGGGCGATGTCCGCCCCGGCAACTCCGTGGACAGCGGAACCGGCTCCGATGACACCCTGAAGACCGCAACCTCAGGTAACGCCATCGGTCCGGCGGGGGGGGGCTGCTGAGAATTGCAGCCCAGACGGGGTAGTCCCCCGACCAGAAAACCCAACAGGGCAATTCGTACATACAATCCAGCCGTTAACATTGCCTACCTCACGTCCTTACACGGCCCCAAAGGCAACCGCTTTCCACGGCCGCGTTCGCCGCCATGTTACTCCATGTCCATCACCGTCGCACCCCACGCACCGTCTTCAGGAGGAGCGGCGCGCCCGCTTCGATCACCGCCATCCAAACGCCGTCGGCCACCACCCTCCATCGCAGACAAGAGACCAGGAACGCGATGAGATACGACCGCCTCTTCAGACGAGCCAAGGGCCCACACCCGGACACAGCCATCCCCAGTCTGCCCACGTATCGAAGGACCGAACCTCGCCCACCTGCCGTGGAACCTCGGGACATCCCTATTGTTCATACCTGAAAATAAACTACGCGTTGGAGAAATACAAGCAATGACCATAACCAGTTTTGAAATATGGGGAAACGCATGTATACTCAAGGTCAAGAGAGGCACAGAATGGCCAACGTCAAGAACAACGCCAGCTCCCAGGAAACTCGACGCAAGCTCATCGACGCAGCAGGTAAAGTCTTCTCCGAGCGTGGATTACATGCTGCCACACTCAGAGAGATCACCCATCTGGCCGGCGTCAATACTGCCTCCGTAAACTACCACTTCAACGATAAGTACGAGCTCTACCGCGCCGTCGTTCGCCACGCCGTCGGCCTGACACTCCGCAACCTGCCCGCGGAGCAGCTCACGGGTTCCCCCGAAAACCGACTGCGGGCATTCATCGCCCACGTGATCAAAGACTCCCACGATCCCGCCCGTCCCGAGTGGCGAACGTCACTCCTCTCCCATGAGCTCAACCAGCCAACAGCCGCAATGGAGGCCGTCATGGACGAGCTGATCTGGCCTCGTGTCCACTTCGTGAACGGCCTCATTCGCGACATCCTCGGCCCGCAGGCAACAAAGGAGGAGGTTGCGAGCGGGGCGTTCAGCGTGATCGCCCAGATAGTCCACTGCCTCTACAACGCCGGCCTGCTCCGCCGTATCGAGCCGAAACTCGTCGAACCGGACAACGCCGAGACGCTCGCTGCCCACATCACCGAGTTCTCCCTGGCCGGTCTTCACGCCATGCGCGACCAAAGCCGGGCAAACGCTCGGCAACGCGACGATCAGGCCGTAGAACGTCCGCCGGGCAAGTGAGCCGCCGGCTCCGTCCACCTTAGCGCAATCTTAACACCATATGAACACGGCTTTAACCGAGCCCAAACATGATGGGCGTGTCCGTCTCGGGTCATCGGCCGTGCTTGGCTCGGACCGGGCCCGGTTGCAGCTGGCGGGCGGCGCTCAGAGAGGCCCCCGGCCAGGACAGGGCAAGCACGGCGAACGGTGATCGCGTCGACCGTGTGGCGACGACCCCGGTGTCCTGGCGCAGGAGGCCTGGCTGGGTAGTATCCACCTCGCTCGCGTCCTTCGGCACGACGGGGCGACCGTGGGCTCCGGAGAGCTCCGTTCATGACCAAGACACAACGGGCTATTCTGGTCCTGGGGACAGCGGTGCTCTGCTGGCAGCTGTGCTCCGGTTGCCGTCGTGACGACGGTCGGACGCTCAATGTGGTCGGATCGACCTCGATCCAGCCCTTCGCGGAGCTGCTGGGCCAGGCATACGGGAAGAAGCACCCTGATCACATGGTCGACGTCCAGGGCGGAGGCTCGACCGCAGGTGTCCAAGCGGTGGCCAACGGCCTGGCCCACATCGGGATGTGCTCGCGATCCCTCAAGGACGAGGAACGTGACCAGTTCACGCCGATCATCGTCGCCCGCGACGGGCTGGCCATCATCGTCAATCCCAGCAACCCCGTCAGCGGCCTCAGTCGCGAGCAGCTTCGAGATCTGTTCAGCGGGAGCATTAAGAACTGGAAGGAGGTTGGCGGCAGGGACGGACCGGTTCGTCCTATCACCCGCGAGGAAGGCTCGGGCACCCGTGAGAGTTTCGTCAGCCTGGTGATGGGTAAGACGCGGATCTCCCGCGCTGCCCTGACCCAGGAATCTAACGGGGCGGTCAAGGAACTGGTGCGAGGTGATCCGGCGGCCATCGGGTACATGTCCTTGGGGCTGGTGGGCGGTGAGATCAAGGCCCTCCTGGTCGATGGCGAGAAGCCCGACGCGGCAAACGTCCTGACCGGAGGGTACAAGCTCGTTCGGCCGTTCCTCTTCGTGACCAAAGGTGCACCTACTCCCGAAGCCCGACAGTTCATCACGTACGTGCTTTCAGCCGAAGGACAGAAGGCCCTGGAGAGCGAAGGGTTGATCAGAGCCCAATGAAACAGGATAGGGTCATCAGTGCCATTCTGACGTTGATTGCGTTCTCGGCCATTTTCGGTCTGGTGGTCATCACATTCTTCATTTTCAGGGAGGGGCTGCCGATCCTCCTGCGGATCGGCGGGCGGGAGTTCTTCCTCTCATCCGACTGGGAGCCGAAGGAGGAGCATTTCGGCGTTTTTTCCATGATCGTCGGCTCGCTCATCGTCACCTTTGGCGCCATGGTCGTCGGGGTGGTCTTCAGCGTCGGCTTGGCCATCATGCTGACTCAGTTCTCGCCGCCAAGGCTGACCGCCGTCCTGAAACCGGTCATCGAACTCCTGGCCGGGATCCCCTCGGTGGTCTATGGATTCGTGGGCGTGGTCACGCTGGTGCCGCTTATTCGCGACTATCTCGGCGGACCGGGGCTCTCTGTGCTGGCCGCTTCGATCGTCCTCGGCATCATGGTCTTGCCCACCGTCACCAGCATCTCGATCGACGCCCTGCGGGCCGTCCCGCGCCCCTACTATGAAGGCTCCATCGCCCTCGGTGCCACCCGGTGGCAGACCACTCACATGGTCACGCTCAAGGCCGCCCGGTCCGGGATTGTGGCGGCGATCATCCTGGGCATGGGGCGAGCGGTCGGCGAGACCATGGCGGTGATCATGATCGCCGGAAACGCGCTGGAGATCCCACACAGCATCCTCGATCCCGTACGCACGTTGACCAGCAACATCGCCCTGGAAATGGGCTATGCGTCCGGCCATCATCGCCAGGCGCTCTTCGCGACCGGAGTGACCCTGTTCGTGATCATCATGATACTCAACACGATCGCGCTCGCCGTCTCCCGTCGACGCGTCGGGGGAAGGAACTCGAAATGAGGCTCTCGCCGGTCGTTGCCGAGCGGATGACCGTCGCGTTCATGTGGATCATGGCCGCCGTCACCATTGGCGTGCTGCTGTTCATCATCGCCTTCATCCTGGTCCACGGGCTGCCGCACCTGACCTGGGACTTCCTCACGCAGTCGCCCGAGAGCATGGGTCGCAGGGGCGGCATCTTCCCAATGATCGTCGGCACCTTGATCGTGGCCGGCCTCGCCGTGCTCATCGCCGCCCCGATCGGCGTGGCCACCGCGATCTACCTCACGGAATACACCCGCGAGGGGCGGCTCACGGCGGTGATCCGCTTCGGGGCGGACTGCTTGGCGGGTATTCCCTCCATCATCTTCGGCCTGTTCGGATTCGTCTTCTTCGCGATCACTTTGAAGCTCGGCCTGTCGGTGATCTCCGGCGCCCTGACACTCGCCCTGATGGTGTTGCCGACCATCATACGGACCAGCGAGGAAGCGATCCGCGCCGTGCCCTACGCTTACCGGGAGGTCAGTTACGGACTGGGCAGTACCCGCTGGCAGATGGTGTGGCATGTGGTGCTCCAATCCGCCCTGCCAGGGATCGGAACGGGAATCGTGCTCTCCCTCGGGCGGAGTATCAGCGAGACAGCGGCGGTCATGCTCACCGCCGGCTCCGCCCTCGGGCTGCCGCATTCACTCTTCGACTCCTCACGGACGCTGGCCCTGCACTTCTACATTCTCTCGCGCGAGGGAATCTCCATGTCCAACGCCTATGCCACCGCCTCCGTGCTGGTGATCTCGATCCTGGTGATCAACCTCTGCGCCTACTGGCTCATGCAGAGGTTCGCTGCCAAGGGAGGCCGAAATGGGTGACGCCGGCCCCCAGGCAAAGATGCGGGTTCGGGACTTCACCGCGGGCTTCGGGGGCGAACCGGTGCTCCGGAGCCTCAGCCTGGACATTCTGCCCGACGAGCGACTCGCGATCATCGGACCGGCCGCCAGCGGCAAAACCACTTTCCTGCGATGCCTGAACCGACTCAATGATCTCGATCGCGGGTTCACTCGCACCGGCCAGATCCTCCTCGACGATCAGGATATCTACGAACCCGCGATGGACGTGGCCCAGCTTCGTCGCCGGGTCGGCATGGTCTACGCGGTCCCCGTCCCGCTTCCCTGGTCAATCCATGAGAACCTGGTCTACGGGCTCAAGCTGTTGGGTGTACGGGACCGTACCGAGCACGACCGGCGGATCGAGGCGGCTCTCAAGGGCGCAGTCCTCTGGGACGAGGTCAAAGACCGCCTCCAGGAGCCGGCCCACAACCTCTCCGGCGGCCAGCAGCAGCGTCTGTGCCTGGCCCGGGTGTTGGCCCTCCAACCCGAAGTGCTCATCCTCGACGAGCCGTGCTCCGGGCTGGATCCCATTTCAACGGCCAAGATCGAAGACGCCCTCCTCGACCTCAAGGCCAGGCACTCCATCGTGCTGGTGACCAACAATACCAAGCAGGCCGCCCGGGCTTCGGATCGGACGGCGTTCCTCCTGATGGGGGAATTGATCGAAATCGGTCCGACAGGACAGCTGTTCAGTCGCCCGAAGCATCAGCGAACCAACGACTACCTGGTCGGGCAGTTCGGATAGGCACGGAGTATGGACTACAAGATACAGGCATCGGAACTCAACCTTCACTACGGGGAATTCCACGCCCTGATTGACGTCAACCTCGCGATTCGGCCCCGGGCGATCACTGCGATTATCGGGCCGTCCGGATGCGGAAAGTCCACACTGCTACGCTGCTTCGACCGAATGAACGAGCTCATCGGGGGCGTGCGTGTGACTGGCCGGATCCTCCTCGACGGCTCAGACATCTACAATCCTTCAACCAGCCTCACCCAGCTCCGGCGGAAGGTCGGCCTGGTCTTCCAGCGCCCCAACCCCTTCCCGCTGTCCGTCTTCGAGAACGTGGCCTACGGGCTCCGCGTGCACGAGGCACCCGACAAGGCCCGGCTGGAGGCAGTGGTCGAGGCCAGCCTCAGAGCCACCTGGCTGTGGGACGAGGTCAAGGACCGGCTCGACATGTCCGCCCTCGGACTCTCTCCCGAGCAGCAGCAGCGCCTGTGCATCTCCCGGCTGCTGGCGGTCGAACCGGAAGTGCTGCTCATGGACGAACCCTGCTCCGCCCTCGACCCCATCGCGACCGAGCACATCGAGGAGCTGATGCGGAATCTCGCCGAAAAGTACACGATTGTCATCGTCACCCACAATATGCAGCAGGCCGCGCGAGTGTCGAGCGAAACGGCCTTCATGCTGCTGGGTGAGTTGGTGGAATACGGTCCCACCGCGGGCATCTTCGAGAAACCAAGCGACAAGCGGACCGAGGAATACGTGTCCGGCCGTTACGGATGATGAGGGTGAAAGACCGCCTGGAGAACAATCATGGCCACACACCTGCAACGCGAAGTCGAGCGACTCAAGAACAAGATCATCGCCCTCGCGGCTACGGTCGAGAAAACCGTCCAGGAAGCGGTTGCGGCCGTCAACACGCGCGACCGCGACCTCGCGCGGAAGATCATCGAAGGCGACGCCGCGATCGACCAGACCGAGGTCGATATCGAGGAGGAATGCCTGAAACTCCTCGCCCTATACCAGCCGGTGGCAACCGATCTGCGGTTCATCGTCGCCGCGATGAAGATCAACAACGACATCGAGCGGGTCGGCGACCTGGCGGTTAACATCGCCGAGCGAGCCCTTTGCCTCTGTGATCAACCGCCCGTCAGGGAGTTGTTCGACTTCGCCCAGATGAACAAGAAGGTGCTGGCCATGTTCCGCGGAAGCCTGGACGCCCTGATGCACCAGGACGCGCAGCGGGCACGCCAGGTGCGGGCGCTGGACGATGAAGTCGATGCCCTCAACCGCGAGATGTATGACAAGATCAGGGCCGCACTCCACAAGAGTCCCGATCAGATGGACTCACTGCTCAACTACTCGTCGGTCAGCCGCCTCCTCGAACGCATCGCCGACGGAGCGACCAACATCGCCGAGGATGTCATCTACCTCGTGGAAGGGGAGATCGTGCGGCACAAGCCGGTTGCCCCCGCCTAGCCGGCGCCTCCAACCCCAGCGCGGTGGACACCCTCACGACCCCTGGGGAATGATCACCGTAATGCAGGTGCCCTCGCCCAGCTTGCTCCGAAGGGTGACACTCCCGTTCATAGCCGCTACCGCGTGGCGAACAATGGAAAGGCCGAGACCCGTCCCGCGGTCCGGGCCGGTGCGGGCTCGCTCGACTTGGTAGAATCGCTCGAACACCCGGTCCTGCTCATCCTCGGCGATGCCGCAGCCGGTGTCCTCAACCTCAATGGAGACGGCCGTCGCTTTGCCACTCTCCGCCGCCAGGCACCGACACGTCACCGAAATGCGCCCCCCCGGGTCGGTAAACTTGATGGCATTGTCGACCAAATTGTCGATGATGCAGCGAAGCAGGTGCGGGCTGGCGGTCATGGACTTCAGTCCCGGCGGCAGATCCACAACCCAGTGAAGATCCTTCTCCACCAGCCGTTCCTCGAACCGCGAACGCAGCTCATCCAGAACGGCGGGCAGGTTCAGCTCCTGCGGCTTGTACTGGCCCGGCGAAGATTCAATCCGGGATAGATCGAGCAGATCCGAAACCATGAGCAGCATCCGGTTGCTCTGGCGGTCAATCATGCCCAAGAACTGGCGGGTGGCTTCCGGGTCCTTCTCCCAGTCCAGGCTTGTCAGCGTCTCAACGGCCCCTCGGATCGCCGAAAGCGGTGTCCGCAGTTCGTGAGAGGCGTTGGCGGCGAAATCCGTCCTCACTCGGACCATCCGGTTGAGCTCGGTGATGTCGGCGAGAAGGACGATTCGACCGAGCGTCTGGCCCTCGCTCGAACCATCCGGCGCCTGGCCGGGATCGGGCAGAACGATATCCGAGGCGGTCGCCAGCAGCACCAGCGCCCCGTCCTCCTCGCCACGGTGGACGCTGATCTTTCTCGTCGTCGCGCTGGCGTGGCCTTCGGCAATCCCGCCAGCTTCGAGTTGCCCGTGGAGACGCTGTAACAACATCTGCTGCAGATCGTGATGAAGGATGCACTGCTCAACCGGCCGCCCGACAAACGACTCCGGCCGCGCGGCCGCACGGGCGGCAAGGCCCAGCATCCGCGTCGCGGCAGGATTCATCAGGAGAATCCGACCATCCGCGCCCGCCACAATGACGCCCTCCCGCAACTGAGTCAGCAGCGATTCCAGCGTCCGTCGCTGCCGATCGATCATCGCGAGTTGCTCGGCTAGGTTGTTGCCCATCTCGTTCATCGATCGCGCAAGCATGCCCATCTCATCGTGGCTCTCCACAGGAACCCGGGCAGACAGATCGCCGCGGGCCAGGCTCCGGGCCATTGCCGTGATCCGGCTGATCGGGCGGCTCCACAACCGGGCCAGCCCCATCGCAAAGGCGGCGGCGGCCACAAGACCGAGAAGAACAATGGTCCAGATCAGCCGGTGAATCGTCCCCTCTCGCTGGCCGATCGTCTGGATGGCCATCGATACCCGAACCACCCCCAGCGGAGCGTCGGCCGGTCCTACCCGCAACGCGGTGTATTTCATCGGCCGATCAACGGTTCGAGAGTGGTGCGCGTCCTCTCCCAGGCCGGTGGTCAGGGCCTGAACGACCTCCTTGCGATTGGCGTGTGAGTCCATGGTCGACGGATCCGCCATGGAGTCGGCCAGCACACTGCCATCCCGGAGAAGCAAGGTCACCCGCAGCTCATTCTGGGCGCCGCGGCCCAATTCCTTGGCCAGGCGGTTCAATTCCTCAGCGTGAGCCGGATCAAACCGGTCGCAAACGGCCGATCCGATCGTCATCGCCTGCAGTCGGAGATGCTCTGCCATCTGCTCCTCGAGCAAGCGGTCCACCTGGCCCACAATCTGCCAGGTGCAAATGACGAGAACGGCAACGATCAGAAAGGTCGTCCCCAGGAAGAGCTTCCAGAAAAGCGTGCTCGGCCTCCGCATGGGCAACCTCACAGTCCTTGGGCAACCCACACAATCGGCGGCCGGTTCCGCGGACGGCATGGATCCGACGGGCGACTCCACCGGGTGCCTTCTGACCAAGGTGACGTGTGCCTCATGAGTTCAACTCGCGAGTGTGGCACCATGCCCCTCACGGTCGGACCCCGTCAACTCCAGGAACACCCACGGCCCATGACCGCCTTGAGGAGTTACTCCGGGCACCGTCTCATTACGCTCGTGTCAGCCAGACCACCGTTTGCACCGGTCTTGATCTGCCCCAGATAGAGGCATCATCGTAAGCCCAAGGACTCATGTCAATGCTCGTGGAAGGCGCGCAAGGCATGCCGCTGGTGGTGGCGCCGCACCCTCATCAGGTATCTCCCTTTGCCGCTTCTCGAAAGTCATGGTCGCAGGTAGGGGCGGTTTTGTCAGCAGCGGCCAGGGCGAAAACTCAGAGGTCCCGCATCTCTTCCCCGAGCGGCGACGGTGCTCGCGGTCCGGTCTCCACAAGCCCAACCGCCGCCAAGAAGCGCAAGACGGACACTCTTGACCCGTCCGACGCGACCCGCTCCTCAATCAGGTGCCTCGTGCTGACCGGCTCATCGTCACCGGCCGGCGCGAGACGACCGCTCAGCCTTGGACGAGATGCGTTTCGGCACACGGGTCGATTGAACCTGCTTGCGGGTGACCGCTTTCGAAGCGGCGGCGTGCTTGGATTGGACGGAAGGCGTCTGAGTCCTCTTCGCCTTCGCGTGAGACGGACCAATGTCCTTGGTCTTCGCGGTGGCAGCGCCCACGATGCGACACGTGGCAACGGCAGGGGCCGATTTCACGAGCACACACTTGCCGTCACTGCACTTGTACTTCCGAGCCTTGGACGCCGCCCCGGCCGTCGTCGCGAAAACCAAGGCCACCGAGCAGGCCATGACCACAACGATCAGGACAGAATGCCTTCTGACCACGTCTGCGTACATCTCACAGTTCTCCTGGCGTAATGTCGCCATCCAGGCCCGGTCGAAAGGCGCCGACACGGCACCGCGGACGACCTCTCACGAGGGTCTCCTGTAGCGCGTTCGAAGCCGGCATTGCACCGGACATCGACACCGGCACCCCCGCCCATGATGGTCGCGTTTCCCAGGCATACCTTCCACCCGATCGACGACGCGCAAGATCTGCGTCTCGTTCGAACCGTCACCCAATCCGCAGGGTCGATGCCCGGGTCCAGCCGGAAGCCTAGCTGGCGTGGGGGATATATCGGCACTCGGCCGTCTCCGTCCGCAGGGCGACTTCAGAATCGAGCGGGGCCAGGGATTCGCTCCGGATGCATCATTCCGGCCACACCTCACTGCACGTGCCTCCGGGCTGCCGGCTGGCATGAGACATCAGCCCGTGAATAGGCCAACGTCGCCCGACCCCCAACCGACTGCCTGCCAGACTGCCTCCTGAACATCGCGGGAGGGGCAAAGGACGGCCCAGCCGTGGCCGCAATACGCCCGAACAGCAGGTGTCTCAGATGATACAGTCGCGAGACACCCCTGAGACGTCGTGTGTCTCAGATGCCTCGACGCGTGTCATCAGCCTCGCGCCGGCCCGACGCGGTGAAGCCCCCAGACAACACGGAGGCGCTGTTTTCCGGCAATTGGCGCGAACGGCCCCCACATTGTGTGTTCGCAGGCAGCTGATATGCTAAGTGCGCAGATTGCCACAGACGCGGTCGGTGGCCGATGCCGGCGTTGCCGTGCCCTTTCGAGGCCGGGTGCTTTCAGCGCAAGCAGGACCCTGACTTGGGTAGAGAAACGACACCCGACAGCATCACTCGGCCAGCCGGTGGGTGGGCAATTGCTCGGCATCGCTTTCAGGGAGCTTCACGGCATTCAGTTGGGAGTCTTCATCGCGAAAGGATGGTCTTTCAGATGGCCTCAGGATCCCGATTCAGCGTCATCGTGCAATCCATGATTCTCGCGCTCGCGATATCGCCCGATATCGCCAGCGCCCAGGGCACGCCTCGAAGTACCAGATCCCCCTCGACCCCGCAACCAGCGGTACCACCGGCGACAGATGATCCGGCCATCGCCCGGACCGAGAAGCTGTTTCCGACCGGAGATCGCGCCACCAGCGTCATTCTGCTCGAGAGGACCGCTCCGGTGGAGGTGCGCCGCGGTCAGAGCTTTAACTACGAGATCACCCTCACCAATCTGACCCGTGGCGACCTCGGCGAAGTGCCCCTGACCGAACTGCTCCCCAAGAGCTTCAAGGTCGAGACGATCAATCCGGAACCTACGCGCAGGGAGGGCGACACGGCCATCTGGCGGTATGAGGGCTTTCCGGGTGGGGGAAGAACCGTGATCCGGGTGCTCGGATCGACCGACCATCCGGACGAACTGACCTGGTGCGCCACGGTGACATTCGGCACCAAGCTGTGTGCGACCACCAAAACCGTCGAGCCGAAGCTGGTGCTGACCAAGACCGCACCGGCCGAAGTCCTCGTCTGCGACACGATTCCCATCAAGTTGGTGGTCACTAACAGCGGGACAGGTACGGTGCAAGGCGTGAGGGTGACAGATAACCTCCCGCGGGACTGGCAGGGGAGCGATGGCAAGAATACGGTTGCCTTCGAGGCGGGAGCCCTGAGACCAGGTGAATCTCGGGAATTCTCCTTCCAGGCCAGGTCGGCAAGCACCGGGAACTTCGTCAACGAGGCGACGGCCTCAGCCCTCGGCGGCTTCACGGCTAAGGCCAGCACCGAGACCGTTGTACGCCAGCCTGTGCTGGCTGTCAGCAAGACCGGCCCCGAAGTGCGGTTCATCGGCCGTCCCGCCGAATACAGGCTCACGGTGAGCAACACGGGCGACACCGCGGCCAGGGACACCATGCTCGTCGACACCGTATCGGGCGTCGGGGAGTTCCTCAGAGCCAGCGATAACGGGCAATACGCAAACGGCAAAGTCACTTGGGCTCTGGGCACCCTCGCCCCCGGTGCGTCCAAGAGCGTTGACGTGGCCTTCGTCGGTCGCAAGGCGGGCATCATCAGAGATGACGCCGTGGCAACCGCCTACTGCGCAAGTGCCCGAGCCTCCGCCACTACCCAGGTGCAGGGCGTAGCCGCCATCCTTCTCGAGGTCGTCGACGTCGCCGACCCGATTGAGGTCGGAGCCGCCGAAACCTACATCATCACGGTTGTCAATCAGGGAACGGCCGAAGATCGCAACATTCGAATCACGTGCACGCTGCCGCCCGAGGAGGAGTACATCTCCGCCGACGGACCGACCAGATTCAAGGCCGAGGGTAAGACCGTCACGTTCGATCCCCTGCCCTCGCTGGCTCCGAAGGCCAAAGCGGTCTATCGCGTGGTCGTGAAGGGCACCAAAGTCGAGGACGCGCGGTTCAAGACCCAGCTGACCAGCGACATGTTGAGCACCCCCGTGGAGGAAACGGAAAGCACGCACATCTACTGATGACGCCAGGGTGCCACGCGATTCTCAGTGTGCCGAGCTTGCGTCCGCTCTCCGAGCCACGTAGTAAAACAAGCTCAGCTCAAGTCCCTGCAGGCACCGGTTTGCGGACCCCGAACTACTCCCTGACCATCTCCGGGCGACGCCTGCGAACGGCTCTTGGCCATGGTCACGCCGGTGGCTGCAGCCCGACCTGACTCGCCGCCAAGGCCAAGCACCTGCCAGCCACCTTGCGATTTGTGACGGAATATCGTCATAGGTGGCGGATTGAGGCCCACCCGAGGTGGCTGCCCAGCCCCCAAAAGTCCCTGCCTGCGAGGCAGAGCCGCTGCCTGCAATTCCGCTGACATTCTCGGACCCCCAGCTAGCGGACAGTCTCAATTGTGCTAGAATGAGACAGTGCAAGGCCGCTTGTTGTTCGTGTCTCCCCCGCAGCAGCAAGCAGTCGGGCCGAGTTACTTTGGCTTCACTTTTCGTTTTTCTCGTGAATGCCGGGCGTACGCGGCGTGGCCGCCGGGTGGGTGCTATGACGGTCGACGCACCTGCCGTGTCCGGCCGAGGCACGAAGTACGACCACAGGAGTCAAGACGCGAGGAGATCAGCGTTGGCTTCCATGCTCGTGAAAGCCCAAGATCAGGCCGTTCCCGTCGATCCGAGATCGCTGCGGGTTGGCCCAGGAACTCGCGATCGCAGAACACGGGTCAGCCCAGGATCAGGTCGTGGTCGGGTTCGGCCTCCGGCTCGGGCTGTCGTCTCGGACTCGTTTGACCGGGGAGAGCCGTATGCAGGAGTCTGATCCCACCGAAATGGGGTTGCGCGGAATGCCCGCCGAAGCGGGGGCTCCGTTCCTGGAGGTTCAGGAGACACTGCAGGCCATCCGCAGCGGCGAAGTCAACGCCGTGGTGGTCGATGGACCGGCGGGCGGGCGGATCCTCACCCTCCAGAGCGCCCAGCTGCCGTACCGCATCCTCGTCGAGCAGATGCAGGAGGGAGCGGCCACCTGCACTCCAGACGGCATCGTCCTCTATGCCAATCGTCGTTTCGCCGAAATGCTCCGAATGCCGCTGGAGCAGGTCGTCGGCGCCTCCCTGCCCTCGCTCGTTGTGGACCGCGACCGGCGGGCCCTGGCAGCGATGCTCCTCTCGGCGCGCGCGGCCAACCGGGGCACCGGCCAGGAGGAGCTCTCGCTCCAGACTTCTGATGGAACCGCCATACCGGCCCATCTGTCGGCCAATACCTTGACGGTCGGCGACCAACGGGTCGTCTGCTTGGTCGCGAGCGATCTCACCGAGCGCAAGCTGGCGGAGGAGATCGTCCGGAAGCTCCGTGAAGAGCTCGCTTGCCGCGTCGATGAACGGATCAGCCGTCTTCAGGCGACGCTCCGCGACCTGGGCAACGAGTTGAGAACGCACCAGCAGCTCGAACAGAACCTCCGTACGAGCGAGCAGCAGTACCGCGCGATCGCCGACTCCGCACACGACTGGGAGAGCTGGATCGGCACGGACGGCCGGCCAAGATGGATCAGTCCCAGCGTGGAACGGATAACCGGCTGCTCGGCCAAGGAATGCCTGGCCATGCCCGACTACCCCTTGCCGCTGGTCCATGAGGAAGACCGCGAGCAAGTAGCCCTCTACCACCGGCAGGTTCTGGACGGGCAGGCCCTGAATGACCGGCCGTTCCGCGTCCGCACCAAGACCGGCTCGGTTCGCTGGGTGGCCATCTCGGCCCAGCCAGTCTGTGACCATCAGGGCACTTGCCTGGGATGCCGATCCAGCATCCGGGACATCACCGAGCGCAAGCGGACGGAAGACGCATTGAAGCGGACCAGGGACGATCTGCGGAACATCCTCGACAGCTCACCGGATATGATCATCTCCGTTGACCTCGAACGCCGGATCACGAATCTCAACCCGGCCGCCCAGGCTGCCCTCGGCTATTCGCCGGACGAATTGATCGGCCAGCCGGTGCAGATGCTCTACGCCGAGCCCGAGGAGGCACGCAGGGTTCAGGAGTGCATGGAGAAGACCGGCAGGTTCTGCGGCGAGATCGTCAATCGCACCAAGAAGGGAAGGCGCTTCTACGCTCATCTCGAGAGTTCACCACTCTATGACGAACGGGGGAATGTGCGCGGGGCCATGGGCGTATCGAGGGACATCACCGAACACAAACGGGTCCAGGAAGCCCTTCGTGAGAGCGAGGAACGCTTGACCCTGGCCCTGCGCGGAACCCAGGAAGGTGTGTGGGACTGGAACCTGGAGACCGACGCAGTCTGGTACTCCCCCCGGTACAAGGAAATGCTGGGTTACGCCCAAGACGAGATCGAGCCGAACGTCAGTGCCTGGAAACGCCTTCTCCATCCCGACGACCAAACCCGGGCCTTGGCGGTGCTGGACGGGGTCCTGCATCATGCCCAGGAGTACATCATGGAGTTCCGCCTCCGGCACAAGGATGGCCATTACATGGACATTCTCTCGCGGGGCTTCCCCGTCCGGCGAGAACCAGGCGGCCCCATTATCCGCATCGTAGGCACCCATTTCGACCTCACCGAACGCAAGCAGACCGAAGAGAAACTCCGCGCCAGCGAGCAGCGGTTTCGGCTGGTGCAGGAGATGTCCCTCGACGGCTTCACCATCCTCGATGCCGTACGGGAGGAGAGCGGCGCAATCGTCGATTTCCGGTGGGTGTACGTGAACCCGGCGGCCGGACGCCTCCTGGGGCACGCGCCCGAAGAGCTGATCGGCCGGAGACTGCTCGACGTCCTGCCCGGCAACCGGACCAATAGCGACCTGTTTGACCGCTACGTGCGTGTGGTCGAGACCGGCCAGCCCCACGATTGTGAGCTGCAGTATGAATCAGATGAGATCCGAGGCTGGTTCCGCAACATGGCGTTCAAGCTCAACGGCGGGATCGCCGTCCATTTCTCCGATATCACCGCTCGAAAGCGGGCCGAAAGCGAGCGCGAGACCCTCTTCGCGGTGATGCGGAAAAGCCATGAGGACCTGCTCTCAATCCTCGATCAGTTGCGGCAGGGCATCTTCATGACGGATCGTGAGGGCCGCATCACGTTCGCCAACCAGGGTTGCCGGTTCTTCCTCGGCGACAAGGTGGACAGGGCATACGGTCACCGGTGGTCGGAATGGTGCCCCTTCACCCCGGAGGATAGGGCGGCCCTGCAGGAGATGATCCAACGCCCTCCTGGCCAGAGAACCAAGATCGGCATCGGCGTTCGCAGAGAACCGGGCCACCGCCACTTCATGGAGGTCGACATCCTCGATGATCCCCGCGATCCCGACAGGAAACTGTTCTTCGTCTACGACCTGACCGAGGTCCGCGATCTACGCCGTATGCTGGATGCGAAAGGCACCGTCCACGGTATGGTCGGCCAGAGCCAGGTCATGCAGGCCGTCTACCGGCAGATCGAAGATCTCGCCGCCGTGGACTCCACCGTCCTGATCGAGGGGGAAACCGGAACGGGTAAGGAATTGGTCGCCCAGGCTATCCATGCAACGGGAATACGGTCCGACAAGGTCTTCCTGCCGGTCAACTGCGCAGGACTGACCGACTCGCTGATCGGAAGCCAACTCTTCGGTCACAAGCGCGGCGCGTTCACCGGGGCGTTCACCGACCACCGCGGTGTGTTCGAGACTGCACACGGCGGGACGGTGTTCCTGGACGAGATCGGCGATATCCCCTTGAGCATGCAGACCAACCTCCTCCGAGTGCTTCAGGAGAAGGAGATCACCCGGCTGGGCGAGTCCACGCCCCGCCGCGTCGATATCCGCATCATCGCCGCCACCAACCAGGATCTGGACCAGCTCGTCCGCGAGGGGCGATTCCGCCAGGACCTCCTCTACCGCGTCCGCGTGGCCCGGGTCGTCACCCCGCCTCTCCGCGAACATCGAGAGGATATCCCGCTGCTCACGGAGCACTTCGTGTCTGAAACGCGAAAGCGAATCAACAAGGCGGTGACCGCGATCAGCGACCAGGCCATGGACAGGTTGCTCGCCTACCATTGGCCGGGCAACGTACGTGAACTGCAGAGCGCCATCGAGTTCGCCTGCATCGCCTGCAAGGGGGTGGTCATCGGCGTTGGAGACTTGCCCCCGGAACTCTCCACCCCCTGCGCCCCCCTGTGTCCTGCTCCCAACGCGGAAGAAAACGCCCGAGACCACCTGCTGAGGGCGATCCAGGCCTCCAACGGCAGTCGAACCGCTGCCGCCCGCCTCCTCGGCATCAGTCGGGCCACCCTGTACCGGCGCCTGCGGGAGCTGCATCTGGATGCCGGAAGCCTCCCCTGAGCCAGGACCCTCTTCCCCGCCCCTGGACAACCTCCTGGGCGATCATTCAATTTGAGTGTCTCACGTGATACACTTGTGAGACATCCCCGAGACGTCTTCTGTGTCAACAAGGCCAACATTCGACTCAGCCGCGTCTTTGACTACCCTGCCCCAAGGCGAGAAAACCGACACGAATCCTCTGCTAGGTGGCGGCTGGCACGGAAGATGACACTGGTCTCATGCGAAGAAAGAGGCCGGCGCGGCAACGCCCAGCTTGTCAGGCGACAAACCGGCGTCCTCGCCAGGGCCCCGAGTGGTTCGGAGGCTCCCAGATCATCGCCAACATGGGTTGCCCGCTCCGCATCCTGCCCGAGTCCGTCATCCGTAGGGGGGCAACCCTGAGGGGAGAACCGGTGAGCCAGTCGTGCGCCCCGCCCCGCAAAGCTGGACGCTTCGTACGTTGCTGGGGACCAGGGCACAGGCAACCGCGCCCGTATTCGCGCTGGTCTTGCCGTCGAGCATAGAGCCGGACAGAGATCGCATGGTCACGCTGGAAGATCATCCCGTTCCCCCCCTCGGCGGCTCGAACCCCGGCCTTGCAGGTGTGCCCGAGACAGGCGAACTGGATGACGTGCTCCGTAGCCTGCCCGGCATGCAGACCGTGATCCAGACGATCCGAGATCTGGCCGGGCTCGAGGTCCCGGTTCTCATCCAGGGGGAGCCCGGAGCGGGTGTCGATTTCGTTGCCCGCGAGATACACAGCCTCAGCCAACGGCGCCTTCGCCCATTCAGCGTCGTCTCGTGTGCAGGAGTATCGGAATCCAACTTGGCAAGCCAGCTCTGGGGGTACGATAAGGGGGCCTTTCCCGGCGCAACCGTGGACCATCTGGGCCTTTTCGAGTTGGCGGACGGGGGCACCGTCTCCTTCGAAGAAGTTCGCGATATCCCCTTCGGCCTACAGATTCAGTTGGCCCGCCTGATCAGAACGGGTGAGATTGCCCGGATCGCACAGTCCCAGTCCCGCCGTGTGAACGTGCGGCTCATTTTCGGCACGGAGTTCAACCTGGTCCAGGAGACCGCCAGCGGGCGTGTCTACGCAGACTTGCTCTATCGGATACGGGTCGCCCAGATTCAGTTGCCTCCGCTACGCGAGCGGCTCGGCGACGTCGCTCCGCTCGCAACGTTCTGTCTCCACCAGAGCCGCCTCCTGCCAGACAAGCCCCTGCCGAACTTGAGCGACGAGGCCATGGGTGTCCTTCTACGCTACTCCTGGCCCGGCAACATGACCGAACTGCAGAGCACGATCCAGTTCGCGGCCCTCCGGTGCAGAGGATCCACGATCACGGCCGCAGACCTTCCCCGGGAGATTCGCGTCACCCGCGGTACGCCGCGTCCCCCCAGCCCCGCAAAGGAGGAGAAAGAACGCTTCCGGGCGGCCATGGGGGCGGCCAAGGGTAACCGAACACTGGCGGCCAGACTGCTAGGAATCAGCCGGGCGACGCTTTACCGTCGCCTGAAGGAACTCGGGGTCGGGACTCGCGGCCAGGCAGCCAGGGGCGTGTCATGCCGTACACATATGAGACCTCCATGAGGTTTCTCGTGGTTCGCCACGGCACATGGACCGCATCCTCCGCTGCGGCAGGTCCCGGCGCCCGCGATGAACGCCAAAAAACCTGGGTTGAAGGACTTATGTGTCCGATAGTAGAATTGGCATGGCATTTGATACGAAGGAGAGTCAGGAAGCGACAGCAAACAGGATGTGTTTGAAAATGAGGCAATTGCTCTTGACTCTTGCCCTCAAGTCGCTTAGGTTGATCGCCGTTCAGAGATGACGCCCGGCGGGCGGCCGGCGCCATCTGCTGTGGCACTTCGCACATGATGGTTGTTGCGCGTGGAAGATGTCAGGACAGGAAAATCTCAGAAACCTCGGCTCGCTATTCTGGACGAGAATCGAGGATGCGCCTAACGTAGAGAGACAGGGATTCTTTCTAGTGGTTTAGTTGGTCATAGGAGTATACCTCATGAAGGTCAGACACGCATGGAAAGTGTTGTTCGGCATAGGCCTATCTGCTGCCGTAGGGATCGGCCTGGGGTGTCGGGAGTCGATGCCCCATTCGCTCACCTGGCCGGTCACGGGAGATACCGTGCCGACGCATCCCAAACCGCCGGAAGGTGGGTATCACAAGGACTGGGATCCCTATGCGGCCACCATTGAGCTCACGCCGGCTACCGACGTGAACCCAGTCAGGACCCAGCACGTTCTTGTCGCGACGGTGAAGGACAAGGAAGGCAAGCCGCTCCCGAATCGGCGCGTCGAGTGGATCATCTCCAACGGCAGCGTCGGCGACATCGTCGAAGTCGACGAGAGCGGGTTCCGCGCCAGCCGCGGTTACAAGGTCGACAACCACTTCGCCGTCTCGCACACCAACAACTTCGCCCATGTCCTGGATCGCGGCAATAATGACGCGTCCGATGACATCCACCTGACGCCCGGTCAGACGTGGTGCGTGGTCACCTCGCCCGTCGAGGGCGACACCCACGTCGTGGCCTATGCGCCGGGAATCTATGCGTGGGACAAGCACAAAGTCTTCGCCGTCAAGCATTGGTACGACGTCAAGTGGGAGTGGCCACCGGCGGCGACCAACCCGACCGGCACGACCCATCAGTTCGTGACCAAGGTCATGAAGTACTCCGACGACTCGCCGCTGCCTGGCTACGTGGTCAACTACAAGATCACCGGCGGGCCGGCAGGTACGTTTGACCCGGGTGGCGGCACCACCGCATCGGTCAGGACCGACGAGCAGGGCATTGCCGCCGTCACCCTCAAGCAGGTCAAGCCTGAGGCCGGGACCAACGACGTCGCGATCGAGATTATTCGGCCGGATAACCTCCAGTGCTGCAAGCCGGCTGTCCTGATCGCCACCGGGGCTACCCAGAAGATCTGGGTCGCGCCGCAGATCGGCATCAAGAAGTCCGCGCCGGCAACCGCTATGGTCAACGATCAGTTCAGGTACGACATCGTCGTGTCCAGCCTGTCCCAGGTGCCCGCGAACGAGGTCGTCGTGACCGACACCATCCCGGACGGCATCGACTACGTCTCCAGCCAGCCGGAAGCCCGCGTCAGCGGCAAGACGCTGACTTGGTCTCTCGGCACGATGGCCGCCGGCGCACAGGCCACCATCGCGGTCGAAGTCAAGGCCACCAGAACCGGCAAGTTCACCAACTGCGCCGAAGTGACCGCCGCCCAGGGACTGTCGGCCCGCGACTGCGCGGACACCGTCGTGACCGCCCCGGCGCTCGCTCTCGAGAAGCAGTGCCCAGGAGAAGTGGTGCTCTGCGAGATCATCCCCTACACCTTCGTCGTGACCAACAAGGGCGACGGCCCGGCCACAAACGTGAAGGTCAGCGATACGCTTCCCGATGGGCTGACCACAGAGGATGGCAAGACCTCCATCGTCATGGACGTTGGCGATCTGCCTGCCGGACAGGCCAAGAAGTTCACCGTCAACGTCAAGGCGAATAAGCCTGGCCAGTACAACAACAAGGCTACGGCCACTGCCGACAAGGGACTGTCCGCCGAGGCCGGCTGCTCGACCGTGGTCCGCCAGCCGACGCTGGTCGTGACCAAGACCGGTCCGGCCGAACGCTACGTCGGACGCCCGGTGCCCTTCGAGATCACCGTGACCAACAACGGCGATGCAGTCGCTCGCGACACCGTCCTGACCGACCCGCTGCCCGCAGGCACCGAGTTCGTCGAAGCCAGCGACGGCGGCCAGTTCTCCGGCGGAAAGGTGACCTGGAACCTCGGTACCCTCGAGCCCAACGCCTCGAAGAAGGTCACCGTCACCCTCAGGGCAACCACCCGCGGCGAGATCAAGAACACCGCGACCGCCCAGGCCTTCTGTGCCCAGGCCGGCGCTGATGCGGCCATACCCATCAAGGGCGTCCCGGCGATCCTGCTCGAGGTGGTCGATGACCCAGACCCGATCGAGGTGGGCGGCAACACCACCTACACCATCGAGGTCACCAACCAAGGCTCCGCCGATGACACGAACATCGTCGTCAAGTGCACCCTGCCCGACGAAGAAGAGTTCGTATCCGGCGATGGGGCCACCAAGGGAACGGCTGAGGGTAAGGTCGTGACCTTTGCTCCGGTGCCTTCGCTGGCGCCCAAGGCCAAGGTCACGTTCCGCGTCGTCATCAAGGGCCTCAAGGAAGGCGACGTGCGGTTCAAGACCACCATGACCAGTGATAACACGAAGATCGCTCCGGTTGAGGAAACCGAGAGCACGCATATCTACTGATCATGAGGTCTGATGGCTGAACAGACGGGGTGCCGGAAACAGGTTCCGGCACCCCGTTTTCCTTAGGGGGGCGAACGGGTGCGTATGGCTTCTTCAAAACGAAGAGCGCTTCTGCCGGTCCTGCTTGCGGTGATCTGTCTGAGCGGATGCGCTTCACCCCAGGTCAGATTCCTGTCATCGCGTTGCGAGGCCTCCAGAGAGAAGACACGCCTGAAGGCTCTCGGTTTCGTGTCCTCGCTCGAGACAACAGGGCTCCAAGGCGAACAACTCATCTATCAGGTGCGACTGTTCGATCGCAGCCGGGCGCCCCTCCGGTCTCGCGACGGACGTTTCCAGGCCGCGGACGGCACCGTCGCCGCGACGACCACGATGATGGTTCTGAAGTCACCCGAGACGGTCAAGGACGTGCGGGTTTCGATCCCCGCGGGAGAGCTCGGCGTGCCGCCCAACCATCTGCCGGTTCTCGCGGAAGTCGCAGTCTTCAAGGCCACCGGCGAACGCGTCGCACGCGTCTGGTGCGCCGTCCCGCCCCTGAAGGTGGCGGAAATCATGCCGCCAATGGAAACCCGGCCGACCCCCTATTGGTTCGTCAAGGTTGCAGACCCCAATCGCCTGCCCGTCCTCTCCGGTCCCTTTGCATCGCTGACCGAAGCAGAGGCCGCCGCGACCGGGGGAGCAGAAGCGCCGCGGCAGGTGAACTCAGATGAGTCCCTTTGGTTTGTGCCTTTCTACGATCCGGGCAAAGAGGGAAAGGCAATCCTCGTCGGACCCTGCTCCACGGAGAAAGACGCTCGGGATATCGCGGCCCTGGCCACCCAAATGCCGGATCTGGTCGCGAGGGGCCTCGTCGCCGGCGCGCCAGTGGAGGTCCAGCTCGCACAGTGGTTGAAGGAGCGGGAAGTCAAGGGCATTCTATCCCCACACGGCGCAGAGGCTGCGGAAGGTCCACCGGGAGAGCGACCACAGTGAGAAAGACCGACGACTGGCCCACTGGCCCGGCATAGCGATCAACGCCTTGGCCGGCGGGACAACCGTACCGCCCCCGGGGCGGATCATCCCCCGCGGAGCAAGGGCAAGAGCGAGGTGTTGTCATGATGCGCATGTCCGCACGCCTTCCGGTGATCCTCCTGGTTGGCCTGGCCGCGGGATGCTCAACCGCGAAGCGACCGGAAGTCCGCGCGGTGAACGTCGCGATCAAGAACATCGATTTCAGTGGCGTCGGAACGGTGTTCAACGTTGACGTCTACAACCCTTACCCCGTTCGGGTCAACAAACCGAAGCTCCAGTATGGGATGGACATCGCCGGGACGGAGTTCATCCGGGCCGAACACTCGACCGACATCGACTTGCCCGCCGGCGGCGTGGGTACCGTGCCGCTTCCGGTCCAATTGGATTACTCACGACTGCGGGCAGCCTTTGCCCAGTTGAGGGATGCTAGCGAAGTCAACTATCGGCTCCACGGCGCGATCCTGGCCACGGGTCTCGATTACCCTTGGGATGTCCCGCTGGATCATAAGGGGACGCTTCCAATCCTGCGCCTGCCGTCATTCTCGGCCGCCCGAGTGCGATTCGCCGATGCTTCCCTGACCGGCGCAAGGGTCGCCTTGGAGGTTGACGTCCACAACCCCAACATCTGCGATCTCGGCTTCGCCGATGTCAGCTACAGCCTGTCCTTCGGCCCGGTCCCAGTGGGTCGCGTTCGGGCTTCGGCCCTCGGCAATCTGGCGCCTCGATCCATCGGCAGGTTGTCGTTGGTGGGCGAGATTACGGCTGCCGGAATACTCAGCCAGCTAGCTCGGGGTGAGAGACTGGGAGGGTTCGTCATGGCTTGGTCGGGTACCGTCCAGACGCCCTATGGCAAGGTGACACTCCAACCCGGCCAGCTGGGAGTCAAACCCTGAGCCGCTCCGGCCCGCAAGAAGACAATTCCTTCATCGAAGTCCGACGCGGCGTCTAAGGACACCTTCAAGAAAGGGGCGCCACGGCCACGGCAGCCCGGCAGGCTGCCAAGCTTGACGCCCTCCGACACATGTGCGACGATCCGGTTGACCGCAGGCACAGCGGATGACAGCCTTCAATCTGGATTGACCGGAGCCTCCGTGATGCAAACGAGCTCAGCCGGTGAGCACCCGAATGACAGTGCGCCTGTCCAGGAGCCCCCACAGTTCGCGGAACGGTTCGTCGACCGCCGTCAGGCGGAGCACTACCGCGACCGCTTCAAGAAGGGGCGACGAGCACGCACAAACTGCCTCGAGAACGCTCTTCTGCGGCAGTTGGGGGAGCGGATAGGTCATATCCAGGTTGCCCTGGATCTTCCCAGCGGTACCGGCCGGCTTTCCCGCACCCTCCTGGAGTTTGCGGATAACGTGATCCTCGCGGACTCGTCATCCGCGATGCTGGAGGTGGCCAGAGAGGAGTTGCCTGATCCGCGGGTCAGCTGCCGGTTGATGGACGCAGAGAGCATCAGCTTGCCGGATGCAAGCGTCGACCTCGTGTTCTGCCATCGGTTCCTGTACCATGTCACCAGCGAGTCACGAAGAGCCCGCATGCTCAACGAAATGGTCCGTGTGACCAGGCGATACGTCATCCTGTCATACTACCCACCAGGTTTCCTCAATCGCTGGCGCCAGTTCAGGCGTCGCCTCCTGCACCGCGGCACCTCGGGCGGGTCCCAGTTGCCCGAGAATCAGTATCGTGAGGAAATCCGGGCGGCAGGGCTGCGGTTCGTGCATGAGGTGGCCTTCCGGCATTTCCCCGTCACAGGCGTGTTCTTCGTGCTTGAACGCGCCTGAACCGGGCGTCTTCCCCGGGCCACTTGGCTGCCAGCCGTTACGCCGCGCGAGAGCCCCCAGTTGCACAAGAGACGGCCTTCCGACTGCCGGAACGCCCTACAAGACCCCAGGCCCGGCTGGCTGATGGCCGGTGCATCGGCCACCAGTGCTGGGGAAACACCGTCAGTACCAGCACGGCGGGACCCTCCTGTCTCACGTGAGACACCAACGATGCGCGCTTGAGACATCGCCCTGTCTCAGAAACGAGCCCCCCGTCACTCAGTCCAACCGCTGACCGGGAAAACGGCGATTCCGAATCCCCGCCGTGGCACGCCGCATGAAAGGTCAACTGGCCGTACGCGTCAACGGAGACTCCGGGCTCGGGCCTCGGGGCGGGGTCGGTCCGACCCCTCGTGACGGCTGCGAGGCCGAGCGATTCCTTCGTGGCTGGTCGTGGTGGTGTCCTGGGGCCTGCCAGCGGCCTGTGATTTCCAGGAGCGACTTTCAAGAGCCAGCGAGGGAGTCGAGCGGATATCCACAAGAGTACCGTCAGAGGATATACTGCACCGCTATGGCTGCAGCGTCTGTATGGGATCGTGTGAAGGATTCGGAAAAGGAGACTGATATGATGACCTCACCTCTGAAAAGAACTGGATGGCTGTTTCTCTGGGTTGGCTTGTTGACCTTCTCGCCGCTCGGGGCCATGGGCCAAGACGCCGCCGCGACCAGCAGCGGCACGGTGCGCGGGGAGCAGGCCTTCCCGACCGGCAACGCAAGTACGAGTGTGCTTCTCATCCGGCATATCGGGCCGGCCGAGATGCGCGTCAACGCGCCGTTCACCTATGAAGTCCAGGTCCGGAATCTTACCGACGCAAACCTGCCGGAAGTCGTGATCACCGAGAAACTGCCCAATGCGTTCAAGGTGAGCTCCATCGATCCAAAACCCGCCGACTCGGGCGACGGGACGGCAAGCTGGACCCTGACGCAACTGGGCCCCAAGGCCTCGCAGGTCATCAAGATCAGCGGGACGCCAAGCACGGTCGGAGCAGTCTCCTACTGCACCACCGTGGCGTTCAAGACCACCGCGTGCGCCGAGACCCAGATCGTCGAGCCGGCACTGAAGCTGGTCAAGACCGCCCCGGCCGAGGTCATTATCTGTGACCCGATCCCCGTCAAGCTGGTGGTGACGAACACCGGTACGGGTGGCGTGCAAAACGTGAAGGTAGTCGACAAGCTCCCCGATGGCTGGGAATCGGGCAACAGCAAGGACACGATCAGCTTTGACGCCGGTACCCTCAAGCCCGGAGAGTCTCGCGAGTTCTCCTTCCAGGCCAAGGCGACCAAGACCGGCAGCTTCGTCAACGAGGCAACGGCCTCGGAGCCCGGGGGGCTCGCCGCCAAGGCCAGCTCCGAGACGGTGGTGCGCAAGCCGGCACTGAGCGTGACCAAGACCGGCGCCGAGATCCGGTACATCGGTCGCCCCGTCGAATACAAGATCACCGTGACCAACACCGGAGATGCGCCCGCCAGGGATACGACGCTGGTCGACACCGTGTCCGGTGTGGGCGAGTTCGTCAAGGCCAGTGACGGCGGACAGTCCGCCGGTGGAAAGGTCACCTGGGCTCTCGGAACACTCGAGCCCGGCGCTTCCAAGAGCGTCGAGCTGACGCTGGTCGGCCAGAAGGCCGGCACAATCAAGGATGACGCGGTCGCCACCGCCTATTGCGCCCAGGGCCAGGCCTCGGCAAGCACCGAGGTGAAGGGTGTCCCGGCCATTTTGCTTGAGGTCGTCGATGTCTCCGACCCCATCGAGGTCGGCGCCGATGAGACCTACATCATCACGGTCACCAACCAGGGTACGGCTGACGACACCAACATTCGCATCGAGTGCACCCTGCCGGCCGAGGAAGACTACATCTCCGCCGAAGGCCCAACCAAGTTCAAAGTCGAGGGCAAGACCGTCTCGTTCGAGCCTCTCGCCACGCTGGCACCCAAGGCCAAGGCGACCTACCGCGTGGTCGTCAAGGGCACAAAGGAGCAGGACGTCCGGTTCAAGACCACGATGACCAGCGACATGCTGAAGAGCCCCGTGGAAGAAACGGAAAGCACGCACATCTATTGACCAGCGGCGCTGACAGTGATGATCCGGGACAGAGAAAGAGGTTGTCGGATCGTGCCCGGCAACCTCTTTCTGCTCTCGGTCCACGATCGATGTGAATCAAGGAGACGGGTTATGAGAAAACCTCGGGGTCTGCTTTGGGTGGCCATCCTCGCCCCGGTGATTCTGGCTATGGGCTGTAACAAGGTCACTCCCGAGAATTATGACAAGATCCAGAACCAGATGACCGTGGCTCAGGTGGAACAGATTCTCGGCAAGGGCACAGAACAGAGTGGTGGTGGCCTTGCGTTGGGTGACTTGAACGTCTCGGCCAAGACGGTGACTTGGGCGAGTGGCGACAAATCAATCACCGTCACCTTCGCCAACGACAAGGTGGTGATGAAGACCAAGAAAGGCCTCTGAGGCGCGGTGCGGCCGGACGGCGAGGGCAGGGGGGTGGCATCGGGGGGATGCGTGCGCCATGATTGGGAGAGAAAACGATGAGCCCGGAGACCCAGTCCGAACACGGGAAAGGAGCAGGCGGCGGCCTTCCCGTGACAACCGAGAGCAAGCCGGTCAAGCGGAAGCGGCGGCGCCGGTGGCTCAAGCTGGTCGTCGTGCTGGGCGTGCTGATTCTGATCATCGTCTGCTGTCTCCCCTTTCTCCTCTCGACCAACGCCGGCAAGAGACTCGTGCTCTCCGTGGCGGACAGCTACCTGCCCGGCAGCGTGGAGATGCGTGATCTCTCGCTGTCCTGGTTCGGCCCCTGCAGGATCAGCGGATTCCGTCTTCACGACCCGGAAGGTAAGGAAGTCGCCCGCGCGGACGATATCGTCCTGACGGAAGGGCTCTGGCGGGGCGTGACCTCGCCCTTCCTCTTCGAGCAGCTGAGCCTCGATGCTCCACGAGTCACCCTGTTGGTCGATGAACAGGGACGAATCTCGCTGCTCCGGGCAATCACGACAAGTGAGGGATCACCCCCTGACCAGAAGCCCTCCCCGTTGCCGGCAGTCACCGGCAGGCTGGTTCTCCGCAACGGCTCGGTGAAGGTGGTCCGACCGGACGGCCGCGAGCTGGAGGCGTCCCACGTGGACGGTGACCTTCGCCTCGAGGCGACCAGCAACATCGCCGGCAAACTGGTCGCGCAGGCGGCCGAGGTTGGCACTGTCACCGGCGAAATCGACCTCCGGGAACTCGTGCGGGATGGCCAATTTCAGCCATGGGAGGCAAAGGGAACTGCCCGCCTGTTGACCCCCGCCAGTCTCTCCCTGGCCGGACTCGGGCAGTTCGCGGTGGGCCAATCACACGCCGACGGTTCGGCCCAGGTTCAAGTCAGAGCCGCCTTCGGACAGGGAGAGATCAAGGTTGACACCAGCATCGAGCTCGCCCGTCTGCTGGTCCGGCTGGCCGACAGCAGCGGAGCCAGTCCCGTCGATGTCCGGCTGTCCAGCCAGCTCCGCGCCACACGCGAGTCTCTGACCGGTTACGCCGCCTTGGATGGGCAAGTCGGCGACGGGCGGGTGGACATGACCTGCTCCTGGCCCAAACCGACGGAAATCCCTTCACTCGAGGACATCGTCTCCGGTGCCTTGGCCGGGAAAGCCGTCAAGTGGCCCGATCTCGTCGTCGAGGCCAAATCGCACCTGGATCTCGCCCGGCTGGCTCAGGCGGTGCCCGCCCTGCTGCACATCCAGTCCCAGGTAGTGGTGACTGGAGGTACACTGGATGCCGAACGCGTCGTCCTCCGCGGCGGCGGGAAGCCCTCGACCACCGGAGCGGTCACGATCACGAAGCTCGCCAGCCGGCGCAATGCACAGGTCACCGCGTGGCAGCCGATCTCTCTGGATTGGAACGTTCACATCGAAGCCGGCACGGGTCTCAAGGTCGAGAAGCTCGCCTTGGCGTCCGATTTCGCCCATCTCGTCGCCAAGGGCACGCCTTCCGATCTGCACGCCGATATCCAGAGCAACCTGGCCAGACTGCAGCAGCAGGCCGCCCAGGTGTTCAACATGGACGGCGTGGATCTGGCCGGCGGCACCTCCGGCACACTGGACCTCAAACGGGCTAATCAGGAGCGTATCGACCTCGCGGTGACCCTGGCGGGCGACGGAATCCGATACCGGATTGGGAAACGGAATCTCGAGGTCGGAAAACTGTCCGTCAAGAAGAACGGCTACTTCACCTTGGCCGGCTCCAGGGTCACCCGGCTGACAATCGCCGACGCGACCTGGAATGCGGACGGCAGCGTCGCCGGAACCGGCTCAGGCTGGACGGGCGTCGGGGACGGCACCTTCGAAGTTGAGATGAAGATTCCGCGCGCGGACCTCGCGTATGTCACCAAACGCCTCGTCGACCTCGGCGTTGCCGGCGCGGCCGGGTACGCCGGTGAGGCAGCCCTGCAAGCCCGGGCCAGCCGCTCGGCCCACGATGCTCCAGTGGTGTCTCAAGGCTCCGCGACTCTCCGCAACACCCGCCTCCGCAACGAGCCCCTCCTTGCGGAGGATGTCTCCCTCAGTTGGTCCGGCCTGAGCATCGCACCCGACGGGCGGCGATTCGAGATCAAGTCGGCCGAACTCGCCAGTACGCCCGCACGCCTCGCCGCCGCGGCCGTGAGTATCCGCACCGACGGCCAGCCGGTCGTCGAAGGCAAGGTCGAAGGCAACGCGGATCTCGCCCGCTGTCTGGCCATCGGCAGCCGGATCGCCGGTTGGGAGAAACCCCCGGCCATCGCCGGCCGCCTCACCCTGTCCACCGTCAGTCAGGGCTCCGCCGACGGGGCAAACGTCACCGGCAACGCCCGCATTGATGGGCTCGCGATCGGGGCCGGCGATAAGACGATTCGAGAAGATCAGGTTCGTCTTGCCGTCAAGGCCGGTGTCAACCGTCGCCAGGAGACCGTCACTCTCGATCAGTTCCAGATGGACTCCCGCATGATCGCCGTCAAGATGACTGGAACGATCTCAGATTACGCCCGGACCTGCCTGCTTGATCTCAAGGGCAGTTACCAGGCGTCCTGGGAACCCATCAGCTCCCTGCTCCACGAGTTGGCCCCGGCGACTGCTGACAAGGTGACCCTCGCCGGTGCGAGCGAGAGCCGCTTCACGGTCAGCGGTACCGCCAACCAGCCCCAGGTGGCCCCGACCTATCGAGACGCCTCCGCCACCGGAGAGGTGAGCTGGGTTTCGGCCGACGTCTGTGGCGTCCAGGTGGGGAAAGCCCTGCTCACCCCGGCATTCAGGCAAGGACAGCTGACCGTGCCCGTGTCCGCGATTCCGGCCGCAGGCGGGCAAGTCCATTTCGGCGGCGACGTTGATTTCCGTCCGGCCACGCCAGTGCTCAGCCTCGGTCCCGAGCTCCGACTCCTGGAGAGCGTACGCATCACGCCGGAAATGGGCCGGCAGCTTCTCAGCCGCGTGAATCCCATCTTCGGCAGCATGACCCGTGTCGAGGGAACCGTCTCCCTCATCACCAGGAATATCCAGCTTCCACTGGGTGAGGCGATCAAAACCGGCGGCTCAGGGCAGGGCCGCCTCGACCTTCAGAACCTGAAGGTGCAGCCGGCCGGATTCATGGCGGTGCTGCTTGAGCTGGGCGGACTGACCGGCGGCGACAACTACACCGTGCAGGTCAGCGGCATGGATTTCCACCTCAAGGGCGGACGGCTGTACTACGACAAGTTCGCACTCACGTTCGGCCCCGACTTCGACTTGCGATTCCGTGGCTCAGTAGGCTTCGATGAGACTCTTGATCTGGCCGTCTCGCTCCCGATCAGGGCCGCACTCCTTCAGAAACTGGGCGTCGCTGGCCCGACAGCCGAGTACGCACGCCGACTCGAGAAGGTCCGCGTCGAGATCCCGGTCGTGGGTACGCGACTGCAGCCCAGAATGGACCTGTCCCAGATTGACATGAAGCCGCTGATCGAAGAAGCCGCGCGCTCCGCCGTCTCCCAGGGGGCCGACGGCTTGCTCAAGGACCTGATGGGCATCAAGCGAACACCGAAACTCGACTCCGCGACAGGCGCATCGGAGCGAACGCCCGTGGCCGGCCCGGGGACTCCGGTCCGTCCGCCCGCCGACCCCGCCAAGGCCCTCGAGAAGAAAGCCCTGGACCTGCTCAAGACGCCCAAGCCGGGCGCCAGTCGTCCCGCCCAGCGGGGCCTCGAAGCCCTGCCATCCATCCTCCGCGAACGAACTGGGCCACCGGCGAGCAGGCCTAGCCAGCCGGAGGTGCGTCGTTCCACCACCGGCAGCGCCGCCCAACGCGGCGGCCCATCAACTCAGCCGGCGATTTCCAGGCAACCCGCAACGCCGCAAACGAAACCGGCCGCTCAGCCATTTCGAGGTATCTTCAGACGGGAACGACGATGACCGCAACGCCCGGCAGGACAACGCAGCCGCCCGTGCCTCCTCCGCAGAGGATCCGCTACGACCTCCTGGGACAGGCGACGTCCCTTGCCCGGCACCATGGCCGAATGTGGCGAATCGGCGCCGCTCTGCTGTGGAACCACAACGTCACCGCCATGAGCGCGGCTCTCTCCTTCCGGACCATCTTTGCCATGGTCCCCGTCCTGGTGCTGGCTTTCCTCGTTCTGAAGTCCGTCGGAGTGCTGGAAGATAGCAAGCAGGGCCTTCGCAGCGTCCTGCAGGCGTCAGGCTTCGGCCAGATTGCCCTCACCCAGCCAACCAACACCGCCCCGGCAAGTCCCTCCGTCACCGGTCCCCCATCCGGTGAACAGGTGGTCAATCTGGCCGACGAAATCGAACGCCTCGTGGAGAACGTCGAGGGCAAACTCACCGTGGGCCGCCTCGGTCCCGTCGGAATCGTGCTGCTGATCTACACGGCCACAACCTTGCTCACTTCGATGGAACGTTCACTCAACAGGATTTTCAGCATATCACGCAGCAGGTCTCTCGCCAGGCGCGTTCCTCTCTACTGGTCGGTCATGACCCTGGGCCCGGTGCTCGTCGTGGCAGCCTCCTACCTGGGCCAGCGGACCACAAAGGCACTCGAACAAGTCAGCGGTGTCTCGTGGCTCCTCGCAGCTTGTGGACATTGGGTCGCGCCTGTCGCCGGATACCTGCTCCTGTTCTTTGGACTCTACAAGCTCCTGCCCAACGCCGATGTCTCGTGGCGTGCCGCCCTCGGCGGCGCCCTGTTCGCCGTCCCAGTCTGGCTGGTCGCCAAATGGCTGTTCGCCCTTTACGTGCGCGAGATCGTCGCCACCGGGAACCTCTATGGAGCCCTGGGCTTGGTGCCGATCTTCCTCGTCTGGCTGAACCTCTCCTGGCTCATCTTCATGTATGGCGCCGAGCTGGCCTACGTGGCAGGGAATCTGGCGAACCTGCAAGGTCTTGATCATGCAGAACTTGCAGCGCTCGAACCTCATGATCTTCTCGCCGCCGCCCTGGCCATCGCGCGACCGTACGAGGCCGGCGGGGGAGCAGTCTCGCTGGATGAGGTTCGGGGCAGGCTCAGACTCACAGATCAGTCCGCCCGGCAGCTGTTGGAGCAGCTGGGCTCCGTCGGGGCCGTGTGCCCAGTAGCAGGCGACGGACCTCCGATGTACGTGCTCGCGCGTCCGGCCAACAAGATCCCCGTTCTCGAAATCCTCGGCGTCCTCCGACCGGAACGGGACTTCGACACCGGACGCTACGATCCCGAGATCATCGCGACCATCAGACGCTTTCAGCAGCGATCACAGACCGCCCTGGGCGATCTGACCGTCGGTGACCTGATCCGGGCGGAAACATAGCACCCGCGGCCGTGTGTTGCAGCACATGACCATTACGCATGACCGGCGCACGGTGCGGATGCTGGTTGGTCTATCGGAATCATGGTCTCCACCTTCGCCTCGCAGGCAGGCGGAGGAAGACCCGGACTCTTAACTGAGAAAGAGAGGTCACTATGGATCCGGCGAAGAAAGGCTTGGCATTGCTACAGGAGTTCAAGAGCTTCGCGCTGAAAGGAAATGTGGTCGATCTGGCCATCGGCGTGATCATCGGAACGGCATTCGGCAAGATCATCGACTCGCTGGTCAAGCACATCATGATGCCCTTTATCAGCCTTCTCATGCCCGGTGAGCAGGGCTACCTTGCCTGGAAGCTCACCATCGCCGGCAAGGACATCCCCTATGGACTGTTCATCGGCGAGGTCGTCAACTTCCTGGTCGTGGCGCTGGCCCTGTTCATCTTCATCGTCAAGTTCCTCGGTTGGATCATGAAAACCAAGAAGGAGGAGGCGCCCCCTGTCCCACAGCTGACCAAGGACCAGGAGTTGCTGACCCAGATCCGTGATCTGCTCACGAGCCCCGGGTCGCGGCCGAAGTCCGCGTAACCAGGCCAACGACCATCTCCTGACCGACCAGTCTCGGAGCGAGAGGTTCGTTCCGGCCCTGGCGATGACTCCCCAGATGGCTCGACATGACTCCCTGGAGAGCACCGCGGGCATCGGCCCCTGCAGGCCCACCCGGCGTGCGATGGCCCGGGATAGCGGCTTGCCCAGAACACAGAGTCGCCGCCGGGCACCCCCCTTCGCGGATCGGGCGGTCGTCATCGAGAACGCCGTTGCCGGTCACGGTTGCCGGCAACGGCGAGTCTTGCCCACCAGCCCTTCTCCTTGACCTGCGGCCGGCGAGAAGGCCCGCTGCGGTCAGGGCGCTGGCGGCGCCTCGGGCGGCGCTGGATCGGTCAATGCGGCTCGGGTGTGCGCGTCCGTCGGCCTCGGTCACAGAGCCCGGAGGATGGACTCGGATTCGGGCCCGCTGGCAGTGCAGACCAGCCGCCGCCCGCATTCGCTCAGCGGTTCCAGCCGGATGGTCAGCAGATCGACGGGCAGGAGGTCGGCTACCCGGTCGGCCCATTCCAGAACGATGGCCCCCTCCGCCAGCATCTCGTCAAAACCCAGAGCCTCGAGATCACGGCTTCCCTGGAGCCGGTAGGTGTCAATGTGGTGGATCGCCAGGCCGGCTCCGCCACCCGTGCCTTCATACTCGTTCACGATCACGAAGGTCGGGCTGTTGACCTGACGCAAGTTGGCCACGCCCGCGCCCTCGGCGATCCCCTTGACCAGCGTGGTCTTGCCTGATCCCAGCGGCCCGATCAGGCCGATGACATGCCCCGGCATCAGCCGGGTGCCCAACCGTCGGCCGATCGCTTGCGTGGCGGCCACGGAATCGCTTTGCAGAACCAGTTCGCTCATGTCCAGTGTTCAAACCCGCGGGGCTCAATAACAGCCCGCTTGCCCCCGGCCAAGACCATCCACAGGCTCGATCGTTCGGGCGACGAGCGCGCTACAACGCGGCCCACCGGCCACAGCCCTGAGCCCCCGCCCGTTCCGGCCGCACCCTCCAGACGCACATCGCCGACTACCAGCAGCTCGAAGTCCTCACCATCGCTGAGGGCGTGCTCGAGGACCGGCCGCCCATCCTGCTTCGCGATCTCGCGGGCCGCATCGCCGAGAACCCGCTCAATCAACTCCGGTCGCAACTCGGCGTCGCACCCCGACGAGGTACACAGCCGGTGCAGATCCATGGCCAGACCATCGGAGATGTCCATCATGGCGTGCAGACCAGCCTCACCCGCCAGCCGCCGGGCCAACTCCAGCCTGGGCTCGAACGTCAGGTGCCGACCCAGCAGACTGCCGCCCAGCGGACCACTGACGAAGAGGGTATCCCCGGCCCGGGCCCCGGATCTGCACATCGGACCACGAGCGGCCATCGGCTCGGCCACCATGGCCACGTCGATCGCCAGACGGCCGTCCCAACTCGTCGTGTCTCCGCCCACGATCGCACACCCGTACCGGTCGGCAACACCCGCCATACCCTCGTACATCCGCTGCACCTCGACCAGAGACATGTCTCGGTTGAGGGCGATGCTCACCGTGGCCGCCCGGGGCGCGCAGGCCATGCCCGCGCAATCGCTCAGCGAACACGCAATCGCCTTCCGCCCGATCAGTTCGTAACCGTGCCGCTCCGTGTCGAAATGGACCCCGTCCAGGAGCATGTCCGCGGTGATGGCCACCAGCGAGCCGTCCAGCCGCACCAGGGCCATGTCGTCACCAATGCCGATCGGTACCCGCCGGGCGTCGGCCGCAAACCGCTCGGTCAGCCAGGCAACCAGTGCATTCTCACCCTTGGCCATGGGCCTTAGCTTACCCGTGGCCGGGCAAGCCATAAAGGTGCAATTCTGCTCCGCGACAGGGGTATAATGACTGTCAACTGCTTTCGCCGCCGAGCATCGCAAGAGGATGGTCATGCCAGCATCAGAGGCGAGATCCCTCATTCACCGTACCGTCCTTCTTGGGATCCTGCTCATCGCAGTTCTGACCATCGGCGTCTTCCTCTGGTCCATGGGTCGAGCTTGGCTCGTCGCGTCGCGATCGGCAAATCCGACGCAGGTGAGTGTCCCGCCATCGGCCACCGCACCATCCTCTGCCGGTCGGCCGTCACCGGATGAGTATCGGCGGCGGTGGTCCGAGCGGATCAAACCGCGCATGACGGCTGCGGACGTGGCCTGCGATCGGGCTCTACGCAAGAACGTCGGGTTGGTGCGGTTGTTCCTCCTTGAGCGAAGGGGGGGCAGCCGGGCGTTTGCCGAGGACATGCTCTCGATCCGTGGCAAGTGGGCGCTGGTCAAGAGCCATCTGCCCAGTCTGGTGGGGGGGCGAGAGGATGCCGAACTGCGGTACCTCGCGGACCGGTTTGCCTGTCACGTCGTCTCCGATGAGGAGCTGAAAGCGGTCCTTGAGGCCGCGGTGGCTGCGTACGTGGCCCAGGTGCAGGCCATCGAGAACGAATTGCTGGTCGGCGTTCGGGCGGATGTGGCGGATCTCCCGCTGGCGTCATTGCCGGCCAACGCGACCGCCGAGATCGTAAGGGCGGAATACGAGCGGCTTGTGCGGGTCATCGCTCCTGCGGTGGCAGCCGATCTGGGCGTGGATGCGGCCCGCGAGTTGGCCAGCCTCGTGGCCGGCGATGTGGCCGCCGGAATCACCGGTAGCGTGCTCGGCACCGTCGCCACGCGACTGGGCATCTCTTCCGGACTCCTGGCTGTCGGAGCAGGTTCCTCGTGGGCCACGCTCGGACTGTCCATCGTGGCGGCGGTGATCGCCGATCAGATCATCGACTTCGTCATCGATCAGGTGCACGATCCAACGGGCAAGCTCGCAGCCCGGGTGGACGAGATGCTGGCCGATGTCGGCCGTCTTATCGCCGAGGGGGACGGCGAGCGGCCGGGCTTGCGGGCCCAACTGACTACCTTCGACAAAGCCCGGTCGACCATTCGCCGCGAGGCTCTGCGGCGGCTGGTCCTGGAAGAACGGCTCGAACCAGGGCTCGCCGGACAGGGTCCCACCCTTGAAATGGAGCCCTAAGCGGCCAGCCAGCCGAGTCGGGCTTCAGACCGGAGTCCTGATGCCGGCGGTGCGGCCATGATGGAGGTGCTGAAGGGCCGGAAGGGACTCCATGGCCAAGCGTCCTTCTGCCCCGTGGCCGTTCCCGCCGCAATCCCTGGAGTGTCCATTCTCTGCCTGCTTACCAGACAGCTCGCTCCCCGGGCAGAAATGTCTCGGTTGCCGGGAACTCCTGCCCCCTAACCGAGTATAACCCGGTAGAGAACCGCATCGCAGACGCAGGGCAGGTACATGGACGAGGACGAGATCCTCATTCAGCGGGTGATCAAGGGTGATGTGGGGGCGTTCCGGCCGCTCGTGGAACGGTACCAGCGGCCGGTGCTGCGGTTCATCGCCAATATCGCCGGAAATCGCCATCTCAGCGAAGATGTGGCCCAGGAGGTCTTCCTGGCGGCGTATCGGGCGATCCGATCATTCGATCCGGACCGAAGCCGATTCGTGACCTGGCTGTTCACCATCGCACGAAACAGGACGCTTACGGCGATGCGGAAGCGGCAGGACGAATACGCAGCCGAGTTACCCGATCAGGTGGCGAGAGACGGGCCGGGTGACGATGCGGAGCGGGCCGAGCTGTATGGGGCTCTGGACAAAGCCTTGGCTGGTCTGCCGTTCGAGCAACGGACGGCGTTCGTTCTGGCCGAGTTCGAGGAACTGACCTACGAGGAGATCGCCCGCACGGAGCAAACCAACGTGGGGACCGTTCGATCGCGCATCGGCCGGGCCCGCGAGAAACTCCGGCAGGTCCTCCACGAATACGGAGAAGGGCGATGAGCCGGCAGGATGAGTTGTATCGGGACTGGAAGGCCCGCAAGGCGGAGGTCGTTGTGCCGGACGGTTTCGTCTCGGCTGTGATGGCGGGTGTCGATCGGCAGGCAGCCGAGGACGCGGCGAGACCCGCGCGGTCCGATAGCCGGCTGATTCGCTTGTCGAGGCGCCCGCTGGCTCGGGTCGGGCTCGTGGCGGCAGCGGCCGTGCTGGGTTTCGTCCGTTTGGCAGCGGTGACTCACCTGGTGTTGGGCACTGTTGCGGGAGGATGACCGGAGATGACCAGCGAGATGAGCAATGGAGCAAGCTCCGCGGACGATCTTCGAGGATGCACATCGGGCAACGGTGCGGTATGCCATCCGACCATGCGGAAACCCATGACCGCGCTTGAGTTGTCCCTGGTCCTGACCGGCCTCGGACAGATCTACTGCGGGAGAATCGGGCGTGGGCTCGTGTTCATGTTCCTGACCGCCCTGTGCTTTCCTGTGGTCATCTTGGCCTTGGCCTACGGGGCGTCGACCCGTTCCACCTTGCTGGCTGCGGTCCTGGTCTCATCTTCGGCCCTCTACGTTGGCGCGGCTGCGGACGCCTACTTTCTGGCCCGGCGGACCAGGTTCGACTATCGACTCAAGGACTACAACCGCCCCTATGTTTACCTGCTCTTCGTTTTGATCGCCACCGGGGCTGCGATCGCATGTGCATTCAACGTTCGGTCCACATATCTGCAGGCGTTCCATGTCACGTCAGCTTCCTGCTACCCGTCGATCGTCAAGGGTGACCGTGTGCTGGCCAGCAAGATCGCCTACGATGACCGCGATCCTCAGCGAGGCGACGTGATCATCTTTCATCCGCCGGACAATCGGCGCGGTTTCGCCGTCAAGCGTGTCGTTGCCCTGGCCGGCGACCGGATCGAGATCCGAAGCGGGCAACTGTACATCAACGAGCAGGTGTGTCCTCGGCAAGGAATCGGGCCCCGCACCGTTCAACTCCGTGATCGGTCGGTCGCCGGGCTTGCCTATCGCGAGACCAACGGAGCCGCCGTCTACCCGATCTTCCTGAGCGGTGACGCGGGCGATCAACTGCCCGACTACGGTCCTTTCACCGTGCCCAGGTACTGCTGCTTCGTGCTGGGCGACAATCGGGCGATCTCGTCAGACAGCCGTCATTTTGGCCCCATTTCACTGGCCAGCATTGTCGGCCGGGCCCAGTACCTCTACTGGCCGGTGGATTCCTGGTCCCGGTTTGGGTGGCTGGAGTGATTCCCGCCTCCGGCCCGAGGGGGCGATTGAGCTCGAACCAGCGATCACAGGCTTATACCAGTAAATCGAGTTTTAGGGTGTAGAGGCCTGGCGATACCCGGGCCTGCGAATACCACTCGATGGGCTTCGGGAAAGCGAAGAGGTGCGGGGTGTGGGTCACGGTTCGAAGGGCACGCCCGCGGCCTGGAACGCCGCCCGGAGATCAGCCATACGCACGACCCCCGGCAGGGAGCCGGACATCGTGGTCGCGAAGCCGCAGGAGCTCTCGCCCCGGAGATTGCCATGGGCCCCGCGCAGACCGCCCAGGAGCTTGGTCATCGCCGGGCTGCCGACATACCATCCGTCCTCGAGGCTCACGAACACATCCGGAACATGGGAGAAGAGACCGTGGAATGCCCGCCACAGGCGCTGAACCACGTCCGGATAGGTGTGCGTCGCCGTGGCCTCAAACAGAAGCCGATCATCGACGAAACCGTTGGCATCGATCTTGCCCGCGGTGCGAAGCTGATCGAGCACCGGTTCGAGCCGGAGCGGGTCGCCGGATCGGACTCGGTATCTGAATCCCGCGGGGGAGCGGCTGATCATCGCCACGCCTTGGCGGTCGACCACGACGATCGAGTCTTCATCACCACGGTAGGCGGCCAGCTCCATCCCATCGATGTTGACCACGTCCCGGGCCACCTGGGCCGGCTCGCGGGTGTGGATGGCTGCGCATGTCACCAGACCGAACTCGGGGATGACGACGTCACCCGGTTGTCGAAGCGCATCGCCGACCCGGTAGCCGAGACGAGCCATCTGCTTCTTCAGTGCAATCCGCTTCCCCATGACCAGGTCGTGGCCGTGGTCGCTGAACAGGCTGATGCGGATCCGGCCGCGGGTCTGATGGAGCATGGTCATGCAGAAGCGGTCGAGAGTGATCAGACCGACGGCATGCCCGTCGCGGCCCTGCTTGGCGCCAAGCGCGGACGTGCCGACGACGTAGGCGACCATCCGGCGCTTGTGGTCGCCGCCGAGCTTGGCGTAGGTCTCCTGGATCCGGTGCAGTTCGTGCTCGAACCACGCCCGCTGCCAGAGGTAGGCGATGGCATGGAGCGAGGGGGTGAGGTAGTAGTCCGTATCGGCGTGCCACGGCGTGTTGCCGTCCGCTGCGTAGGTCGCATAGCCATTGGTGAGCTTCTGCCCGTCGAAGTACTCGGCCTCGACGCCGGGCAGCGGGGCTCGCCCGAAGAACTCGCTCAAGATCGGATCGGTCATGACCGGGAATGGACTGACGACCCGCGTCGGCCTGGGGAAGTACCGCAGCCGGCCCTGGTCCCAGAACTCCTCGACCATGTCGAAGGGTACGCTGTCCAGGATGAGGACCAAGTGGCGAATCTCGTTGGCGGGGACCTCGGCCAGCTCGACATCCTCCTCGATCTGCCCGTCCTCGTTGGCGTCGTACCCGATGCGCGCGACGAGCCCGGCAGGAGAGAGCCTCTCCCGATAGTCCGGGCGGCCGTTGCCGTCCACGTCATACCATCGTTCGGTCGTCCCGTCGGCCAGCCGGTCGAGCTTGGCGGCGGCGATGGGCAGCAGGCGAGGACCCGGTCCGGCGCAGCCGGTGCATAGCCCGAGCAGGGCGAGGATCACGCCGCGGTATCGGATGCGGGTGGTCGGATGAATCATGGGCTCTGACCTCTCAGTCGTTCACGGCATGCGGCGACGACTTGTTCGGCTCCCTGGCGGCGCAGGTCGCTCAGGATCTGGGCCACGCACTCATTCCACCGCGTGGGGGGCAGGCCCGCAGCGGCTCGGAGGGTTTGTCTGCCGTCCACGCTCAGGACTCGGGCTTGCACCTGCAGCCGATCATCCACCACGTGGGCGTAGACGGCCACTGGCGCCCGGCAGCCGGCGTCAAGGCCGCGGAGGATCGCTCGCTCGGTTTCGACGGCGATGGTCGTCGCCTCGTCGTGGATCGCCGCCAGCCGCCCGCGAAGCCGCACGTCATTGGTTCGCCCTTCGAGGACCAGCGCGCCCTGGCCGGGGGCGGGGAGCATGACCTCGACCTCCAATGGGTGGGTGACATGCCGGGCGAGGTCGAGCCGGTTCAGGCCGGCCATCGCCAGGACCGCTCCGGCGCAGCTGCCGCCGTGGATCTTCCGAATCCGGGTATCGACATTGCCGCGTAATCCGACGAAGGTCAGATCTGGTCGGCGGGCAAGCAACTGGGCTTGGCGGCGCAGGCTGCTGGTGCCAACCGCGCTTCCGGCGGGCAGCCGTTCAAACGGTGTTCCATCGGCCGCCACCCAGGCATCGCGAGGGTCCTCGCGGACCGGCACGGCCAGGATGGCCAGTCCTTCCGCCAGGTTGGTGGGAAGGTCCTTGGCCGAGTGTACCGCCAGATCGATCCGGCCCTGACGCAGGGCCTGCTCGAGTTCCTCGGTGAACAATCCCTTGCCGCCGATCTCGGGCAGCGGTTTGGTCTGCTGCCGGTCGCCGCGTGTGGTGATGATCTCCATCCGCGCGGACAGGCCCGGATGGGCGGCTTGAAGGCGGTCGATGACCCACTGGCTCTGGGCGCGGGCCAACTGCGAGCCGCGGGTACCGACCACAAGTGTCTCGGTTGGGTCCATCCCGATTACATCAGTGCCCGGATAATCGCCTCGGTGAAGCTCTGGGTCGTGCCCGTGCCGCCGATGTCCGGTGTGAGGGTCTCGGGGTTGGCCTCCTGCAGCACGTGGTCATAGGCGTTACGGATTTTGGTGGCGGCCGCCGTCTCGCCCACGTAGTTCAGCAGCATGACGCCGCTCATGATGCAGGCCAACGGATTGGCGATGCCCTGCCGGGCGATGTCTGGAGCCGAACCGTGGACCGCCTCGAAGACGGCGCACGACTTGCCGAAATTGGCCCCCGGCACGACGCCCAGGCCGCCCACCAGACCGGCCGCCAGATCGCTGACGATGTCACCGTAGAGATTCTCGAGCAGCAGCACGTCGAACTTGGATGGATCGCGCACCAGCTGCATGCAGCCGTTGTCGATGATCATCTCGTCGTACTCGATCCGATCGGCGTACTGGCTCTGGACCTTCCTGGCACACCTGAGGAACAGCCCGTCGGACATCTTCATGATGTTTGCCTTGTGGAACACGGTGATCTTCTTGCGGTTTCGGGAGGCGGCGTAGTCGAAGGCGAATCGGGCGATCCGGCTGCACCCCTTGGTCGTCGCGATCTTGAGGCTCTGCACCACTCCCTCGACGACCTCGTTCTCGATGCCCGAGTAGAGCCCTTCGGTGTTTTCTCGAACGATGATCAGGTCCACATTGTCAAAACGCGTCTTGATGCCCGGGAGCGATCGGACCGGTCGGACCGCGGCGAAGAGGTTGAGTCGCTTGCGCAGCTCGACGTTGATGCTGGGGTGGCCGGAGCCGACCGGGGTGGTGGTCGGTCCTTTGAGAGCCAGGCCGTGTCCTTCGATGGCGGCGAGCGTGCGGGCGGGCAGGACACTGCCGCAGAACTCCAGGGCGGTCGTCCCCACGGGCAGGACCACCCACTCGACATCGACCCCGGATGCATCGATGACCTCGCGGGCAGCCGTCGTCACTTCCGGGCCAATTCCGTCGCCCGGGAGAAGGCACACGATGTGGTTCATGCCAGGATTCCTCGGACCCCGGCCGCCGGACGGTGCGGTCGGAGCAAGTCTTGGGCGGTGGCGGCCACCTTGCGTTCTCGCCCAGGAACGCGATTATAACTGAGGGCCGGGACGGAGCAACGACCCTTGCCGGCGTGTCGGACGGTCCTCGCTGGCGTGTCGGACGGTCCTCGCCGGCGTGTCGGGTCGTCGTGCACTCGGGTTGTCGTTCCCTGAACACCGTGTTCGGCGGGCGACTTGGATACAGGGAACTTGCTATGAGCCAGGTTGACATGCCGTCGGGTGCCGGTGATCTCGCCGCCGGTTTGCCTGCTACCGCGCGGTTGAGTCTGGTGACGGCCGCCCTCGCGGAAGGCGTCTCCACGCTGCGAGGCGTGACCTTGGATGAGACGGTCTGCTCGATCCTGCAGGCCTTGTCTGTCCTGGGGGTGAGGACTCGCGTGGACGAGTCGCTTCTGAAGTTCGAGATTGTGGGCTGTGCGGGGCATTGGCCGGAAGGCGAGTGTGACCTGGGATGTGCGAACCGCGCGGTCCTGGGGATCCTTGCGTTCGCATGCTGCACGGGGTGGGGACGATACCGGTTGATTGATGTTCCGGACGGGGCCCTCGAACCGGACCCCGGCATGCTCGCCGCGTTGCGGGATCTGGGTGTGGCGGCGAGTCATGACGAGCAGGCCGGGCGGTTGCCGCTCGACCTTCGGGCGAGCGGGTTGACCGGTGCGACCGTCAAGATCACGTCTCCCGGGGCTGGCCAGTGGCTTGGTGCGTTCCTGGTCGCCTCTGCCTGCAGCCGGTCCGATGTCTTCATTGAGATGGCCACGCCGGCGTTCTCTCTGGACACGGTCGGTCCGGTACTCAGGCTCATGGAGGTATTCGGCGTGTCGCTCGTCGGCCCGGATGATGGCAGGATTGTGGTTCCCGCTCCGCAGGTCTATCGGGCTGCCGAGATCGATTTTTCGATGGCGTGATGCTACATTGTTCAAGGGTGTGTGCCGAGAGCCGCAGGGGGCGGTGCCCAGCCGGTCGTTTGTGGTGATCTCGGACGCACAGGGCTTGTCGTTCACGCCGTGTCGGATCGTTTCCCGCGGGCTCTGGACGCAGAGGCTGGATTGGGTTGAGCAATGCGCGATCGTGGCCACTTCATGACGGAGCAGAAGAACGAGCGGTCCCGGACGATTGACCGGATGTCGATTGCCGAGGCCGTGGAGTTGATCAACAGTGAGGATGCGAGGATCCCGGAAGCCGTCGCCGCCTGCAAGGCCCAGATTGCGGCGGCGATTGAACTGGTGGTGGCCGCTTTCCGCGCGGGTGGGCGCCTGATCTACGTTGGAGCCGGAACGAGCGGTCGACTTGGGGTTGTGGACGCGTCCGAGTGCCCGCCGACCTTTCTCACCGATCCTGAGATGGTTCAAGGGATCATTGCCGGGGGCAACGGGGCCATGTTCCGAGCGGTGGAGGGTGCCGAGGACAGCGAGGCGGACGGGGCGGCCGCCATGAAAGACCGCGAGGTTGGCTCCAAAGACGTCGTCTTTGGGATCGCCACCGGCGGGACCACGCCGTACGTTCATGGGGCGATCGGCTACGCTCGCCAGGTCGGAGCCCGGACCATCTTCTTCGCCTGTGTGCCCAAGGAGCAGTGTGACGACGCGGCCGATGTCTCGATTCGTGTGCTGGTCGGTCCGGAAGTGATCACGGGTTCCACCCGGATGAAGGCCGGCACGGCCACCAAGCTCGTGCTCAACATGGTGACCACCATCTCGATGGTTCAGTTGGGCAAGGTGTACGAGAATCTGATGGTGGATGTGAATGCCTATTCTAACGTCAAGCTTGTGGATCGCGGGGCCCGCATCATCGCCGCTATTACCGGCGTGGATCGCGACGAGGCTCTGGCGCTCCTGCATGCGGCCAAGGGCCGGGTCAAGACGGCGATTGTCATGCATCATCGCCAGGTGGACCGCGAGAGCGCCGATCGCCTGCTGGCCGCGCACGGCGGCCGGGTCAGGGCGGTACTCGAGAGCGATATGCCGTGAGGGATGAGAGGAAGCGGTCAGCGATCGGCGGTCAGCTCGGCTGGGTGTGGGGAGTGAATGTTGACTGCGGCACGCCGTGTATCGCGTGCCGAGTTGGGTGACCTGCGGGTGGCGTTTCGGCTTTCGGCGTTTCGGTTTCTGCTCCGACGTTTTCCCTTGTCTTTCCGTCCTCTCAACCTGGCGTACCTCATTACCGACCTTGAAGTTGGCGGTGTGCCCTTGCACCTCTTTCGGCTGGCGACGGCGTTGCCGCGTGACCGGTTCCGGGTTCGGGTGATTTCGCTGGCGGGGGAGGGGCCGGTGGGTGGGATGCTCCGCGAAGGGGGGATTCCGGTCTCGGCCTGCCGGGCCCGATCGGTCGCCGATCTCGCCGCCCTCTGGCGACTGTGGCGATTTCTGTGGGCGGATCCCCCCGATATTCTGCATTCGTTGATGTTTCACGCCAATACCGCTGCCCGGTTTGTGGGCCCGATGGCGGGGGTACCGATTTCCCGGATTCTGTGCGAGATCCAGACGGCCGAGGTCGAGCGGGGCTGGCACCTGATCCTCGACGGCCTGACCTGTCGCTTGTGTGCCTGGGAGATCGGCAATTCGCCCTCGGTCGTCGAGCACCTGCATCGGCAGGCTCATATTCCCCGGTCCCGTCTGGCTTGCGAGTGGGGTGCGGTCGAGGTAGCGAAGTACGCGGAAGCCCGGCCGCTGGTCCGCGAGGCACTGGGCCTGGGTTCGGACCGGCGGGTGCTGATCTGGACCGGGCGACTGGATCCGGTGAAAGGTTTCGAGGAGATGTTGGCGGCGTGTGTTTTGGTCCGGGAGCGACATCGCATCAAGCTTGTGCTTGTCGGCGAAGGGCCGTATCGGCCCGTAGTCGAGCGGCTCATTCGTCAACACGGCCTGTCGAGTGACGTGCTCATGCTTGGTCGTCGCACGGATGTTCCCCAACTGCTCAAGACCGCCGACGTATTCCTCTTCTGCTCTCGGACGGAGGGGTTGCCCAACGCTCTCCTGGAGGCCATGGCCGCCGGCCTTCCGATCGTCGCCACGGACGTTCCCGGCTGCCGGGACCTGATTGTTCATGGTCGGACCGGCCTGCTGGCCGCGAAGGGGCGGCCCGACGAGATCGCGGCGAACCTGGCGGTCCTGTTGGAGGACGCAGATCTCGCTCGGCGGCTGGGCCTGGAAGCCCGACGGTGGGTTGGCCTGAACGCCGATGCCAGCCGGTTGGCCCTGCGCTGGGAAGATCGCTATACGGGGGTAATGGCCGGGGTGAGTCCGCGATCGCTCGGCGGGCGACCTCTTGGTGTGTCGAGGCCAAACGAAGCCAACGAGTTGCGGGGTTGACAGAGCATGGTCGGCGGGTGACGAGCAGGGTCTTGGCGGGGTGGAGGAAGCCACCGCCGGCCGCCAGAAACTCAGAGCGCCAAACGAAGCCAAACGGCCCGCGGGGTTTGTCCGCAAGCCCATTTTCAGCCGATGGTTACACATGCGGCGATGGAGCGTGGGCATGGCGTATCCGACCGATCGAACCGGATCTGCGACCCGAGGCCCGTCGGTTTCTTCGACTTCTGGATTCCATCGCGCGGCTTCTTTTCTCTCGTTTGCGTTCTTGACCTTGCCGCTTTGGTGTGGCCGTATGTGGCCAGCGGGCAACGCCAGTCTCAGATCAAGAACACGGCGCCTGTCCCGCGGCGGCGCATCGATTGAGTTGGAGGAGGGAGGTGTGGCGCCCCGGCTTGGGTCAGGGTTGGCTCCGTTTCTCTTTGCGATCGGGAGTTAGACCTCTATTCACAGGTCGGGCGTTGCCTTCGTTGGGCGGGGCAGTTGAATGAAGGCTGGGGACGGGCTCGGATTGGCTCAGTGGGGGGGGCGGAAGCCCTGTTCGTGATCAGGCCGAGTCTCATGCCAGTTCGGTCAGACCCGCAACGGAAGTTGTTTGCCATTCAGGACATCCATCGCTATACTCTTGTTTGCGCGTCGGACGTTGCGGCCGTCCTGCGGGCACTGTCGCGAATAGTGGTGTTGTCCGGCGTACATGTCAAGGCATGGTGTTGTCTGACCCCACCGCTTGGCTTGTGGGGCCGTACCCGGGAGCCAGGCGAATACCCGGGGGAGGTCGATATGTCTTCGATACCACAGGTTCCCGCGACGAATGCAGGCTCGATCAAGGTCTTGGTTGTTGACGACCATGGTCTGGTTCGCGACAGCGTCAGTTCGCTGCTGGCTCGTGAACCGGACATTGTCATCGTTGGGGTGGCGGAAGACGCGGATGCCGCGATCAGCAAGGTACTGGAGCTGAAACCTGACCTGGTGCTGATGGACATCGACATGCCGGGCATCAGTTGCTTTGATGCGATTCAGATTGTCCGTTCGCGTGTACCCCAGACGAAGTTCATCCTGGTGACGGCTTACGAGCACGACGAGCACCTTGAGCAGGCGCTCAAGGTTCGGGCCAACGGGTTCATTGTGAAGAGCCAGGGGATGAGCTCGCTGATCGGGGCGATTCGCGAAGTGGCGGCCGGTCGGATTCACTATTCGCCGGAGATCATGAGTCGTTTGATCGTTGAGGGTGACCAGATTCGCCTCGAGAATCCGCCCAAGAGTCGCTTGAGCACGCTGAGTCCTCGGGAGCGTGAGCTTCTTCGCGTACTGGCCCGTGGGCAGAGTCTGAAAGAGGCGGCGAGCATTCTGGGGATCAGCTACAAGACGGCGGACAAGCAGAAGGCCTCGCTAATGGCCAAGCTGGACATCCACGACCGTGTCGAACTGGCTCGGTACGCGATCCGCGAGGGGCTGGTTGAGCCGTGACGTTTGCCGACGGGCATATTGTGGGGCTTTCTCGAGCCCTCTAGTGGTATTTGACTCTACCGGGGTGACTTGGGGCGGTCGCAGGCTGGACCGATGGTCTTGGTATGTTTGCCGACGGTCTTGCGGCAGGTGATCGGATCACCCTCCATTCAGACTGGTTTTCCGGATTTCAAGGACCGGTAACTCGGTATGGAGGGCTGTGTAATAGGGGTGGAATCCGGATTTTAGGTAAGCTCGGTAATATGCATTAGGCTTTCCCCAACCATATGTGGATAGGGAATATGCCCCAGCTCACGAAGCGTGGGGGGTGTGAAAACCTTTGGAGGACGTGGAGGTCTATATGTCGTAAATCGTTGTCGAATAAGGGTTTTACTCCCCTTGATCCAGGCCGATAATGTGATACACTTGCCTCAGCTTTGAGGATGCTGGCGGGTGAAGTGACCATCAGGGTCGCCGCCAGTGGGAGCCAATCAAGAAACGCTTGCGGTTCACGATTGACAATCAGTGGACCGGGCGATCAGGAAGCTCAGAACGCTCCCTTTTGCGGGGGCGGCCTCGCCGAGATGCGGGGTTCACGTCTGGCGGAGAAGGAACTCCCGAGGATAGCCAGTCCGATCGGCCCGTTAGTGTTTGGGTGGGACGCTTGGTTTTCTGTGCGTGGGTCAGGGACCGGGTCCCTGGAATGGGTGTCGACCGGTGTCAGGGATGATGCCGCAGGCTGGCCGCGGGAGCCATGGACGGCCGACCAGGCCGCCGTTGTTGCCTGTTGTTTGTCGGTGCCATTCCGGGACATTTCGTTGGTGCCAGCCGGTCCTCGGTGATCGGGTGATCCAGATTCAGGCAAGCTGCGGGTCGTGAAGTACCGTGGCCGTTGATGCTGTGGGAGTGAGCGGTAAGGGATTGCAGGTCGGTCTCTTGGATCGAGAACCGGCAATCGACCTACAGCGGTGGCCCTTCGCGGCCGGTAGAACGAATCGGCATCCGAGGCGGTTCATCGCGTGACTGGCAAGGGGCCGCTTCGGAATATGGCATCGATGAAGAAGGGATGCTTCATCGATGACCTTATTCGCCCGAGTGTACGACCAGACCGAGTGTCTGACAAGTGGATTCGGATCGATCAAGTGGGTTCTCTGAAGGAGGATCTGACTGAGACGGGCCAGGGCGGCGAGGATGCGTTGCCCTGACCGAGCTTCGGCGGGCCCGGAGGCGATGCCCCTCCTCCAACTGTCAGGTTGTATGCGTTTGGACCGCAGCAAGACTTGATGGTTCCCTCGCTCAAAGCCAATACCAGGAAGCATCCGCTTCCGGGCCAGCCCCTTTCAACGACACGCGAGCGGCCGGTTCAAGGAGGAACCGCCGCTCGCCTGCATCTGAAGGACAGCGCGCATGATCATCCATCCTCGGGACAAGGACGTCGTCAAATGGGCGATCGACCAGGGACACGCCTACGCGTACACGCGTGAGTATGGTCTGCCCGAGCCCTGCCTTCGCGTTCATTTGGGGTTAAGCGTGGCGTTCTTCCATGCCGGCCGGCTGGTTCGTTGGCGGGCGGATGCTGAAGGCGGGCAGATGGACCAACTGATGTGTGAATTGACCTCGCTCTTTGGCCTTTGCGCCACGGTTCGGGCCTATCCCCGCCAGGAAGCTTTCGTGTCACCGGTGGAGATGGCTCTCCTGCATCGCTGAGCTTCGCTGTGGGTTCGCCTCACGGCCCGGTTGAGGTTTCTGGGCGGTCGGGTATGGTCCCGATTCGAGCCTTCTGGCAGGCCTCTTCACTTCTTCCACACCTCCCCACGATCACCCCGCGTGCAGCGAGATCGCTGGTTTTCTGGTTTCCTGGATCGTTGAGATGAGTGGTCTGCGCAGGTTCCGACCGAGGTTGATCCTCGCGTTGACGGCCGACTGTCTGTTCTCGGAGGAGGTTATCGGGCGTGGGCTGGCCGCAACTACCGCCGGTGGGGGTGATTGGTGTGTGACGCCCCACAGGGTGGTGCTAACTTAAGCCGAATCGCTCGGCGAGGAAATGGAATTGGGATTTCGGGTAAGTAATCCGAAAAAAGGACTTGCTTTGGTGTCATGCTGTGGTATGTTATCCCTGTCTGGCCCCAGTAGTGGGGTCAGGTGAGCAGGTTCTTGGCACGGCAGCGATCATGTTGTTCACTGGGACGTTTGATCTGACCGTCGACCCCAAGAATCGTCTTTCGATACCCGCGAGCATTCGAGCAGGCTTGGATCCGGAGAGGGATGGGACGCGTTTCTATCTGGTTCCGGGGACGCCCAAGACGACGTTGAGTTTGTATGCGGATCGATACTTCGAGCGGTATGCGGACGAGTGCAGTGCATCGCTCGATCCCAACGATGAGCGAGAGAAGTTCGAGAAGATCTTTTACGCGATGGCAACACCGCTGGACTTGGACAAGCAGGGACGCATGGTCCTGCCTCAGTGGGTGTTGGACAGGGTGGGGATTGGCAAGCAGGTCACGTTAACCGGTGCTCGGGACCACCTGGTGATCTGGAACCGAAGCGAGTACAGCTCCTTCATGAACGAGAACTGGGACCGGTATCCCGACCTGCTGCGTGTGGCCCGGCTGGAGACGGCCCTGAACCGACGGAACGGTGGAGGCGCGACCAGCGGCCACTGAGAACGGAATAGAGAGCGAGGGCGCGGTCTCGGGAAGGGAAGCGTTCGTGGCGACCCGGTGGCGTTTCCCTTTCCGAGCCGAGCAACGAGCCGACCGGAGGCGAAAGAACGAGTGCTGGGCTGGCCGGGCTCCTGGCGTGGAGTCCGGCGTGCCGCAGCGGTGGAAGGTGGAGGCGAGGGTGACTTGGCCGGACCCCGGGCAAGCGGCGCGGCACCCGCGGGTCCGGCAAGAGGTCGTTGAATTGGCGGTTTCAGACGGACCATACTGACCGGGGGGTTACTCGCCGGTCAGGCGGACCGCTTCCCGTCGCAGAGCGCAAGGGATTGCTTGGGAAGAGGGTGCCCGAACGACATCTCACTCGGGTTTGACCCGCAGCTGCCGGGTGGGTTTGGCCGGCTCGACGACGCGGACGAGCCGGAAGCTCACTTCAAAGGGCGGCGGGTGTCTTGCCGGAGGGCAGGAGTTGTTGTCGGGCTGCTTTCCATCCGGCCGGGAAGTGCTGGGGCCAACGTCGGCACGGATGTCCGACGTTGCCCTGCTTAGAAGGATGCCGCTTGGTGAGCCGATCTGAGATCGAGCATGTCCCGGTTCTCAGTGAAGTCCTGATGTCGCTCGTCGATCCTCGACCAGGCGAGACGGTCGTGGATGCGACTGTGGGGCATGGGGGGCACGCTGAGTTGTTGGCGGGGGCTATCGGGTCAGGGGGCCGGTTCATCGGCCTGGATATTGACGAGAGCAACTTGGCCCGAGCCCGCAGTCGCGTGGAGAAGGCCATGGCCGGCAAATCAAGTCCATCGCTGCACTGGGTCCGGGCCAACTTCTCCGAGTTGGGGTCGGTTCTCGACGAATTGGGCGTGAGTCGTGTCGATGTGATCCTGGCCGATCTGGGGGTCAGCACCGATCAACTGCTTGATTCAAGTCGAGGTTTCACTTTCAGCGAGGATGGGCCGCTGGACATGCGAATCGACCAGCGACTGGAGACGACTGCGGCCGATGTGGTCAACCGGCTGGAGGAGAATGAGCTGGCGGATCTGATTTTCCATTCGAGCCAGGAGCGGTTCAGTCGGCGGATCGCGAAGCGGATCTGTGAAGCCCGTCGGGAGAAGCGGATTCGAACGGTGTCGGAGCTGGTGGGGATCGTCTGTTCGGCGATGGGGGTTTCGGGGTCGTTTTCCCGGCACCGGATCCATCCCGCCACAAGGACGTTTCTTGCCCTGCGGATGGCCGTCAACCACGAGCTGGAGCATTTGCAGGAGCTGCTGGAGTATGCCCCCCGACGACTATCTGTAGGGGGTCGGCTTGCGGTGATTAGCTTCCATAGTGGTGAAGATCGAATCGTCAAGCAGAATTTTCTTGATCGCAAGCGCGATGGCGTGTATGAAATACGGACTAAGAAGCCGGTCCAGGCTTCGAGCGAGGAAACTCTGCGGAACCCACGTGCTCGCAGTGCCAAGCTCCGGGTAGCGTTGCGGTTAGCGTCTGCCCAGGGCTCGGCGTGAGGGTTTGAGGGGGGCGACTTGCGAGGTGGGCATAGCGGGTTAGGCAGGGTCGACATGGAGGTTCAAATGACCCGGGAAACGAAAATCGGGCTGTTGGTGGGGTTGGGTTTCATCGTTGTGTTTGCGGTACTTCTCTCGCAAACGACCTCGGTGCCGTCGACGGGAGAGAACCTACCGTTTGTGCTGAAGCCGTCGCCGCAGCTGCCCAGTCTGCCGAGTAGCCGCGAGGTGGCCAACAAGCCGTCGGGCTCGAACGGCGACCGGGCCGTTCCGGCGCCGGGGGTGGGACGGACGCCTGAGTCTCCGTTGGCGCCGGCGGACAGGGATGGTGGTCTGGTCAAGCTGCCGAATTCGCCGGATTCGTCCTCGAAAGGGCCGGACGGCGTGGCGTGGCGTCTGCCCAATCCACCCTCTCTTGGCCCGTCTCCATTTGCATGGACGCCGAACGGCGGCGGCAGCACCCCGTTGAGCGGCCAGATGCCGTCGAACCCAGGGGATCCGGACGTCGTGACGACGAGCTACGTGGGCAAGAAGGCTCCGAGTCCCACGGGGCCATCGGGGGTAGGCATCACGCCTCCGGGGCCCTCCGTTGCGGTGAAGCATTCCGAGTCGACGGACCTAGCCAAAGGCATGATCGATGCCCCGAAGCCGGTGACGGTCGAAGGGAACGAGCCGGTGAAGTCGCCGGATCCCGCTCCCGCCACTCCGCCGAAGGAGTACCTGGTTCAGAAGGGTGATACGCTGCGGAGTATTGCGAAGGAGCGGTACGATTCGGTTTCCGCCAAGGTGGTCGAGTTCGTAGCGGATGCGAACAAGGATCGGATCAAGGACAAGAACAAGGTGTTCGAGGGTCAGAAGCTGTTGCTGCCTGATCTTCCGCCGGACATGTTCGAGGTGGTTCAGCCGGTGGGTGGCAAGAGGCCGAGTTTGAGGGAGTTGGCCAAGGAACTGGCGACGGTTGACTCCCGCAAGGCGCCGAAGGAATCGGTGAGACCCAAGGGTGGGTCGACGGCGCCCTTGTCGGCGGGCACTGCCGTCGCGAAGGGCGGCGCCGACGGAAGAGAGGCATCTGGGAGCCCCTTGCCGCAGGTCGTCGACTACCCGAAGCTGACCCCCAGGAAGAAGACGTCGTCGCCGACCCTGACGCCGGCACCGGCTGGGAGCCCGGCCCCCGACGACGCCGACGATCGGCGGGCTCCGACGGTGATTGCCAGGAACGACGGGGGGGCTCTCAAGGGCAGACTGACGCTGGACAGCACCGAGCCCAAACCTGGGGCTGCCTCGAGCAAGTACCGGACATACGAGATTCGCGACAAGGACACCCTGGGTTCGATTGCGGCCAGGGAATTGGGTACGGCCACTGCTTGGCCGGAGATCAAGAAGCTCAACAAGGACCTTGATCCCAGGAAGATGAAAGCCGGCATGAAGATCAAATTGCCTGCCAAGCCGTCGGTTCCTTCGCCGAGTGGGACATCGTCCAGGCCCGAGGTGAATCGAGCGTCCGCATGACCATACCGCGCATGGTGGGGCTGCTGGCCGTGCTGGCGATGGTGGGCATCACTGTGGTGGTGATGCGTGCCGATCAGCGGCAGGTTTGTCAACGGATCCAGGAGTTGCAGTTCCGCCAGACCGAGCTTCGACGGGAGATGTGGACGCAGGATATGGAACTAGCTCGGCTGCGCTCGCCGGCGATGATACGTGAGCGTGCCGAGCGGTTTGGACTGGCGACGGGGCTGGTGAGCTCGAAGCTTACGCCGAAGACGAAGCGATAGCGGCCCTTCGGCCACCGGGAGTGGCACATCGGCCGGAGTGGCTTGATATGAGCCTGAACGAACTGAAGGCAGGGGAGGGGCGGCCGGTCCCGATGGCCTATGCCCGCGTGGAGGCCAAGCCGATCTGGTTTCGCCCGTGGGTGGGGCAGCTGGTGATCGGTCTGATCTGTGCGGTTCTTCTGGGGCAGGTAGGCCGGCTGGCGTACATTCACCACGTTCTTCGCCCGTCGCTGCTGGAGTATTCCGAGCGTCGGCAGACGAGCACGGTGGCTTTGCCTGCTCGTCGGGGTGCGATTCTGGATTGCCGCTTCCGTGTGTTGGCCGGCAGCCATGACTCGCCGACCGTCTACGCTGATCCTCGGATGGTGAAGAATCACGCCGAGGCTGCCCAGGAGCTGGCCCGGGTGCTCGGCAAGCCGTCGGAGGAGATCCTCCAACTCCTGCAGGATCCGAAGAAGAAGGCATTTGTCGTTATTCAGCGCGGCGTGGCGGAGAACGAGGCCGAGGGCGTTCGCGACCTCAAGATCGAGGGCGTAGGTGTCCGCAACGAGCCGAGTCGTACCTATCCGATGGGAACGCTGGCCGCCCACGTGGTGGGATTCGTCCGTGCCGGCAAGGAAGGCCCGGAGGGTATCGAGGGCATTGAGTTGGCGATGGACAAGTATTTGCGCGGCAAGAGCGGCCAGCGCGAAGTCTATCGCGACGTGAAACGGCGCGCGATTTTCGAGAAACCGGACAGTTATCAAGCGCCCAAGGACGGTATCCACGTGGTGCTCAGCCTGGATTCCGCCATCCAGGAGATGCTTGAGAGCCAGCTGGCGGCGACCGTCGCGAAGTTCAAAGCCGAGAGTGCCGTCGGTGTGGTTATGAGTCCGAAGCGTGGCGACGTCTACGCGATGGCCTGTTACCCGGCCTTCGACCCCGGCAAGGTCGCCCAGGTGCCCCGCGACAGTCGTATCCTCTGCAACCGCGTTCTGACCGACCCGGTGGAGCCAGGTAGCGTGTTCAAGCCGTTTGTGCTGGCCGAAGTGTTGGCTGAGAGTGCGGCCAGGCCGGCGGAGACGGTTTTCTGTCATAACGGCCTGTATGAGACCGGCAAACGACGACTCCACGACCATCACCCTTACGGATCGCTGACTGTCGAGCAGATCCTCACCAAGTCGAGCAACATTGGCATGGCCATTCTGGGGCAGAGGTTGGGCAACCCCCGGATGCACGCGGGGCTTAGCCGGTTTGGGTTCGGGCGTAAGACGGGGGTCGATTTGCCTGGTGAGGACCCGGGCCTGATGATGCCGGTCAAGAGGTGGAATTCCTTTTCGACCACCTCGATTCCGATGGGGCAGGAGATTGCGATCACGCCGATGCAGCTGGCGACTGGGTTCTGTTCGCTGGTGAACGGCGGGAGGCTGCTCACGCCTCGGGTCGTGTCGGCGGTCCTGGACCATGACGGCAACGTGGTGGAGGATCGAACGGCGTTGCAGGATCGAGGGCAGGCGCTGAATCCGGCCACTGCGGCGTTGATGAAGAGCCTCCTTGCCAAAGTCGTCAACGAAGGCACGGGCAGGCCTGCGCAGCTCGCTCAGTGGCAAGTGATGGGGAAGACCGGAACCGCTCAGATTCCCAAGTTCGGGCACAAGGGTTATGAACCGAATGCCTACCTTGCCTCCTTCATCGCCGCCGCGCCCGAGACGGATCCGGCTGTCGTCGTCCTGATCACCGTGCGCAAGCCGGATCGGAGCATCGGTTATTATGGAGGTACGGTATCTGCTCCGCCGGTCAAGGCGGTGCTGGAGATGGTTCTTCCTTATCTGGGCATTCCACCGGAGCGGTCGGAGGAAGAGGGTGCCAAGCTGAAGGTGGGAATCGTCGGTGGCGGCGACTGAGTCGGGGAGAGGGGCTGGCCACAGGTGAAGGGTATCGTGAGTGGTGCGATGACATGGAGCAGCCTCGTTGAGCGGGCAGGGCTGGTATGGCGATGGAGCGGCCCGATTGACCCCCCGATCAGCTCCGTGATTGAGGATTCACGTCAGGCGCGTCCCGGGGCATGTTTCGTTGCAGTCCGCGGGACCAAGGCTGACGGGCACGACTACGTGGAGGCGGCGGTCAAGGCCGGGGTTGCTGCGGTGGTATGCGAGCGGCCGATCGCGGTGCCGCCCTCGGTGGCCGTGCTCGAGGTGGCCAGCGCCCGCGGCTTAGCGAGCCGGCTGGCGGTCGTGTTGTGTGGGCTTGATGAGGTTCTTCGCGAAGGCCGACTGAAGCTGGTGGGCATCACCGGCACCAATGGCAAGAGCACGTTCTGCTACCTGGTTCGCTCGATACTCCGGCAGGCCGGCCTGCCGACCGCCATGCTGGGGACGGTGCAGTACGATTTGTTGTCGCGATCGGTTGAGGCGTCGATGACCACGCCGCCGGCGACGGTCCTTGCGGGCTACCTGGCGGAAGCGGCCGGCGCGGGGGCTTCTCACGCGGTGATGGAAGTATCGAGTCATGCGCTTGATCAAGGGCGATGCGACGGCCTCCACTTCGCCGTCGGTGTTTTCAGCAACCTGACCGGCGATCACCTCGACTACCACGGAACGATGGACGAATACCTCCGGGCCAAGAAGCGGTTGTTCGATCGCCTTGCTCCGGATGCAGTGGGTGCGGTGAACGCCGAGGACCCGGCCGCCGAGCGGATGGTCGCGGACTGCAGGGCTCGGCTTCTCCGATACGGGATCACCGCCGATCTGTCCAAGGCGGGTCCCGGGGGAGTCGGGGGCGCGGCTGCCGCTGAAGGTGTTGCGAGGGTTGAGGATCTGGACGTCTTTGCCCGGGTCCTTGACGGCGACGCTCGCGGCACGCGGTTCGAGGTCACCGTGCGGGGCGGCGGTGGTCTTCGAAGTGGACAGGTTGAGTCGCAGGAGGTGAAGTCGGTCCTGGTTGGCCGGCACAATGTGCAGAACTGCCTAGCGGCCGTGTCCGCGGCGGTCGGATTGGGGCTGCCGCTGAAGCAGATTGTGGCCGGTCTCGAGTCGGTGCGGATCGTGCCTGGTCGGCTGCAGCGTGTGGAAGGCAACGGCAGCGGCGTCGCCGTTCTGGTGGATTATGCTCACACGGATGACGCGCTGATGAACGTTCTTCGGGCGGTGCGGCCGATCGCCAAGCGGCGGCTGATCGTGCTCTTCGGCTGTGGGGGCGATCGTGACCGTTCAAAACGTCCGCGGATGGCCAAAGCCGTGGCCCAGTTCGCGGACTGCATCCTCGTGACCAGCGACAACCCGCGAAGTGAGGAGCCGGGTGGCATCATTGACGACATTCTACCCGGCTTTGGGCCCCAGGACATGGAGCGAGTCGTGGTTGAGCCCGACCGGCGCAAGGCGATCGTGGCGGCCATCCAGATGGCTTCCCCCGGCGACGTCGTTCTTCTGGCCGGCAAGGGTCACGAGACGTATCAGGAGATCGGTGGCCGGCGGCACGACTTCGATGACGCGGCGATTGCGGCGGAGGTCCTGAAGGGGAAGAGCAGGGCCTCTTGAACGATAGACACTGAGCACCGTGTACTGGATGAGATACCCCGGCGTCCGCAAGCCATCGAAGGCGGACGACTGGTTGCTGAAGGCTGATAGCGCCGCCCATGAAACCGTTGACCTTGCAGGAAGTTGTCACCGCCATGGAGGGCACACCGGATCGGCCTGTTCCGGTGGGGAGCGTATCGCGCGTGTCGATCGACTCGCGTGCGGTGGTCCCGGGGGACCTCTTCGTTGCGATCAAGGGCCTGCAGTATGACGGCCATGACTATGTTGGGCCGGCCTGTACAGCCGGGGCGATGGCGGCGGTGGTTCGCAACGACTACCTTGGTCCCAAACCCCGCGGGAACGCTGGGGGCGCGAATCCCTCGGCCGGTCTGCTGATCCGGGTGGACAGCCCGGTGGCGGCGTTGGGCAGGTTGGCCCGCTACTATCGCCGGTCGGTGATCGGAGGATCGGTCAAGGTGGTGGCGGTGACCGGCAGCAACGGCAAGACCACGACCAAGGCCATGATCGGGCACGTCCTGTCGAGCAAGTGGCAGGGTCGGGCTGGCGTCAAGAGCTTCAACAACGAAATCGGGGTGCCGCTTACGCTGTTGTCGACCGAGCCATCGGACACGTTCCTGGTCTGCGAGGTGGGGACCAACGCTCCCGGCGAGATTGCCGCGTTGGCTCGGCTCATTGAACCGGAGATCGGGGTGATCACGAACGTGGCGGAGGTTCACCTTCAAGGCCTGGGTACGATCGAAGGCGTGGCTCGCGAGAAGCTGTCGTTGCTCAGTTTCCTGCGCCCGGACGGATGCGCCGTCATCAATGCCGATGCGGAGGTTCTCCGGACCATGGTGCTTCGCGAGCGCCAGTACTCGGCGGTCAAGAAAGTGATGTTCGGTGAATGGCCGGAGGCGGAACTACGGTTGAGCGGCCTGCGGTCGGTTTGCGATGGTGGAGGCGGCTCCGGGGGAACGCCTTGCGGGACGGAGTTCACGGTCAATGACCGTTTCAAGTACCGGCTCAACGTGCCCGGTCGGCACAATGCTCACAATGCCCTGGCCGTGATCGGCGTAGCCCGGCGATTTGGCATGGAAGACGAGGAGATCGCGGTTGCCCTGGCGACGTTCACGCTGCCCCCGATGCGGCTGCAGTACAAGCGATTTGGCGGACTGACGCTGATCAACGACGGATACAACGCCAATCCGGCGTCGATGGCCGCGGCCCTGAGTGTGCTGCTGGAAGCCGGGGCGGCTGGCCGGCGGGTGTTTGTCGTCGGCGACATGCGGGAACTGGGCGTGGTCTCTGAGCGGTGTCATCGTGAGCTGGCGGATCGGATCGGGCAGTCGCCGATCGACCTGCTGATTGCGGTGGGGGAGAACGCCAAGCTGATGGCCAAGGGGGTCAAAGGGGCCAGCGCCGGTCGGATCGAGACTCATGCCTATGCGACGACGGACGCGGCCCGGCGCCGGCTGGTGGCGTTCCTTCGTCGCGACGACACCGTGTTGGTCAAAGGCTCGCGGGCCCTGGCGCTGGAGCGTCTGGTGGAAGCCATGGAGAAATGGGCTCAGCGCCCGACGGTGAAGGGCAAGGGTGCTGCTCGCTAGGGGCCCATGAGGTATACTGAGACGTGCTCTACCATCTCGTAGACTGGCTCGTCAGGTCACACGGATACCCGCCGGGGCCGTATGCCTACAAGGACCCGCTGTTCCGCGGGACCTGCGCCCTGATTTTGGCCTTTCTGGTTGTGGTGCTTGCTGCCCCGAAGGTGATTCGAATCCTGGTTCGCCACAAGATCGGCGATCGCACGGAGTTCGATCACAAAGCGCTGAACGAGCTGGTTGGCCATAACAAGGAGAACACTCCGACGATGGGTGGAGTGCTCATCGTGGCCGCGATCCTGATTTCCCTGCTTCTTCTGGCCGACCTCATGAACTACTACGTGCGGATGGCCATTTTCTGCATGTTGTGGCTGGCCGCGCTGGGAGCGGTGGACGACTGGCTGAAGCTGACTGTCGGGCGGCGGAGCGGGTCGCGTGACGGGCTGAAGATGTATGAGAAGCTGCTTTTCCAGATTGCCCTGGCCGTCTTGCTGGGGACTTTCGTCTACCAGTACGGCCGCGAGAACATGGCCATTGCGACGGTGATAGGCGACGAGCCGGTGGAGACGTATCGCATTTTCAATGTGCCCTTTTACAAGCAGGGCATTTTCCTGAACACCACGGCCTTTCTCATCCTGACTGTCCTGGTGACCGCCGGGACCTCGAACGCGGTCAATCTCACGGACGGGATGGACGGGCTGGCGGCCGGCTGCATGGCTCTGTGCAGTTTCGTCTTCATGATTTTTGCCTTTCTGGGCGGAGATCCGCTGAAGGCCAGCAGCCTGCTGTTTCCTTATATTCCGAAGACAGCCGAACTGGCGGTGCTTTGTGGCGCGATGGTTGGAGCGTGCCTGGGTTTCATGTGGTACAACGGGTTTCCGGCCCAGGTGTTCATGGGTGACACCGGCTCCTTGGCCCTGGGCGGGCTGATCGGTTACGTCGCGATAGTCATCCGGCAGGAGCTGATGCTGCTCATTGTGGGCGGGGTTTTTGTGATCGAAGCGTGTTCGGTGCTGTTGCAGGTGGGCTCCTACAAGCTGACCGGGAAGCGGATCTTCCGGGTCGCTCCGATTCATCACCATTTTCACCTGGGTGGCTGGACGGAGACCCAGGTCGTGATGCGTTTCTGGCTGATGGCGGCGGTGTTTGCGGCCTTGGCCCTGGCTACGATCAAGCTGAGATGACGAGGGGACGGGGCAAGGGCGAAGAGTAGCAGGTCATGAGTGACGTTTTGCGGATCGACATGATGGGCGCGGGCGGGATGATGATCGAGGGGGAGTCGCAGGCCGAGGGCATGGCCCGGGGCCGGGCGGTGTCAATCTCGATTGTCTCCGTGGCCGTGGGACTGATGGCCATCGGCGCGGTGATGACGTTTTCGGCCGCGTCGGGCGGTGATCGGACGCTGATTGGATGGCCGTTCTGGAAATACCCGGCGCTGCGCCAGGTTGTCTTTCTCCTGGGTGCCCTGGTGGCGCTGCTGGTCACCACGATGATCCCCTATCGTCTGTGGTGCCGGCGGAACGGTTGGCCGACGATCATGCTTCTGGGTTTGGGGTTGGCGACATCGGTTCTGGTGCTGGTGCCGGGGATCGGGCAGGAAGTCAACAATGCACGACGATGGATTCGGCTGGGACCGGAGAGCCTGGGCTTGCAGATCCAGCCGTCCGAGATCGTCAAGATGGCACTGCCGCTGTTCCTGGCGTTCTGGATCGCGCAGAAGGCCCAGATCCGTCTGTTCCTGAGTGGTTTTCTGCCGGCGGTGGTGGCCATCGGTCTGAGCGTCGGGGTGGTCGGGATCGAGGACTTCGGGACGGCCGCTCTGCTTGCGGTAGTCGGAGGGGCGATGCTCCTGGTCGGGGGGGCCAAGTGGAGCCACATGCTGTTCCTGGTGCTGCCGGCGGTTCCCGCGTTCGGTTATCTCCTTCTCAGCAGGGCCCACCGGATGGACCGGTTAGTCATGTTCCTGGACATCTGGCGTGATCCGGAAGGCAAGGGCTATCAGGCGATCCAGTCCCTGTGCACGATCTCCAGCGGCGGCTGGTGGGGGCGCGGGCTTGGTGCTGGCTTTGTCAAGGGGTATCTGCCGGCGGCTCGGACCGACTTCATCTTTGCGGTGATCTGCGAGGAGCTTGGCATCGTCGGCGCGATCGCGGTCATTGGGTTGCTGATTGCCCTGCTGTGGAATGGGCGGACCGTCTTTGTGCGGTGCGGCGATCCGTTCGGCCGCCTGTTGGCCTTTGGCATCACGTTGGCGCTGGGTGTGCAGAGCGCGATCAACATTGCGGTGGTGACGGTTTCGGTGCCGACCAAGGGGATTGCCTTGCCGCTGGTTTCGGCCGGCGGCTCGGGGGCGATCATTCTGGGGGCCCTGGTGGGGATCCTGGCCAGCATTCCTCGTTCGTGTCCTTCCATGCCCGCACTCGAGCAAGAGTAGGCTATGCCAGCATCACCCTGGTTTGTTTTTGCCGGCGGAGGCACGGGCGGGCACTTGTTCCCCGCCTTGGCGGTGGTAGATGCTCTGCGGGCTCTGGGCAATCCTGTGGATGTGTCGTTCTTCTGCACCGAGCGGCCGATGGATGGTGAACTCCTGGGGGCGGCCGGAATCGATGCTGTGCCGCAGAGTGTGCGGCCGCTGGCGACCCGGCCCTGGCATTGGCCTGGTTTTCTGCTTCACTGGTGGCGGTCGGTGGGGTTATGTCGGGACATGTTTCAGAGGCGGCGGCCGGCGGCGGTGGTGGGTGCTGGCGGTTACGCGTCTGGGCCACCGGTTCATGCTGCCTTGGGGCTGGGGGTGCCGACCTTTCTGCTGAACCCGGATGCCGTTCCGGGCCGGGCCAATCGGCATCTGGCCCGGAGGGGCCGGCTGCGGGGGATCTTCGCCCAGTGGGAGGTGACTCGCGGGCACCTTCCCGGTCAAGCTCCGGTGAGCGTCACGGGTTGTCCGGTCCGGCCGATGTTCCGCCCGCATGTCAAGCCGGACAGGGCCCTGGTGTGGCGGTCATTTGGTCTGGAGCCGGGACTGAAGACGCTGCTGGTGACCGGGGCCTCGCAGGGTGCCCGCACGGTGAATGATGCCGTGCTTCGGGTGATGAGCGGGCTGGAACTTGCGGGCTGGCAGGTATTGCATCTGGCGGGGGCGGCCGATGCCGAGCGGGTGGGCAAGGCGTATGGATCGGATGGGGTGTTTGCCGTGGGACGGCGTGTGCCGGTCAAAGCGTTGCCCTTCACCGAGCGCATGGGCGAGGCGATGCTCAGTTGTGATCTGGTCATTTCCCGAGCCGGGGCGTCGACGCTGGCAGAGATCCTGGCGGCCGGCAAGCCGTCGATCCTGATGCCCTATCCGTATCATCGCGATGAGCACCAGTTGCACAATGCCCGGGTGTTGGTGGATGCGGGTGCTGCGGTCTTGGTGCGCGACCTCAAGGAAGCCGGCGCGAATGCGGAGCGGCTTTGCCCGGTGCTCCGGTCGCTGCTGGGGGACGACGCGAAGAGGGAGCAGATGGGTCGAGCGGCGCGGCTTCTGGATCGTCCGGATTCGGCGGTGTGCATTGCTCGTCAACTGGTCAATCAGCCTCAAGGATTTTGAAACTGACGCCCGATATGATATTCGGCGAGGTATTGGTTTAGAGCGGGTTTTCGGCTCCGGCGATCGTGACTCGGGACGAGAATCGGTCGCATTTTCCCCTTGGAACCTGATCCGCTGCTCAGTAGAATGGTGCATCGAATCCGCCGCGGGATTGCGGCGGCGAGAGCTCACCGGATCGTCCAAGTGCGCGCGGGTCATTGGCGCTCCCGTGCACGGCCGGATGAACAGCGGCGGCGGTCGGTTCCCCAAGGTGTTTGACTCACAACGCGAGGGGGGCTTGCCTACGCGGCTCACGTCCGGCAGCGAGGGTATCTGTTCAATCAAGAGGAAGGATTTTGCTATGGCCCAAGGCGCACGGACGCGCCGGTTGTCCGGCCGTGATACACCGACGGTGCCCGCCTATCCGCCGGTTGGTGCGGAACCGAAGGTGGTATTTGCTGGCATTCCCAAGGCCCTGGTTGCCGGCATGCATGTGCACATGGTCGGGATTGGGGGTTGCGGGATGCGTGGAGCGGCCGCAGTGCTCCTGCGTCGAGGTGTTCACGTGTCGGGCTCGGATCGTTCGGTCTCGGCTGAGCTGGCCGGTCTGATCGAGAGCGGGGCACTTGTCCAGATTGGGCAGGCCAAGGAGCATGTGCCCGAGGCGTGCGACCTGGTCGTCCGGTCGGCCGCGGTTCGCGATGACAACCCGGAGGTGGTTGCCGCTCGTGAGGGCCAGTGCCCGGTCATCAAGTACTCCCAGCTTCTGGGTCTGCTCATGGCTGACCGGCTGGGGGTGGCGATCGCCGGCACGCACGGCAAGAGCACGACCACGGCCATGACCGCGTTCGTGCTTCGTCAAGCGGGGCTTGATCCCTCGTTTGTGATTGGGGCCAATGTGGAGCAGTTGGGTGGCGGCTCGGGGGTTGGTGACGGCCGCCACTTTGTGGTCGAGGCCTGTGAGTTCGACCGTTCGTACCTGAACCTCAAGCCGCGGATCGCCGTGATCCTCAACGTTGAGGAAGATCATCTCGACTACTACAAGAACCTGGACGAGATCGTGACCTCGTTTCACGATTTCGCCACGCTGGTGCCGGACGACGGATTGGTCATCGTGAACGGCGGGAACCGGGACGCTCTCAAGGCGGTGGTAGGAATCGCCGCGAAGGTTGAGACCTTTGGCTTCGAGGGGCGGCTGAACTGGAAGGCCGAGGTTTTGGGCTCGCAGCGAGGCTGTTTCGAGTTTCGCGTGTTGCGCGACGGTCGTCCGCTCACCGTGGTCCGGCTGGCCATTCCCGGGCAGCACAACGTGGCCAATGCCCTGGCGGTCATGGCGGTGTGCATTCACGCGGGGGTCGAGCCGGAGACAATTGCCAAGGGGCTGGCCGGCTTTCACGGTGCGTCGCGCCGTCTGACCTGGCGAGGCTGTGTTGATGGCGTCAACGTGGTTGACGACTACGCTCACCATCCGACGGAGCTGCAGGTGACGATCAAGGCGGCCCGCGAGTATTACAGTCCCCGCAAGCTGTACGTGGTGTTCCAGCCGCATCAGCATTCGCGGACGCGTTTTCTGCTCAACGATTTCGCCCGCAGTTTTGGGGCCGCGGACGTGGTCATGGTGCCCGACATCTACTTCGTTCGGGACAGTGAGAAGGAGCGCGATCTGATTGACGCCAAGGATCTGGTTGAGCGGATTCGTTCGAATGGCGGAGACGCCCGGTACGAACCGGGCTTCGACAGGATCGTTGCCCGGCTGTGCGCCGAGGTTCAGAGCGGGGATCTGGTCATCACCATGGGGGCGGGGGATGTGTGGCAGGTGGCGGACGGACTGCTGAAGTGCCTCGCGGCGACGCGGGGGCGGAAGTGAGGACAGCTGGAGAGACCGGTTGGGCCGACTGGAAGTGAACGCCATGGACCATCGTTGGTCGGACATGTCCGAGATCATCGCCGAGCAGGAGCCGCTGGCGCTGCACACGACCTTTGGTCTAGGCGGGCCGGCGCGCTGGCTGGCCGCGCCCCGATCGGTCGAGGAGGCCGGGCGGCTCGTGGATCGCTGCCGCGAAGAGGATATCCGTGTCTACGTACTCGGTTTGGGTGCCAACCTGCTGGTCTGCGACGACGGGGTGGATGGTCTGGTTCTTCGGCTCAACCATCACGCGTTCCGTCAGGTCGAATGGCCTCCGCTGGACGGTCTGCGGGGTTCGAAAGTGGTTGTGACCGCCGGAGCGGGTGCGGACATGCACCGTTTCGTGCTCGAATCGGTTCGGCGGGGTCTGGCGGGGCTCGAAGGGCTGGCGGGTATTCCGGGCACGCTGGGTGGCATCGTTCGAATGAACGCCGGAGGGCGTTGGGGTCAGATCGCGGACGTGGTTCGCGAGGTGACGGTGGTGGACGAGGGGGGGCGAAGCCGGCGGCTGACCTTGGAAGAGGTGGGTTTCAGCTACCGCAGCAGCCGCCTGGGCAAAGCTGTGGTCTGCGAGGTGAAACTGGAGCTGACGATGGATGATCCCGCCCAGGTCCGTCGGCGGTTCATGGACATCTGGTCTCAGAAGAGCCACGTTCAGCCGTTGGGGCAGCCCAGCGCGGGGTGTGTGTTCAAGAATCCGCCGGGCCACAGTGCCGGACGGCTCATTGAGCAGGCTGGCCTCAAGGGTCATTCGATTGGCGGAGCTCATGTTTCCCACGTGCATGCGAATTTCATCGTTGCCCAGGAGGGTGCGACCGCGGGCGACGTGTTTGCCCTGATTGGCCTGATTCAGAGCGAGGTTGCCCGGCGTTTCGCGATCGAACTGGAATTGGAGGTCAAGGTATGGGGCCGGCGCCACGCCCGGAGTCTGGAGTCGGTGGCGTAGCTGGACTCTACAGGTCGAGGCCTGGTTTTTCACAGGAGCGATGCGATGACCCGCCTGGCGGATCAAGCGGCATCACGAATGGTCATGAGCAACACATTGGCGCGACAGGCTGCCCCGAGGCTGCCTCTCCGCGAGCTTGCCGCCCCGCCGCGTTTTTCGGAAGTACCGATTGTCGCCCGGAAGCTGAAGATCACGGTTCTGTCGGGTGGACCGAGCTCGGAGCGGCAGGTCAGTCTCAAGAGCGGGCGGGCCGTGGCCACGGCCCTCCAATCGCTGAGCCACGACGTGACCCTGGCCGACATCGCCCCGGACCATCTTGAGGCCCTGGACGTGCCTGTGGACATGGTGTTTATTGCCTTGCATGGCAGTTTCGGTGAGGACGGCCAGCTTCAGCGGATCCTCGATGACCGCGGGATTACCTACTGCGGTTCGGGGGCGGCGTCGTCGCAGCTGGCCATGAACAAGGTGGCCGCCAAGGCCCAGTTCATTCACGCCGGCGTGCCGACCCCTCGTTTCGACGTGGTCGGTTCGGATCGAGTTGACCGGGTTCTCGGGCACTGGTCCGCCCCGGTGGTGCTCAAGCCGATTGCCGAGGGCAGCAGCGTCGACTGTGAGCTGGTTCGTGACTCCAAGGATCTCCGGGGGGCTCTGGTCCGCCTGGCCGGGCGATACGGTCAGTGTCTGGTTGAGGAGTACGTCCGGGGGCCGGAGCTGACCGTGGGGGTTTTGGGGGACGAGGCTCTGCCGCCGATCCAGATTCGCACCAAGCGGGAGCTGTATGACTATCAGGCCAAGTACCTGGACAACGATACCGAGTATCTGTTCGACATTGACTTGCCGCCCGAGGTGCTGGAGAACGTCTGCGCCCTGAGTGTCAAGGCTCACCGGTCGCTGGGATGCCGCGATTTCTCGCGCGTGGATTGGATGATTGATGGGCGGACGCACCAGCCCTATGCCCTGGAGGTCAACACGATTCCCGGCTTCACCGACCACTCACTGCTGCCCAAGGCAGCCGCTCGCGCGGGCCTGAGCTTCGCCGGGCTCTGCCAGCGGATTGTCGAATTGACCTGCCGGCGCATGGGAGGATAGAATCGGATCGCGGTCCGCATGGGAACGCGTGATGCCTATGAGCAAGCCAGATCGAGACAGCAGCAAAAACCGGAAGGTTGCTCCCAAGAACGCGGTCGCCTCGCTGGGCGGCAGCCTGCGGCCGCTGCTCCCTCTGCTCGTCATCGTGATTCTGATTGCAGGAGCGGTTTACGGCCTGGAGCATGTGCGATACCGCGTCCTGGCCCAGCCGGAGTTCCACTCCGCGGTCCGGGTCGAGCTGGCCGATCCCCCCGACTGGCTGGTTCGCGAGCAATGGACTCCGCATATTCTTGCCGGATTCCAGCCTGGAGTCAGCCGGCTTGTCGACGACGGGCAACTGGTCCGCAACGTCGCCGAACTGCTGAAGTCGAGCGGATGGGTGCAGAAGGTTCACCGGGTGACGCGGGGAATGGACGGCACCGTTCGGGTCTCGTGCGACTACCGCCGACCCATTGCGATGCTCTGCACCAAGCTCAACGGCAAGGAAGTGTACATTCCGGTGGACCGCGAAGGCTACCGGCTGCCGGAAACGTTCGAGCATCTGGAGCCGGACTCGGGGTGGTCAGGCTGGCTTCGGCTCATTGGCGTCAGGACGCCGGTGCCCAAGGAGAACGCTCAGTTTGAGGGGGAGGACGCCCGGGCCGCGATCCAGTTGGCGACAGTGATTTCCGATCGGGGGGGGATTGTGGCGTCCAGAATCAGCGCCATCGACGTGAGCAACCTGCTGCATCCTCGGGATCGGCGAAAGAGCCCCATCGTGCTGTGGCGGGCCGACAGCCTCTATCGCATCCGATGGGGCTCGCCCATCGGGCGGGAGATCGAGGAGCCCTCAGCGGAGGAGAAACTCACCAGTATCGCCCTGATGCTCCGCGGCGGCGGTCCCCAGGCCGAAGTCGATGTGAGCACCTACGCCGACGCGGTCATCGTCCCAGCGGCAGGTACCTCGGCGGCCTCCTCGGGTGTGCAGACCGCTGACCGGGGGCGTCCGCAGGACCGCTAAAGTCCTGCTTGCCAGCCTTGTCTCCATCGTTGTAGAATCAATGCCCCGATGCCCTCGCATCCTGCTTGGCGGCTTGGATTTGCGCCACCGGCAGGGAGTCGTGTTGGACTGGGTACATGGTTGACCTGCAGATCATGATCGATCGAGTGGTGAGCGGCGCGAACTTCCTCCGCCAGCTTTGCCTGCCCGGCTGGCACCCCAGCATGGCGTTGGCTGCCGGCATGGCCATTGTGGCAGGCCTAGCGACCGCCATGTGGGGGGCTCGTCTGCTGCGTGCGTTCTTCGTGTTGGGTTTCATGGTTGCGGGTGCGGCCGTTGGGGTCTATTGTGCCCGCCGACTCGACATCGAGTTGCTGGTCGGTCTCGTTCTCGGGGCTGGCGTCTTAGGACTTATCGGACACTTCCTGTATCGCTGGTGGGTTGGCGTCGGCACCGGCCTGTTCGCCGCGCTGGTGGTGGTGATGGTTGGGACGCCCTGGATCTGGAGTGAGGTGGAGAGCTTCTCCGATAGTTACCTGAAGCCCGGCTCGGGGATTCGGATTGCCGGGGCGGCCGAAGGCGCGGCAGCGCCAGGACAGGAGAATTCGGCTCAGTTCGGAGTCGCGACGTCGGTGTTCTGGCGAGCCTTTGGCGCGCATCTTTGGGCTCAGAAACAGGCCGAACTGCGGCGGCTGGCCGTCCTCGCGGGGATTGCTGGGCTGTTGGGGCTGGTGCTCGGTCTGATCCTGCCGCGATTCACGACGGTGATGGGGACATCGGTCATCGGAGTCGGGTCGGCGGTTACGGGCGGGGCCGTGCTGTTGATTCGGAATCAGCGGACCTGGTGGGACGCGATGTTGGCCAAGCCGGGGTGGTTTCTGGGCGCAGTTGGCTTGACGATGCTACTGGCCTTTGTCTTTCAGATTCGGCATCGTCGGGGTGCCATCGTTCCGGCTCAGCCGGCGGTGCCGGTCGCGACTGCCTGACATCTCCGAAGCGTGTCCTGCCCTGTCCGGGCGGGTTGACGCTTGGTTTCTTCGAGGGAGCGAGTTGATGCCTTTGATGGCTTTGTCCGAGTTCCTGGACATGATGGAGAGGCTGGATCCGGGACTGGGTGCGCTCCTGATCGGGGCAGGTCTCGTGTTCATGCTGGTCGGTGCGCGGGTGTTCAAGGTCCTGCTGGCCGTCAGTGTTGCAGCGATTGGCTTTCTCGTTTGCTGGAGCGCCCTTCCGGGGGACGTGGTCACTCGAGTTCTGACCGGAGCGGGGGTGGGAGCAGGGCTTGGTCTCGCGGGTGTATTTCTGGTTCGAGCAGTGGTTGTCCTGTTGGCGGGTGGATGGGCCGGGCTCACCTGCGGCACGCTGGCTGGCACTTTCGGTGCCAGCGAGTCCGTTACCTGGGCTGCGGCGGGAGTGGGGTTTCTCCTGGCGGTTTCGCTGGTCTTCATCTACTACCAGGAGGTGATTGCGCTCATCACCAGCCTGGAGGGCACGCTGCTCTTTCTTTCGGGGATGATCGCGCTGCTCAGCCGGTTTCCGTCGTTCTGGCGGGCGATAAGGCCCATTTTCCAGGATGCACCCTTCTTCGCCGCTTTCGCCGTTCTTGCGGGAACGGTCACGGGCTACTACCTGCAGATCGCCGAACTGCAGAAGAAGAAGCTGGGCACGTCGGGTTGAACCGGAGGCCGGAGGGTGACCCTGAAACGACGGATCAGCTCGGCTACTGGCTGATGAAGAACATGCTGATGATCTGGATGATGAACTCGACCAGACTGGACACGAACTCGGCGAGTGATTGCAGCAGCAGGGTAGGATCCCAGTACATATCATATCCTCCGTCTCACAGACAGTCCAGCCGCGGCTCTCTCGGGTGATCCGCGGCACTCTCTTGGTGTTATATCGGCAGCTGGGCTCCGCCGCCTCAATCGATCACTTGCCTCAAGGCTTGCTCGAATGATGCCAGGGTACGATGCCAGTCGATGGCCTGGTCGTGTTCCGGGTGGCGGCCGGCTAGCTTTTCGCGGCGAGAGCCACGGCCGCATCGAGGTAGTGCTTGAGCGAAGCCTGGACTTCGTTCATCGTGTCGCCGGCGAATTTGTCGAGAAAGGCCCTGGCAATCTCGAAGGCCACGACGTTCTCCGCAACGACGCTGGCGGCCGAGACCGCACAGACATCGCTTCGTTCGTAGTCGCTGTGTTCGGATCTGAGGGTGGTGAGATTGACGCTGTCCAGGCCGCGGAGCAGGGTGGCAATGGGCTTCATCGCCCCGCGGACGACGACCGTCTGGCCGTTGGTCATACCTCCCTCCAGGCCGCCGGCGTTGTTGCTGCGGCGGGTGAAGCCCAGGCAAGGGGTGTTCCGGAAGGCGGGCTCGAAGTCGATTTCGTCATGGACCTCGCTGCCGGGTCGGGAGGCGACGCCGAATCCCAAACCGATCTCGGCTCCCTTGAACGCCTGAATTGAGCCCATCGCCTGCAGGAGGCGGCCGTCCAGCTTGTCCTGCCAGCGCATGCAGCTGCCCAGGCCGGGCGGGCAGCCGAAAACGCGGACCTCGACGATGCCCCCGATGGTGTCTTTATCCTCCTTGGCCTTGCGAACGGCGGCGGTCATCGATGGGACGGCCGTCGGGTCTGGGGTATAGAGGTCGTTGGCGTCGCGGGAGTCTATGAGTTGGTTCGGGGACAGGTCGGCGGGGATCCGGGCCTCAGCCGGCCCGATTCGGGTGACGAAGCCGATGCAGCGGATACCGAACGGCTGGAGCACGCTCCGGGCGATGGCTCCGGCGGCCACGCGGGCGGCGGTTTCACGGGCCGATGCCCGCTCCAGCGTCTCGCGGCAGTCGGTGGTGAGCCACTTGAGGCTGCCGGCCAGATCGGCGTGGCCAGGGCGGGGGCGATGGATCTCCGGAGCCTCGTCGATCCGCCAGTCCCGGTTGGGGATCTGGACGGCGAGGGGAGAGCCGATGGTCCTGCCTCGTCGCACGCCGGACAGGATGCGGATCTCGTCCTTTTCGATTCGTTGCCGGGCGCCACGGCCGTAGCCGCCTTGTCGGCGGGCCAGCTCATGGTTGGCCGCGGCGATGTCCAGCTCGACACCGGCGGGTAGCCCCTCGATCAAGGCGATGAGGGCTTGGCCGTGGGATTCACCGGCAGTTCGGTACTCGAGTGTGCTCATGGTGTGCATTCTAGTCGGGTCAGCTTTCGCTCGCCATGAACGTTGTTCCGCTGATTCGCCGTGGGGTGGATAGTCATGTGTCCATGGGCGGGGGGCTTGCATCCGGCCGAGGGTATGGTATGATGCCGCCGGACAAGTGAAGAGTTGCACGATTGCAGGTTCCCGCAAGGGATGAACAGGGAAGGGTGGTGAGAATCCACCGCGGACCCGCCGCTGTAATCGGATTGAGTTGGCCACGAAGTGCCATTGTTCGCACAGGAGTGGGTTAGGCCTGATCGCAGGCCGGTGCCCCTCTCTTCGCGGATGAGAAGGCGTGGCCGATGGTGAGGAGCCGTTCGGTTGCTCACGTCCGTAAGCCAGAAGACCTGCCTGTGAGCGTGTTTTGTTTCGTCATGTGCCTCGGGCTGTGGGCGCTGGACGATTGACCGGTTTCCCGCCGGCGGCCGGCGGCCGCTCATGGAAGCCGGCTCCTTCGGTGGAGAAATCGACCCAGTACTCGCTGACGCGGGCACTGGGTTTCTTTTTTGGTGGCTCGTGGTCGGCCGCCGGAAGGAGTCGGTTCGCATGCGAAGATCCTCTCGTTGCCTCTCGTTGATGCTGGTTGTCCTGTCGGTGTTGGCGCTCAGTGGGTCATGGGTCCGGATCACGGCGGGTGATGTGGTTGGCGGTGTGGCTTTTCAGCCCGAGTACTGGGCCGGGGCCGGGTCGAATGAGGCCGTCCTGGTGGTCGATTTCAAGGCCACCGGCGGGAGGTCTTACACGTTCGGCTACCGTTGGGATGGCCCTGCCACCGGGTATGACATGATCGCCGCGGTGGCCGCCGCCGGCGACCTGGACTTCGCCGCCGACTACTGGCCGGGGCTGGGTTATGCCGTCGACAACATCACCTACCGGGCCGAGGCCGGCGATGTGGGTCTGTATTGGGCTTACTGGCTTGGCACGGGCGACGGCGGCCAGGTCGCCTGGTTGGAGGCGGCCACCGGGATGTCCGGTCGAACGCTGGCCAGCGGCGACTTCGATGGCTGGTACAACGGCTTTGACAACACCCGTCCGCGGCTGCCGGAGCCGGCCACGGCCCTGTTGCTTGGCGCGGCGTGCGTGCTCCTGCGGCGTCGGACGCGGCGGTCGTGACCCCGGGGGCGCGGTCGAACGTCAGCAATTGCCCCGCCCTCTCGAGGCCGGGGACAGGAGGCAGTGATGACCGGCAGGCAGGTTCATGGGCGCGGGCGGCGGAGGCTGCGCCGGGCTGTTCGGACCGCAGTGTTCGCCGCACTGCTGCTTGTGGCGGACGCGAGCCGGGTGGCGGGGGCAGGCGACCGGGCGGAAGACTATGCGGTGGAGGTGGTCGAGTATGTCGAGGGGACGGGTGTGCCCAAGGATTGGCTGGTGGGAATCAAGTTTAATAACCAGGTAGAGGTAGGCAGACCACTTCCACCTCTGGAACGGCCCACCGTCGACACCACCGGCGATGGCTTCAATACCGGCGCGCCCAGTCAGGCCGTGCCGGTGGTGCCGGTCAATCCGCCTCTGCGGTACTACGAGCTTGTTTCGGTTGGTGAGGGCGGGCGGCTGATCCTCAAGCTGGGGCGGCCGGTCACCGACAACCCTGCGAATCCGTACGGGATCGATTTCATCGTTTTCGGGAATACCTTCGCCGTCATCGGCGGCACGACACCCTGGCGAAATGGCGACCCGAACCTGACGACCCTGGGGACGGTGATGCTCTCTCGCGAGCCGGGCAAGGTCTCCGTAAGCAGGACCGGGCCCCCTGAGGCGTACGACTGGCACACGTTCGAAAACGGGCCGTACGCTGACGATTTTGCGCCAAGCCTCGGGCGGGTGTACGATCCCGCCGCCCCGGACCCTTCGCTGGGTGTGTGGAACCTGTGGTGGGGGCAACCGACGGATCCGCGCGTGCCTCTCAAGCCCGCCTTAACGGCGACCCGACTCTCCGGACGAACGGTTGCCCAGGCGGCCCGGCTGTACGGCGTGTCGGCCGGTGGCGTTGGCTTCGACCTGGCGGCGGTCGGGCTCGACTCGGCGTTGTACGTGAAGATCGAGAATCCGGTCGGCAGCGGCATCTCGCCGGATATCGATGCGGTGGCGATCGTGGATGCGGCCGCCGCCCAGGCGGATCCCGATCTCGACGGCGATCTGGACGTGGATGGTGATGACCTTGCGGTGTTCCGGGCCTGCATGACCGGCGCGGCCGTGGGGCCGCCCTCTGCTCCCTGCCGTCAAGTGGACCTGGACGGCGACAGCGACGTGGATCAATCCGACTTCGGCTTGCTGCAGCGCTGCATGGGCGGGCCGGACGAACTGGTCTTTCCCGATTGCGTGAGGTGAACGAGGGTAACGGATGATGCCCCTGACTTGCGACAGAACGGAATCGGACCAAGCCGCCCGGCGGCAAGCCATCGACGGGCGGGACGCCCTCCAGGCCGATCGGCCGGGTTTCACGCTGATCGAGGTGCTGGTGGTCGTGGCGGTGGTTGCCCTGCTGGTGGCGATTCTGCTGCCCTCGCTGGCCCGAGCCCGTGGGCAGGCCCGAGGGGTGACCTGCCTGAGCAACCTGCGCCAGATGGCTGTGGCCGCCCACACCTACACGCAATCGCACAGGGAGCGTTACCCGATCGCCTACGCCTTTTCGGTGCACGAGTCCACTTTCACTTCGTACGCATGGGATTTCACCAGCACCAGGGATTGGAGCGGCGGCGGGAGCCGAGTGGTGGCGGGCTTGCTGTGGCAAGGGGGAGCGGACAAAGACGTGCAGCAGTGCCCGTCCTTCCGCGGGACCTCGAATTGGCAGGAGGATCCCCGGACGGGGTACAACTACAACACGAGTTACATCGGCCACGGCACGGCCGAGTCGATCGTCGAACCGGCCCGCGCCGGCGACGTGCGAATGCCGTTCCGCTGCGCCCTGTTTGGTGACGGTGAATATGCCGATGGGGCCAACAAGTTCATGCGCGCTCCGTGGAAGAATCCTGGCGATGACAGCTTCACCGGGCGGTATTCGGGTACGCAGGGTTTCCGGCACGCCGAGCGGACAAACGTCGCCTTCTGCGACGGCCACGCCGAGCCCCGCGCACAGCGGTTCGACGATACTTACGCCGCCGACCAGGCGATGATTGCGCCGGGAACGGGTTTTCTGTCGAAGGACAACGGCGCGTACGGGGGGTGACGGGGTGCGCGGTCCGGGATCTGGAGTCTGATTTCTGCGATCGCAAGCCGTTGACAGACGGGCGAAAGCGCTCGAGAGAGTCTCATGAAGAGAGAGGATCATCAAGAGGCCCAGCGGATCGTGGCCATGCGGGCCGTGCGGAAGGCCTGTGAGCTCTGCCAGTCGGTTCGTGACACTCTGGTGTCCGCCGAGGCGCTGGCCAAGAAGGACAAGTCACCCGTCACGGTGGCGGATTTCGGAGCCCAGGCGATCATCATTGACGAACTGACCCGGGCGTATCCGGAGGTGCTCGTGGTCGGGGAGGAGGATGCCAGCGCACTCTGCAATCCGACCAACGCGGCGATCAAGGATCGCGTCGTCGAGCAGGTGCGGAGGGTGGATTCCTCACTGGACGAACCGCGGATCCTCCAGGCCATCGATCGCGGGGCCCATGACGGCGGTTCCCGGGGGCGGTTCTGGACGCTCGACCCGATCGACGGGACCAAGGGTTTCCTTCGCGGAGAACAGTATGCCATCGCCCTGGCATTGATCGAGGAGGGCCAAGTGACCCTGGGCGTGCTGGGCTGTCCGAACCTGCCCTGGGTGGAGGGTGGCCGGGGGCCGACGACCGGGGAAGGGCAGGCCTGCGGACGGGGCTGTCTGTTCGTTGCGAGCCGGGATCGAGGAGCGTTTCTTTACCCGCTTCAAGGCGGTGGGGGGACTCAGGTTCGCGTGACCGAGGTGACCGACCCCGCCCGGGCGTCCTTCTGCGAGTCGGTCGAGTCCGGCCATTCCTCCCACGGTGACGCCGCCCGGATCGCCGCATTGCTGGGTGTCACCGCTCCGCCGTTTCGCATCGACAGCCAGTGCAAGTACGCCGCTGTGGCCCGCGGCGACGCGTCCATCTACCTGCGATTGCCGACGTCGGAGGATTACCGGGAGAAGATCTGGGACCATGCCGCCGGATGGATGGTGGTCAAGGAGGCGGGCGGCGAGGTGAGCGATGTTCGCGGCCGTCCGCTGGACTTTGCCGCCGGACGGACGTTGAGCAGGAACCAAGGGGTGGTGGCCACGAACGGCCGACTGCATGACCAGGTCATTGCGGTCGTCAGGGAGACGCTTCGGATCTGAGCGGGCTGCGGGCGGAACGCGGCTGGCTGAGGCTACGACGCAGCGTCGGCGGCAATAGGCAGGCAAGGGTACTTGGCGTATCGGTTCCAGGTTCGACGGACGACATCGGCCATCATGTCGATGAAGAGCGGATGATCGTTGACCGTCTGAGCCCGTGCCACGGCCACGCTGATTTCCCGCCCGATTTCGACCAGCCGGTGGTCCAGCTCGTAGATGACCTCGACATGGTCGGTGGTGAAGCCGATGGGAATGAGTACCGCCGCCGACAGGCCGCGCTGCTGCTCGGCGCGCAGGTATTCCGCGATGTCGGGCCCGAGCCAGGGCTCCTCCGGCCGTCCGCTGCGGCTCTGGAAAACCAGTACCCAGTCCTTGCACCCGAGCTGATCTACCACTCGCTGGCAAGAAGTTCTTATCTGGTCAACATAGCGGCATTGATCGGCCATGGCGACGGGGATGCTGTGGGCGGTGAAGAGCAGTCGGGCCCGGGGCTGCATCTGGGGTTCAAGCCGGCAGAACGCGGCGCGGACCTGGTCGACGTTGGCGGCGATGAACTTCTCGTGGTCATACCAGTCCTCCACGTAGGCCACCTCGACGTCCGGCAGGCCGCGCTCGACGAGTCGGTGTCGGGCGTCGCGAACATCCTGCTTGTATTGGCCGCAGCTCGGATACGAGTGGTGGGGGGCGGAGATGAACGCGATTACCCGGCGGGCGCCTTCCCGGGCCAGGTCCACGAACATGTCGGACAGATAGGGGTGCCAGTTGCGCATGCCCAGGTGAATGGGCACGTCGATCCCGGATTCGTGGAGCTTCTGGCGAAGCCGCTGGGCCTGACGCTGCATGATCTCGGTTATCGGCGAGACGCCTCCAAAGAGGCTCAGATAGCGCTCGGCGATCTCATCGATGCGGGCTCGCGGGACCGACTTGCCACGAATGACGTTCTCCAGGAAAGGGCGAACGTCGCCGGGCCCGTTGGGGCCACCGAAACCGATGATGACTATGGCGTCAAAGGGTGTCTTTGCGTCGTCCATGCCTGCAGTGTGCGCCCTTTCGGGTGAACGATCAAGAGGCCTGTCGGTCTTGCTGCGGCCCTGATTGCCAGCTGCAAGGACGCACGCGGCAGGCCGGCCCGTGCAACGAATGAGTCCGACGGGAATTCGTCTGTCGGCGATGGCGAGTGGAGGAAGGCGGCCCACGCCGCGATGAGCACCGCCACGGGATTCGTCCGGAGAACCTCGGCTCAGCCTGAGCCACGGAAGTGGAGCGGTATCCAGGTGGCGAAACCGCGGCTACGGCACGATGGTCGCCTTGTTGACGACGATATCCGTGACGGGCACGTTCTCGAAGGTGTTTCCGCTCGGATCTTGCTCATCGCCGACTGCGACGGCCGCCATCGCGTCGACCGCAGTCATGTCCGCCACTCGAGCGAAGACACTGAAGCCGCCGTTCTGGTTGTCAAGGTTGCTGGAGTTGTCAACCAGGTTGAAGAAGAACTGGGACGTGGCGGAGTCCTCATCGCCGCTGACTTTGGCCATGGCCACGGTGCCGCGCACGTTGCTGCGGCTGTCGCTGAACTCGTTCTCGATCGTCGAACGCACACCGGTCTGGGCCGTGAGATCCGCCAGATACCCCCCGCCCTGGACGACGAAATCCTCCATGACCCGGTGCATGATCGTGCCGTTGTAGAAGCCGTCATCCACGTACTGCAGGAAGTTGACCGACGTGATGGGCGCGTCGTCCAGCAGAATTTCCATGCGGACGTCGCCCAAGGTTGTCTCGAGCTTGACGTAGGGGGCGGTGACTACGGTGAGTGTCACCGTCGCGGAGTGCGTGGCCCCGTTGCCGTCATCAACGGTCAGCTGGAAGGTCAGATCGCCGGCCGTGTTGGGCACCTCGAAGACGGGTTGAGCGGCGGTAGTGCTGCTGAGGACAACGCTAGTGCCGGCCGTCTGGGTCCAGGAGTAGGTCAAGGTGTCCAGATCCGGGTCGGTACTCTCTGATCCGTCGAGCGTGGCACTGATGCCGGGAGCGACATAGCGGGCGTCGCCGGCGTCGGCAACCGGGTCGCGATTCTCACCACCCGGTGAATCGGCGGAGGTTCCTGCGTAGTCGGAGTAGTTCATGCTCGCGCTGTTCATCGAGACCGGCGTCTTGGGGAGGTAAGTGAGAGAGACGCCGTTTCCGGCCGTCTTGGTGATGGTCGACATCGCGGCGATCGCGTCGGCGACGTCCATCCCTTCAATAACGCGACCGATGACCGTGTAGTCGACCGGCGAGCCCTTGTAGTCGAGGCTCGAGTTCGTGCCCAGGTTGATGAGCAACTGCGGCGCCCCGGACGCGGTCCCATCAGGTCCGTAGAGGGCAACTCGTCCGCGGAAGTTGGTCAGACCATTGTCGGAGTCATTCATCAGCGGCTGGGAGTCCTGGGCGGCCAGCAGGTGGTTGTATCGGCCGCCGATCAGCCACTTGCCGCCCCGGATTTCACTGAAGACGGCATCGTCGTAGTAGCCGGCGTCGAGATACGTCTTGAAGTTCGTGGCCGCCGTGGTCTGCTGCGTAAACAACTCGATGACGATGTTGCCCTTGTTGGTTGCCAAGGTCACCTGGGTGCTCTCGATTGAGGGTCCCGACCCGGAAGGTGTGTTGCACTGCTGGCCGAGAGCGAATGGTATGAGTACGAGAACAGCGAGATTTCGTCTAAACATGGCAACTCCAACAGTGTCAAGTACTTGACGCGACACGGCCGTTGGCATTATACGCCGGGCGCCGTTCGCCACCAACGCGGCAGGCCCCGGTTGCCATCGCCTTGGACATGAAAGCGCTATCGGCCATCGAGAGACGCATCGCCAGAGGAAATGGTGCCGATAAACCTTGTTGAGAGAGTAAGTTGTCGCACATTGCCTACATAGCACTGGGTTCGAACCTGGGCGATAGGCGGTTTTCCGTCACGCAGGCCGTGGGGGCCCTGAGAGCCGACGCCGGGGTTGGGGATGTCGTTGTGTCCTCGCTGTACACGACGGACCCGGTGGGCGGGCCGGCAGGCCAGGGGCCGTACCTTAACGCGGCCGCCAGGGTGGAGACGCGGCTTGGACCGGAGAGATTGCTCGATCTGCTGCTGGAGATCGAGCGGTCGCTGGGTCGTGTCCGCCAGGAGCGGTGGGGGCCGCGAACGATCGACCTGGACTTGTTGCTATATGATGACCGGGTCATCAACGTGCCGGGTCTGACTGTACCCCATCCGAGGATGCACGAACGCCGTTTCGTCCTTGAGCCGCTGGCGGAGATTGCCCGGGACGTTGTGCATCCGGTTTTGGGCAAGAGTGTTGCCCGATTGCTCGAGGAGCGGGTTGAAGCCGATCGGCGCCGGGCGCTGAACCACTCCGCGGGTGCGGGGGGCGGGTGAGCTTGGGTCGGGCGCCTGGGTGCGGTCTGGCCGCGGGCGCTCCCCCGGTGGGAGGTGGGGGTGTGACGGTGATTTGGAGCGAGCTCCACTATCCGGGTCACACCGGCGGGTGTCTCAACATGTAGACGCCGCGTAGATGCCCTGCGAGCCCCCTGATTTCATGGAGGTATCCTCGTGAAGCGCACGCGTACTCTTTGTCTCGTCGTGGTGATGATGGTGTTTGGGTGCACGACCGGTGTTCGGGTCGTGGCAGCACCTGCCGTACCGAGACAAGCGGTGGAGACGTCCGCGGTCCCGGGCGTCAATCCTCGGCTTGCGAATCTGCACCTTCGGGCGACGCCCAGCTCGCGGCCTGCGGCGGAGTTGGTGCCCGTCATCCAGCTTCGCGGTGCCGATGCGGCGGCGTTGGGCAAGTCGCACGGCCGGCAACTGGGGAAGACGATCGTCCCGCTGTATCGGGCCTATTTCGGTCGGTACTTTTCAAGTCCGGCCGAGCGCGAGGCTTGTCTGAAGGCAGTCGTTGGGTTCAAGCGTTTCATGCTTCCGGAGCATGTGGATGAAATTCGGGCTCTGGCCTCCGCTACGGGGCTGACCTTCGAGGATCTCATGCTGGCTCAGGCGTTCATGGATCTGACTGAGGCGATGGCTTGCTCGACCATCACCCTCCCCGCGGCGGCTTCGCCGGACGGGGTCGCCCGATTTGGCCGGAACCTCGACTTCGCGTCCTTCGACATCGCGGACAAGAACAGCGTGGTGCTTATGTTCCATCCGAAGGACCGTTACGCGTTCGCTTCGGTGATCTGGCCCGGCATGGTCGGCGTTCTTTCCGGGATGAACGAGCATGGCTTGAGCTTGGCCGTGATGGAGGTCCCGCGCCAGCGTCGTGCACCGGCCGGGATGCCCTACGCCATGCTGTACCGCATGCTGCTTGAGCGGTGCAAGACGGTCGACGAAGCCCTGGGCTTGCTGAAGAAGACGCCCCGCCATTCGGCCAGCAATCTGATGCTGATGGACGCCTCGGGCCACCGAGCGGTAGCGGAAATCACCCCTTCCGCCGTCAGCGTGCGCCGGGCGCCCGACACCGCGGCCTTGATCAGCACCAATCACCATCGCGGCACGGATCTGGACACCGCGGGGCGATGCGATCGCTTCGATGCGCTCCACGATATCGCTCGCCGGGAGTATGGCCGCATCAGCGAGGCCTACCTCGAGCAGTTTCTCGGCTGTGCGGCCGCTTTGGGAAACGCCACCATCCAGTCAATGATCTTCGAACCGGTCAACAGGCTCATGTACGTGGCGGTCGGCGCCGGGGCTCCGGCGCGCGGCTACGAGGCCATCGATCTGAAGCCGTATTTGCGCTAGGGAACGCGTGTTTTCGTAGAAGAACGATGGCGGCGGGGTGATGCGACGTCGATGGCTCGGCTCATGTCACGATGTGGGCGACCAGGATCCGGCAGCCGATGAGGATCAGGATGATCCCGCCGAGGATTTCGGCGAATCGACTCCAGCGGCCGAGGACCCGGGCCCCAAAGGTCATGCCCAGGCAGGTGAGCAGGGCGGTCACGGTGCCGATCACGACCGATGGAAGCCAGATCGAGATTCGCAGGAAGGCCAGACTCAGGCCGACGGCGAAGGCATCGATGCTGGTGGCCACTGAGAGGGAGACCAGCAGCCAGCCTTTGGTCGGATTGGTCTTGTCTTTCGCCTCCCTGTGACGCCAAGCCTCGTAGAGCATCTTCCCGCCGATGGTCCACAGTAGAGCCGCGGCGATCCAGTGGTCGACGGAGGCGATAGAAGCCGCCACGGTCGAGCCGATCCACCACCCCAGGATCGGCATGAGGAACTGGAACAAGCCGAAATGCCAGCCGAGGCGAAAGACCTCGCGCGGTGTCACTCTCCCCAACTGCATGCCGGCCGCAATCGCCACCGCGAAGGCGTCCATCGACAGTCCGAGGGCAATTCCCAGAATATTCAACCAGCTCAAGAAAGACCTTTCCGAAGGGGGTGCTTCCCCATGATCACCTGGCCCCGGCGGCTCGCTGGTCGGCCGCAGGTGGTCCGAGATGACGTCGCCTGCGTGCTCCGGCAACACCGGAACGGAGGTATGATAGCATCGAGTGTTGCCAGGCACGATGGCACGTGCTGATGGATCGTTGGCCGATGACGGGCTATACTGACTTCCGCAGATCCAGGAGTGCGGCCCGATGCCGAGCATGATCCAATGTTGCGGGGCAGGGTGTTCTCAAGTAAGGCCGGTCTCGCGTCTGGCCGTGGTGGTCCTGTCGTGCTTCCCGCTGGTTACCCAGGCCCAGGCGATCAAGGGGCTGATCCACAACGAGGATGAGACCGACTTCTTCTGGCGGGTATCCCTCGTCGAGGGCAAGGCGGGCGATGCCGTTGACGAGTATGTGGACGTCATGGCTCGGGCCGGCGTCAGGACATTCCTGTGCAACACCAACGCCCGGCGAACGCACTATCGAAGCCGCGTCTGGGATGCCTATTGGGACGGCTGTGATCCGAATGGGCCGGACGATCAGCCGTTTCTCGCTCCGATGCCACGCGAGGAGGTGAGCGCGTACCGCAAGGGAGTCAACAACATGCTGGTCGTGCACAAGGAGGGGATCGACTATCCGGCGAGGGTCATTGCCCGGTGCCGCCACAACGGGATGTCGCCGTGGATCAGTCTGCGGATGAATGACTGTCACAACAATGACATACCCAATCATCCGTTCCACGGGGCGTTCTGGCGGCAGAACCCGCAGTTTCGCAGGCAGGGCGTCTCGGGCTACTTCGCGACCTGCCTGGACTACGCCCACCAGGAAGTCCGAGACTACTTCCGGTCGCTGATCGCCGAGTCGCTGGACCGCTACGACATTGACGGTCTCGAGTTGGACTTCATGCGCGAGCCGTACCTGTTCAGTGCGGGCAAGGAGGAGGAAGGGGCGCGGATTCTGACTACATGGATGCGGGAGGTCCGCAAGCTGACCGCCGAGGCGGCGGCAAGGCGAGGTCATCCCGTGCGGCTGGGGGTTCGCGTCCCGTCCCGGCCAGAGGTGGCCCTGGGGTGGGGGCTGGATGCGGTCACGTGGGCCCGGGAAGGGCTGATTGAGCTTCTTGTCGTGACCCCGCGATGGGCAACGATTGAGTTCGACATGCCGATCCAGCGGTGGCGGCAAATGCTGGCAGGTTCGCAGGTCACGCTGGCCGGCGGGCTGGAGATCCTGTATCGGCCCTGCCCGGACGGGCCGGCTGTTCAGGTGACGCCGGAGCAGGCCATCGGTGCGGCCTATTCGGTTCTCTCTCGGGGGGCGGATGCCGTCTATCTCTTCAACTATTTCCAGAAAAGCACCGCGTGGCCCCACCCGACCTACCTGAGCACGCTCAAGGCGATGAACTCGCTCGACGCGCTGGGGGGCCTTCCGCGATGCGTCGGAGTGACGTACAGGGACATCACCGGCCCGAGCGAACACTACCGGCCGCCGCTCCCGGCCACGGGCAGGGAACTCGCGTTCACGATCGAGCTGGGCCGCGGTCGTCTCCAGGAGCGGCCTTGCGAGTTGCTGATCGGCCTCGGGCCCTCGCCAGACAGCTCGGTGGCCGCTCCAGCCGTCCAGGTGAACGGCCAGGGGTGCGCCGTTCGAGATGACACCACCAGAAACGGTCTTCGTCTGATTGCGCTCCGGGTCCCTCCGGCCGCGGTATCGGAAAGCGGTTCATGCGTGGTCAAGATTACCAGCGTCAATTCGGACGCGCTGACGATCCGGCGGATTGAGGCGTCGTTGTTGCAGACCCGCCAGTGAGTACGTAGCACGTGACTTCCGGCCGGTAGAAGCCGGCCACGCGATCGCAGGAGGGCTGTGATGCGATCAAGCCGCCGGGGACATCCTGTCCCTTCAAGCACTACGGGGAAGTAGAAGGCCTGTCCAGGGCGATCGGGCCGCAGAGCTGGATGGGAGGTACGGGTGCTACCGTCCCGGCGTCACAGGACCCGTGACGCCGATTTCGGTCACATGCCGCTCTCGACGAGCGGGCTGACGCCGCTATGATCTGGGCCATGACGGATGACGGCACAGCCATCACGTTGCAGCGATCGGCTTTCGAGGACGCGCTGACGAACGCCACGGCCTCGTTGGGGCTGGCCATCGGTGACGCTCAGCGGGAGAAAATGTGGACTCACTTCCAGCTGGTCGTGGAGACAAACCGCAGATTCAACCTGACCCGGATTACCGCGCCGACGGACGCCGCCGTGAAGCACTACGCCGATTCCCTGGCTCTGCTGGCCCTATCCGGCATAGATCCAGCTCGCCGGTGGCGTGTTCTGGACGTAGGCACCGGGGCAGGTTTTCCGGCTATTCCCCTGGCCATTGTGTGCGATGCCTGGCGACTGACTGCCATCGACGGGACGGGTAAGAAGGCCCGCTTTGTAGCCGACGCGATTGCCGGCCTCGGACTCGCCAACGTGCAGGCTCGCCAGGCTCGGGCGGTCGACCTGGCCAAGGTGGGCGGCGACAGTTTCGATCTGGTCCTGCTCCGCGCGGTGGGTAAGCTTGCCGAGGGGCTCGCCGAGGTTCGCCCGCTCGCCAAGATCGGGGCGGAGGTTGCGTTCTACAAGACGGCGAACATCAGCGATGAAGAGTTGGCCGAAGGTCTGAACGCGGCCGACGCGCTGGGTTTCCGCGCCCTGCCGCTCGCGGACGTCGTGCTGACGTCGGGGAATGGTCCGCTGCATCGACGGTTTGTGCGGTACCAGCGGCTCCCCAGCCAGCATTCGAGACGAGGGGGGCACAAAGCGAGATGAGTTGGAAGGGTGTATTGCAGAGCGAAGGGACTCGGCAGTCAACGGCGCGGGTCGCCGATGGCCGAAAGCGGACCGCTGGGCTTCTCCTATGAACGACAACAGCCAAATCATCGAACTGTTCGGCGTCCCGAAGGCCATGGTGGCCATGATTCACGTTCAGGCCCTGCCGGGTTCGCCGCTGGCCCGGTTCCCGGTCTCCCGGATCGTGGAGCAAGCCGTGGCCGAGGCTCGGTTGCTGTCCGATGCCGGATTCGACGCGATCATGATCGAGAACATGCACGACCGGCCTTACCTGCGACAGGCGGTCGGGCCGGAGATCGTAGCCGGCATGACCGCCGTGCTGCAGGCCGTGCGTGAGACGGTGAGTCTGCCGATCGGCGTGCAAGTGCTGGCGGGCGCGAATCGTGAGGCCCTCGCGGTGGCGATGGCCGGTGGGGCGACGTTCATTCGGGCGGAGAACTTCGTCTTCGCCCATGTGGCCGATGAGGGACTCATGCCCGAGGCCGACGCGGCCCGGCTGCTGCGGTACCGGCGAGAGATCAGCGCCGAGCACATCCGCATTTTCGCCGACGTCAAGAAGAAGCACTCCAGCCACGCCATGACCGCGGATGTCGATCTGGCCGAGACCGCTCGTGGGGCGGCTTTCTTCGGGGCCGATGGCATCATCGTCACGGGAACTGCCACCGCTCAAGCCGCCTCGCCGGCCGACGTTCGCGGGGTCAGTTCGGTCGTGGGGCTACCGATTGCCGTTGGCTCAGGACTCACCCCGGACAACCTCGGTGGATACTGGGACGACGCCGACGTGTTCATCGTCGGCTCGTTCATCAAGCAAGATGGCCAATGGCATCAGCCGCCCGATCCGGATCGTGTCGCGGCGATGATCAGGGCGGCGCAGCGGATGACCAGCGGGCGAGCAGGCTGAAACGCAAATGCTGCCTGACGGGCAAGGACTCCCGTTTGACACATCTCCGGCAGGGGCTTGCAGGAGTTAGCTGATCAACGACGCCGAACTGATTCACCTCCCAAGGGTGGTCGAAGCTGATCTGAATCTCTGGCGGTGGCACGTCACGGGCGAGTGTCGGTCATGCAGCGGCGAGGCGGATCATGCGGCCGGGGCTGGAAGGATACCTTGGCCGAGAATGGCGTCCGGGCCTATCGTGGGTGTCGTTCCTTGCCTCGCTGCGAGGCCATCTTGAGTTCCCGGGCGAGATCGTCGAGTGTGGCCTGTGCCCGGCGCCAGCGGAATAACCACCAGATGCCACCAACGGCCACGAAGCTGACGACCATTGGCCCCAGGCCCACGCGCAGGGTCTGGCCGAGACCCGGCCCTGGGGGTGTGATGATTGCGGTGACGTGGGCGGCTTGATAGCGCAGTGGGGTGGGATGCCCGGGTGCTGGCCGCTCCTTCAGCTTCACGAGTTGTTCGAGCAGCGTCCCGCGCTGACGTTGGAGCTGCAGGACCCGCGAGCTGCTCTGCCGCTGCGATTCCTGCACCGCCAGCAGGCTGACGATCTCGGCGATTCCACTGATCATGGCCGTCTCGAGTTCGGACGCCCGCAGCTGGTTCTCCTCGTGCCGAAGGCGCAGGCCTCCCAGTTGCTCTTCGTGTTTCGCCCGGAGATCCTGCAACGCCTGCTCGCGCAGCTGCGACTGGATTTCACCGCGCTGTCCGCTGACCCGATCGCGCAGGCTGGCAACCATCTTGACGGTGGCCGCCAGCTGGGCGTTTTCGTTCTGCTGAACCAGTCGTGCCGCCGCCTGGGCCTTGTCCATGGCCTCCAGGGCCGGTTGAATCTGCTGGCTGAGATTGCGATGCAGGATGATTCGCTTGGTGGGCTCGTCTCCGCCTTCCTTGATGGCCGCCAGGGCGACCTGGATCCGGGCCTGGACCTTCTGTCCCTCTTCGAGGAACTCCTTGGCGGCTATCTCGAGGGTCGCCTGGCACGCCGGGGCGTCGAACGCTGGGCCCGACGCCTCCAGGTCCTTCTTCTTGCTCCTCCAGGCATCGGCCAGCTCCCCGGTTGTCGTCGTCCACGCCTCTAGAGCTTCCCGGATGGTCTGAGTCTGCTTGCGGACCTCCGGATCGGAATCGGCCGGGACAGCGCCGGCCAGCCCTCCGGCCTTCTCGTCAACCGCGGACTTGGCGATTCCCAGTCGCTCCAGGCTTGTGTCGAGCAGTTCGCGCAGGAGTTCGGCCAGCCGGTCTTGCCGCTGGTGGAAGGCCGCGGTGTCCGCTTCGAGCCGCCGGAGAGCCTGGGCGCCCTCGCGGCTCGGCAGCGTGGTCGGCATCGTCGTTACGGTGACCTGGTCGGCCGTCGGCGGCGGTTGCTTGAGTTGAGCGGCGATCTCCTTGAGTCGGGCGGCGTTTTTCTGTCGCTCGGTCAGGGTCTGCTGGAGCGCGACCAGGAGGTCGGCCACACGGTGGGGTTGCGAAGCGACCGGCTGGGACGCCGCAGCCAGCTGCCGATCACAATTGTCGATCAGACGACGCAGCTGGGCATCCTCCGCCGCCACGGCCGGATCGATCGCGGGCCTGCTGGCCAACTGGGAGTTGACCCGATCCACGATGTCCCGGGCAACGCTGTCGACCGCCGCTGCACCGGCCGCCGCGTTCTCGGCTTCCAGGGATAGCGTGAAGGTCCCTTGTTTCAGGTCCACCTGGCTGGTCCATCTTCCGTCCGCTCGAAGGGGGTCGCTCGCTCGGGCGATCGCCTGGCAGCGCGTCAGCGTGTCGGCGTCATGAGGTGAGCCGATGATCGTGCCGCTGATCCGATAGGCCGGTGCGGTCGCGAGACCCGCCGAGATGATCAGGATCAGGGTGCTCAGGAGCAGCGTGCCGCCGACGAAGAAGACCGCCATTCGCGGAGTGATATCGGTTCGGTCCTCGAGCTTTGCATGACGAGCCATGCCATCAGTCTATAGGTCGCCGGAACCGTGTACAAGCGACGACGCTGAAGTGGCGAGACTGCAGGCCGAGTGGCGGTGTAGTCACGTCGGAGGGCTGAAGAGACCTCGTGGTGAGCGTCGGAGAGGAGGTGTTTCATGGACGGCGAAGCGGTCGCGTCTCGATCGGGCGAGCGGCGAGGCTTGTGGATCTGGTCAGCGGGAGCGGCCTCGGCCTCCGGCTTGATCCAATGCCGCCGACAGGCCTGGCTGCCGTTGATCCAGGTGGTGTCGGTCGGTTTTGCGATCCTCTGCTGGCTGCAGGGGCTCCGCTCGCGATTGGCCGCAACGCGACTCACTCGCCGTGGCGACTCTCGGGGGCCGGTCGTCGCTTGATCCGCATCATCTCGCCCTGGTCTTCCATGACGCTGCCGTCGGGATTGGGCGTTCGTTCGATCAGCCTCATCCGGTCATCGCTGACCCGCTCGGTGATCCGCGTGCTCTTGTGGCCGCTGTGCCATTCCCAGGCGACAGTCTCCTTGCCCTTGTCGCGCGTACCCTTGCCTTGAGCCACGCACCGCAGGTTGTCGAACAGAAAGCCGATCACCTCGCCGGTTTGCTGGTCGATCGTGTAGACCTCCAGTGACTGGTAGCCCGAACGCTGGAATCGCTCGACTTCCTCGTCGGTGGCGTGCATGTGCTTCTTGAGGTAGTCGGGGTTCAGCTCGGTGATCTTGGCGTCGCCGCGGCAGATCAGGAATTGGCCGCCGAGGGCCAACTCGATGTGGACCGTGCCGGAGCCTTTTCCACTGTCGGATGTGCCAGCTCCTTCCCACTCGCCGACCATCCACTTCGTCCAATCGTCCGTCAAGGGGGGAGGCATGAACATGGTTTTCTGGACCTCCGTGCGAGTACCTTTCTTCGAGTCCGCGCCAGGCAGGGCGAGAGCCGCCGCCGCAGCAGCCCATAGGAGGAGTGAGTGGCTTTTCATGGAAGACTCGCTTTCAAGCGTGTCGCGAGGCCGGCCGCTCCGCCTCGGAGCAAGGGCTTCGCGCCGATTCACGTGGGACATGCTCTGAAGATGGTACTCGAAGGAGCGTATCAACAACCGTGCACGACTCCGGATGGTCAATTCGGTCCTGAAGAGGCCGAAACAGCTGCCGGCCTGGCTGGCGTTCGTGCAACGGCCAACTCGAAGAGCGCCTCTCCGTTGTCGAGAACACACGTAGGGGAGTGTCGCACCCGACGGTGAAGGCGAGCAGGAGCGAGATCGGTAGCACGGGGATGAACAGCTTGTCGGGCAGCATGGTTGCATCCAGGATGCCGTGGGCGTCAGAACGTCCGTCGCACGCGATCCAGATCGAGGAACGTCATCACAACGGTGTTGAGCAAGTCAGCCCCTTCGGCGAAGGTGTCGTTTCCGCAGTGAGGACATTTGACGGGGCTATCGGCGACCTGGCAATGTCCAGGTCCGGCGCCGAGAGCCAACACCTTGCCGCCTCGTTTAGACGCCCTGAGGATGCCCGCGGAACAAACCTCTCGTCTTCATCTCACCGTCTCGAAAGCATCCCTCTGGAAACTCTCCCCGCCGCAGTAGATGCACCGTGGGTGTTTCCGACTGAGCGTTCGCCCGCATCGCTGGCATCGTTGGATTTGATGGGCGGTGAGCTTGCCGTCCAGACGGCCGTCGCGAAGATCGAGTTCCTTCACTTTCTCGAGGAGATGGCTGTCCTCGAGTCCGTGCTGGGCCCGAACGAGTTCCCACAGGGCCCGGTTGATCAGCAACAGGCGATCGACATCCGCTTCCAATTGACGAATCCGGATGGATGCATCCGTTGCCCGGTGTCTGGCGCAGGTCGCGTCGGCGGGGGCCTGGGACATCGGCGACTGTTGCGCCCACCACAGCATCTCAAGCATGGTAGCTCCCTCGGTTGTTATCGATCGCGTCGGACGGCATGATGGGAATCGATCTGACTCCTTTTGCCCATTATACCTCGGTAGAGGCGGGCTTCCATCCGGCTCAAGCAGTTGGTTGGAGACGTGGGTACAATGGACTGCGGTTGCCGCATGAGATTGCTGTGACATGGCATGGAGGATGCCCGGTGTCCGAACCACCGATACGCCGGCCTGAAGAAGACTACGGCCGCCTTGCGTCGCCCGATCCGATCGTGCCGCGCGGGACAGAGGGGGACGAACTGATCCGGTGGTGGCGGCCAGGGTGGGGTGAGCTGGTTCGTCACGTGGGGTACCGATGGGTGTTTCTGGTGCCGGCGGTTGTCCTGTTGGTCCTGGGATTGGCCAGTCTGTTTTTCACACCCGTGGCGGGTTCACTCGCCCTCCTGGGCGTCAAGATGATCGGAATTGGCGTCGCGGTGGCCGTGTCCCTGGCTGCATACGTCATCCGGGTGGCGGTGCAGGCCCGAACCGAGCCGTTCTGCATCTTCTGCGGGTACGACCTGACCGGCTTGCCCGACCACTATCGCTGCCCGGAGTGCGGCCGTCAGTACACCTGGGAACTCATCGCCGAATATCGGCGCGACCCTCAGTCGTTCATCCACCGCTGGAAGGCACTGCGGAAGCTGCCGGAGTCCTATCCGCCGTTCGCGGCCGGCGCGGTCCCACGCCGCCACCGGGCCAAGGATGGCACGGAGTGATACCGAGGTGTTGCCGGGCAGCCGCGTCCGGGGGGGTCAGCCCCTCTCCGGTTCGATCACCACGGCCGTTCCGTAGCAGAGCACTTCCGTCGCACTGAACTTGCTCGCCACTTCGGAAGCGTCAAACCGCAGCCCCACCACGGCGTTGGCCCCCAGGGCGATCGCGTGGTCCACGAGAAGCTCGTAAGCCTGCTGGCGCGCTTGCTCGCACATCTCGGTATAGGCCCCGATCCGCCCGCCGACGATCGACTTGAGCCCGCCGAGAATGCCCTGGGAGATCGTGGGTGCGCGAACGGTAATGCCGCGCACCACACCCAGGTACCGGGTGATTCGATAGCCTTCAACGCTGAACGTTGTCGTCGTGGGAATCGACATGGCGGATGCTCCTGATACAGCTGCACGGGACCCGCATCACTCCACGGCGATGCGGCCGTCAGAGGTCATCTACGGCTTGCCTGCCGGTCTTCCGGGTGGTGGCCACGAGGCCCGAAGCTCGTCCTTGTACAGCCCGATCTTCTCCACCGGGATCTGCTTGAATCCCAGTCTGAACGCCGGCGAGTCGTCCTTGAGCCGGAAATCTCCCTTGGCCGGGTCAACAAAGTGCGGGTCCTGGTCGACCAGGTTGTCCTTCACGGTCACGACCTTGTCGGTCAAGCCGTCGAGAAGGTCGAGCCATCGGCCGCCGGTCGAGATGTTGCGAACCACCGCGTTGTACTTGGCCAGGGCGGGTTCATCCTGGTAGAGGGTCAACAGCTCGGGGTACCGCGTGCTCCAGGGCGAATCCTGGTAGGGCACCTGCTTGAGCCGCTCAACCAGCGTATTGTCGGTCTGGTCGAAGTAGTACTTCGCCCAGCCCAGGCCGCGTGAATCGACGTGGACGGCCGGCTTGCAGTCGACGAAAACGTTGTTCTCCACGGTGTTGTTTCGCCCGCCGCCCACGAGGATGCCTCGCCCTCCGCGGTAGCAGATGTTGCCGAACACGGTCGTACCGCTGGCCCAGTCGTCGAGGTAGATCGACTGCACGCCGACGTTGCCGGAGAACCTGCCGATGTGGTGGAAGTAGTTGTACCGGATGAGGTTGCCGCGCCAGGTCCAGTCCCGCCCCATGTAGAAGGCTCCGGCATCGTCGGTATCCATGCAGACGGTGTGGATCTCGTTGAGCTCGATGAGGTGTTCGTTGCCGCTGAGGCCCAGGGCCATGTGCGGGGCGTCATGGATGAGGTTGTTGGCGATGCGGTTGCCGACGCCCGAGGTGCTGACGGCCGTGCGATACGTCTTGCTGGTCCGGCTGTAGTCGTGAATGTGGTTATTGATCGCGTAGTGCATGCCCGGGGCGAGCGTTTTTCGGTCGCCGCCGTCGAGGGTGATGCCGCCGTCGCCGGTGTCGTGGATGTCGCAGCCGACCACGCCGTTCTCCGTACCGCCGGAGATGGTCACCGCCTGGCCGCCGAGGTTCCGCAGCGTGCAGCCGGCAACGAGGTTGTGCGAGCCGTCCTTCACGGTGATGGCCGTGCCCCGGCTGAACTCCAGGTGCAGGCCGCGGAGAGTGACGTGAGAGACACCGGTCAGGGTGACGATGCGCCCGGTGACGGATACGAATGCCTTCGCCGAGTCGATCGCTGCCGGCGGCCAGAAGTAGAGGATGCCCGCACCGCGATCGAGGTACCATTCGCCGGGCGAGTCGAGCTCGGCCAGCAGATTCAGTGCGCAGTAGCGCTGGCCCTTACGGTAGCCGTAGTGATGGTAGGGGGGCACGGTTGAGATGATGCGCTTCTCGGTGTCGATCGAGTCAACCTTCTCGTAAGCGTCGGCCCAGTCCCAGAACCAGTAGCCTAGCAGCCTGATATCCGGTTCCCCCTTCCAGCGGCTCGGGCGGTCGCCCTCGTAGGTGAACTTGCCGATCTTGTCGCCTTTGTGGCCGTGAATCTGCGTGGGCTCACCGCCGACCACGTCGACGATCTTCACGAAACCCTCGTTTGGCCAGCGGGCCAGGGTCATGGGCTTGTCCTGGAAGAACAGCTCGAACCGCTGGCTCGCTTTCACGACTTCGCCGAAGTCAGTGACGCCCAGGGCTTTCACGTCCGCCTGGTAGAGTTGGTCCTTAGCCGCCGGGTCGAGCCGGGCAAGAACGGCTCGGTCCGTGACTCTGGTGAAGCTGGTCACCTCGCGCCCGCCGATCAGTCGGGCCTGCTCGCTCTGCCAGGCGCGGTAGGTGATCGGCGCGTCCTTGCTGCCGCTGTCGGCCGCGGTGAGCTCGAACGGTCGGGAGAGAGCATGCACCCCGGCCCGCAGAAACACGTTGACCGGCCCCGCTGGCAACGTGTTGTCCTTCTTCAGGCGGCGGATCTCATCGCGGGCTCGTTCCAGCGTGGCGTACGGGCCGTCCTGGCCGGCGCCGGTCGGAGCGGCCAGCCTCCCGCTCCAGCGGTCGTTGCCGTCCGTGGCGACGAACAGGTCGAGACCGAGAAGCGGGGAGGTCGACAGCATCATGGCCAGGGTGAGCAAGGAGGGTCGCATCGCAGGGCTCCTTCAAGGGTGGACACGCGCTCACCGGTGTAATCGGGTTTTCACTGCTATGCAAGGGGTGCCGGGTATTCGCCGGGGCGATCGGGTAGAATCGGGGCCCGGCCGCTCGAGACGGGGCGGCTGCCCAGGAGACCAGGGAATGCCATCGGATGCTGCCGAGTGCCAGGAGAAACGGCAACGCGTCGTCGAGTACCTGGACAGTCACGGTCTGGACGCCGTCGTCCTCACCCGGCGATGCAATTTCGCCTGGTTCACGGGGGGAGGTCTGAACCATGTGGGCACGGGCGGGGAAGTGGGCGTAGCCTCGCTGGTGATCAGTCGTCCGAAGCGGACGGTGTGTGTGACCAGCTGGATCGAAGAGCGGCGGGTTCTCGACGAGGAGCTGAGCGTGCTGGGATTCGCGGTTCAGGCCTACCCTTGGCACGATCCGGAGTCGGCAGCGCGTTTGTGGCGAGATGTCCTGGGTGACCTGCGAGCGGCCTGCGACGTGCGAGTGGCCGGCTTGCCGGAGACCGTTGGCCTCCTCGGAGGGGACTTCGATTGCCTCCGCTGGTCGCTGACGGATAAGGAGACGGTGAGGATCCGGGCCCTGGCTCGGGAGACGGCCGCGTGCCTGGAGGAGACGTGTCGGCGGGCTCGTCGCGGCATGGCCGAGCACGAGCTGGCCGGCAGACTGGCCGGTTCGCTGCTCGAGAGGGGGATCCGGGTGCCAACCCTCCTGGCCGCGGCCGACGACCGCGCCACCCGCTACCGGCATCCGATTCCGACGACCGCCAGGTTCGACCGGTATGGCTTGGTCGCGGTTGGGGCTGAACGCGGGGGCCTTATCGTCTCGTGCACTCGGTTGTTCTCGTTCGGGCCCATCGATGAGGATCTACGCCGCCGTCACGAGGCGGTGTGCCGTGTGGATGCGGCCATGATCGGAGCTACCCACCCATGCAGCACGCTCGGAGAGGTCTTCGCGGTCGCCCAGCGGGTGTACGCGGAGTCGGGATTCCCGGACGAGTGGCGGCGGCATCATCAGGGTGGCTCGACCGGCTACCTGCCTCGCGAGGTCAAGGCCGTTCCGGGCGACACCACTCCGGTATTGTCTGGCCAGGCCTTCGCCTGGAATCCCTCCATCGCCGGAACCAAGAGCGAGGACACGATTCTCACAGATCTGCTGGAGAGCGAGATCCTGACCGCCACCGGAGCATGGCCGACCACGTCCTATCCCGGCGGAGGAAAGACGTATCCACGCTGCGATATCATGGAACGGTGAAGAGCTGCAGGGGTTTTGGCTGGAAGAGGCTCCGCAAGGTGCGGGTCGGCGGGCTGCATCTGTCCGGCCCGCCGGGAGCTGTGCCGGTCGGAAGCGGCTGCTTCCGGCTCACCTGGGTACCGCACTCCGGAGGTCGCCTGGTCCGGTGCCCGGCCGTGATCCCTACGCCTGCATCGCCGTTGCGTTGGTCGCAGCGGCCGCAGTGGCCGCCGGCGAAGTTGGGCGCTGACTTCGGCCGTGCCGGTCGGCGTAGACGAGGGCGGCTCGGGCCAGACCGTGGAACATCGGCTGCGGTCGGAGTGGACGACTCTGCATCTCCGGGTGAGCCTGGGTTCCGAAGAAGAACAGGTGCTTGCTGGTCGGCAGCTCGAGGATCTGCATGATCGGGTAGTCCGGGGCCTTGCCGGAGAAGATCATGCCACCTTTCTCCAGTCGCTCGATGTACTGGGGATCGACCTCATAGCGGTGGCGGAAACGCAGCCTCGTCTCGGGAGCGTTGTTGAACAGCTCGGCGGCCAGTGTGCCGGGTTTGATGAGCACGTCGCGCCCGCCCAGGCGCATGTTGCCCCCGAGCCCTTCGATTTGCTTCTGTTCTGGCAGGATGTCAATGACCGGGTGAGGCGTGTCGGGGTCGATCTCGGTGCTGTTGGCGTCGGTCAGGCCACAGACATTGCGGGCGAACTCGATCACGGCCATCTGGAACCCGTAGCAGATACCCAGATAGGGGATGCCGCTTTCCCGGGCGCACTTGATGCAGGCGATCTTGCCCTCCGTGCCGCGCACGCCGAAGCCGCCGGGGACGATGATACCATCCACCTCGGCCAGGGCCTTGGCCGCTGTGGCGTCGGTGATGTCGGTACTGTCGATCCATACGACCTGGATTCGGGCTTCGACGGCCGCGCCGGCGTGTTCCAGAGCGTGCAGGATGCTCGCGTAGCTGTCGCGTACGGATGTGTACTTGCCGATCATTCCGATGCGGATCTCGCGGGTGGGCGTGCGCAGCCGCTGAATGAACCCGGTCCAGGCCTCCCGGGCCCGGGTCTCGTTTTCCGGATGAACTCGGTCGCGGATGCCGAGAATGTCGATCACGGCGTCGTCCATCCCGGCGCCGCGGAGCATATCCGGGATCACGTAGATGCTGTCGCAATCGTGCATCGAGAACAACCGGTCGATGGGCACGTTGCTGTACAGGGCGAGCTTCTCCATCACCTTGCGGGACGCGGGCTCGGACGCCCGGCAGGCGATGATGTGCGGCTGAATCCCGACCGCCAGGAGGCCACGGATGCCGAGCTGAGCCGCCTTGGACTTCTGTTCGCCGAGCTTGGGCGGCGAGATGATGTAGGTCAGAGCCACGAAAGCGCAGGAGTTGGCCCCTTCCTCGAAGGCCATTTCACGGGCGGCCTCGATGTAGTACGCGTTCTCGACGTCGCCTACCGTTCCGCCGATCTCGACGAACACGACATCGGCATCAGACGCCACGGCCAGCTCGCGAAGTTTGATCTTCACCTCGCCGGTGACGTGGGGAATCATCTGCACGTCGCGCCCCAGGTAGCTGCCACGCCGCTCCTTCTCCAGCACGCGGGTGAAAACCTGGCCGCTGGTGGCAAAATTCACGCGGCTCAGGTCCTGGTCGAGCATCCGCTCGTAAGTCCCCAGGTCCATGTCCGTCTCCATGCCGTCGTCGAGGACGTAGACCTCGCCGTGGCGGTAGGGATTGAGCGTGCCGGAGTCGACGTTCAGGTAGCCTTCCAGCTTGATCGGAGCGACGGTGAGCCCCTTGTTCTTGAGGCATTTGGCCAGCGAACTGGAGAAGATGCCCTTGCCCAGACCGCTCATGACCGTGCCGAAAACGAACACGTACTTCGTCTTGCCCGGTTTGTAGCCGGCGGGCATCGGGGCGTAAAACTCGGTTTCGTCTGAAGCATAACTCAACGATGCCAGTAGCTTCTCGGAGTTCATGTCTTACCTCTGTTGAGTTGGTTGGTGATGCCAAGTGTGCCGGGGGCCGGCCGCCCGGCTACGATATCGTCCGACGAACGCCGCATATTGTTCGGGCGTGTCGATCCCGGTACTGGATCGCTCCACGACCGCCACCACGATCTTGCGGCCCATCTGCAGCACGCGGAGCTGCTCAAGCTGTTCGATTCGCTCGAGCTCGCTCGGCGGCGTGCGCGTCAGTTCTTGCAGAAAGGCCGGGCGAAACGCGTAGATGCCCAGGTGCAGCAGCCAGCGACCGGGATGGTCCACCTCGCCCTTGGTGTCACGCGGGTAAGGGATCAGGCTGCGACTGAAGTAAATCGCGTTCGAAGCGCTGTCCAGGATGACTTTTACGCAGGCGGGATTCAGCACGTCGGAGACTTGTCGGAATCGGCACGCCAGCGTGCCCATGGGGGTGTCCGGGCGAGCGGCCATGAGATCAACCAAGGTGTCGATCGCCTCCGGCTCCATCTCCGGTTCGTCGCCCTGGACGTTCACAATCAGATCAACCTGCAGGCTGGCGGCGGCCTCGGCCACCCGGTCGGTTCCGCTGGGGTGATCGGCCCGGGTCATGACCACCTCGCCGCCGAACGCCCGAACCGCCTCGGCAATCCGGTTGTCGTCGGTGGCGACCAGTACTCGTTCGAGCCGGCGAGCCCGCGACACGGCCTCATACACGTGCTGAATCAGCGGCTTCCCCGTCTCCGAAGCGAGAGGTTTCCCGGGAAAACGTGTGGAGGCGTAACGAGCAGGAATGACTGCGGCAGCCAACAAACGGTAACCCACCCGCGTCGGAGGGCCAACGGTTGATCAGCAGACAACGGCGAACTGTAACCGCACCTCTCGCCATTGTCAAAGGGCGGTTTGCCCCTTTCTGCTCCGCACCATGACAGGACCATGGCGCTCGTCTTGTATCCCGGTCTCGCCCTGCATAGCATAGGCCCCGGCCTGTGAAATCCTGAGCACTGTTCCCGCGAGGTGCCCATGTCGGCGAAATACCCCATCTTCGTCAAGCGAGATCTGGACGGCTTCTTCGGCCTGGCCATCGATAATCTCGTGCAAATGCTCCTGATCGTTGGGTTGTGCGGCGCTTACTGCGGCATGAATGGCGAGGATGCCCGCTTCATCACCCGGCACATCATGCCCGGAGTGGCCGTCTCGCTGATCATCGGCAACCTGTTCTACGCCCTGCAGGCCCACTGGGTCGCCAAACGCGAGGGGCGCTCGGACGTCACCGCCTTGCCCTACGGGATCAACACTCCCTCCTTACTGGTCTACGTGTTCTTCGTCATGATGCCGACCTACAACAAGACCCACAGCGCCGCCGCCGCTTGGCAGATGGGGCTGATCGCTTGCCTGGGGAGTGGGATCATCGAGTTCGCAGGCGCGTTTGTGGCCGAACGCCTGCGCCGAAACACGCCTCGGGCCGCGCTGCTCAGCACACTGGCCGGCATCGCCATCACCTTCATCTCAATGACCTTCGCCTTACAGATATGGCAGCGGCCGCTCGTGGCCATGGTGCCCATGGCCGTCGTACTCCTGGTGTACTTCTCGCACGCCCGCTTTCCGCTGGGCCTGCCCGGAGGCTTGGTCGCCATCCTCCTCGGAACCGCCTTGGCCTGGGGGCTACCCCTCCTCAACGTGACCACCGAGGTACCGATGAGCGAAAGCGCCATCCAGCAGGCATGGGCCGAACGCCGACTCTACCTGCCCATCTGGTCGGGACCGGCCATATGGGAAGTTCTGCGGCAGGACTGGAGCCAAGTCATCCCACTGTTGTCCGTCATCATCCCGATGGGACTGTTCAACGTCCTGGGCAGCCTCCAGAATATCGAGTCGGCCGAGGCGGGGGGGGATGTGTTCGCTACCGGACCGTCGCTGGCCGTCAACGGGATTGGGACCATTGTGGCTGCATTGTTCGGAAGTTGTTTCCCGACAACTATTTACATCGGCCACCCGGGCTGGAAGGCCCTCGGTGCCCGAGCGGGGTACTCTACGCTGAACGGCCTGTTCGCGACCACCATCTGCCTGACTGGGACCGTGGCCCTGATCAGCAAGGTCGTACCCATCGAGGCGGGCATCGCCATCGTCTTGTGGATCGGAATCGTGATCACCGCCCAGGCCTTCCAGACTTCGCCGGTCAGGCATGCACCGGCCGCCGCCATCGGGCTGTTCCCGGCGATCGCAGCCTGGGGACTGACCATCGTGGCCGGGGCGTTTCTCGAGGCGAATCGCAATCCGATCGACGCCTCTCTGCGATTCGTGCCCGCTCACCAGTTCCCGGCGCCTCAGGCCGCCACCCCTCCGTCGCTTCTCCAGGCGGCGACCACCAGCCAGTCCTCCACACGCCCATCCGAGCCGTCCCGGTGCGTGGCCACCACGATGCAGGACCTCCTGACCTCCAGGCATCCCCAGTATGGACATAGTACCCAGGTCAACGGCTTCTGGCTGCAGGGCATGGTGCTCCTGGAACGCGGCTACATCTTCACCTGCATGATCGTGGCGGCCATCTGCGCGTTCCTCATCGATCGGCGGTTCTTCAACGCCGCCGGTTGGGCCGTGGCCGGAGCGGTGCTGACCTTCGCCGGCCTGATGCACGCCTATCAGCTCAAGGATAACGTCGTCGACTACCTGCCGATTTTCGCGTCCCCGGCCGAGGGCGCCCTGTCCAACCGGGCATTCCACGTGGCAGTCGGCTACCTGCTGCTTGCGGCCGTCTTCGCCGCGATGGGCTACCTGCATCGCCGGGACAGCGAGCCCCAGGGCAACACCGTGGACGATGCCCGCCTTCCCGATACGGATGTCGAGCCACCCGTGGGCAGCTGAGGAAACGGTCCGCCTGTCATCGGCCGCTGCGCCCCTCACCCTCGGCAAGAGATGCCAGCGCCCAAGCTGTCGCGCCGTCCGGCGCCCATCGTGGTGCCGTTCCGGCTTCGAGGGCGGAAGCGGATTGTCACGGAAGGTCGAAACCGAATTCTTGTGCCCAGTAGCGGCGGCCAAAGGGATCGACGTAATAACCGATGCCGACGTACACGTAATCCGGGTCAATCATGTTGAGATGGTGGGTGGGGCTGTCTTTCCATGCCTGCATGACCTGAAGCACAGTCACTTGCCCGGCGGCGAGGTTCTCACCCACGTACTTGTGGCAGAAGCCCGCCCGCACCGCCCGAGCGCCGGGGTCTTCGCCGTCTGGATTGACGTGGGCGAAGAAGCTCCGCTCAAAGAGATCCTGCACCTGGTCGTCAGCCGCTGCCTCAAGGGTCTTGGAGTATATGAGAGGGTTCAGGCCGAGCCCAGCGCGATACTGGTTCAGTTCGGCAAAGAGCTCGGCGTGAATGGCGGTGCGAGCCTGCCCGTTATTCACACAGGCCGGAAGCGGGGTGTCGCCGGCCACCTGGGTGGTGTTCTGCACCGGGCCAACCAGGTCCCCGTTTGTCAGGGCGTCCAGGCCCGGGAACAGACTCACTGGGCCGCCACAGCCGAGTAGCCCGCCGGCCACCGCCAGGCCAAGCATCGCGGCCAGGTAAGGTTGCCCGTTGACCGCCCGATAAACGTTTCCTCGCCGATCAATCGTAGTTGGTCTTGTGCTCATAGTTGTTCCTCAATGCTATGTCTGCGGGCTGGAAAAGTAAACGGAGACTACCTCGCCGGGGCCGGTGGGGCGACTGCCTTCGCGGCATCCACCTCGACGTCCGAGGGTTGCGCGTTCCGGTAGAGTGCGAATGCCAGTTTGTCGTTCCTGTCAACCTGGAGAAGCTGGGCAAAAACGGGATAGGACTGCGCCCTCTGGTTGGAGTAGTACAGCACGTAGCCAAGCATGAAAAGACGGTCCGGATCACGAGGAGCAAGCTCCAGGGCCTTGCGCAGAGCCCGAAGGTGGTCGTCGAAAACTGCACGGTCCTCGTAATCGCCGCGTATGTCGTAGGCCAAGTAGGCAATGCGCGGCTGCAGTTCGAAAGCCCTACGAATGAAACGGCAAGCTTCTCGATAGCGCCCAAGCGCAAAAAGGGCGTGGCCGGCGCACAGCCGGGCGGCAGGATCGCCCTGATCGAGTTCGGCGGCCAACTGGTAGGCATCTGCGGCCCGGCGGAAATCGCCTTTGCGGAAGAACTGCAGACCGCTCGACACGTTCAGGCTCGCGTGGGCGGCCACAGACTCGGCCCGCTCCTCGCCCGACCGGTCGAACTTGCCCTTGTCGTATCCCTGCATGAAGCCGAAACGATAGACGTCCCCCTCCTCGTGGCCATACCCGTAGTAGGGGCCGTAGCCCCGGTCGCCGCCGCTGTCGTAGCCGTACATCCCGTAGCCGTAGCGAGAGGGCTGCCCCCCGAAGTAGCGGTAGGTGGCCCACTCGCGTTCGTTGGTCGACAACCGGCGACCACTGTGATAGCGAGCTGACGTTCCACCGGAGAGATCCATCACCTGAGGCGAAGTAGATCGGGCATCGGCACCACCGCCCTTGCGCTGCCCCTCCGCCGCCGGCGCGGTGCTCGGCCGCCCTGTGGACGAGCCGGCATTGGATCGCAGCCCTGACCGGGATGCGGATTGGGCGGGTGTCGCGCTGGAGCTTTGGCCGGAGCTATCGCGTGGGATGACATACAGCTCGCGCAGGGCCGCACCGACAACTCCGCTTTCCAGGCTCGCCGGACGGGTCGTGGTTGCCTGAGGGGAGGTCACCGCTGGAGCCGGTCGGCTCGACGGCGGGGTGTTTGCGCCGATGCGGCCATCCTCCGCCGCGACCACCAGTGACCCTGCGTGGACCAGAGAGGCAACCACGACTGCCAAGGCTGCACCTGAGAACTCGCGCTTCAACATGGCACGCCTCCAGTTCATCGGCGCTCGAGTCACGCGGCTCACTCTATTATCTGCTAACCAAAGGTCGCTGACAAGTTGCGGGCCCAGGCGGCCGATTCACCGTTGGACGTGAGCAGATCCCTGGAACACACTCAACTACCGCCCGCCGCCGTAGCGGCCCCGCCGGAAGATCGACCTCGATGCGACCTCCTCCAGGGTCTGGTTCAGGGTTGTATCCGCTGCCCGTCCGACAACCGGTTGAGTTCCTCAGCAACGATGGTCTGTCCGGCGGTGAGGCCTTCGACAATCTCGAGTTGTCCTCCGATGCGTCGGCCGATAGTGACGATGGTTCTCTTCGCCCGACCCTCGCTGATCACGAATACGATGCCCTTCTCACCGGTCTCCTCGGGGATGCAGGCGGACAGGGGAATCCAGGGGGTTGGCGTGCCTTGGGTTGCCGGGGCGCCTTGGCTTGCGGCTGCGGCTTGGCTGCCCGGAGCCGGGTCGCCCGTTCCATGCTCGGGCAGGAACACGACCTTGGCCGAGCCCTCGACCCGAAGGATGGACGGGTCGGGGTCCTCGATCCGGATCTTCACCTGGACCGTGGCTTTGCTGTAGTTCGCGCCCGGGTCGATCCAGAGCACCCGGCCGCCAAACTCGCGGTTTTTGTAGGCCTCGGGCGTGATCTTGCAGGGCATGTCCTTGTGGATCCGGTTGATGTCCAGCTCACTGACGTCGACTTCGACTCGCAGCTTGGTCATGTCGGCGATCAGTGCGAATTGGGCGTTGGCGTTGGCCCCCCGACCGCCCTCGGCGGCGACAAAATCGCCGACCTCGACGTTGCGCTCCAGAATCACGCCGGCAATCGGGGCGACCACCTCGCAGTCGCTGAGCTGCTTCTGGGCGTAGTCGAGAGCCGCCTGCTCCATGGCCACCGCGCCCTCCGCGTCCAGCAGGGCTCGCTTGGCCTCGGCGTATTCGATTCGTGGCGCGGTGTCCTGGTTGAACAGACCATTCATCCGCTCGAAGTTGAACTTCTGGTACGTCAGATTGGCCTTCGCTCGCTCCAGTCGGGCGGCGGCCTGGTCGCGCATCGCCTTGGGATTCACGTCCTCCAACCGGGCGAGCACCTGGCCCTTCTTCACGTTGTCGCCCTGCTCGAAGTAGAGCCCGACGATCTGGCCAGAGACCTTGGTCGCCACCTGCACCTTGTGGTCGGAGACGATTTTGCCCGTCGCGGTCAGCACGGGTCGCGGCCCGATATTCCGCTGAACCTCCACCTGGAGCGTCCGGACCTCGATCGCCTCACCGGCCGTGAATCGCGCGATCACCGGTTCGAGACGGTCCCGCCAGTGGTAGCCGCTGGCCCCGAGGCCGCCGAGCACGACCAGCAGAAGGAGCCATCGGAGCCCCCGCCGTCGCCGCGGCCTCCCGTACCTGGCCGCGGATGCAGGTCGCTGTTCTTTCGGAATTCGCAGGCTCTGCAGCTGATTCCGGATTTCGCTGGGTGCCTGGCTCATGGTGTGTTCGGTGGGTTCCAACCTATGCCTTGCGCAGTGCCTCAATCACGCCGGTGCGGGCGGCGCGAACGGCCGGAGCCATCGCTCCGACAATGCCTACTATGGTAGCCACGATCAGGGCCGCCGCCAACGTCTGCGGGGTGATCTGAAGCTCGTAGGCCAGGACCGTCCAGGTGGTCTCGGAGAGGAAATCCTGACGGGCACCATACACCTGGCGAACCGCCAGGCTGAGGCTCAGCCCGAAAACGCATGCCCCGGAGCAGATCAGCAGCGACTCGATCACGAACGCGGTCATGATCGACGCCCGCGAGAAGCCGATGGTCCGCAGCATGGCAATCTCGTGCCGCCGGCCGTCGACCGCCGCGTACATGGTGTTTGCCACCGCGAAGACGGCACCGATCGCCATGATCCCGACAAGCACGCAGGTCAGGATGATGATGTCCCGCGTCTTGGACGACAGTTCCTTGTAGTAGTCGATTTCCCGCTTGGCTTCGAGAGCGACGGCCGGGCCGTTGATGTAGGCGATGGCGTCCGACGCGGCTTGAGGACTGGTGAGCCGGAGCACCACGCTGGAGCAGATTTGTTCCTGGTAGAGGTCTGCGAGGGTGGTTCTGGGCACCCAGATCTCGCTTTCGAAGGCGCTGCCGCCCGCCTCGAACACCCCGACCACCTCGCACATCCGGTTCCCCAGCCGTCCCAGGGCGATCTGGTTGCCGAGCTCGAGATTGACATAGCGGTCGCGGGCCGCCTGGCCCACGATGACCTCCAGACCTCCCTTCTCGCAGCGGCGGCCTTGGCCCGGAATGATCCGCACCTGCTCATGCACGACGAAGGCGGTCTCCTCGACCCCGCGGACGGCCACGTTGGCCATCGCCCCGCCCGGTCCCTTCCGCGGCAGCGAGGTCTGCACGTACAACTCATGGCTGATCAGCAGACGGCCCTCCGGGTCACTTGCCAGGTGGGGGGCCTGTACCAGGCGGGAGGCATCCTCCAGGTCGATGATGCTGGTACTCTCCGAGGTCGCGCCCGGCCGCAGGACGAGCAGGTTTTCCGGCGAGCCGCTGGCCGTTAGTGACGCCTGGATCCCTGCGGCGAACGACAGCAGGACGGACAGCACGCACACCACCACGGCCACGATGGTGAACGTCAGGCCGGTGCTGAACTTCCGCACGAACAGGTTGCGCCAGTTGTAGGCCAGCGGAAGAGCCACGATCTTGCCTCACGCCTGCCGTCCTGGATCGAGACGTTACTTCAGCACCTTGAGCCGGATGTTGCGGAACTCGACCGGGTCGCCGTGGCCCATGAAGCCGATGTGGCCCTGCGTGCGCCGCATCCCGGGATGCGCCTGCTCGTCCAGGGGCTTCTCCACCTTGCTGAGGTCCGCGTCCATGATCAGGGTGCCGTTGACGCTGACCTGGATCTTCGAGCCCTTGACCACCGCTTCTTGATAGTTCCAATGGCCGGTGGGCCGCAGGTAGCCGCGGTGGGCGGGCACGACGCCGTAAACCGAGCCGTGCACCTGCCAGGGCTGCAGGCCCTTGTACTTCTCGTGGCCATCGTCCAGAATCTGCAGTTCCATGCCGACGAACGCCGGGTTGCCTTCAAGCGGCGAGCGAATCGCCAGCCCGTTGTTGCCGCCCGGGGGTAGCTTGAACTCGAAGCGGATGGCGAAATCGCTGTATTCCTCCTTGGTCAGCAGCGTGCCGCCTCCGCCGGCCTTGCAGCTGAGTACGCCCTCCTTGACCACGTACTCGCCGGTCGCGCCCGTCCAGCCGTCCAGGTCCTTGCCGTTGAAGATGGTCTTGAAGCCCTTGTCGTCCAGGCCGCCCAGGAATCGGTTGGCCTCCTCCGCCGGGATCTCGCGGATGAAAACGTTCGCGAAACGCATCTCGCCGCCGTGAGTCTGCAACTGGATCGGCCCGCGCGGCGGAAGCGGCCGGGAGCGATCCCAGTAGTTCTCCATCACCGCGTTCTTGACCACCAGCTGGTCGTTGAAATACACCGTCACCCGGTTGCCGATCATGAGAATCCGGAAACGGTTCCACTGGCCCACCGGCTTGTCCGCCTTGACCAGCGGAAACTTGCCCTCCGGCTTCTCGTTGTTCCACAGCGATCCCGAACCCTGGTCCGCCCCGAGCGGCCAGACCTCCTTGTTGGTCGGATCCCAGATTTGGACCTGCGGCGAGCCGCGGAGGTAGATGCCGCTGTCGGCGTTGGGCACCATCATGTTCCAGTCCACCAGCAACTCGATATCCCCGTAGTCCTTTTCCGTGGTCAGGTAAACGCCGTGGCCGTCGTTGATGATCTGCCCCGCCTCAACCCGCCAGTGCTTGCCCATGTCATCGTTGGCCGCCGCCTGCTTCTCCTGGCGCTCCTTGCCGCTCCACTTGGCCATGTCGTAGGGGTTGGTGTGTCCCAGTCCCCGCCAGCCGGCCAGGTCCTTCCCGTTGAACAGGGTGGTGAATCCCTTCGGCGGCTCATTGGCCGGCTTGGGCACCTCAACCGCCAGTCCCATGGAAACCGGAACGGCGAGCGACAACAGCAGGGCAAGAGGCAATCGTGTCATGAGTCCATTCTCCATGTCTGGAACGCGGATCCGATCGGGCTTCCCGGAACCTCACCTCCGTGGTGGGCGTCCCGGGGAAGCGCATCCTACCCGCTGGCCGACGCGGCGCCCACACCGCCCGCCCCTGGCGCCCGGGCGACCGCTTCACTCCAGGTTTCGCAGGGCCGCCACCACGTGCATGCGCAACGCCTGCCACGAAGGCCACAGCCCGGCGATCAGACCGATGCCCAGGGCAATCAGCATGGCATAGCCGCAAACCAGCGGGTGGATCCGAATCTCCAGGATGATCGGCACCGTGAAGTTGCGCAGCGGCGTGTGAGTGAAGGCGATGTACGGCCCTGCCGCCCCGACCAGCCCGCCGAATCCACACAACAGCAGGCTCTCCGACTGGACCAGGGCAAACAGGAATCCACTGCTGAAACCCAGCGACTTCAAAGTGGCCAGCTCGTTCAGCCGGTCGCGAAAGTTCATGCTCATCGTGTTGGCCGCCGCCATGATCGCTACGAAGACCGTGACCGCCGCAAGAATGGTCAGGTTGCGCGGCAGGTCGAACTGCTGGGTGATGAAATCGTTCATGAAGGCCTTCTCGTCCTGGGTCTTGGTCTCGTCCGGCGTGCGGGCGAACAGGTCGTCAATGGCCGCACGATAACGGTCCACATCCGCTTTGGTCGCACACTTGACGAAGTAGAAGTTCACCATCTCCCCTCCGTATCCGGCCTTCTTCATTTCCTCCACCACGTAGTCCCTGCGGAACCAGAGGGTGATCGGATCCTCGGCCAGGGGAGCAGTGGAGATGACGTGGAACTCCATCAGGGTGTAGGGAGGCACGGACGCGCGGATGGTGATCCGGTCACCCGTTTTCCAGCCGAACTGCCGGGCGGTGGCCGAGCCCACGATGATCGCCTGCCGATCCCGGTTCCAGGCTTCGATCTCCTCCGGCGTGAGCCGGTACTCCGGGAAGGTGGCGACGAAGGTGTCCGCGTCGGCCCCCATCGTCGACAGCGGCCGGGGATCGTCGGATACCTTCCCGCCGATCCAGTTCATGCCGCAGACGGACACAATGCCGCGGCGGTCCGGGTCCAGCGACTCGATCTTGGCCCGATGGCCGGCCGGCAGGGGATTCACCAGCGAGGTCTTGTGGGTGATCGCCAGGCGAAGCTGCTTGGCCGAGTTGTCCAGAAACCGGTTGATCCCGTCAATCACCGCCGTGGACAGGACGTAGATCATGATCGGCAATGCGACCGCCGCGCAGGTCAGCAGCGTTCGCAGCACGTTGCGGGTCAGGTTGCGGTAGAGATAGATGAAGCGGAGCATGATCCGGGTGTTCCGTCCAGAGTACCAGCCAGCCGGTCAGTATACAGCCGCGGGCCCGAAGGTCACGCCTCCCGCAGGGCCGACACCATGCCGATCCGCGACGCCCGGAAGGCCGGGACAATGGCCCCGATCGCGCCTACCGCCGCCACCGACAGCAGTGCGGCCACCACCGTGCCCGGGACCATGCGAATGACGAACGCCATCGAGCTGAACGTGCTCGCCCCGGAAACGTCCTTCAGCCCGCCGGCCACACCCAGCCAGGCCGCACAGGCCACACACCCCAGCCCGCCGCCGAGCAGCGACAACAGTATGGCCTCTACCACGAAGCCGATCAGGATCTGCCCGCGCGAAAAGCCGATCGTCCGGAGCATCGCGATTTCCTGCGTCCGACCGGCCACAGACGAGAACAGGGTGTTGGCCACCGAGAAAACCGCCGCGACACACATGATCGCGACGAGAACGTAGGCGATGGCCAGGTAGATCCGCACGAACCGGGCTTGAGCCTCCCAGTAGTCGGGCTCCGTCCGCCCGGACAGGCCGATCGCCGGCCCCTCGATCTGGGCGAGCGCGGCTTTCGGGTCGGCCGATGCCGACAGCCGCAGGTTCACCGATGAATACATGGTCCGGTTGTAGGCGTTCATCATCGCCGGAAGATAGCCCCAGATCTCGCTTTCCATCGGGCCGCCATCGGCCGAGAAGTGAGCGACGATCCGGTAGTCGGTGCTTCCCCCGTAGCCCAGCTTGATCGTCTGCCCGACCTCCAGACCGGCAAACTGCCGGGCCGCGCCGGTACCCACGATCACCTGCGGCTCCGCAGTCGAGAACATCGGCCCCAGCAGCCTGACGTTGCGGTGAACCTTCAACGCGTCCTCGGTCACACCGCGCACGGCCACGTTGGCCGAGGTCCGGCCGCCGTCGCGGATGCGCGGAACCAGCACCTGCACCACCATCTCCGGGCTGAGAATCGCATGCCCCGTCGAATCGTGCTCCACCCCGTCGAGCTGGCTGAGTCTGTTGACCTCGTCGACCACGAGGGCACTGTTGCTCTCCGCGGTGGCCCCACGCTTCAGCACGATCAGCTTCCGCCCGTCACTGGCCATCGCCAGCGAGCCGCGCAGGGCGGCCGCGAAGTTCAGCATCCAGCAGAACACGGCCACGACCGCAGCGATGACCAGAAGGGTCAACAGCGTCGTGCTTCGCCGCACGAACAGGTTTCGCCAGTGGTAGGAGAGAGGCAGCGACATGGCTAATATCCAGCGTCCCGCAGTCAGCGTCCGGCGGCGGGCGGCCCATTCCCGGCCTTCGCTCGCTCCGGCCGCCAGAGGCCGGCGGCTCTGTCAGGCAACCCTCCTCAACGCATCGACCGTTTTCAGACGCATGGCCTGGTAGGCCGGCCAAAGCCCGGCAACCGCCCCGACCGCCAGTGCGATGCCCAGAGAGCCCATCGCCGCCAGCGGCGACGGCTTCAGCGAGCCCACCGAGCTGAGGTTCCGAATCCACGCCGGGCCGGCCCCCAGAAACGCCATCGTCGGAGCGATCCCCGCGACGGACCCGATCACCGCCAGCAGGAGACTCTCCGCCAGCACAACGAAGAACACCCGTCGAGCCTGGAATCCGATGGCCTTGAACACCGCCAGCTCGCGGACCCGCTCGCGGAAACTCATCATCATCGTGTTGCCCCCAACCAGAGAGATGATCAGCACGACCACTACGGCCATCGCCTCCATCAACGCGGGGATGTCGCCCGCCGCCTGGATGAAACCGGCCAGGAAGGCGTTCTCATCCTCGGACCGCGTTTCATTGGGACTGTTGGCAAACTCCAGGTCGATCTCCCGTTGGAGCGACCGAAGAGCCTCCGCCGAGGAACACTTGACCCAGAAAATGTTCACCTCCGATTCGCGGCTCCCCGCGGCCTTCAGGGCTTCGTCCAGGTAGTCGAGACGGAAATAGAAGAAGTTGGTGTTCGACGGATCGGCCATAATCTTGATGATCTTGAACTCCAGGGCCAGATACGGCGGCGTGGTGCTCTCTGCGACGATACGGTCGCCGAGTTTCCAGCCGTACTTGGCGGCCGTCGCCTGGCCGACGAGAGCCGCGCGCCGCTCGTGCCGCCACTCGTCGATCTCCGCCGGGGTCATGCCGATGGTGCTGTAGGTCGTCGGGAACGTGTCGGCGTCGCCCGCCATGGCATGGAGCATGTCCGGCGTGTTCGGGGCCCGGCCGCCGAACCAGCGCATGCCGCAGATCGCGGTGATGCGCTGCCCGCCCGGATCAAGCCCTTGAATCTTGCTCCGCATCCCCACCGGCAACATGTTGGAGATGGAGGTCTTGTGGTGCACCGCGAGCCGCAGCTGCCGCTGGTTCTCCCGGGCCAGCTCCTCCATGGCTACCAGCAGGGAAATCGCCGCTGTGAACACCGCCATCGGCAGGGCGAACGCAGCCGCGGTCAGGCCGGAACGCAGCGGGTTTCGCTTCAGGTTCTGCATCAGCACGTAGGTGAGCGTCACCGTGTGGTCTCCGTCACGCGTCTGCCGGGCCGTGGGCGCCTTGAGGCCGCCGGCTCGCGGAGGACCGCATCACCCGCGTCAGGGTGAGGTGGATCCCGCGTGGCTGACATCCCGCTCCAGAACACCCTTCTCCAGGTGCAGCGTATGCCGGGCGTGGGAGGCCGCCCTCGGGTCGTGCGTGACCATGAGAATGGTCTTGCCGAACTCGGTGTTCAGCAGGTTCAGCAGGTTGAGGATGTCTTCCGACGTCGTGGCGTCGAGGTCGCCGGTGGGCTCATCGGCCAGGATGACGTCCGGATCGGTGACGATCGCCCGGGCAATGGCGACACGCTGCTCCTGTCCGCCGGAAAGCTGGTTCGGACGGTGGTCCATTCGGTCGCCGAGGCCCACCACGTTCAGCGCAATGGCGACCCGCTCGCGGCGGTCGCGGGCCGGCATCCTGAAGAGCAGCAGGGGAAGCTCGACGTTCTGAGCCGCTGTCAGGACCGGTACGAGGTGATACATCTGAAAGATGAAGCCGACGTGCCGGCTCCGCCACTGGGTCAATTCGCGCTCCGTCATCCGCTCGAGGTGGGCATCCCCCACCCGCACGCTGCCTGCGGTCACCTGATCGAGGCCGCCAATCAGATGGAGCAGCGTGGATTTGCCCGATCCGCTCGGGCCCATCAGGGCCACGAAGTCGCCTGCCGAGATGTCCAGCCCCAGTCCGTCGAGAACAGGGATTTCGATCTGGTCCTTGTAATAGACCTTGCGCACGTCGCGGAGTTCGATGTCCGCACTGCTCATGAACACGCTCTTAGGCCGGGGTGATCTGCACGTACTTCTGTATGCTGGTGAGGTCCTTGAGCACGTCAAGCGAGGCGAAAATGCGATAGCTGGCCCCGGGATGGGTCGAGACGGCCGGCACCCGGCTGGGTCGGTCTTTCCACATCCGCCCCCCGCGGCGATGTTCGCCGACCGGCCGCGCTTTGCTGGCCCGCGCCGCGTTCTTGCGGGCCACCTTGTCCATCTGCAGCAGCCGAGCCAGGGTCTTCATCGCCCCGGCCGCCCTCGGCTGGCGGGTGACGGTCACGTTGATCCATTGTCCCGGTCGAATATCGATGGCCATGGCACACTCCGTACGACGGTCTTCTCGATCCGTATCCTTGTTCTCGACAAACAGTCCGGCACCGGCATCCGCCCGGCGACACCCCTCGGGACCACCGCCGTCCCACGGATCGTCCAAGGTGCGAGCCATGCAGTTTAGCTGATCTTGTCTCCCATTTCCAGCCCCTGCTCCCGGCCACCTCCCGCTTCAGCCCCCCATCCCTGCCCCTCCCTCTGGGTCAGAAAGGGGCCGACTCGTCGCCCGGCGGGCCGCTTGGCTCGTACCTCCCCGCGGGAATGTACGCCGGCTCCGGACCGGCGCTGAGCGGCCGGAACCGGGCCAGTTCGGGGCTGAACTGGACCTTGACCGTGTCCGTCGGCCCGTTGCGCTGCTTGGCGACGACAACTTCCGCCTGGCCCCGGACCTCGTCCGGTGGAATCTCACCCCTGGTGCGGTAGTAGTACTCCTCGCGGTGCAGGAGGATGACGACGTCGGCATCCTGCTCGATGGCCCCGGACTCGCGCAGGTCGCTCAGGGCGGGGCGGTTGCCGGTTCGCCCCTCGGGGTTGCGGTTGAGCTGCGCCATGACCACCACCGGGATGTTCAACTCGCGGGCCAGAGCCTTGAGCCCCCGGCTGATGTCGGCCACCTCGACTTGGCGACTTTCAACCCGCCCCGGGCTGCGCATCAGCTGCAGGTAATCGATGAAGATGATCTGGATCTTGTGCCGCTGATACAGCCGGCGGGTCTTGGCCCGCAATTCCAGCACGCTCATCCCCGGCGTGTCGTCCACAAACATGGGCATGCTGGCGAGAACCTCGCTGGCCGCCTGAAGCTTGCTGATGTCGGCCTCCGAAACCATGTTCCGACGCAGATGCTGGGCGTTGACCTCGGCCCGCATGCACAGCAGCCGCTGGGCGATGGCCAGCTTGCTCATCTCCATCGAGAAGAAGCCGACCGGGATGTTCTCGTTTGCGGCGATGTGCTCGGCCATGCTCAGACCGAAGGCCGTCTTACCCATGCTGGGCCGGGCGGCCACGATGATCATCTCGCCACGCTGCAGACCGCTGAGCAGGTCGTCCAATTCCAGAAAACCCGATGGTACGCCGGTGATGTAGTGCCCGTCGCTGGATTCGAGCTGGCGGAAGATCTGGCCCAGGTATTCGCCAAGCTGCTCGGCCTGGACGCTGATCCGCTTGTCGGTGACCTCGAAGAGGACCTTCTCCGCTGTGTCAAGGATCTCCTTGGCGTCCTCGCGGGCGTCATAGGCGGTGTCGCGGATCCGCTCCGCCGCGCCGATCAGGCCGCGGAGCATGGCCTTGTCCCGGACGATACCTGCGTAGTTCCCGGCGTGCAGGTAGTTGGGGACCGCCTCCGCCAGCTGGACCAGGTAATCGACCCCGCCGACTTCGTTCAGCCGCCCGATCCGGATCAGCTCGTCGCGCACCGTGACCAGATCAACCGGCTTTCCCTCTTCATAGAGGCACATGAGGGCCTTGAAGATCTCCCGGTGATCCGGCCGGTAGAAATACTCCGCCTCGTTGCGGTGAATCAGTCCGGTGACGTCGCCGATCACCTCGCGATCCAGCATCATCGACCCAAGAAGGGCCATCTCCGCCTCGATGTCTTGAGGCGGAACACGGGTCAGCCCCCCTTGGGACGGGGGCGGCTCAGAGGTCGGTTTCGAGGGCGTCAACATTGGATCCGTAGTCAAATCCGCGGTCACGGCCGCGGCCACGCTCACGGCTCTCCTCGGCCTTCGGAGCGGCCTCCTTCGGCTTGGTCTCCTCTTCCAGGTCCCCGGCACTGGTCTCGCGGACCACCCAGACCTTCACCTCCACGGTCAGATCATTCGCGAAAACCACCGGAACGGTCACCGTGTCCAGCTGCCGGATCGGCTCCGCCAGGTGAACCTGCTTGGTTTCCACGTCGTGGCCCTCGTCACGCAGGGCCGCCGCGATCTCCCGCGGGCCGACCGAGCCGTAGAGCCGGCCTTCCAGGTTGCACGCCGCGGCGATGGTCACCTCCACGTTACGCAGCTTCTCGGCCTGCTGCTCGAGAGCGGCGCGGCGGAACTTCCGCTCCTGCTCGGCCAGCTTCTTGTCTTCCTCGATCGCCTTCATGTTCGCCTTGGTCGGCTCAAGCC
>ENA-UOWG01000082-UOWG01000082.1-activated-sludge-metagenome-genome-assembly--contig:-NODE-82-length-167342-cov-11.082738_pt1 | contig 167342 bp, 137 predicted proteins | sample MGYA00238147_ERZ761563 | MGnify/ENA primary metagenome ERZ761563 (study PRJEB28884, sample SAMN05720216) | anaerobic digester metagenome | isolation source: active sludge of municipal...
CCGGCTGTCGGGCGCGTTGTCGGGCGGCATGAAGCAGAAACTGGCGCTTGCCTGCACCCTCATCCACACCCCCGACATCATCTTCCTCGACGAGCCGACCAACGGCGTCGATCCGGTGGCGCGGCGCGATTTCTGGGACATCCTCGCCGAGGTCTCGGCGGGCGGGGTCACCATCGTCATCTCGACACCCTACCTCGACGAGGCGGAACGGTGCAAGCGGGTCGCCTTCATGGAGGGCGGTCAGGTCATCACGGTCGAGACGCCGCGCGGCGCCAAGGAACGGTTCCCGGGACATCTGGTCGAGGTCATCTGCGACCCGGTGAAGAAGGCCTACGAACTGGCGCAGGCGGTGCCGGAGGTCCGGTCGGTGCAGATCTTCGGCGATAAGATACATGTCGAACTCGCGGAGGAGACGGAGGAGGCGGCGCTCAAGAAAGCGCTGGAAGGTCCGGTGCGGGTATCGCAGTTCCGGAAGGTCAGGCCGACGCTGGAGGATGTCTTCATCAAACTGCTGACCGAACAGCGGAGGGCGGCATGAACGGCGACGCCATCACCGTATCGAAACTCGAGAAGCGGTTCGGGTCGTTCCGCGCCGTCAAGGGGATCGACTTCACGGTGGGACGCGGCGAGATATACGGATTCCTCGGCGCGAACGGCGCGGGAAAATCGACGACGATAAAGATGCTCTGCGGACTCTTGGAACCGAGCGGCGGCACGGCGCTGGTCGCCGGGGTCGATGTGGCGAAGGATCCCGAGGGGGTCAAGCGCCGGATCGGCTACATGTGCCAGAAGTTCTCGCTGTACGAGGACCTGACGGCGGCCGAGAATGTCGATTTCTTCGGCGGCATCTACGGGATGACGCCCGCCCGGCTCACGGCCCGGCGCGACGAGGTCTTCGCTCTGCTGGAACTCACCGAACGGCGCAATACCTTCGCGGGGGACCTGCCGCGCGGCTTCCAACAGCGGCTGGCGCTCGCCTGCGCCATCGTCCATGAACCCGACATCATCTTCCTCGACGAACCGACCGCCGGGGTCGACCCGATACAGCGGCGCGCCTTCTGGGATCTCATCTATTCGTTCTCGGCGGCGGGGACCACCATTTTCGTCACGACCCACTTCCTCGACGAAGCGGAGTTCTGCCACCGGATATCGTTCATCGCCGACGGGGAGATAGTGGCCGAGGATACCCCGGCGGGTTTGAAGAAACTGCTCGCGGCGTGGCGGCTGTACGAGGTGCAGGCGGCCGATCCGGCCTCTCTCCTCCCGGCGGTGCGTGCGATCCCGGCGGTCAGGTCGGCGGCCCTTTTCGGCGACACGCTCCATGTCATGGCCGACGCGGGAACGGACCCCGGATCGCTTTTCGGAACGGTGAAGGGCGTCACGGCGGTCGAGCCGGTGCCCCCGACGCTGGAGGATGTGTTCCTTCATATCGCGGGGAAAAAAGGATGAATCTGCACGCAGTAATAAAAAAAGAGTTCATTCAGATAGGGCGCGACCCGAGAAGCCTGTTCATGCTCATCTTCTTCCCTGCGTTCCTGCTTCTGTTCTTCGGCTATGTCCTGTCGTTTGATGTCCGCAATGTGACGCTCGGGGTGCTCGATCTCGATTCGACCGAGCGGTCGCGCGAACTGACCCTCACCCTCACCGGCGGCGAATATTTTAAACTCGAGACGATGTTTATGAACCGCGCGAACCTCGACGCGGCGCTCGATGACGGGACGGTGATGGTGGCGCTCGTGATCCCCGAAGGGTTCGCAAAGGCGCTGGAGCGGGGCGAAACGGCGCCGGTGCAGGGGTTCATCGACGGCTCCGACGGCAGAAAAGCGGCGATCGTGCAGGGCTATCTGCAGGCCTACACCACCGCCTACGGACAGCGGGTGGTCGCCGACTGGGCGCTGCGGATGGGACGCAAGGTGTCGCTCCCGATAGCGCCCGAAGGCCGCATCTGGTACAACCCCGAACTCAAGTCGAGTCTTTTCCTCATTGCGGGACTCATCGTCTTCATCCTCATGATCACCGGGACCATATCGACGGCGCTGTCGGTGGTGCGGGAACGGGAACGCGGCACGATGGAGCAGCTCCTCGTCTCGCCGCTGAACGCCGTGACGGTCATCGTCGGCAAGACGCTCCCCTACCTCGCCATCGCGGCGGTGAGCACCGTCATCATCCTCACCGTCGGCAATGTCGCTTTCGATGTGGTCATCAAGGGGTCGATGCTGTTGCTTGCCGCCGCGGCGCTTCTCTTTGTCCTCGCGGCGCTTGGACAGGGGATCCTCATCTCGACGATAACCACCTCCCAGCAGGTCGCCTTCTTCGTCGCGGCGCTCTCGAGCATGCTGCCGTCGCTTCTCCTGTCGGGCTTCATCTTCCCGATATCGGGGATGCCGGCCGTCATCCGGGCGATCACGGTGGTGGTCCCGGCGAAGTATTTCGTCGAACTCCTGCGCGGCATCATGATGCGCGGCGCCGGCTTCGAGACGGGGATGTACGACCTCTTGGCGCTCGCCCTTTTCTCGACCTTTATGATCGTGGTATCGGCGGTGCGGTTGAAAAAAGTGAGGCTCGTCTGATGCGGAAGATGCTGGCGCAAATGATCCGCAAGGAACTGATGCAACTGCGGCGCGATAAAAAGATGTTCCCGATACTTTTCGTCGCGCCCATCGTTCAGCTCATTGTTCTCGGATACGCCGCCAACTTTGACATTGCCGACATCCCGGTGGCGGTCTGCGACCACGACAAAAGCGAGGAGAGCGCCGATTATCTGGGCCATTTCTTCGGGAGCGGCTACTTCACCCGCACCGTGGAAGCGGCGGCCGACCGCGATATCGACCCGGCGATGGACCGCGGCATCGTACAGGTGGGGCTCGTCGTCCCCAACGGGTTCGGCGAGAAGATACGGCGGGGGGAAGCGACCGCGGTGCAACTGCTCATCAACGGCTCCGACACCAACTACGCCTCGAACGGGTTCACCTACGCGGTGCAGATAACGGCGCGCTATTCGGCGGCGATACTGGTCGAACGGATGGCGACGCTCGGGATAGCGTCGATCCCCGGTGTCGATCTGCGCCAGCGGGTCTGGTACAACCCCGAACTGCTCACGCGTCACTTCATGGTGCCGGCGCTGCTCGGGCTCATCCTCATGATCATCACCATCATGCTCACCGCGATGGCGATCGTCCGCGAAAAGGAATCGGGGACCATCGAGATGCTCGTGGTCACCCCGATCCGCAAACTGCCGGTGCTCGCCGGAAAACTCCTGCCGTTCCTCTTTATCGGCCTCATCGAGGTACTGCTGGTGACGCTGGTGGCGATCAATCTTTTCGGCATCCCGTTCAAGGGACAGGGGTGGCTGCTGTTCGTCGGATCACTGCTTTTCCTGTTCAACACCCTCGGGCTCGGACTGCTCGTCTCGACCATATCGCAGACGCAGCAGCAGGCGATGATGACGGTGATGTTTGTCATCATGATGCCCTTCATCTATCTGTCGGGCTTCGTCTTCCCAATAGATTCGATGCCCGAGATGTTCCAGTATCTCTCGAAGGGGATATCGCTCACCTACTACCTTGAGATAGTGCGCTCGCTCTTCCTCAAAGGCTCCGGCATCGAGGTACTTTACGATGACTTCATCGCCCTCACCATCCTCGGCGTCGTCACCTTCGCCATCTCGGTCGTCCGGTTCCGGAAGTATATCTGATAGTGGAAAACTACTTGACGATGACGCCCCATTCGAGCGCGGTGAAGCCGTCACGGGCGAAGGGTTCGATGAGCGGCGTCGCGAGGTGTTCGCCGCAGGCGTCGGTCGCCCGTACCGCATAGAAAAGACGCTGGAGGCTGTCGGGCGTCGGAGTGATGTCGAGCGTGATGAGCGGGTCTATCTCGGCGGCGGTCTGCGGGAAGAGGTCGTAGCAGGGGCCGCCGTTCAGACGCGGTATCCACCACGCGATGAAGTCCTCTATCTCGCGCCCGGCGAACCCGTAGGCGGCGAGGTTCGCGCGGAAGAATTTCTCCAGCCCCTGCTTCGCTACGGTCCACCCCTCCGCGTACTGGTACTGGTCGGGCTGCTGCGCCTCGTAGAAGAGGTAGCCGAACTGACCGTCGATGGTGCCGTCGGGGTCGACCGTCACCTGCCAACCGTCGCCGTAGTCGGGGATCGAGGTGGTCACAAAACCGCCCAGCGGGAAGCCGAGCGTGACCGAAACATCGGTCGTTTCGAGGGGATAGAGATAGATGTTCGGCTTTGCCGCCTGTGCCTGCGCCTCTATCCGCAGGTCGAGATAGTCGCCGGGGCCGGTGGTCGAGACCGCCTTGTCATAGAGCGCCATATCCATATCCTGGAATTGGAAGCGGTAGTCGCCCGCCGGCAGGTTGATGACGAAACGGCCGGTACCGTCGGTCGTGAAACAACCGATGGTGGCGCCGTTGGTGTCGGTCACCGTTATCGCGGTATTCGCGAGCGCGGTCGGCCCGAAGTAACTTTGGATCATGAAGATGTTGCCGTTGATGAGGTTGTCGGGCATCACCGGATCGAGATCGACCGTGATGGTGTCGCCGAATTTTGCGTCAGCGGCGTTGGTGAAAAAGCCGTCGGCCGTTTCGTAGATGAAGTAGTGAGGGGTCTGCCCGTCGTAAGGATTTTCTTCGGGGACATTGAGCGTGATGGTCCCTTCGGTGTCCATCGTCAAGGTATCGAGCCGGACGCCCCAGCCATCAGAATAGACCACGAGCGATATGCCGGTCGCGACATCGGGGAGGTCGCCCTTCACATAGGTGGTCCCGAGGTTGAAGCAGTTACCGTTGTCGATGTCGGGCGTTTCGTCATCATCGGCATAGGGTTCCTGACATTCGTATGTTTCATAACCGGAACAGGCATCATTGCAATAAGCCGTACCGAAAGACCATTTTTCATCGAGATCGCCGCAGTAAACACTGCCGCCGTCGCAGGTTTCGCCCGCATCGATTATCCCGTTACCGCAGGTAGCGGGAACATCGACATCGAGTATTTCATCGGACGCGGCATCGTCAGGTACGACATCATCGGTCACCGTGTCATCGGTCACGGCGGTGTCGGTATTCGCCGCGCTGTCGGTATCGGTTCCCGGTTTCGGCTCGGTCTCATCGCCGCAGGCCCACAGCAGGAGCGCCGCCATGATGACGAGCCACGTTATTTTTTTCATTTCGCTTTCCCCCTTCCAAAAATCCATAAGTGAACGAGCTTTCTCTTCGACCGGCCCTTTAGTGTACTCCGCGCGCCCGAATTCTCAAAATATCTCTACCATTATTATCCCCCTGATTTTATTCCTGTTGCTTTTGGCCCGTATCGGACTATAGTCGCACCGAACTTTTGGAGACGCGCATGACCATCCTTCCGTTATTTAAAGAATTAGGACTTTCGCAGGAGACCCTGCTCGCCCTCAAGGCAAAAGGCTTCGAAGAACCGACCCCCATCCAGCGGTCGGTCATCCCGCTACTGCTCGGCGAGACCTGCGATGTGGTGGGTCAGGCGCGGACCGGCACCGGCAAAACGGCCGCCTTCGCCCTCCCGATGCTGGAGCGAATAGACCCGGCGGTGCGCGGGGTGCAGGGGCTCGTTCTGGTCCCGACCCGCGAACTGGCATTGCAGGTATCCGAGGAGATCATCAGTCTCAGAGGCTCGCGAACACTACAGGTGCTCCCCATCTACGGCGGCGCGCCGATATTCGATCAGATAAAACGGCTGAAACGCGGCGTGCAGTTGGTCGTCGGGACGCCGGGGCGGATACTCGATCTGTTGGAGCGGCGTGAACTGAAACTCGACGCAGTGACCACGCTGGTCCTCGACGAGGCCGACGAGATGCTCAACATGGGCTTCATCGACGATGTCGAGACGATAACGGCCGCGACGCCCAAAGAACGGCGGATGCTCCTGTTCTCGGCGACGATGCCCGACCCGATACTCCAGCTCGCGCGGCGCCGGATGGGGAAATACCAGCTCATCCGCGAGGAATCGAAGGACCTTACCACCGAACTGACCGAACAGATATACTTCGAGGTCCGCGAGTCGGACAAATTCGAGGCGCTCTGCCGCATCATCGATGTGTCGGAGAACTTCTACGGCCTCATCTTCTGCCGCACCAAGGTCGATGTCGATCAGGTGTCGCGCAAACTGCTCGACCGCGGCTACACCGCCGATCTCCTGCACGGCGACATCACCCAGCGGGAACGGGAACGGGTGATGGAACGGTTCAAGGCGAAGCGGAACACCATCCTCGTGGCGACCGATGTGGCGGCGCGCGGGCTCGATGTCAACAACCTGAGCCATGTCATCAACTACTCCCTGCCGCACGACCCCGAATCGTATGTCCACCGCATCGGCCGCACCGGCCGCGCCGGGAGCGAAGGGACCGCGATAACCTTCGTGACGCCCGACGAATATCGCCGCCTCCTGTTCATCAAACGGATCGCCCGCACCGAGATACGGCGCGAGAAACTGCCGGGGGTGAGCGAGGTGCTGCAGGTCAACATGCAGCGGGTGAAAAGCGAGATACAGGGGATGCTCGCCGTCACCGCCGACCCGCAGTCGCTTAAACTGGCGCGGGAACTGCTCATGGAGAACAGCGCCGAAGAGGTGGTGAGCACCCTCATCGCCCGCGGATACGGCGAACTGTTCCGTAGCGACCGCTACCGCGAGATCGAAGATATCTCCCACCGCCGCAAAGAGGCGGTCAACGCCGAAGGGCGGACGCGGCTCTTCATCGCGCTGGGCCGGGCCCACGGCCACACGGCGCGCTCCATCGTGACACTCCTCGCCGAGAAATCGGGCGTCGCCGAGAACGCCATTCAGGGACTGAAACTCTTCGAGACCTTCTCGTTCATCACCGTCCCGTTCGAGGATGCCGAGAAACTTCTCCGCTTCTTCAAGGGCGACAAGGAGAAAAAACCGCTCGTCACCCGGGCCCGCGCCGAGGACGGCGGCCACGGCGGTCACGGCGACCACAAAAAACCGCACGGCAAACGGCCCGCCTTCAAACCGGCATTCAAGCGCAAGAAGAAATAAAAAATCTCCTGCCATCCCTCTTGCTTCCCACCCCGCTTCCGAGTAATATGCCTCCCGAACGGAGGAGACGATGACCGAACCGCGCGAACTGCCGACCGAGCCGGAACACGGCAAAGAGAAGCTCTACCGCGTCCTTTTCAACATCGCCGGGATGGCGCCGCGTCATGTGGTGGCCGAATCGATCGAGGCGGTGCGCAAGCAACTCGACGCCGAAAAGATCGATCCGGCGCTCATCGCCGAGATCCGTTTCCTTGAGAGTTACTACCCGGCCGATTATAAACGGGTATCGATCTACGGTCCGTCCGAAGACGACGATTGGAGCCTCTGATGCAGGAACGGATAGAACATCTGAGAAAGATATATCAGGCGATCGGCGATGCGGCCGCCATCGCCCGCCGCCATCCTGACGCGATACGCCTCGTCGGCGTCGCCAAGCACAAACCGGCATCGCTCATCCGCGAATTCCGCCGCGCCGGACTTGTCGACATCGGCGAAAGTTATGTGCAGGAATTTCTCGACAAGTACGAGGAGCTGAAGGACGACGCCATCGAATGGCACTTCATCGGTCACCTGCAGTCGAACAAGGTGAAATATATCATCGACAAGGTGCAGTGGATACATTCGGTCGATTCGGTGAAACTGGCCGAGGAGATACAAAAGCAAGCCGAAAAACAGAATGTGGCGCGCATCAACATCCTGCTCCAGATAAATCTCGGCGGCGAGGAATCGAAGAGCGGCACCGGTCCCGACGAAGCGACGGCGCTCTACCGTGCCGTGAAGGGTTTCGACCGGCTCGCGGTGTGCGGTCTCATGGCCATCCCGCCGTTCCTCGAACCGGAAGCGGTGCGCCCCTACTTCCGGCAGCTCCGCGAACTGCGTGATCGTATCCTCCGTGAAGAGCAGGCCGACCCGCGTCTTTTTTCTGAACTTTCGATGGGAATGTCCAATGATTTCGATGTTGCCATTGAGGAGGGAGCGACCATGGTTAGGCTCGGCACCATACTCTTCGGCGAACGGTAAAGGAGAAATATCGTATGCCCGATCCGTGTGCCCGATTTATTGCAATCCCGAAACGGCTGAGGTAGAATCGGCCCGGTTATCGAACGGGGTTCCGACATGACGCATCCCTATCGCCCACCCTACAAATTGACGCCTGCCCTTCTTCATCTGGTTGCCGAGATCGCCGAACGGATCGGGCATTATGCCGCCCTCGACGCTTCCGCGCTCTCGCCGCGCCTGCGGAAGAACAACCGGCTCCGTTCCATACACGCATCGCTCGCCATCGAGAACAACACCCTCTCTCTGGAACAGGTGACGGCGGTCATCGAGGGAAGGCATGTCATCGGCCTTCCGCACGAGATACAAGAGGTCCGCAACGCCTATGCCGCCTATGAACGACTGAGCGATTGGCAGGCGACATCCCGCGACGATCTGCTAGCGGCGCACGCCCTGATGATGAACGGGCTGGTTGACCGGCCGGGCGAGTTCCGCAGTGGTAGCGTGGGAGTATTCAAGGGCAAGGAACTGATCCATCTGGCGCCGGCGGCCGACCGCGTCCCGCAGTTGATGGAGGACCTTTTTTCATGGCTGAAGGATACCGACGAACATCCGCTCGTCGCGAGCAGCGTATTCCATTACGAGTTCGAATTCATCCATCCATTTCCCGATGGGAACGGCCGGTTGGGGCGGCTTTGGCAGACGCTGATATTGAGCGGATGGAAACCGCTCCTCGCCTTTCTGCCGGTGGAAACGGTGATACACGATCGGCAGGAGGAATACTACCGCATGCTGGCGATGGCCGATGCGCAGGGCGATGCGACACCGTTCGTCGAGTTCATGCTGGGAGCGCTCCGTTCCGCTATCGAACAGGCGACGACGAACAACACCGGAGGCACCAAGTCGGCACCAAGTCGGCACCAAGTTGAAATATTGCGTAAGTGTTTAGAAGATAATGGGATAATAGAACTCATGGCGATCGACGGAAGAACCGACCGGACCAAGTTCAGGGATCAGATTCTCAACCCGCTCATCGAACAAGGACTGGTCGAAATGACCGTCCCCAACAAGCCACGCTCCAGTAAACAGAAGTATCGCATCACCGAAAAAGGGAAGGCGCTTCTCGTCAGTTAGGGTCGCCTAAAAAGATTTTGCTTAACTTTAAAAGAATTAGGTTGACAAAACTCCGGACCGTATTATAGTGCTAAACGACGACGGTCAACGGAGTGCCTCATGGAGCGGATATATCTCGATTACAACGCGACCACGCCGGTCCGGCCCGAGGTGCGCGACGCGGTGCTTCCTTTTCTGAATAAACTGTTCGGCAATCCCTCCTCGCGCCATCTCGAAGGGCGGCAGGTCAAGACGAAGATAGAGGCGGCCCGCGCACAGGTGGCCGCGGCCATCGGCGCCGACCCGGAACGGATCGTCTTCAACGCCGGGGCGACCGAGGGAAATGTCACGGTCCTGCGCGGCTATCAGGTGAACTATAAGGAAAAGAAAGGGCGCAACCATATCATCGTGAGCGGCGTGGAGCATCCCGCCGTGTACGACACCGCCAAGAAGATGGCGGGCGAAGGGTACGAGGTTTCGTTCGTGCCGGTCGACGGCGAGGGGAACCTCGATATGGCGTTCCTGAAAAACGCGATCAAGGAGACGACCGGCCTCATCTCGGTGATGACGGTCAACAACGAGACCGGCGTCATCTATCCGGTCAAGGAGATCGCGAAGATCGCCCACGAAAAGGGGATACTCTTCCACACCGACGCGGTGCAGGCGATCGGCAAGATGCCCTTCAGCGTGAAGGATATCGACGCCGACTTCGTGACGCTCTCGGCCCACAAGGTCTACGCCCCGAAAGGTGTCGGCGCGCTGTATATCAAGAAAGGAAAGCGGCTCGATCCGCTACTGACCGGCGGCCATCAGGAAAATAACCGGCGCGCCGGCACCGAGAACGTCGTCGGGATGGTGGCGATGGGCAGGGCGCTCGAACTCGCGTCGGGCGAGATGGCGGCCGACCGTGAACGGATCGGCAAGATACGCGACGCCTTCGAGGCGCGCATCCTCGCCGAGGTGCCCCACACGCGGCGCAACGGCGGGGCCGACAACCGGCTCTACACCACCAGCAACATCAGTTTCCGCTTCGTCGAAGGCGAGGCGATACAACTCAAACTCGACTACCACGGCATCGCCGTATCGACCGGTTCGGCCTGTTCGTCCGGGACGCTCGACCCGAGCCATGTCATCATGGCCATCTGTAATGGCGACGAAGAGGAGGCCCATTCGTCCATCCGCTTCAGCTTCGGGAAATACTCGAAGATGGAGGAGGTCGGTTATGTGGTCGACCGGGTCAAGGAGGTCGTCGCGCAACTTCGCAGTTTCTCCCCGCTCTACGATAAGTTTATGAATTCAAAGCCAAAATGAGGCTGTCATGAATTACACCGAAAAGGTCATGGACCACTTCATGAATCCGCGCAATGTCGGCAAGATCGAGGACGCCAACGCGATCGCCGAGGTGGGCAACCCCTCGTGCGGCGATGTCATCAAGATGTACCTCAAGATCAACGGCGAGATGATCGAGGACATCAAGTTCCAGACCTTCGGCTGCGGCGCCGCGATAGCGGTCAGTTCCCAGACCACCGAGATGGTCAAGGGAAAGTCGCTCAAGGAGGCGCTCGACATCACCCGCGATCAGGTGGCCGACGAACTGGGCGGACTCCCCGCGGTCAAGATGCACTGCTCGAACCTCGCCGCCGACGCGCTCCATCAGGCGGTGAAGACCTACATGAAGGAACATGGCATCGCCTAGCGGTAATCGCCGCGTCGCCATCGTCACCTTCGGCTGCAAGGTAAATCTTTTCGAAAGCGAACAGCTTGCCACGGCGCTGTCGGGCTACACACTCGTCGACGCCGACGGGCCGGCCGACCTCTATATCGTCAACGGCTGTACCGTCACCGCGGCGGCCGACGCGCAGGTCCGTTCGATGGCGCGGCGGCTTTCCCGCACCGGGGCGCCGGTCATCGTCACCGGCTGTTACGCCCGCACCAACGACAGTCACCGGCCGGTGGAAGAGGGGATCGTCTACCTGCCCGACATCGCGGCGGTGGCGAGGTATCTCGAACGGGCGGTGAACGACGACTTCACCGTACTGCGCGCCCGGCCCGTCATCAAGATAGAGGATGGCTGCACCGGTTCCTGCGCCTACTGCGTCATCCCGTCGGTGCGCGGCCGTGATATCCGCAGCGTGCCGCCCGACACGGTCGAACAACTGCTCCGCAGCGTCCATGACCGCGGCTACCGCGAGGTGGTGCTGACCGGCATCCATGTCGGGAAGTACGGCCACGAACGGGCCGACGGGGCGCGGCTCGCCGACATCGTGGAGATGGCCCACGCCATCGTCGGGCGGGTGCGGCTCTCATCGCTCGAGGCCGACGAGATAGACGACCGCCTGCTGGCGCTTGCCGCCGCCGGGAAGATCGTGCCGCACTGGCATATCCCGCTGCAGGCGGGGAGCGATGTAGTGCTCCGCGCGATGCGCCGTCCGTCGGGCACCGAACTGTTCGCCGAAAAGGTACGCGCCGTCGCGGCTTGTTATGTTGAGCCGCCTGCTATTGGAACCGACATCATAGTTGGGTTTCCCGGCGAGAGCGACGCCCATTTTGAGGAGGCGTTCCAGTTCATCTCGTCGCTTCCCTTCACCTACGGTCATGTTTTTCCCTTCTCGCCGCGCCCCGGCACCCCGGCGGCCGAACTGCACAAAACGATCGGCGTGCCGCCCGCGGTGAAAAAGGAGCGGTCGCGCCGTCTGCGCGAACTGTTCGCCGCGAAGAAACGCGATTTCCAGCGGTCGCAGGTGGGCCGCGCGATGGCGATGATACTCGAGACCGCGGTCGCTCCCGACCGGTTCGAAGGGACCACCGACACCTACTTTCAACTCACCTACCGCGGGAAGGGACAGGTCAAAGACCTTAAAAAGGTGGTGATCAGGAAGGAAGGGAAAACTTACTTCGCAGAAGAAGACAGATAGCAGTTCCGCCTCGCGACTTACAACCTCATCCACCGTAAACGGTCCCCCTTCTCCGTCGTGCGGAGAAGGAAAATCCAAAAAAGCCCTCTCTGCTCTACGGAGAGGGCGGCCGCGTCAGCGGCGGGTGAGGTTTGAGATGGCTGGGGTGAGGGTTATCAGATCATCGTTCCGAAATGCCGCTCTATCTGCGGCAGGCTTTCCTTGAGGTCGGCCGGTTCGAGTTCGAAGACCGCCGTGTCGAGCGCCGTGCGCGGCAGCGCCGCGACTATCGCCGGATAGTCGACATCGCCGCGTCCGAGCGGCCAGTGATGGTCGTCGGTGCCGTCGTTGTCGTGCAGATGCATATGGACGATGCGGTCGCCGAGATGATCGATGAAGTCGGTCGCGGGCCGTTTCGCGAAACAGCGGACGTGCCCCACATCGAGACAGAACTTCGTGTCGGGGTCCTGCGCGATCATCGCGTCGAACAGCCGGAAATCCTCTTCGTAGGTGTTCTCCCAGCGCAGAGAGACGCCGTGGGCCCGGGCATGGAGTTCGAGCCGCGCCTTCCGTTCGAGGAACCGGCTCAGCCACGCGTTCCACGAATGTTCCCCCAGAAGCGCCGGTATCGTCGTGTGGGTCACCGCGGCGGAGACATTAAGCCGCGCGCAGAATTCGAGTCCTTCGCGCAGGGTCCTTTCCGAATAGTCGGCGATCCAGCGGTCGTAACAGCCGATATTGAGTCCGTAGAACGGCAGGTGGACCGAAAGTTCGTATCCTTTCAGGTCGCGGACGAGCCGTTCGTAGGCGGCATCGTCGAGCGACCGCAAAAGAGTCGGGTCATTGAGCGTTATCTCGACGCCGAAGGTGCGTCCCAGCGCGTGGTGATGGGCGAGGTGCTGTTCGACATCGACCGTCAGGTAGCGCAGTTTCTCGAAGACCATGAAGCGCATCGGGAGACTCCGTTTCAAAAAGCGTCGCGACTATACCGAGGCAACAGGTCTTTGTCAATGGGGATTTTGACCTTCGCGCTTGACAACATTTCTAATGAAGGATATAGTCTCTTAACGCAAGGCAACCACGGGGGGAGGAATTCCATGAAACGCACGGCGCTGTTTTTCGCGGTGTTGCTTCTTCTGCCGGTGATGATTGCCGAGGCAGCCGACGAAGATTCGCTCCTGACCGACGAAGATATAATAGTCGAATCCGGTGTGAATTTCGATATTCCACCTGAAGCGACCGACTGGCCAAGCGGCCGAGAAAAGCATTACTGTTCCTGTGCTCCCGAAGCGAGTGCGGTCTGTTTGGAGCAGGAGTATGCATACCTTATCAAGGTGCAGAATTGGGGTGACGCCGTCGCCCATGAGGTCATGGTGAGCGATTCTCTGTCGCCATACTTGGACTACATTCCCCATTCGACTGAGATGGCGACAGAATTCGACGAGAATGGCGTTGGCCTCGATTGGACCGCGATCCCCGATAAACCCGCTGAGACCTTTCCTCTTTCCGACAGCGGGTATCTGGTCGCCGATACGATGGCTCCGTGTGACAGGGATACACTTTCTTGTACCGATACACGGCTTATACGGTTCAAGGTGAAACCAAAACCTGGCTTGCCCAAACCGGTGGTCATCGAGAATCGGGCCATGATTCTCCACTCCGCCGGATGGGAATATACCAATGCAAACATCCCTCTGAAACTTCGCGGCGGGTCCTGTCTGCCTGCGAGCCTGTGCGCCGAAACAAAGCCGGAATGCATCGGATTGATAAAGGATGTTGACACGACCTCCGACGACGATGCGTTGATGACCGACCACATCATACCCGATACAACGACCACACCCGACACCGACAAGGTGAAGCCGAAAGACGACGGCTGCGGTTGCTCGGTGGTATTTTAAGTTTCACCGGGGAGAGGACGATGAAGAACATGATGCTTTTTCTTTGCGCTGTGTTTCTTCTGCCGGTGGTGCTCATCGGCGTCGAAGGAACGCCTCTGGGCGGCGAACCGTATGCGAGCTGGGAAGAGGGAAGCAGCGACTACTTCGTCATGTTCAATTCGCTTATCGACGACCAAATAACGCTCTATGGCGAAACGACCAATCGTCAAGCCGACACCTGCATATTGGAAAGTTCCTTCGTGTTGGAAAACGCGCACACTCCCGATGACGCCATCGTGGCGCAAGCGTACCTTATCTGGATGGGTGCGGTCGATCCCGAGAAGTTCGATGTGGCGACCGACAACGCGGTCCATCTGAAGTTCTCCCGTGAAGATGGTTACACCTATGAAGAGGATATCGTCGCCGGAGATACGGCGAAGATGCTTGGCGACACAACCGATCCGTTCCTGTTCCAGAGCGTCCAGTTCACCGCCGACATCACTACCGGATGCACCGATACCAACCCCGGTACGGCGGCTACCGCCGATGTTGCCTTCTTTACCTATCGCATCGACATCACGCCGTTCTTTCAGAAGATATTCGACGACAACCTGTTGGCCGGGACCTTTCTCGTGGACCGCACGGTGCTACCGGGCACCTATACCTTCAGCGGCCTCGACTGCACCGACAACGATATTTACAAATGCAACACGACAATGGTCTCGAACTGGTCGATCTTGGTGGTATATAAATCGGAAAAGGTCAATAATCAGAAAATCTATCTGTATCCCGGTTTTGCCTATATGCAGGGCGAGACTGCGACCGCCAATGTGTCGGGATTCGATCTGCCGAAAAATCCGTTCCTGCGTCTTACCGCGATGACCGCCGAGGGGGATGTAGCGTTGGTGGATCCGAATTTGCCATCAGAATTCATCTATATCAAAGGCGAGAACGCAACCAGTACTTACCTACTTACCAATGACTGCAATCCGTTCGAAGAAATGCACTACGAGATATACAATTCGAACTCTTCTCTCTATGGGTGGGATCCTGACAACGAGCAGTTGAGTTGCCTGACCGGAGGGATCGATGGGCAGTATTTCGGTATTGACGCCGATACGTTCCTTCTCGATCCAAAGAAGGATGTTAATCTGCAGGAACATCTGAAACTCGACGCAACAAATCTCGATGTCACGCTGTCGGTCAATCAGGATGCCATCCTCTCAAACTATCTGATTCTTTCGGTCGATAATAGAAGAGGACCCTTCGATATTCCCGAAGAAGCATCCGCGTGGCCGTATGGTCGAGAAAAGAAGAACTGCTCCTGCCGCAATGCCGAAGATCCAGCCGACGTATGGTGCGAAGAGCGCCCAATGTATTATCTTATCAAGGTCCAGAACTGGGGTACCAACATAGCGAATAATGTCACCGTGATCGACGATCTTTCGCCGATGGTCGATTATATCCCCGGCACAACCGAGATGGCGACCAAATTCGATGAATATGGCGATGGGACCGATTGGGCGCCGATACCCGATAAGCCGGGCTGGGTATTTCCTCTGTCGGGTGATGGCTACAAAGTGGCCGACATGATGGATATCTGCGATCAGGCGACCTGGACCTGTCAGGACACCCGCCTGCTCCGTTTTAAGGTAAAACCGAAGAGTGGCACCCCCAAGGCGCTCATCATCTCCAACCTCGCCATCATCAAGGAGGCGGAAAGTTCTCAAGAGTACCGTACGAACAGCAACTTTGAATTAAAGCTTTATAAAGGAAACTGCATCGAAAAAGCGGTCTGCCCAGAGCCGAAGAAATCCGAATGTGGCGGTGACATCGGATGCGAACCTTGTATCGAGTGTGACGAGACCATCCCCTGCCCCGAAGGGTATATCTGCGATACCAAGACCGATACGCAATACGTCGAGGATGATTTCAGTTGCAAACCCGACAAGAACATTACCTGTACCAATGCAAAGGTCTCTTATGACATCGGCATCAATTCGCCCGACAGTGAACTTTCTTCGCTTATCATACCGGCGAGCGTTGAAGATCTGGTCATAGGTCAAATCAAGATCTATGCGGAGAACTGCCCAGAAACAAAAGCCTATAAATTCAGCTCGCTGAGAACCGGTATCTTTAAGAGCGACACACTGATACAATTGAGCAACATCGAACTCATCTACGACCGGAACGGGTCCGGTATGGTTGACCCCGACGAGGAAGTGGTTGCCACGGTTGCTAACCCAGATAACACCGGCGCCTATTTCGTCATCGATAAGATGAAGAACCGTTTTGCCGGTAACGAGAATTATTATTTCCTGATCCGTGCCGATGTCGCCTATGGTGCCGACGAAGTGCCGGGCGACGCCACATTCCGTTTCGCCATAGAGAATAAGAATGCGTTTGCGTTTGAGGACGCTGGCAACGCACAGCCCGACGGGGATCCCATCGAATTTGCCGAATTCATGTTGGAACCGACCACGGGCGGTTTTATCTTTGCAAAAGGAAAGAACGATCCCGGCGTTCCGCCCGCCCCGGCGATCATCCACGATATCCCGATGCTACAGTTGTGGCTCAAGGCGATAGATGCGCCGAACACGGTGAAAGAGATCCAAATCACGATCCCGCAATCGACGACGGAAGAATATGTGACCTTTGGTCACAGCATCAACTCATTGAGGCTTTATGTCGATACCGAGGGTGACGGCATTCCCGACGGCGAACCGATACTGTATCTCCACAAATTCAGCGACGAGAAAAAAGCGATTTTCAAGGGAACAAAATTGGAAGAACTGTTGTCTCTTAAAAAAGGAGAGGAAAAATTCCTGATAATTAATGGCGACTTGAACTACTTGGAAGCACTCGAAAAGGCGCGCGTGGAGATAACACAGGAAGGCGTCGTATTGACCGACACGAGCGAGCCTTTGCTGGGATTGCCGGTGAGATCAAAGACCTTCTATTACGAAGAATGTTCTTCTCCCGAATGCCAAAAACCCATTATAGACTGTTGCTGTGGTTGTTCCCTCGTCTTCTGATTGACTTCCCTTCATCGCTTTAGTAGAATGCACCGACCAGTACGGGGGTATCGAGTTCCATGACCGGCACACGGCACGCGACGGAAACCGAAATGACGGCGGCGATAACGGCCTGTCTCGAAGCGCGGCCCGATGTGCGGCTCGCGATCCTGTTCGGTTCGGCGGCGCGCGGGAAACTACACAAACGCAGCGACATAGACATCGCCGTGGCGCTCGACGATAACACGCCGGAGAAACGGGAGGCGCTGCGTGAAGAACTCGCCGCGCTCACGCACCGCGAGGTGGACCTGCTCGACCTCCCCGGTCTGCACGGCTTCATCCTGAAAGAGGTGCTGACGCAGGGAACGGTCGTCGTCAAGCGCGACAGTCCGCTCTATGAACTCCTCATCAAACGGATGCTTATCGAAGAGGCCGACTGGCTACCGCTCAAGCGGGCCGCGATGAAAAAACAACTGGAGAGGTTCCTCAATGGGTGACGATGTCATTCTCGCCAAGTTCACCAAACTGTCGCGCTGCATAGCCCGGATACGGCAGAAGACCCCGGCGAGCGCCGAACGGCTGAAAAACGATGTCGACGCGCAGGATATCATCACGCTCAATATCGAGCGGGCGGTGCAGATATGCGTCGACATGGCGACCAATATCGTCTCCGACGCGGGCCGCGCCGTTCCCGACAACATGTCCGACGCATTCACCGCGCTCGCCGAGATGGGTACCGTCACTGCCGCCACGGCCGAACGGATGCGCAAGGCGGTCGGCTTCCGCAACATCGCGGTCCACGAGTACGACAAGATAGATTGGAACATCGTCTACGCCATCGTCACGCAGCACCTCGACGATTTTTCCACCTTCGCCCAGGAAGTGACCAAGCATATCGGCGCCCGGTAACGACCGCATGAATCCCATCGCACGCTACCTTGAACTGCGCGAACGGATAGACGCTGAATCGGCGCGCCTGACCGCCGTCCACGGCGATAATATCGTCTGCCGTCCCGGCTGTACCGGCTGTTGCGTCAACTTCACCGTTTTCCCGGTCGAGTTCTTCACGATACTGCGCGAAATGGAACGCGACGGCCTGAAGCCGCACGAAACGCCGTTCGACACCGCCGCCACCTGCGGGTTTCTGCACGAAGGGCTCTGCCGCATTTACCGCTATCGCCCGATCATCTGCCGCACCCACGGCCTGCCGATACTCTATCTCGACGACGCCGGCGGTACGCTCAAGTGGGAGGTCTCCTTCTGCGAACTCAACTTCACCGGGCCGGGGCCGTTCGAATTCACCGACGATACGCTGCTCGACATCGAGGCGCTCAACACCGAACTCTACCTCATCAACCGCGATCTCGTCGCGTCGCTCCATGACAAGAAATACCACGAGAATTCACGGATAGAGTTGAAAGATATCTGTCAAAAACCGGAGGAAAAATGAAAAGATTTATCGCGCTGTGCGTCACGCTGATGATGAGTACGCTCGCTTTCGGAGGTGAACCGATGAACGACACCATCAAGACCATCATGAACCGCAAGAGCGTCCGCGCCTACAAAGAGGGGGCGGTCAGTAAGGAACAGTTGGAGGTCATCGTCAAGGCGGGTATGGCCGCGCCGACCGCCGTGGACAAGCGGCCGTGGGAATTCATCGTGATCAACGACAAGGCGATGCTAAAGAAACTTTCAGACATCCTTCCCTACGCGAAGATGACCGAAAAGGCGGCGGCGGCGATCATCGTCGCGGGCGACATTGACCGTCAGCAGGGCGGGCGCGAGTCCGATTTCTGGATGGTGGACTGTTCGGCGGCGACCGAGAATGTGCTCTTGGCGGTCGAGTCGCTCGGGCTCGGCGCGGTCTGGACGGCGGTCTATCCCGACAAGGAACGGATAGAGGCGGTCCGCAAACTCCTCAAGATACCGTCGACCGTCGTGCCGCTCAATGTCATTCCGGTCGGCATCCCGACCGGCGCCGAGAAGCCGAAAGACAAATGGAACCCGAAGCAACTCCACTGGAATGGGTGGTAAAAGGGAAGGATCGTGAGGGGGTAACCATCCTATGTCGAACATCAAACTCTTTGAGAACAAGAAAGTACGGTCGGTCTGGAACGAAGAGAAAAAACGCTGGTTCTTCGCCATATCCGACGTGGTCGAAGCGCTTACCGATTCGAATGATGTCAGACAGTACATCAAGAAGTTAAGGTCCCGTGACTCGATGCTTAATTCCAACTGGGGTACAATTTGTACCCCCCTTGACCTGATCGCCGCAGACGGCAAACTGCGCAAAGTTCTGTGTGCCGACGCCGAAGGCATTCTGCGCATCATCCAGTCGATCCCGTCACCGAAGGCCGAGTCGTTCAAACGGTGGCTCGCCAAGGTCGGGTACGAGCGGCTCGAAGAGATAGAGAACCCCGAACTCGCCGCCGCCCGGATGCGTGAGATATACAAGGCGAAAGGCTACAGCGACCAGTGGATAGAGAAGCGGATGCGCGGTATTGCGGTCCGCGACGAACTAACGAATGAATGGAAACAGCGCGGCATCAAGGAGCAAATGGAATACGCGATACTCACCGCCGACATCAGCAAGGCGACATTCGGCATGACGCCGAGTGAGTACAAAGGGCTCAAGGAACTTGATGGTCCGGATAATCTGCGCGACCACATGAACGATCTTGAACTTATTTTCACGATGCTCGGCGAAGCGTCCACGACCGAGATAGCGCGGAACCGCGATGCGAAAGGACTCAAAGAGAACCGCAAGGCGGCCAAGCAGGGAGGCAATATCGCCGGAAATGCCCGCAAGGAGTTAGAAATGAAGTCAGGGAAGAAGGTTTCGACAAAGACCAACTACAAGGAACTGCCCGAATCGGAAGAGCGCAAAAAGGCGATAACCGACGAAAGTGAAGCGAAAGAGTGAGCGGAGAAGGGGAGCGTTGAGCAGGAGTTGAGCGCTTCGCTGTTGAGAGTTGAGAGTTGAGGGTTGAGGGTTGAGGGTTGAGGAGAGAGAAGTAAGCGGTGAGAGGTGTTTTTAGAAAAAGAGAGGTTCCCTTATGAGAAAAAAGACCCTGCTTGCCCTCTTCTGCGCCGCGGTTGGCTTCGGCTGTGCCTCGTCGGGCGACCTGCCGCCGCTCCAGACGGTGGCGAAACTCGACCTCAACCGCTACCTCGGGAAGTGGCACGAGATAGCGCGCTTCGACCACCGGTTCGAGCGCGGATGCATCGCCTCGACCGCCGAGTACGCGCTCCTGCCCGACGGCCGCATCTCGGTCAAGAACACCTGCCGCAAGGAGGACGGGACGGTCAAGGATATCACCGGCACCGCGTGGGTCGCCGACCCGGCCGACCCGGCGAAACTGCGTGTCCGGTTCTTCTGGCCCTTCAGCGCCGCCTACTGGGTCATTGCGCTCGACGACGACTACCGCTGGGCGGTGGTCGGCCATCCCGACCGCGACTATCTCTGGATACTGTCGCGCACACCAACGATGGACGAAGAAATTTACCAGAAAATACTCGCCCTCATCGCCGCCCAGCGGTACGAGGTTGGGAGATTGAAGAAAATGTAGGGGCGCGCCAACGGCACGCCCTTTAAAGAACACCCTCAGTCCTCCGGACAGCTCCCTGCGACAGGGAGCCTACCGAAAAGGCCCCTTGATGCAGGGGGCAGCGAAGCGGGGGTGTTATATCAGTTTCAGCGCATCCAGCGGATGTTTGAGGAATATCGTCGCGCCGGCATCGGCGAGTTCTTTCTTGGTCGAAAAGCCCCAGAGCGCCGCGCCCGCCGTCATCCCCGCCGCTTTCGCCGCGCCGATATCGGCCGTCATGTCGCCGATGAGCATGATCTGTTCGGGCGGCCGCTCCATGATATGCGCCGCCATGAGCGCCCCGTCGGGAGCGGGCTTCAGCGGCAGGTCGGCGCGCGCCCCGATGACGGCGTCGAACCGGAACGGAGCAAGGTCGCGTTCGGCATGCAGCCGGGTGAACCGTTCATCCTTGTTGGAGAGTATCGACTTGGGGATGCCCCGTTTCTCGAGTTCGGTCAGCAGTTCGCGGACACCGTCGTAGAGCGGTACCCCCTTCTCTTTTTCCTGTGCATAAACGGCGCGCATCTCGGGGATGAAGAGGCGGATGGTCGCCTCGTCGCGCATATCAACGGGCAACGCCCGCTCCACCAGATTGGCCAGTCCGTCGCCGACAAAACGGCGGTACGATGCGGCGCGGTGGGTCGGCAGGCCGCGCGCCTTAAGCGCGCCGTTCATCGAGACGGTGATGAGCTTCAGCGTATTGAGGAGCGTTCCGTCCATGTCGAAGATGATCGCCGTCGCTTTCATGGAAGGCGTTATAGGTTAAAGCGGGGTGGTTGTCAATGAGGGGAAAAAGAAAACCCCCGTTGCCGGGGGTTGATATTCGCGCGGCCGATCCTGCGTTGTTGAAACGAGTTTATCGGCGTCGCTTCCGAAGAAGCAACAAAAGAAAGTGTTGGTGTTGACAGTAGACAGCCGTTTCCGGCCATAATTGAAAGAAACCAGAAAGACCAACCGCGCTCTTTTTGAACATCACAGTGTAAAGGAACAGTATCGTGCCTTATCATGCAACAGGCGTGCCATATAAGATGCGCGTCGTCAAAAAATTTATAACTATCCGATATTAAAAAGATATAAAAACATCAAGAAAAAGTCATCTCATTGCGACAGCAAGGAATGTACACAAAAATTGACGTTGGCGGGCGGCAAAAAAGCGATGATGTCAACCAAGGTTGACGTGCCCGCTCCCAGAGAAGAGTCCGTAGACCGGACGACGACAGGATGGACAATGACCGGCATCGATGACCTCATCCAGAATGCTGAATCTTTTTCGTGAGATAAGTAGTAGTCCGCAGGCGGCGCACCGGGTGTCGTTCCCTTCGGTCGAGTTGCTGTTACCCAGATATACATAGGGAAGAATCGTTTCGGCGCGGACCCGTTCATAGATGCCGAAAAGAAAACTCTCGGCGGTGGGCGGTCGTTTCATGCGATAGTTCGGGTAGTAGCGCGAAAGGTGCCAGACCTGCACGCCCCGTTCGGCTAACTCCTTGCCGAGCGCGACGATGTCGGCGGCGGAGTGTATCCCCTCGATGATGAGGGTGGTCACCTCAAGTACCGTGTCGGGATCGGCGGCAATGCGGCCGATGTTGCGGAGCACCGGGGCGTAGGTTCCGCCGCACTGGGTCCGGTAGAATTCGTTGTCCCCCTTGAGGTCGATGTTGAAGGCGTCGATGAGCGGCAGGATACGGTCGAGCGCCTCGTTGGTGAACCAGCCGTTGGTCACCATAACGGTGCGGAGCCCCGCCGCTTTGACCAGTCGTGCCGTGTCGATCATATAATCCTGCCAGACGGTCGGCTCGCTGTAGGTGAAGCTGACGCTTTCGCACTTATGTTTGCGCGCCGCCGCGACGATGTCGGCCGGAGAGACCGCCTCGGTTTTCCGCCGGTCGAAAAATTCTTTCTGCGATATCGTAGAATTCTGGCAAAAACTGCACGAGAGGTTACAGCCGTGGAGTGCGAGCGACAGCGTCCCGGTGCCGGGAAGGAAATGATAAAGCGGTTTTTTCTCGACGGGATCGACCGCGAGCGATACCAGTTCGCCGTAGTTCACCGTGACGATGGTGCCGTCCCGGTTCTCGCGGATACCGCAGCGGCCGCGGCCTTCCGGCGGGAGCGCGCAGCGGTGTTCGCAGAAATCACAGAACAACGTCGTCATCGGGATCTTCTTCTTGTTCCGGCGGTAGCGCCTCTTTGGTGATAAGGAAATCCTCGCCGAGCAGATACACCGTATAGCGGGTGCCGCAGGAGAAGGTTTGCGCCGTTTCGGTGGTAACGGCAATCGTTTCAACCGAATTGTTCATCTTCTCCCGGGTATAGGTGATATAGCGGTCGACCGAACACCCGCCGGAGTTGCAGAGTTTGAACGGTTCGGTCCGTTCGCCCAGCGCAAGGTCGGAAGCGACCCGGTACCGCGAATCTTTGTAGATCGCAAAAAGAGGATGCACATAGACATCTTTGACCACATGGTCCGATTCTTCGTGGTTGATCACCACCATCTGCGGCGGGGGACAGGTAGTATCGATGTCGGGTTCCGGCTGTTCGTCCACATATGCGTCGCACGAGAGGAGCAGGAACGGGATCGCCCACAGCGAACGGAAGAGCAGGTGCATCTCGGTCTCCCCCCTAGAAAACAAAATAGATATCGACATATCCCAGCACCGACAGTATTTGAGAATAACGCACCCGGAATTCCTCGGGGAGGTAGAGATCGACATATCTGCCGGGTTCGAGCTCGATCTGTCTATATTCCACCCGTTTGAATGAAAGATCGTCGGGGAGACGGAATTTGACGAAGTAGGAGATATCGGTGCCCAGCCGCAGGCCGGTACGGATGGCGGGGATGAAAAAACCGGTTTCGAGCGTCGCCCCGAGCGATCCGAAAAAGTAGGGGCGCATGACGCTTTTACGCAGATCCTGTCCGGAGCGGAACTTCGTCCATCGCAGTTCCAGCAGGTTAAGATAGATCCCCGGATGGAAAGTGATCTGAAAGTCGCTGGTGCCGGCGATCAGCTGATATCCGCCGTGTCCGCCGAAAAAAAGCGAATAGAACTGCGAATCGTAGGAGAGGGAAAATATCTCGAGAAACTGTCCGTTCGCGTCGTTACGGGTGACACCGGGGACGAAACCGTCGACCTCACGGTTCACCCACGAGGTATCGAACGCGAAATCCTTGGTGATGAGACGGCGGTAAAAGAATCCGATGTCGGGAGTAAGATACCAGCCGCTCTCGGGATCGCCGAAACTGACCGAGACCTTTTCCTCGAAGACCGTGCCGATGCCGGCCGCGGAGTGGGTATCCTTCGCGTCGTAGATATCGACCCACGTGGTGCCGAACAGGGTCCGCAGATTCAGCGTCATGAATACCGGGAAGATGAGCGGTTCAAAGTCCGGTGCGGTGATGATGCGGAAGGGATCCATCAGAGGAAGTGGTACCGGAACGGTCTTGGCTCCGGTCGCATCGCTGGCCGCCGCGTAGAGCGTACGGTCGGTGAGGATGAGCTGGGTGAGCCGGACGAGAAGTTCGTCGGCCGTACGCGGAGAGGAAAGGGCGTTCCCCTCACACTGGTCGCACACGACGCTGTAGCGCTTGTCAAAGATCAGCGTTCCGGCCTTATAAATCGCCAGATCGGCGTAAAGATAGGGCGGCGCATCCGATGAGTAGGAGGTGCCGACGGCGATCAGGAGCAAAGGATTTTCAGGAGGAAGGGCGGGGCGATCGAAACCGTAATAGATAAAGGTATGGGGGGTCATGATCGAGCGGGCGACCGTTTCCATGAGATCGTGATAGACGATCCGTTCGCCGGTCTGTTCCAGCGAGATGTCGAAAATGGTGCCGGCGATGAGGACGACCGGCTGCTGTGCTGTGCCGAGATTGTCCCAGACGGTTTGCGGCGGGTCGTAGACGCTCTGCGCCGAAAGGATAAGGGAAAAAAGGAATATGATAAGCGCCGCAGCGCTCCGTTCACTGTGTCTCATGTTCTCCGAAAACGAGCGCCTGAAAGGTTTGAAAGCGGCAGTTCGGGTCCTGCCAACTGTCGCGCGGCAGTCCCGCCTTCTGGGCGAGATAGGTAAGGGTCGTTTCAAGGTCCCATCCCTGTTCCGGCGCTACCTGCGGCAGGAAAAGCGCTTGCCGCCCCTTCATCGACAGGATCATCCCGTCGCGGCCGACGACGATATCGCGCCACGAGCCGACCGGCTTGGGAACGGTGAGGATCGATATCTCGATGGAGAGGTCGTTCAGTTCATCGGCCGCGACCGCCGGGAAGCGGGGATCGAAGAATGCCGCCTGCAGTGCCATCGCCCGTATCCCCTCGGGGACGGTGCGGTCTCCGATGATGGTACCGATACAGCCGCGCAGATCGCCCTCTTTTTTGAGCGTGACGAACAGGCCGTTCTTCTCGGTGTAGCCATGGTCCTTTTTCAGCCGTTCCCACGTGGCGGAGGGAGTGCCGAGCAGTTTTTCCTCCAGCCGTTCGCGGGCCAGCCGCAACAGGTCGCGCTTCTGGATGCTCGTCAGTTCCATCGTTGTTCTCCCTCAACCGTGGAACAGTATCGTCGCGTAGCAGACGAAATCGTCGCTCTTCCCGAGGATGTCGCACGAGGTATAGTAGCCGGCCGCTTCGCCCGTGAGACCGCGCAGCTCCATCAGACGCGACAGCACGAGCGCCGGGTTGATCCCGCAGATCGAGGGTTCCTCGCGGTTGCGGTCTGCGAAGGTCTTGGCATAGTCGTGCCGCGCGATGTAGTCGGCATATTTCCGGTCGTGCGCCGCCACTTTTTCGAGTACGCCGTCAAGGTTTCCCGTGAACGGCGTGTGGCCGAAGCGGTCGCCGTAGTGGGTGAAGTCGCTCGACGCGATGAAGGCGGTCGTGGCGGGGTCGAGCGACGCGGTCGCCGTGAGGATGGCGTCGGCGAAGCGGCGCATCGTCGTCTCATTATCAAGATGCGGGATGAGCAGGATCGCGACGGCGGCATCGGGGAGAACCTGTTTTATGAACGGCAGGAACATCTCGGCGCTGTGTTCCGTCTCGGCGGCGCGGTTCATCTCAGCGAACGGTTCCCGGGCGAAGATGCCGGTGATGCCGGGAATGTCGCCCAGCGGCGTCGCAAGTTTATCGAAGTCGCCATAGCCGATCCGGTCGCTCGGCAGGAGGGTATAATGACTCGGCGCGAGGATGATGAGATGGCGCAGGGTCGGGTCGCAATTCTTGAAGAACGGCGCGATGCCGCGTCCCGAAAAGGTGTGCCCGGCGTGCGGCAGGACCGCGCCGCGCACCGTGTAGGGCAGTTTCTCCGCCCCGTTCACGAACCGGTCGATCGACCGGCCGAGCGCCTTTGGATCGGCGTCGTACCAGCTTCCGGCGAATTTCGCGCGCCGCGTCGAACTCACGAAATCACTCCCACCAGACCAGATATGAACTTGAATTTATCTCGGCGCGGTAGCCGTCGGGGGCGGTGACCACCGGCACATAATCCTTTCCGTCAAGATAGGCTTCGAAAGCGAAGGTGTTCTCGCCGCTCACGATCGCGTCGGTCACCTCTTTGACCCACGGCGACACGTTGAGCCCGGGGCACCAGCCGGCGCGGCCGAAGGGCCACGATCCGTACTGATTGGGGATGACCCCGTCTGTGACCTGTTGGGCGCAGCCGTCGTTGGTCGAAGCGAGCGGGTGGTCCTTCTCAAAGTTCGTTCCGTTGACCACGAACACCGATTCGAAGGGACAGAATTCGGCGCAGTTGGCCTGTTCACTGCCGTTACCGTGACCGGTGATGAAGGCGGCGATGGCCGCTTTTTTCACGCCGGCGGGTAGCTCTAGGGTGAGCGGTGCGTACTGCGTATTGTAGTTCTCGTCGAACCGTGGATTGCCGGCGAAAAGTTTTTTGATGCCGGTCGGCGCCGGGTCGCCGCCGGCGGTGAGGCGGAACGACAGATAGTTCTTCGCCTGATACCCCCAGACATAGAGGCGGAATTTAAGCGTTCCGCCGCCGGCGAAAAGCGGCATGAGCGGGGTGATGTCGGTGACCCAGCGGCCCCCCATCCCGTAGGCCGTTATCCAGCGCGCCACTTCGGTGCCGCAGGTATCGGTATCGTCGGGTCCGCAGATGTAGAGATGCATGATGCGGTCCCATTCACAGGCCGCCTGCGATGCGCAGATCTGTTCGAAGTCGACCGCGAGTCCGGTGTAATCAGTCATCTCGGCGGCCGCGGGGAACTCCACCTCGAAGGTGATCGTTTCGCTTTCGAATTCTTTTCCGTCGATGCCGGTCAAGATCAGCGGGTCGGCCTCAGCGGCGAGTTTTTGTTCCCGTTCAAACTGGAAATCCCAGTGGGCCGCTTCGTAGCCGACCATCTCGAACTCCAGTTGCTGGTTCTGCCAGCTCATGAGCGATCCGGTGCCGCGTATTTTCTGGAAACGGTCGACGCCCATCACGAAAGAGGCGGTCCCGTTGTACCAGTCCGATATCCAGTTGCCGAGGTTCCGGGCCCCCTTGCGGACCATGTGGAGGCGCGGCGCCCAATATTTCGGATCGTCGATGAGCCCCTTTGCCTCATCGATCTTGTCGATGAGCGGCTGGAGCGTCGCGTCGACCTTGTCATCGTCCACCCCGGCGATAAAAAAATAGTGAACATTCTTCGGCGAATTGAGGAGGAGCATCACGATCTGCGACTGCCACAGCTGGGCCGCATTGGTACTGCCGTTTCGGTAGAAGATGAAGACATAATTTTCTTTCCCGTCCCAGTTCTTTTCAAAGTCCCAGTCGCCGTCGTCGGTGGGGACGGTGAAACCACCCGCCGTATCGCCGGTCTTGACGCCGTAGGGACCTTTATTGAACAGCGGGTTGCCGGCAACGCCGTCATCGTCGTTCAGCAGTTCGTCGCCGTCGCCGGGCAGGAGATCATCGGTCGCGGTGTCGGTGTCGACGGGCGCCGTATCGTCGTCGGCCGTAGCTTTTTTATCGTCGGAACAGGCGCACAGCGCGCCGAGCAGGATACACAGACAGAATAAAGATGCGATGCGCGTCATGGCGTTCCCTCACGGAAAAGTTCTCCCCCTATTAAATAAATATAACGGCAAAAGGCAAGGGGAGGGCGCCACAACTCCCCGCCCGCCGCTTTTTTTGTTGACAAGTACCCATTCGTAGGTATATTTCCCCCGTTTTTGATGGTTCATATGAAGGAGTTGTCCCATGATGCCGACATATCGTCCGAGTCGGGTCCACCGTAAAAAGACCCACGGCTTCAGACGGAAAATGCGCACCGCCGACGGCCGCAAGGTCCTGCAGGCCCGCCGCCGCAAAGGGCGCAAACGGCTTGCCGTCGACATCTACAAGAAGTAGTCCTTCAGCCGCGCCGTGGAGAACTTCTCCTTTACCCGCGCGGAACGCATCCGTTCAAGAACCGAATTTCAGGCGCTCAAAGTGAACGGTTCGGTCTTCCGCACCCGCAAACTGCTGTTCAACTTCGGTCCCGGCGGGTCCGCCGCCAGAAGTTCCGGCCCGCAAGCCGCCACCACGTCGCGGTTCGGGCTGGTGGTGACCAAGAAGGTGGGCGGATCGGTCTTCCGCAACAAGGTGAAGCGGTGGCTGCGCGAGGCGTTCCGGCTCAACAAGAACGGGTTCGCTGCTCCGCTCGAACTGATCGTCGTGCCGCGCGTATCCGACCTGTCGTTTTCCGACATAGAACAGGATCTCCGCTATTTTCAGAAATGGTACAATGAAAAGAACGCTCGTCGCGCTCATTGAGGGATACCGCCGGTATCTTTCGCCCTATCTCGGCAGGAATTGCCGGTTCCACCCCACCTGTTCGGCCTACACCATCGAGGCGATCGAGAAGAAGGGGGTGGTGAAGGGATTGCTGCTGGGCGCGTGGCGCATACTCCGCTGTAACCCGTGGAACCCCCATTTCGGCCACGACCCCGTGAAGTGAGGTACCGATGAACAAGAACATGATACTGGCGGTCGTCCTGTCGGTCGTCGTCCTGTATGTCTGGGGGGAATTCTTCGCTCCCAAACCGCAACTGCCGCCCGAACAGCCGACGCAGGGCCAGAACGCCGCGCCGCAGGAGAAGAGCGACACCGCCATCGCGCAGGGGCCCGATGCCGCATCTCAAGCGGTCCCGCAGGTCGCCAAGCCGGTGGAGGGTGATCTGTTCCGTCCCGGCACGGTCGCGGCCACCCTCAAGAATCCGGTGCAGAAAGGCCGGCTGGCGGGAACGGCGATGGGGCTCGACTATGCCACCGACGGCGGGCGGTTGACGGCGCTCCCGGTGACCGGCGAGAAATACCAGAACAAGAAACTCGATATGCTCATGGCGCTCAAGGAGGGGACCGCGTTCCCCGAGATGTCGTCGGTCTTCACCGCCGAGCCGCACTACCTCCTCGACGGCCAGACCGCCGAAGCGGTGAACTTCCGTTATGAACAGGACGGCATCAGCGAGTTCAAGACGATACGCCATTCGGGCGACTATCTGCTCTCCGTTTCCAAGAAGATCGTCAACAATTCTGCCGCGCCGCTCACATGGCGTCCTGCCCTGCGCTATCAATCGCTTCATGCCGACGACAAGATATTCAGTTCCTACGGCAAGGTCTTCGAGTTCCTCGTCAAGACCACCGGCGAAGGGATGAAAGAGCCCTCCGACCGCGAGGGGTTGCTCAAGCATTCGCAGGGGAAGCAGGTGCAGTGGGCCGGCGTCAACTACGGCTTTTTCCTCTACGCGGTGGTCGCGGGTGAAAAAGATGCGCTGACGGTCGACGGCACGGTCGACGGCAAAGAGAACCGCACCATCCTCACCGTGGCGCGCGATGAGTTCACCATCGCCCCCGGCCAGACGGCCGAGGCGGCCTTCACCGTCTTCATGGGACCCAAAGAGATACGGCTTCTCGAACAGGCGGGGAACGACCTGCGCTCGTCGGCGAGTCTCGGCTGGTTCGGCTTTCTCGCCGAGCCGCTGCTGTGGATACTCAACTTCTTCTACGACTATGTGAAGAACTACGGTCTGGCGATCATCTTCCTGACCATACTCGTGAAACTGCTTCTCTGGCCGCTCTCCGACGCCTCCTACAAGTCGATGGCCAAGATGAAGAAACTGATGCCCAAGGTCGAGGAACTCAAGAAGAAATTCAAAGAGGACAAGGAGTCGCTCAACAAAGAGATCATGCTCCTCTACCAGAAAGAGGGGGTCAACCCGCTGGGCGGCTGTCTGCCGATACTCATTCAGATGCCGATCTACATCGCCCTCTACTCGATGCTTAACAACGCGGTCGAACTCTATAACGCCGGGTTCCTCCCGTTCTGGCTGGTCGATCTGTCGGAGAAGGATCCCTATTTCATCCTGCCGGTGGCGCTCGGCGCCTTCATGTTCCTTCAGCAGAAGATGACGCCGACCCAGATGGACAACCAGCAGGCGAAGATCATGCTCTATGTGATGCCGGTGATGTTCGCCGGGTTCATGCTCTTCCTTCCCGCCGGACTCAACCTCTACATACTCGCCAATACCCTGCTGGGAATCCTTCAGCAGTGGCTGGTCAATAAGAAGTACGGCGCCTGATCCCGCCCTGTCCGTCGAAAAATTGTAATAGCCGCACCACTTTGTTATAATCGCCCCCAGTTACGGGAAACCAACGGGGGCAGTCATGCAAAGAGCGGTTCTTTTTGCGGCGATGTTCGGGATGCTTTTCGCCGTCACGGCCTGTGACACCTTCTCGACCGAGCCCGGCTCGTTCGTGGTACTGTTCCAGTGGGAAACGGGCCATGAGCCCGACACGGCGGCGAAGGACTACTATATGTGGGCCTACTATCAGGAATGGAAGGGCGGCGAGGGGAAGACCTTCCCGGCCGACATAGAGAGTAATGCCAAATCGCTCGATGAGGCGGGCCCGGTTAAACTGGGGAGCGGCGAATCGCTCAACTTCACGAAACTGACCTACGGCGACAACCGCTTTGTCCGTGCGGCGATCTGGGATAACGCCGACCGGACCGGCGACCCGCTCTATGTGGGCGTATCGGAACTCTTCGACTTCTCGGCGAGCGACCGGAATAAGACGGTCGCGGTCAATATGAAACTGCAGGCGAACGCCGGGGTTGACGAGACGGGGCAGGCAGGCAGTTTCGCGATCGAAGTGCGTTACGACGGCGTAGCGGTCGACCGCGTCCCGTCGGCGACCGTCACTCTGCGGCTCACCGTGAAGAACGCCGACACCGTCATCATCGCCAACGACCTCAATTTCGAGAAGGGGGTCATAGAGAAGAAACTGACCGAACTGACCAAGATAGACGAAACGACCTACGAACTGGCCGCATGGGACATCACGGAAGGGTGGACCGATCTGGGCGACGCGCTCTATTCGGTCTTCGGCAAATCGCGCAACCAGTTGGGCTATGAAAGCGTCCCGAAGAGAGCGGAGGTGTATCTCGACACCACCGCGCCGTTCCTGACGGTGAAGACCGATGCGCTTGCCTACAACGCTTCCGGCATGGTCACCATAACGGTCTCTTCGAATGAAACGCTGAAAGAGTCCCCGCTCATCGGGATCTACGATGCGGACGAAGCGCTCGTCAAAGACATCTCCGCCGATGTGGAGGAATTGCAGGCCGGCACCTCCTATCGTTACCAGATACCGGTTATCGGCACACTCGATGACGGTGACTATCATATCGTCGCCTCGGCGGCCGACCTCATAGACAACGCCACCGCCGATATCGCCTCCGATCCCTTCGCCGTCGATTCGCTTGCACCCGAACTCGACGGTGACCCGGTCATAACGCCCGGCCGGATAGCGGCCGAGCAAAACTATACCGTGACCTTTACCGCAAAGGAGGATATGTCCGGCGGCCTTGTGGCGGTTCAGCGGAAAGAGGAAACGCTCACCTGCACCAACACGGGGCTTGACTATACCTGTACCGGCACCAGTTCCGCCGGAGAGGGCGACTCTATCGACCCGGCCACCATAACGCTCACCGACGCGGCGGGGAACATCGGCAGTTTCAACGCGGGGACCTTGTACATCGATAGGACCTCGCCGACATTGACTATAGATCTCAACAAAACGGCATTCAATGCCGCCGACACCATCCGTGTCACCGTCACCACATCGGAGGAACTCGACGATCTTCCGGTCACAACGATACCGAAAGCGTCGATGACGCTGGCCGCGCCGACGCAGATATCGAGTTTCTCGTGGCTTTATACCGTCGATCCGACGCTTTTTGCCGATGACGACTATACCGTGAATACCGAAGGGGACGACCTTGTTGCGCAGAACGGCGCCGACAGCGCCGATTTTTCTGTCGACTCATCTGTTCCTGATCTTGTGACCGGGACGGTGGACCGCGCCAAGGCGGGTATCGGCATCGCCTACACGGTGGACTTCGAGACGACCGAGCCGGTCATCGGTACCGGCGGTGTGCCGGCGGTGAAGGCGAATGAGATACCACTTTCCTGCGTTAAGAATGGTAGCGATACCATCTTCCGTTGTGCCCGCACCGTGGGGGCCGAGGAGACCGATTCAACGGTTTATGGCATCACCGCTACGCTTACCGATGCGGCGGGGAACAATCGCATCGTCACCATCGGTTCGGTCATGGCCGACAAGGTATTGCCCAACACCGTCTCGGGAACGGTAGTTCTTTCGATAGACGCCGGCGTTGACTGTGCCCTGACGCAGGAGCAGGTGACGACCATCGCCGACGGTGCGACCGCGTATCTCTCGGTGCAGGTGAGTGAGAAATTGGCTGTTGGCTATACGCCCACGCTTACCGCCACCAAGACTGATGCGCCCGACCGGGTATTCGACCTCGATACCCAGAACGGACTGACCTACTACTTCAGTTATCTCTACAGCGAATCTGCTCCCACCCCCGATATGATCGGCGAATACACCCTAGAACTCTCTCTCAAGGACGAGGCGGGGAACGAGACGATGGTCACGGTGACGCCCGACAAGCCGTTCAAGACGGCGTGGAATACTCCGGTTCTGGTTATAGATCAGAATGCCGTCAGCTACAATCGCTCGCCGTGGGGCCGACCGACCGACACGCCACTCAAGGACGGTCTAGGCGCCACCATCTACACCCTTCCGGCAGACGAATACTATGAACTCGGGCCGAACGATATCTACGAAGCGACCGATCGGTTACCGGCAGGCACCTTCACGCTCAACTACGGTACCGCGACCGGTGCGCCGGTGCAACTTAAGGCATGGGACAAGGAGGGCGCTGAACTGCGGATGGAGCACAGCAGGCCAAACGGTGACGGTACTTGGTCGCGTGGCAGGGTGTGGGCCTATAATACGCCCAAGGTCTTGGTTTCGGCCGTCGACAGCTCGTGTCACGAGACGGTACCGGTCAAAATACAAAATGCGAATTGGCTGGCGACGATGAACAGGAAAGAGCCGGGAGATTATTATAAAAACCCCCATACTTTTTTGTCAAATGGTCTTATTAATCAAATACTAGAACAAGATCTGAAATCTCTTCAAGAACCTTTGAACGGTGGCATTTCTCTGATACAACAACAGGGAAAAAGTTCATGGGTGCCATGGGATGAGAATGATGACCAACCAGCGGCACGACACGATCATGCGATGACCTATGACAGTACTCGCGGGAAAGTGGTCCTCTTCGGGGGAAGTTCGGGAGGCAGTGAGACATGGGAATGGGACGGCGCGAACTGGACCCAGAAAAATCCGGCGACCAGGCCGCCGACGCGATCCGGTCACGCAGTGGCCTACGACAGCGCCCGTGGAAAAGTAGTTCTTTTCGGGGGAGATAATGGCACTGTAAGCAACAACGAGACATGGGAATGGGATGGAACAAATTGGACCCAGATGAACCCCGTCACCAAGCCATCGGTACGATCCGCTCACGCGATGGCCTACGACAGTGTCCGTGGAAAAGTGGTTCTATTCGGGGGCTATCTCAGTAATAATCAAACATGGGAATGGGACGGGACAAACTGGACCCTGATGAATCCAGCCACTAGGCCCTCAGCAAGATACGGTCATGCGATGGCCTACGACAGCGCCCGCAGGAAAGTGGTCCTCTTCGGCGGGAATCAAGGAAGCAGTGAGACATGGGAATGGGACGGGACGAACTGGACCCAGATGAACCCCGTCACCAAACCATCGGGGCGAAGTTATCATGAGATGGCCTACGACAGCGTCCATGGGAAAGTGTTTTTGTTCGGCGGACTCATAGGGGCATCAACATACAACAACGAAACATGGGAATGGAACGGGACGAATTGGATTCAGATGACTCCCGGCGCCAAACCATCAACCCGGTATAATCACGCAATGGCTTACGACAGCGCCCGCGGGAAAACGGTCATCTTCGGGGGATATACCAGTTCGGCCGCCAATGACGAAACATGGGAATGGGACGGGACGAATTGGACCCGGATGAACCTTGCCACTAGGCCATCGGGACGCATTTATCACGCGATGACCTACGACAGTACCCGCAAGAAAGCGGTCCTCTTTGGGGGAAGCAATGGAGTAGCTGGAACAGGGAGTGAAACATGGGAATGGGATGGGGCGAACTGGACCCAGATGAACCCTGCCGCCAAGCCAACGACGCGATATAGTCACGCGATGGCCTACGATAGCACCCGCGGGAAGGTGCTTCTCTTCGGGGGGACTAACGGAGGAAATGAGACTTGGGAATGGGACGGGGCAAATTGGACCCAGATGAGCCCCGTCGCCAAGCCATCGACTCGATACGGTCATGCGATGGCCTACGACAGCGTCCGCGGGAAAGTTGTTCTCTTCGGAGGAACTAATGGCACTGTGCGCAACGACGAGACATGGGAATGGGACGGTACGAATTGGACCCAGATGAGTCCCGTCGCCAAGCCATCGACTCGATATGCACACGCGATGGCCTACGACAGCCTTAGAGGGAAAGTGGTTCTCTTCGGGGGACATATTGGATCGGGCCAAAGTGATGAGACATGGGAATGGAACGGGACGAATTGGACTCAGATGAACCCTACCGCCAAACCCTCGACACGAGAGTATCCCTCGATGACCTACGACAGTGCTCATGGGAAAGTAATTCTCTTCGGGGGACTTGCCGTTACGGCCGGCAACGACGAGACATGGGAATGGGACGGCACGAATTGGATACAAATGAATTTAGCCACCAAACCATCGGGGCGATATGGATACGCGATGACCTACGACAGTTTCCGTGCGAAAGTTGTCTTGTTCGGGGGAGATACCTCTTCAGGATATAACAATGAGACTTGGCTATGGGACGGAAACAACAATGACCGTGCCGGGCAGATCATGAATGTTTCATGGGAAAGTTCCGGCATCACTGACGACAACAGCATACAGTCGGTTTCGGTCTTCTTCAACGCCGGCGGCCTTGGCGACATCACCGGTACGCCGACGAGCGGCGTTGACCTGCTCGCATGGAAACATGCCCGCTGGGAAACCGTTGCATCAAATGAGGCCGATCCCGAAAACCTTGCGCCGGTGACATGGGAAACGACCGACCCGGTCGAGATACAGACACTGCTCAACAGCGGCCTGCGGAAATTCAACTTCGCCGTCGTCCCGACCGCCCCTAACGGCTTCCTGACCGACATGGGCTCCATCGCTACCGACTATGCCGAGGTCATTGTCCGGTATTCGGCCCCATAGATATTTTTGCTGACGGTCGTTATTCCGGGGATCCCGCCATCTTCCAATCGTGTTTCACTACATCGGCGGTGTTGCCGCTCACGGTGATGATGTCGCTTACGCGGGTCGCCGCTTTTGCGGCAAAATGGTGCCACTCCGAGGCGTGGAAGACCACGCGCGGCAGGGAAAAGAGTTCGGGCGCCGGCGCGGCGTCGTCGAGCGCAACCAGCACCAGCAGGGGAAAGTCGGGTTTGAGCGGCGTTCCCGGCTTGATGAAGCCGGTGGCGCGGGTCCCTTCGAACGGTTCGGCGAGCCACAGATAGGGCTTGGGCAGGAGCGTCTCTAAACTCCACTTGTCGATGCCGATGATGAGTGGCGATCGCATCGCCGCGATGTCGGGGAGTCCCGCGACGGTTATTTTTTCTTCGGAAAGAACCATTCGCGCATCTTTGAAAAAAGGTTGGAACGGCCGCGTCCGTACTCCGCCAGTTCGTAGAGGAGGAGCGCCCCGGTCACCGTGAACAGTATGTAGTCGAAAGCTTCCATCGTCCCCTCCGCGGTCGGCTTGATAGTAGCCGCGCCGCGCGCAAAAATCAACGATACGAGGCGAATTTCGTTGCTTTTTCGGGCCGAGTGTGCTTTATATGGGGCCGTCGGTTCGTCACCACACCTTCATTGCGGGAGGCCGCCATGAAGAACACGCTGCTGGTACAAGAACTCCGCGATATGCTGCGCGGCGGGCATCGCGACGATCTCCGCGCCTACTGCCGCTCAAACACTCCGCAGGTCATCGCCGGTTTCCTCGAAGCGCTCACCGCCGAAGAGATAAAAGAGGTCTTCGCCGTCATCGGCCACGAAACGGCGGCGGCCATCTTCCATCACTTCGAGGACGAGGTGAAGGATGCCCTGCAGGAGATCCTCTCCGAACAGGAATTCTCCGAACTGCTCTACGAACTGCCCGAAGAGGTCCAGCAGGAACTCATCGAGGAACTCCCCGATGACGAACGCAAGATGGTCGAATCCTACATCGACCTCTACGAAAAGGTCGACGAGGAGGAGAAGCGGAAGATCGAGGAGGACGCGAAGAAGGGCCAGCAGATCATCCTCTACGACAAGGACGGTGAGATACTCGAGAACATCACCATCTACAAATCGTTCCCCGACGGCCTCAAGAAGATCGCGAATGTCGAGAAGGGGTGCTGGATCAACGTGGTGATGCCGTTCCCCGAGGAGATCGAATACCTCGTCGAGCGGTTCAAGATACCGCACGACTTCCTCGTTTCATCGCTTGATGTCGACGAGCGGGCCCGCGTCGAGAAGGATGACAACGCAACGCTGATCGTCGTACGCATGCCGCTCTACGACGAGACGAACAAGACGCTCATGTACTCGACCACCGCGGTCGGTCTCATACTCGTGCAGGATGCCCTCATCACCGTTTCGCCGCGCCGTAATCTGGTGCTCGAAGAATTCATCGACGGCGATGTCCGCAACTTCACGACGCTTGACCGCGACCTGTTCATCATGCAGATACTGCTCCGTTCGACCTTGCTCTACCTCCTCTATCTCAAGCAGATGAACAATGTCGCGATGGTGATACAGAAACACATCCTCGAATCGTCGCAGAACACCCAGCTCGCCAAGATGCTCAATCTCGAAAAATCGCTCGTCTACTTCGCCACCTCGCTCAAATCCAACGAATTCATGCATCTGCGGCTCAAACGGTTCCGGCTCATCCGCGAGGAGGAGCAGATGGAGGATCTGTGGGAGGATATCGAGATCGAGCACAAGCAGGCGGTCGAGATGGCGCAGGTCTATTCGAACATCATGTCGAACATGATGGGGGCGTTCGGGTCGATCATATCGAACAACCTCAGCGTGGTCATGCGGGTCCTTGCGTCGTTCACCATCGTGCTGACCATCCCGGTCATATTCTCATCGTTCTTCGGGATGAATGTCCCCAACGGGCTCGAAGACAATCCGTTCGCGTTCCTCGGCATGCTCGGGCTGTCGCTCGGCGTGTCGGGGATCGTCATCTACTTCTTCAGAAAACGCCACTGGTTGTAAATCGGCCGTTGCTTTAGAACCCGGCCGCCGTGATGATGTGGCGAATGGCGTCGGGCATCGCGACACCGAGGATGCAGAGGATCAGCAAAAGTATCGCCTGCGGGAGCCATTCGATGAGGCGCGGCGGTTCGCGTTTCGCCGTTTCGGGTGCGGTGCCCAGATACATCTTGAAGGCGGCGCGCGCCATACCGTAGAGCACCAGCGTCACCAGCAGCAGGAACGCGGCGAGCAGGCCGAAACGTCCCTGCGTCACCATCTCGCGGGCGATGAGGAATTCCGATATGAAGATAGGGAACGGCGGCAATCCGGCGAGTGCGGCGAACCCGATGCCCCACAGCGCGCCGGTCGGTCGGTCGGCTTCGCGCAGGCCGCTGACCCCGGCGATATCTTTGGTGCCGAAGCGGTGGGCGATGTTCCCGGCGGTGATGAAGAGCGTCGTCTTCGCGAACGAATGGGCCATGAGGTGCAGGAACGCGGCGAATATACCGGCGCCGCCCAGCGCCACGCCGATGAAGATGATCCCCATGTTCTCGATGGAGCTGTAGGCGAGGAGCCGTTTGAAGTTGGTCGCTCCGGCGAGATAGACCGCGCTGATGAGGAGCGACGCGAACCCGCAGATGAGGAAGAAGATCGCCGCCTCGCGCCGCAGTCCCGCCGCATCGAGCACCTGAAAGACGCGGTAGAGGCCGTAGAGCGCGGTATTGAGCAGCATCCCCGACAGGAACGCCGACACCGGCGAGGGGGCCTCCGAATGGGCGTCGGGAAGCCACGAGTGCATCGGTGCGACGCCCGCCTTGGTGCCGAGTCCGACCACGATGAAGGGGAATGAGAAGAGAAGCCAGAAACGGCCGAGTTGCGGCGCGTTCCGTATGAGGTCGGTGTAGAACAGGTCGCAGACACCCTTTGCCGACAACGCGAGGAAGAGGATGCCGATGAAAGCGATCGCGATACCGACCGAGCAGATGAAGACATATTTCCAGGTCGCTTCGAGCGACGATTCATGCCGTTCGAAGTATATGAAGGGGGCCGAGGCGAGGGTAGTCGCTTCGATGAAGACCCAGAAGAGCCCGAGGTTGGAGGCGAGTATCGCGCCGGTCATCGAGAAGACGAACAAGAGCATCGACACCACGTAGATCCGGTGCCAAAGTTCCGATACCTTTTCCCGTTCAAGGTAGCGGTAGCTCGCCGGGATGACTGCGATATAGACCGTCGCGATGAGGGCGAGGAACAGGAGATTGCCGGTGTCGGCGCGGAAGTAGCCGATGAATTCTTCGGGACCGGCGACCGCCCAGTAAAGTACCGCTCCTGCCGTGAGAAGCGCGTGGGCGATCAAGACCGACCGTTCGGCTTGACGCGAACGAAGGGTGAAAAGTGGTACGGCGGCCAGCAGGGGGAATACGAGGAGTATCGGGATCATCATGGCTGGTCCCTCAGGCTCGTGAGTTTTTCGCGGGAGGTCTCCTCATAGGTCGAATGGAGTTTGCCGAGGAACAGCAGGAAGAGGAACATCAGCGTGAAGATATCGAGGAGCACCCCGAGGTTCACGAGTAGCGGCAACTCGACCGCCATCGCGATCATGAGGAGCGCCACGGCGTTCTGCATCAGCATATAGCCCATCACCTGCGTGATAAGTTTTTTGCGCGAGAGGATGATGAAGAAGGCGATGATGAGTGTCGATACGGCGATACCGAAGGCGAGCGCGTCGACCGACGGATCTGTGCGCGAAACCCAATCGGTAACTGCGAATCCCGACAGAAAGACGATCGTTCCGATGACGATGGAGCCGAACTGCGGAATATTCGGATCGGCCTCACGGGCGACATGGGTCCGCTCAACGATGCGCCACAACATCACCGGGACGATGATCGTCTTGAAGGCGAGCGTTTCGAAAGCGAGAAAGAAAAAGGTGAACCAGTCGATATGGCCAAAGTCTCGTACGATGAGGAGGAACAGAATGAATCCCTGCAGAGCGATCACCTGTATGTAGGTCCTCATCCGGCTGGTGAGGGCGAGGTAGAGGATGCCGACACCGAAGAGTATCGTCAGTATCTGGCTCATGCGACGCCTCCCCGGAAGTAGATGGCGGCGGCGAGCGTGATGAGCGATAGCGCCACGGTGAGGAAGAGGAACTGCGGTACATGCGATATGCGGAACCGCGCGAGGAGCGATTCGACCAGCCCCGCAAGGACGGCGCACAAGAGCGCGACGACCGGCAGAGCGAACGCGGCGTGTATCGCGGGGATATCCGCCGGCAGAATGAGCGCGGCGATGAGCGTCGCGAAGAGGTACATCTTGAGCGCCGCGGCGTACTGCAGGAACGCGAGGTCGGGGCCGGAATTGTCGAGTATCATCACCTCGTGGATCATCGTGAGTTCCAAGTGGGTATTGGGATCGTCTATCGGTATGCGGCACCCTTCGGTCAGCAGGATCAGAAAAAGCATGATGGCGCCGGCCGACGCCGCGACGGTCGGCCACGCACTGCCTCCCGACAGAGAGAAAAGCTCACCGAAGCTCATGTGGCCCGAAACAAGGGCGAGCGTCCCGGCGAAGATGAAGAGCGACGGCTCGACGATGACCGAAAAAAGCGCTTCGCGGCTCGCCCCCATCCCTTCAAAGGCGCTCCCGGTGTCGAGCGCGGAGATGAGCTGGAAGAATTTGGCGAGTCCGAGCAGATACAGGCACAGCACGATGTCACCGTCAAAGGCGATCACCTGTGTCCGGCCGACGCCCGGCGCGATGAGAAGCGCGGTGAAGGTCGCCGCGAGCGCGAGCGCCGGGGCGACGGCGAAGACCCACGAAGTGACGGTGCTCACCACCGCCCCCTTGCGCAGGAGCTTCAGGGTATCGAAGAAGGGCTGGAGGAGCGGGAAGCCTTTGCGGCCGCCGGCCAGCGCCTTGACGCGGTTGATGATGCCGAGCATCAGGAACGGCAGGAACAGGAGGAGCAGTATGTTCAGCGTCCGCGCCATCAGTTGCCTCCCATGATCCAGACGAGCGCCGCCGCGAGGAACAGCACGCCGTAGAGGATGTACTGCGCCATATCGCCGCTCTGCACCCAGCGCAATAGCGAAAAGAGATAGCGGATGAGCTTCGCGCCGGGGGCGATAAGATAATCGTCCACCAGATCGTGCGGGTGCGACCGGAACGCGGTCCGCGCCGGGAAGAGTCCCTGCGGCCGTTCGAGGTCGGTGCCCAGACCAAGCAAACGCCCCGAGAGCGTCATCAGCGGCGACACATACGAAGAGGCGGTGTACTGCATCCGCGCCGTCCCGTGCCGGTAGCCGCAGCCCCATGTGGCGGCCGGAGCGATACCGCCGCCGCCCGCGATCAGCCGGTTCCGTATATAATAAAGGAAAGCGAAAAGCAGGATGAACAGCAGCAGCACCCGCGACACGCTCCCGAGCGTCGCCACGACCGGCATGGCTGCGGCTGCGGCGTCGCCGGGGTACGGATAACCCGCCGCGACGGTCACCGCCAGCGCGAAGAGGGGGGCGGGATAGAGGCCGATAACAAAGACGGCGAACGCGAGGATCGTCATCCCGGCGATCATCGCCCCGCCGGGATCGCGGGCCGTTTCGACCGCGTTGCTACGCGGCGAACCGAGGAAGACGATACCGCAGGCCTTGGTGAAACAATAAAGGGCGAGTATCCCGGTCAGCGCCAACGCACCGGCCGTAAGCACCACCAGTCCGCCATAAGAACCGCTTGCGTGCGGCGCACCGGAGAGCATCGAGAGGTAGAGAACGAACTCGCCGATAAAGCCGTTAAGCGGCGGCAGCCCCGCTATCGCCACCGATCCGATGATGAACAGAAGCGCGGTCTTCGGCATCCTCCCGATGATACCGCCGAGCTTGTCTATGTCGCGGGTATGGGTCGCCCGGTAGAGCGCTCCGGCGCCGTAAAAGAGGAGTCCCTTAAACAAGGAATGATTGACCAAATGGATGAGCGCGCCGGTCATGCCGAGGAGTATGAGCGGACCATTCCCGATCCGCATCCCGATCATCGAAAGGCCGATGCCGATCCCCACAATGCCGATATTTTCAATGGAACTGTAGGCGAGCAGTCGCTTGAGATCGTGTTGGGCGAGTGCGTAGAGGACGCCGACCACCGAGGAGACGATGGCGACCACGAGCACGATGATCGCGAAGCGCGTGGTCGGCACGCCGACGATAAGGGTGAACCGCAGGATACCGTAAATGCCGGTCTTTATCATGATGCCCGACATGAGCCCCGACACATGGCTCGGTGCCGCTGGATGAGCCTTGGGGAGCCAACTGTGGAACGGTATGAAGCCCGCCTTGATCGCGAAACCGGCAAAGAGGATCAGAAGCGCCGTCTCGGTGAAGGAAGGATCGCTCATGACGGCGGAGAAACTCGCGAAGTCGCCCGAGCCGCTGCGAGTCATGAACAGCAGGAAACCGGTGAGAATGAGGGCGAAGGCGACATGCATCGCGACAAAGTAGTTGATCGTCGCGTCGCGTACCTCGTCGTTGCTCCGGTCGAAAAAGAGGAGCACCAGCGACCACAGCGACATCAGTTCCCACGCGAACAGGAACGACAGGACCGCGCGCGTCGTTACCACTAAAAGCATCGATACGAGGAAGAGCGCGAAGGCGAACAGGTGACCGCGTAACGACCGCTCGGGATAACCGCCGAGATAGCCCACGCCGTAGATCGTCCCGGCGATACCGCCCAAAGAGATGGTGAGCGCGAAGAAGGCCGACAGCGGATCGAGTTCGAGCGTCGCGCGTTCGAAGGGAAATGGAAGGGTGAAAAGGATGCTCTCGGTCCCGTTCAGGAGCGTCATCAGCGCGCCGGTCCCGGCGGCGATCAGACCCGCGACCGTGACGAAGGCGAAAAACGCGAGCCGCAGCGGACGCGGAACGGCCGCCTGCAATACCGCCGCCGCGAGGAGTGTCGCTATGCCCGCGAGGAAGAACGTCATCTCCCGTTCTCCCTTCCGAGATAGTGAAGTATCGCATTGACCACCGTCAGCGGATGTGGCGGACAGCCGGGAATGTAGATGTCGGGCGCGTGGTCTTTAAAGAAACGGCGGTCGAGCGCGGGCGATGCGGCGAAGAGTCCCCCCGATATCGCGCAGGCCCCCATCAGGACGAGCAGTTTGGGCGCCGGGGTCGCGTTCCACGTATCTTCCAGCGCATCGGCCATGTTCGCGCTCACCGGGCCGGTGACGATCACCGCATCGGCGTGGCGCGGCGAGGCCACGATGTCGATGCCGTAGCGCAGCATATCGAAGTTGGCGTTGGTGGTCGCGTTCAGTTCCATCTCGCAGGCGTTGCATCCGGCGGCCGATACCGACCGCAGTTTGAGCGACCGGCCGAACAGGCGCCGTATCTCGTCGCGCCCTTTTTCGGCGCGGGCATGGTATTCTTCAAAGCTCGTTCCGGCGGTGACGATGAGGGCGTCGCGCCGCGTCTGGCCGAGGTGGTGGCGGTTGGTGAGCCGTATCGGCGAATTTGCGGCGCGGGCGCAGGAGCCGCAGAGATGGCACTTACCCAGATCGATGGCGACGGGGTTCACCGTCAGCGCCGCGCCGGGACACGCGGCGATCATTTCGGCCGACGGCGCGCCTTCCTTCGCGATATCGGGAAAGCCGCGGAACATCGGATCGGGCATCGCGGTGGTCGGGTCGGGGACCGCCTGCGATCCGTGTCGCCAGCGCGCTCTTAAAAGCCTAAAGACCACGTTCACTCCTAGAGGTCGAAACCGCAATATGAGAGATTGAAGCTCTTGTTGCACAGCGGAAAATCGGAAACGCCGTTGTCGCGCACCGCCAGCGCGAGCCCGAACCAGTTATGGAACGACGCATCCTTTATATAATAGCGCCGCGTGCCGCCGTCACCGCCGGTCACCGCCGCGTGAAGCGTTTCGCCGCGCCACCCCTCGGTGAGCGAGAAGGCGATCATGTCGGGCCGCGGCGGGGCGACCGGCGCGATGATCCCGTCGCGCGCCGCGTCGAGCCGTTCAAGAAGTTCAAGAATGTAGCGCAGAGAATCCTGTATCTCCTGATGCCGCACGAAGGCGCGGGCATAGACATCGCCGCTCACCGCCGCCTTTCCTTCGCCGTTCTGCAGGATCGTTTTCATGAAAGGATGGTCGGCATAGGCGTCGGTCGGATGGGTGAGCCGTATGTCGCAGGTAAGTCCCGATGCGCGTCCCGCCGGGCCGACGAGTCCGACGGCGCGCGCCGTGGCGGTATCGACCGAGCCGGTCTTCTCGAAACGGGCGAGCACGCTCTGATTGTCGAAGATCGATGCGGCCAGCAGTCCCGCGTTGTCGCGGATACGGCGCACCGTTGCAATGATGCGCTCTTTTTTCTTTTCGTCGATATCGTAGTTGACGCCGCCCGGCGTGAGGAGGCCTCTCCCAAAACGGCTTCCGCACAGGACCAGCGAGGTGTTGATGATGTCGGTGCGCATCACCGCGAACAGCTGCGTGCCGGGAAGATAGCCGATGTCGTTGCAGAGCGCCGAAAGGTCGCCGAGGTGAATGCCGGCCCGTTCGAGTTCGAGCCCGATCGCCCGTATCACCGAGGCGCGACGCGGTATGACGGTGTCGCCGAGCGCTTCGACGAGCCCCGCATACGCGGTCGCGTGAGCCACCGCCGCGTCGCCGCTCACCGATTCGGCGAGCGTACTTTTCGCCGCGAGCGGACCTTCGCGAAAAAGTCGTTCGACGCCGCGATGCTGATAGCCGAGCTGTATCTCGAGATGGTTCACCCGTTCGCCGTCGCAGAGGAACCGGAAATGTCCCGGTTCGATGACACCGGCGTGAACCGGCCCCACCGCGACCTCGTGGGATTCTTCGCCCTTCATCGCGAAGTAGCGATATCCCTCTTCGATGCGGCGCGGCGGGTGGCCGTCATGCGGATAGCGGACCGGTTTGAGCCACGGATGACCCTCCGGAACGATGCCGAACTCTTCCCACAACTGTCGCTCAAAGAGATGGAAAGCCGGTATCGACGGGGTGAGCGACGGCACCGTGGCGCCCCGCTGGGCGCTGACGCTGGTCACGGCAAGTGTCCCCTGCGCGTCGTCGGCGAAGAGCGCTACAATGCGTACGCTCTCCGCATGCCGCTCTTCCGGCACACCGAAAAGAGCAACCGGTCGCAGCGCTGCACAGAGACAGCCCACAGCGATATCGCCCAGTGCTTGGTAGGAAATTTTCGGCAGGTCGTCGAAGGGGATGGCCGCACGGTTTTTTAACAACAACCGATCCATGGGCGGCACTATAGCATGCCCCCTGCGCTTGTCAAGTTGCCCGGTAAATATCTATCCGGCAAATCAACGGATTGTGTGAAAACGAATTGAGAACAGGCCGAAAGGCACACTTGTTGACGTCCCCCAAAAAAGCCGTTTTTGCAATTCTAAATTATTTCGAACTTTGTCTGATTGAGGATTTTCAGCAAAGCAACCGCAACATTTTTGGCAACTCCATGAAAACAAAAGTAATAAAAATTGAAAAAAATACCGAAAAAAGTTGCAATTAAAATGAATATCCTTACAAAAGGAGATGTTGTGCCGAGGGAGAAATTACCCTCAACTTGTTTCATCGAACGACCGGACGGAGAGGTAGACGATGAAGAAGATCGTGATCACCAACGAGGAAGAAGTTCCGCTCCCTAGCGGGGCCGTGTCGCTGCCGACAGGCTCCATTTTCGATCTTATTCCCCCCAAACAACCTGCGCCGGTTCAACTCGAGCCGCGGGCGCTCGCTTTTCTGCGCGAACACTTTCCGACCGCAGAAGAAAAGGAGTGGACCAACTGGAAGTGGCAACTCTCCAACAGCATCACCACCGCCGAAAAGTTGGGCCGCATCGTCGATCTGACCGACGAGGAATTGCGCGCCGTTTCGGGCGAAGGCGGTGTCCTGCCGCTGCGCATCACGCCGCACTACGCGAGTCTGTTGGCGAAGAGCGACCCCGATCAGCCGTTGCGCCGCAGCGTCATCCCGGTGACCGCCGAACATCAGCGCTGTTTCGGGGAAGCGGAGGATCCGCTCCATGAAGAACACGACAGTCCGGTATCGGGTCTCGTACACCGCTATCCCGACCGCGTGTTGTTCCTCGCGACCGGCTTCTGCTCGACCTACTGCCGCTACTGCACCCGTTCGCGCATGGTCGGCGACGCCAACCGCATGCACCAGTTCTCCACCAAGATATGGGACGAAGCGATCGGCTATATCGAACGGACCCCGACCATCCGCGATGTCCTCATATCGGGCGGCGATCCGCTCACCATGCCCGACGCAAAGATCGAATATCTCCTTTCCCGCATCCGCAAGATAGAGCATGTCGAGATCATCCGCATCGGCACGAAGGTCCCCGCGGTCCTGCCCCAACGCATCACGCCGAAGTTGGTCAACATCCTTAAACGCTATCATCCGTTGCTTCTCAGCGTCCACTTCACCCATCCCGACGAACTGACACCCGAAGTGGCGCAGGCCTGCACGCGGCTTGCCGACGCGGGGATACCGCTGGGGAGCCAGACGGTGCTTCTCAAAGGGATCAACGACGATGTGCCGACGATGACGGCGCTGTTCCACAAACTCCTCAAGGTCCGCGTCCGTCCCTACTATCTCTACCAGTGCGACCCGATCGTGGGTTCGGGTCATTTCCGCACGACGGTAGAGAAAGGGCTCGAGATCATCCGCGGCCTGCGCGGCCACACCAGCGGCTACGCGGTGCCTCAGTTCGTCGTCGACGCCCCCGGCGGCGGCGGCAAGATACCGCTCCTGCCCGATTACTGGCAGGGACGCGACACCGATTATGTGTATGTGAAGAACTACGAGGACAAGACCTACCGCTATCCCAACATCCAGCAGGCGGTCGCCCCGTCGTAACGGAGATCCGATGCATATCGGTTTCACCTACGATCTCAAAGACGATTATCTGAAAGCCGGTTTTTCTGAAGAAGAGGCGGCCGAGTTCGACGGCATCGAAACGATCGAAGGGATAGAGGGGGCGCTCGTTTCGCTCGGTCACCGCGTCGAACGGATCGGCACGGTGAAGAAACTCGCCGAACTGCTGGTCGCCGGGAAACGGTGGAATATCGTCTTCAATATCGCCGAAGGGGTCAGCGGCATCGGCCGTGAGGCGCAGATACCGGCGCTCCTCGACGCCTACGACATACCGTACGTCTTCTCCGATCCGATGGTCCTGTCGCTGTGTCTGCACAAAGGGATGACCAAACGCGTCGTGCGCGACGGCGGCGTCCCGACGGCCAAGTTCCATGTGGTCGCCGAAGAGCGCGACATCGCCGAGGTGCGGCTCGATTATCCGCTCTTCGCCAAACCGGTCGCCGAAGGTACCGGCAAGGGGATCGGCGCTTTTTCCAAGATACCGGACGCGGCCACCCTCCGCGCCCGCTGCATCGAACTGCTCGCGAAACACCGCCAGCCGGTGCTGGTCGAAGAATACCTGCCGGGGCGCGAATGCACCGTCGGCATCGTCGGTACGGGACGCGAGGCCCGCGTGGTCGGTGTGATGGAGGTGGTGTTCAAACCGGCGGCCGAAAAGGAGGCCTACGGACTCCACAACAAGAAGAATTACAAAGAGATCATCGAGTATGTCGTCCCCGAAAAAGCGCTCTGCGACGCCTGTAGCGAAACGGCGCTCGCGGCGTGGCGCGTACTGGAATGCCGTGACGGCGGCCGCGTGGATGTGCGGTGCGACGCCCACGGCGTGCCCAACTTCATTGAGGTCAACCCGCTCGCCGGACTCCATCCGATAGACTCCGATCTCCCCATCCTCGCGCGGCTCAACGGCACCGATTACCGAACCATCATCTCGTGGATAGTGGATTCGGCCATCGATCGCATGAAGAGCGCCCGCCGATGACCGAACGGATAGCGGTCTTACTCCACAATCCCGTCGATCCCAACGCCCGCAAGGATGATCTCGACCTGTTCGAAGAGATGCAGGCGGTCGAAGCGGCGCTCACCACGCTCGGCTGGAAACACACTCGCATCGTTTTCGACACCGATATCGCCCGCGTCAAACGGGAACTCGATGCGGTGAAGGCGGGGGTGGTATTCAACCTCGTGGAGACGCTGGAAGGAAAAGGTTCGCACCAGTACCTCGCCCCGGCGCTTCTCGAACACTGGGGGATCAAATACACCGGCGGCACCGCCGAATCGCTGTTCATCACCACCGATAAACTGCTGGCCAAAGAACTGCTGACGCTCAACCGCATACCGACCCCCGAATGTTTCTGTCCCGGCCGTTTCGAGCAATTGGTCCCCGACGCCCGTTACATCGTCAAGGCGGTCGACGAAGATGCGTCGCTGGGGATGGACGCGAAGAGCATCCTGACCCCGTCGGAAGGCGACGATCTTGCCGCTTTTATTCGCGGAAAGGAGAAGACGCACGGCGTCCGTTTCTTCGCTGAACGGTTCATCGAGGGACGCGAATTCAACCTCACGGTGCTCGGCATGAACGGTGCGCCGCAGATACTGTCGCCCGCCGAGATACGGTTTATCAATTTCGGCGACAAACGGCCCAAGATAGTCGATTACCGCGCCAAGTGGGAAGAAAAATCGTTCGAATACAAGAACACCCAGCGCTCGTTCGATTTCCCGCCGGAAGATGCGCCGCTCCTCGCACGGCTCGGCGAATTGGCGGGTCAGTGCTGGCGTGAACTGCGCCTTGCCGGGTATGCCCGCGTCGATTTCCGGGTCGATGAACAGGGGAACCCGTGGGTGCTCGAGGTCAACGTCAACCCCTGCATCACCCATTACGGCGGCGTCGCCGCGGCCTGCGAACGCGCCGGCATATCGTACGACACCTTCGTCGCCCGCATCGTCGCCGAAGCACTGCGCTGAATAAAATATAGCTGAATGATTTCAGTCGACAACTGTTTTTCCGTAAAAAACATGCCCAGTTATTTTGACAAATAAAATGGTCGCAATGTAGAACAATCGCGACGGAAGGTTGTTCTCTCCAGCAGTCTTTTATAACTATCGTATCTGGGGGCAGGTATGAAAAAAGGTCTTGCGATCCTGTTTTTTTCTCTATTTTTCGCCTCTTGTCAGGTCTCGGTCGATCGATTCGAGGTCGTCAACAGCGAAGGTCCGTATAACTGTACCGCGACCGGTGTCTGCGATATGCGGGTGTTGGTGCTTAAAGACGGCCAGCCGCTTACCGGGTACACGATGACCGACGCGGCGAATTATATCTTTGAGTATGAGATCGTCGGTGACAACGGCTATTTCTTTCATTATCGCTCATATCTCGATGATGCGATCCTAAAGGGCGATGTGGTGGTCTATCCTTCTGGCTATCTGGTTTTCAGACACACCTTTTCCGAAAGCGCCCAGTATCAGGTCATGATACATTTTTACGATTTCCGGTACAACGGTATCTGGGACATTCTTGATCTGCCGATAACCATCAATCCCTGTTACAATTCTCGAGATGTCTGTCCCAACGGAGAATGCAAACCGATCGGCCTGTTGAATTATGAGTGCCTTTGCGCCCGCGGCTACACCCATCCGGCGGGGGATAACAAACAGTGCGTGACCGACCTGTGCGTGGGTCAGCAATGCGACGGCGCGGGAGTATGCCGGGTGAATGCCCAAGGTGAAGCGGAATGCGACTGCTATCTGGGTTATACGCATAGAGACATCCCCTTCTGGTCGGGAGCGCCCACCGTTGAACAAAAAGAGAACCCGTTAAGTTGCGTGGCGGTCGCCTGCGACAGCGATGGGGTACGCACCGGAGAGGTGCGCTATCTGGTCAAACCGCTCGCCCTTTCGTTACAGAAAGAAGGGACTGCGACGACGATCGATCTGGAGGAGATCCGCTTGCCCGAAGTAGTGCAGGGGTGCGCCAGTATCGATACGGACGACAGGGTGCAGGGGAACTCATTCGGGAAAAACAGCTATACCGAAAGTATGAAAACGGACCGGGCGCAGTTGGCGCAGGTCTCCTATGTCGACAATTCAGCCCACATACCCATCATAATGCTGCGTCCGCATCTGTTCACCCGGTATTTGCTCGGTGAGCCGAAGGGGGTTTCTTTATTCGAGCAGTTCAAAGGGAACACTCTTCTTGCCGAACGGGATCGGTGGGTGAATGAAAAGGAGATCGATTCCTGCGAGAATTACCTTTATAAGAAATATTTCATGTACAATATGTGGCTTGATGTGCTGGCCGAAGCATCGGACGACCCGTACCTGATAACGACATTCTCGGCAACACCCGGCAGGGTCTGCGACATTGATGGCGACAGTCACGGCGATATCTGTTCCGGCGCAACCACGGAGCAGCCGTTCCAAAACCAGTACGGCGGCCGCATTCTCTATTTCGGCGCACGCCATGTCGAATCGAATACCGACCATATCGACGGATTCGATAGTGATAAATTCTCCCTGAGCCATGCGCGGTATGTTCCCAATAACCTGTTTGTTCTGACCAATAACCGGAAGAATGGCTACTGGGGACCGGCACAGGGATCGCAATACGGCCGGATGATCGATTTCTCGTGGCATCGTGATATGCTGGCGCTGGCAAAGGATCCCTACTGGAAGGAGACCTTCGGACAAGAGATCACGAACCGTCACTTTGAACCGTATCGCGTATACCGCGAATTTCTGCTGGAATTGCTGGTCAATACGATCCTTTTCCGCGATCTCGGCCAGACGACCTTCGATACCGTTGCTCCCGGCGATGACGATGCCGTAGTGGTGGCGGAGAATCTGGAAAAGGTCGTTCAGTTGGGCGGCTGGCTACAAAAGGTCATACAGCAAAAAACGGAAACGGGGCGCTGGCCGGGACTCATTCAATACGCGATCGACCACGGCACCCCGGTGGCTGAGCACATGAAGGTCTGTTACGGCGCCTATCCGAACCACGAGGAGGCGTGTGCGACCAATAACGCGTATGTCAGATCGGTATATCCGGAGAATGTCATTATCGAGGCGTGGGACATCCTCACCAACGCCGAAAAAGAGAAGGTCGTCGCGTTGCTGGATAAAAAGATAGACACCTTGAGCGGAGTGGCCCAATACGGTCTGCAGTTGGCGAATCGGTTGGCCAACGGCGGCTCTTCCGACTACGCCGATGAGATAGCGGGGAATTATGAGAACCTCAATCGGGCCATACTTCTGTTGGATGAGGTGAAGCGGGCCGATATCCCCCGACAGCTTGAAGAAAAGGTCGATGAAGTGCTCTCTTTGGCGGAAAGCATCAACTGTCTCAAGCCGAACGATCCCAAGGGTCCCGGCGATCCGCTCCAGATGGTCTGCGGCTGGTTGCCGGAATTGTTCGTGGAGAGCGTCAAATCCGACATCGAACAACAGGTTCTGGTCAGCGAGGAAGAGGCAACGGCCGTTTGTGGTGATCCGAATGCCGGCATCCCGGAGATAGTCAATTTGCCGGAGGATACCTCCGCCGAACGGGTATGCGATACGTTGAAGAGCTATCAGGGGAAGAGTCTGTACGACATCATGCAGATCGACTATAAGGAATGCATGCACCGGATACCGGCGCCGACCAGCGAGCAGGGCTCTTTTGAACGCCTTGAGAACTACGACGATTTCGTCTGCAAAGGCGATGTGGGACAGGTCGTCGATATAAAATATACCTGTTCATTCGTTCTGGATAGAAAAGATGATCCGAATGACACAGGAAGGTATGGCAGTTATGATGTTATCCTGAAAAATGTCCTTAAGATCGATGAGAACACCTATGACTTTAGGTTCGTGGATGTTTCCGGCATCCCGCCCGATCTCTGTGAAGACGGGCTTACCGATTTTGCCGCCAAAGAGCTTTTTTTAAAAGAATATGGCATATTGGGCATGAACCAATTGCCAGATTTAAAAGCAAACATAAATCTCTGCAAAAAAACATGCGATGATCCGGGTGTAGATTGTAATGCCTTTAATGCTCATTATTGTTCTTCTCCCGTAGAAACCGTGTCTTATCCAGACCCAGAAGGAGACTTCCCCAATAGATCCTTTTCCTGTAAAGGTGAAGGGTATCGCTATTACCAGTTCATCGAAGATGTCAAAAACATCGAATGCAACGGGAATACTTGCATGGAAATACCTACAGGAAGTGTTGATTACCAAAGATTGCGGTATGATTATTTAGATGAAATAAGCGAGTCTCCAGCTTTTTTCCGGTGGTTGCGCCTAGATGCGATAGGCAAGCATCCTTTTCCTCGCTATGATAATTATTTTGAGGCTGCAGAGCCGGACTTGGACGGCACCATTACCGAAACGGAGCCAAAAACGTATCGACGCAGATATGTGTATGACAACAATCAAGCCGGATTCATGCGTTATTATGATGTCAACCTTGAGGTGAGCCTGACCAGCTCCGGTCGTCGCTCCTATTTTGATGAGAGTACGATCCTGAGTGGCGGAAAGTTGGATTACCGGCAGGATCTGACGCGGTTCTCGAAGTACCTCGATCATTTCGAGCAGTATCAGCAGTATGACGCGGCGCTGATACAGCAGAAACTGCTTGCCAACGGTATACATGGCTCCTCCGGATTCAGTAGCCGTGACAATGGGAAAAAGGTGAGTTACGGCGACCAGCGGTATGGGTACTATCAGTTCGGCAACAACGAATTCAATGTCCACTTGGGCTATGCCTATGGGTGGGGTGTCGACGGCATCGAACGATTTGAAGAGTTCAACGATTTCATACAAGACGGATGGCCGGAGACTCCCGGTATACATGATGCCGCCAACCTTGCCCGTATGCTGGATGGGTTCTATCAGAAGTTCTCAGAAAATGGCAACGATGCACTACTGTTTTCCCTTGCCTATGATTTTTGTGCTCGGGAGATTTATGGGGGGAAGTTCGATGCTTTGGAAGACTCATTCAAAAAGGATGTGATCTCTTTGTTGGGGAATTTCGATGAAGATTCCTGCGATAGCGACCTGCGTAAAAAGATAAAGCAAGAGGTCTGCAATAATGAAGATTGTAATTATAATGATCCTCAAGTGCTTAAAGGCATAAGAGATTTTATGCGAAACAAATTAAACTATTTCTTGCCTTCGATTGACGATATTACCGACACGACATCGGAAGGGATGCTCACCGCGGTCAACAAACTGGTGCTCAATCCCTACCTCTACGGTTACTTTGGTGCCGGTGCCGTCATCTTTGGTCAGCCGTTGAATGCCAAGGCGGCGGACACGGCCACCGTGAGTAACAATAATTCCCAAAAGACAGCCAATATGCGGGATGTGGACGAGTATGACGATTCTTTGTGGAAAGAAAATCAAACCGAGTTGCTGGAATTGGTCGGCTACCTTCAACTCAACCCCAACGACAACGGCATCCCGACACCCAAGGGCTCCAGTGTCGATGGGAGCAATGTGAAGAACTTCTTCAACAAGATGGGGAAGGATTCAAAGAATAATATATACCACATGCATCTGTATGTTGCGGGAAAATATCTCCTTTACCACGATTCGGGCGGATCGAGTATAGGAAAAACAGCCCAATATTTTCAGGATAAGGTCCTTTCAACAAACGGAATGACAACTTACGGAAATAGCGATGAGAATTATGTGTGGGACGGAGATAGACTAGATTCCACCTACGATTGGTATTTCTCGAAACGGGTAGCGGAGTATAGTCTGTTCGGCGCTACACTGACCCTCGACGCGGGCATCTTTGTCAACTATGGAGCGGAGATGATGGTGCAGTTGGGGGACAAGGATGCGGTTACCAAAATAAAGATAAAAGATCAGGAGATATCCTTGCCTCTTGGCCAATATGCACAAGGTAGGTTCACATTGGAACCTTATGTCGATGTTTCGGCCTTTGTCGAGGGGAGCGTGAGCGTCAATTTTCTTATTGCTTCGGCCAGCGGCACGCTCGGTATTGAGGTCGATATTCTTTCGGCATCGCTACCGTTGCGGGCACGGTATGCGGTGCGCATGTCTGATGCGGAAAACAAGAAGTCGCCTGAAGGAGAAGATATCTCATGTGATTTCTTTGAGACAGATTGCCATGAGGGAAAGCGTCTTGATTGGGGAAAGGCTTGGATCGTTAGTCCCTATATTGACATGAACGCCTCGATGTCCATTACGCTTGACATTCTAAAGCATTCAGAGATATATGCACAGGCGGACCTATCGGTTCTGGGAATAACTTTGGTGGATACTGGCAAGATGACGTTGTTCGAAGATCTCATACCGGGCCAGAACCACTATGAGTACACGATACTCGAGATGCCGGAACAGTATCGCCGGATAGAGTTGGAAGATATTATGCAGTACGTCAGGTAGGGGTATGGCATGAGAAACATCTTGGGCTTTTTGTTCAGTGCCATATTCCTGTTCTCCTGTGACAACGGGATATCATTTGACGATCCAGCGCTGGATGCCTGTGTTCGGAATGCGACCCCGATAACGGACGAAAGCCATCTGGATCAAAGTGATCTTGACAAGATAACCACGCTTGTCTGCGGGGAAGATACTCCGGGATTTGAAGAAAACGGCATAAGTAACCTGTCGGGGATTGAGCGGCTACATAATTTGCGGTATCTCAACCTTTATAAGGCGAAGGTTTCCAACATTTCGTTGCTGGCCAAATTAGAAAAACTGAAAGAACTCAACATAACCTCCGACCAGAAGATACTTTCCTATGAACCATTGACCCGATTGCCGCTCACTTTTCTCGGTATTCATGATACTGGGCTTGAGGACATCAGCTTCTTAGCTAATATTCCGACCTTGGAAGAAATAGATTTGGAAAGAAATGCCATTATAGACATCTCCGTTTTGGCGCAGTTGGACAAACTTGTGGATGTAGACCTTCAACACAATAAGATAACCACCGTGGCGCCGCTCGCACAAAACAAGAACCTTGCCAATATGGAAAGACTTGCCATCTACTACAACTGTATCGATTGCATGAAAGAGATCGAATATCTAGACGCGATAGCGGAACAGAATCCTGATCTCAAATATATCTGTAACCCGGACGATCAGCTTCTCCCCGAAAACTGCGGGGAATGATGCGCGGAGCCATGCTGGGTCTTATGTCGGGACTATTCCTGTTCTCCTGCGATAACGGGATATCATTTGACGATCCAGCGTTGGACGCTTGTGTCAGGGATGCGGCTCCTATAACGGATGAGAGTCATCTGGATCAAATTGATCTTGACAAGATAACCACGCTTGTCTGCGGGGAAGATACTCCGGGATTTGAAGAAAACGGCATAAGTAACCTGTCGGGGATTGAGCGGCTACATAATTTGCGGTATCTGCTTTTGTATAAGGCAAGAATATCCGATATCTCTCAGTTGGCAAAATTGGAAAAATTGAGAGAGTTGATCATAACCTCGGAGCTCAAAATATACTCCTACGCACCACTGTCAAAGTTGTCGCTGACATCTTTGACTCTTCATGTGGGTCTTGATGACATCAGCTTCTTGGCAAACATCCCGACTTTGGAGGAAATAAATCTCGAGAGAAATCAGATCAGTGACCTTACGCCGATAAAACAGTTGACCAATCTGAAAAAGATAGATGTCAGCTACAACCGGATCACAACGATCAAGCCTATCGCAGAACATCCCAACATCGAGAACTTTACCTATATCTCGATAGGCTATAACTGTATGGACTGTTCTGTGGAAGAGCAAAATGTGTTGTTGGTAGAAGAAAAGAATCCTGAGGTTTACATCAGTTGTAATTCAGACAATCAACTCCTCCCCGAGAACTGCGGGGAATGATGTTCGTCGCGAAGATCCAGCGTTCACCCAAGGTGCTACTGGTTCTTGTGCTGACGGTCATGGTTGTTGCCGTCCTGATCTATCAACAGTATCGGCGCGGGTCGGTGTTCAGTCTGGAGCCGGGAACCGAATATATCTATCGCATCAGTTTGGAGAGCGATGAGCTCATCACGGCGCAGAAAGGCGGCGTGCTGGCAAAGGCCGGATTCGGCGACCTTACCACCCACACCGTGTTCACGGCCGAACTCTCCCTGCGTTGCCTTCAACGGAACGACGCGGGGTATCTCGTCTCCTTCTCCGTGCAGGAACCGCAACAGCACCGGATACGGATCAATGAGCGCGACCTGATCCCGGACCGTTCTTCGTTTGACGCGATCTTCTCGAAACAGCAGGTCTATGTCCAACTCCTGCCGGACGGCACTATCGAGACGCTCTATTTCTCTCCCGACGCCCCGGCGGTCTTCAAGCGGTTGATGAGCGGTCTTCTGGGTGAATTCCAGCTGTCGGTGCGTTCCGACCGTTCATGGACGGCGCGGGAACACAACCGTCGCGGTGATTATACCGCGCAGTATAGCCGGAAGGGTCTTCTGTCGCTCAGCGGCACCGGTATCGAGAAGCGATGGGACCGCTATCATGAACTGGGGCTGGTCAAGGTCGAACGGCAGGAGAGCGAGGTGTCGGCGGCATTCACGATACTACCGGCATCGCAGGGGTATTGCCGCTCACTGCAGGGAACGGAAAAGATCGTTTCCCGTTCGCCGCAGGGGGAAGAGCTGTATAGTTATTCCAGCGAACTTTCGATAAAGGAACTGCGGACCGTCCCCTTCACGCCGGAACTGTCGCTCATCAAAGAGTTGACCGCCCGCTACGAACGCTATCCGCTGGCCTCGGCAATGCCCGATGATGCGGCGAAGAAGATGAACATGGAAAAGATGGCGGCGGGACTGACCCCGGAGGAATTGGAGTCGCTCCTGCTCAAGGTGAACAGCGGCCAGATCGTCGCCAAAGATGATATCACCACACTGCTGCGACGCGCCCACGGCATGCTGGGATTGCATCCGGAACTGAGCGGCCGGCTGGTCGATCTCTTCGTAAAACAAGAACTGCACAGCGCGACCCGCAAACTGATACTCACGATGCTGATCAGCCACAGTCTGCCCGAAACGCAGGCGGCGGTGCGGCGGATACTGACCAGCGACGAGGCGAACGGCGACCCGGCATTCATCATGATGCTGCAGTCGGCCGGGTTTCTTGCGGCGCCCGAAAAAGAGACCGCCGATATGGTACAGCGCTATCTGGAACAGGGATCGGGGGAAAAGCGGCATGCCGCGGCCTATACCCTCGGCTCCATCGTGGGGACCATGAACGAGAACGGCCGGAGCGACGAGGCGCGGCAGTATAATCAGAAACTGGTCGCGGAGCTGGGTAAGGCCGAGACCGGCGAAGAACGCCAGCGGCTCCTCATGGGGCTTGCCAACGCCGGGATGGCGGAGAATGTGCCGGTGATACAGAAGTATGCGCAGGATGCCGATCCCGAAACACGCGGCACGGCGGCGATGGCGCTCCGAAAGACCCAGACCGAAGAGTCGGAGCGGACGCTCCTTGATCTGACCGAGGATCGCGACCGGAACGTGCAGAACACCTCGCTGTTGATGCTTTCCAAATATAAAACACGCACCAGCCATCTTGAAGAGATAAAGTCGAAAATAGAAAGCGGCGCCATCACCGAGGACAGCTATCAGATCGTTCTTAATCTGCTGGTGGGGAATCTGTCGACCTACCGGGAACTGGTCCATGACATCTGCCGGCTGATGCTCGAAAAAGGGGTGCGTGACGCGAACCTCGCCAAACAGATCCGCGCATTGATGGAGCGGTAGTCTCATTATTGACTTCGCTTGAGTATCCGTTAAAATCACCGATGGCATCGGCTTTGATCTCGGGTTTGTGGGATTCTTCTTCGGTGTAGAGGGCAATATCGTGTTCGTGAACTTCCGGGCGCCGTTCAGGATGCAGGCCCTCATCGGCCCCGAATTCGCCGACGGCGATCTGGCGGCGAAGTTGTATCTGACCGCAAGCCTTACCCCGCGGCTTACCCTGCTTGACGCCGATCTGCGGGTGAAAGTGCAGGCGGAAGTACTCACCATCGGCGTCACCTACCGGAAGACCATCGCCGACTGGAAACCGCTCATTGACCGGAATTATGGTAATATCCTGCCGATACCGCCGCTCAACCTGAACCTGTTCACCCTCGGCCAGATAATGAATGCGATGCAATGACGAATTATGACACCCACCGTCGCGTTGCGCCACCTCCCTGCGACAGGGAGGCAACATACGAAAGGCCCCCTGATGCAGGGGGCTTGCGGGGGTGTCGGGTGACAAGAAAAAAGGAACGGAGATAACCCATGAAAAGAACCGCGTATTTGTTGACCATCCTTATTCTCCTCACCGCCTGCACCGGCTGTGACGACGGCAAACTTAAACCGGGCGAATTCGAAGACCCCGCATTCAAAGCATGCGTGGAGAACAAAATAAATTATGCCGAGCTAGACAGGAATGATCCTGAATTATACAATAAAATAGATAGCATGGAATGCTATGGGGGGGGGTCAAGAGCTTGAAGGGTATAGAAAACATGCCTAACATGAATTGGCTTGCTATCGTCGACAACGAGATCGAATCGCTCGAACCGCTCCGCACCCTGACCAAACTCACCTTCCTGAAACTCGATAATAATCACATAAAAGACTTGGAACCTCTCGTTGGATTGACCGAGTTAAATGCATTGTTTATAAACAGGAATTATATCGAAGATATAACGGTTTTGTGCCCTCTGAAAAAATTAAATATGGCGGATTTTTCTGAAAACTGTATCGCCGATGCCAATCAATTCAGAGAATTAGAAAAGTGTGTGCCTAGCTATGAAAGCGGCGGCGCTGAAAACTACCAAGACCCCGCCAAGTGCGAGTAAAGATTTTGAGCATCGTCGCGAAACATCTGTGCCCTCGGCCAGATAATGAATGCGATGCAATGAGGAATTATGACACCCACCGTCGCGTTGCGCCACCTCCCTGCGACAGGGAGGCAACATACGAAAGGCCCCCTGATGCAGGGGGCTTGCGGGGGTGTCGGGTGACAAGAAAAAAGGAACGGAGATAACCCATGAAAAGAACCGCGTATTTGTTGACCATCCTTATCCTCCTCACCGCCTGCACCGGCTGTGACAACGGAGACAATAAACTGAAACCGGGAGAATTTGAAGATCCCGCGTTCAAAGCATGCGTGGAGAACTATATGAATTTGATCGAAATAGATAAGAATGATCCTGAGAAATACAATAAAATAAAAAACTTAGAGTGTTACGGGGGGGGGTTTCGAGCCTAAGAGGCATAGAAAACATGCCTAACATTGACGGGATGTCTATCGTCGACAACGAGATCGAATCGCTCGAACCGCTCCGCACCCTGACCAAACTCACCTTCCTGAAACTCAATAACAACAAGATCAAAGACCTCGAACCCCTCTCAGGCCTGACCGCACTGGCTACTCTTTTCCTTTATGACAACTATATTTCTGACATTTCTCCCCTTTATGCTGTTGCATCTTTGAAAACGGCAGGACTTGGAGGGAATTGTATCTTAAAGGAGCAATTTGATGAGCTAGAAGAGAAAAATCCAGATATAAATATAGGAGATACGCCTGAAGATTTTCAAGACCCCGCCAAGTGCCAGTAAAGATTTTGAGCATCGTCGCGAAACATCTGTGCCCTCGGCCAGATAATGAATGCGATGCAATGACGAATTATGACACCCACCGTCGCGTTGCGCCACCTCCCTGCGACAGGGAGGCAACATACGAAAGGCCCCCTGATGCAGGGGGCTTGCGGGGGTGTCGGGTGACAAGAAAAAAGGAACGGAGATAACCCATGAAAAGAACCGCGTATTTGTTGACCATCCTTATCCTCCTCACCGCCTGTACCGGCTGTGATGACGGCAAACTCAAACCGGGAGAATTCGAAGATCCCGCATTCAAAGCATGCGTGGAGGAAAGAATAAATTATGCCATCGGTATCGGTCTATGGCAAAAAGACGATCCAGAATTATACAACAAAGTTGAAGAGTTGGCCTGCGAGGGGGGGGGGTTTCGAGCATGAAAGGCATAGAAAACATGCCGAACATAAATCATCTTGCTGTTACTGACAACGAGATCGAATCGCTGGAACCACTCCGCACCCTGACCAAACTCACCTTCCTGAAACTGGATAACAATAAGATAAAAGACTTGGAGCCTCTCGTTGGATTGACCGAGTTAAATGCATTGTTTATTAACAGGAATTATATCGAAGATATAACGGTTATGTGCCCTCTGAAAAAATTAAATATGGCGGATTTTTCTGAAAACTGTATCGCCGATGCCAATCAATTCAGAGAATTAGAAAAGTGTGTGCCTAGCTATGAAAGCGGCGGTGCCGAAAACTACCAAGACCCGGCCAAGTGTCAATAAAGCCTAGCAGCATGACCACCAAACAGAAAATACTGATAGCAACCATTCTGGCGCTGATCGTTATTGGCGTAGTTGCCCTTTGGTATTTCTCCGCCGTTGGTCAGTACCGTCTTTCCCTCGGTAAGCGCTACGCATACCACTTGACCTACCACCACACTGCAAGATCGACCATCGCTCTTCCCGGTGTCGAAGCACAAAGCAACAGCGGCGAAATGGACTGCGAAATGAAGTGGGATATGGTGCCGCTCCGTTTCGATGAAGGCATTTATACCATCGCCGTTTTCCCCGCGCTGGCGGGCGACTGCCGTTTCATTTTCAATGACAAGGACCTTCTCGATGATGCCGCATTCCGTGAACGGGTATTCACCGACAAGTATGCCGTCATCCGGATGGACAATAAGGGTACGATACGGGGACTTGCCTTCCGCAAGAACGAAGACGCCCTTTTTAAGGGCTTCATCAAGCTCATCATTTCCGATCTTCAGTTCTCTTTGCCCGGCGGTTTTGCGGCGAATTGGCGCACTGAAGAACAGGACCGCTACGGCCGGTATGCGGCCGATTATTCCCGTAACGGCTGGCGCTTCCTTTCGAACGATATCGAAAAGAAAAAGGAGCGCTACCTCACACTGACCGCGATACCGGGGAAGATCGACGCGATGAAACAGACGGTGACCGGCGCGTTGGCGGCCCATCTATCGGGCCGGGGACATCTGGAAACACTCAACGGGACGGTCACGGCGGCGGTCGACGGAGCGGACGGCCGGCGCGCGCTCGATGTGTCGAGCGTCATTACCCTGCGACTCACCGGTATCACCAAATTCAAGGAGATACCGCCCATGACCGATGCCGGTAGTCTGGACGATTCGCCGCTCACCCGGATTGATGTCGATGATCGGGCCATCCGTAAAATATGGGAACAGCGGGCGTCGTCGCTGACCATTCCCGAGATGGCGGGACTCCTCCGGCGGTATGCGCTGTCGGGTGAAACGGGAGACGGCGGCGCACTGGCATGGCGTATCGTCGCCTACCTGAAACTGCATCCCGAACGGTGCAAAGAGTTGGTGCCGCTGTTCACCGACGAGCAGATGACCACAAAAGGGCGAGTCTTTATCTACGGACTTCTGGTCGGCACGGGACATGCCGAGGCGCAACAGGCGATGCGTGATCTCCTTGGCACCGAGGCGGCGCAGAAGGAGGCGATGTACAGCATCTATATGCAGCAGTTCTCACAGCTCGAAAAACCCGACGCCGCGACGGCCGGTTTCATGGAAGGGCTTTACGCGAAGGCGAAAAAGGAGGGGCGGTACCGTTCTTCTACGATACTGACGCTCGGGGCGCTGGCGGGGAAGCTCTCGAAAACGGGGGAAGATGCGTTGGCGGGAAAGTTCAATAAGATGCTTACCGAAGAATTGCAGGCGGCGAAGAACCCGAGAGAGAAGGAACAACTCCTTGACGGTCTCGGCAATGCCGGGTTCTCCTCCAATGTGGCGTTGATACAGAAATTCGTCGGTGACGACAACCAGCGGGTGCGGGCGACGGTGCCGATGGCGCTCCGGAAAACGCAGACCCCCGAAACGGAAAAGCTGGTCATGTCGCTGGTCCGTGACGATGATTCGCTCGTCCAGAAACAGGCGCTCACCACGCTTTCCCACTATGCGCTCACCCATGAACATCTCACCGATCTGCGCGATCAACTCAAAGCGGGGAAGGTCACCGAGAGTTCTTACTTTGAACTGCTGAACCTCGTATCGCGGTATCCGCAGGAGCGGGCGGTGACGCAGGAAATGCTTCTGGAGATGAAAAAGCGGGTATCGAACAACCCGCACCTTGAAGCGCGCATCAACCAAATGCTGGGACAGTGATCCGTTATTTCTTCCTTTGACTTCTCCGTTCCCGCCGGTAGAATGGCGGCATGAGTGCGCAGTTACTCCACATCCCCGATCTGACGCCGCGGAAGCCGTTCCTCGAGGCGGCGGGCGATCCCTACATCCGCATGATGCAGGCTCTGCGGGCGGTCGAAGGCGATCCGGCGCGTCTGCCCGAACCGTTGTCGTTGCGTTACCAGCACAATCTCGCGGCCAATCTGATGAAGGAGAAGGTCTTCTTCTCGGTGGTGAAGAGGCTGAATGACCATGGCATCACCGACATAGCGCCCCTTAAAGGCATCCTGTGGTTGCAGACGCTTTACCGCGACATATCCGGTGTGCGGACGATGTGTGATGTGGACATCCTGCTGAGAAAAAAGGATTATTCTCCTTCGCGCCGCATCTTGGCGCCCATTGCGCGGGTCCATGGCAGTCAATCGCGCCGGCCGATACTCAATGCGCTGTTCCACGAATACTCGGCCGTCATCGGCGATACGCTGGTGGAGATACACCGGGGTCAGCATCCGATGGATCTTTTTTCGGTCGATTATGACGATCTTTTCCTTCATGCCGTTCCCTGCGAAGAACGGGGGCTGCGCTACCGCAAGATATCGCCGGAACATGCCCTGATCTTTTCGCTGATACACGATCTGTCGGCCGGTTTCGCCTATCCTTTCGTTTCGTGGCGTCATCTTGCCGAGATGCGCCTGCTGTTGGCGCACGTCTCGCTGACGGCGGTGCGGGATCTGGCGGTACGCTACGACATGGAAGAACTGCTGGATCTTTATCTATTCCTGCTGTACACTCTTTTCGAAGAACCGGGTCTCACCACCGATCAGTTCCGTATCAGACCGTGGTTCGCCGGGATCATCAAAGGGCGCGACCCCCAGCCGTTCCGGTTCGACAAGGGTGATCGCCTTTTCAAACTCATCCTCTTCCGCAGAACGTTGTCCCGCTTCCTGCTCCCGCGCATCATTGCCTTGCCGGACCATCTGGTAAAGCCGTTCCTGAAGTAACGGGCCGCAACGGTTTTCTTGCATTGAAATGCAGGGAACATTCAGCGCGATGGACGACTTCGGCGGCGACTTTCTGATAGGCCCTATCCACGATAAACGGCTCACCAATGTCGCCGGCGGCAAGGTCGTTCTGCGGCGCTATGCGCAAGTCGGGGCGGGTGCGCTCGTCTTCCCGAATGTCGAGATCAAAGAAGGGGCCGTGATCGGCGCCTTCTCCCTTGCGAACAAAACCACCGAACCATGGTCGGTCTATGCCGGTATTCCGGCGAAGAAGATAAAAGAACGGAAGAACGGTCTGCTGGCGCTGGTTTCCAATCTGTAAAATGAAGGACTGACCCCTAAACCCGCCGAGCACCTGTCTGACCCGCCGACGCCAAAGGCTATGGCGGGGAGTTGCGGAGGCGGTCCGCTTCTTAATTGAAAAAAGCGTTTCTTCCCCCTTTCTTGACGCTTATCAAGAAGTGGGTCGGCGCAGCACGCGCAGCGGCGCCGAAAAGATCGCATCGCACTCGCCGAAAGGTATTTCGGTCTTCTCCAACCCCTCGTCGCCTTTCCTCTTGACATCATGCCGACTGCTCGCTACAATGCCCTTGCGTATTAACCGGGAGGAGATCCGATGCCCGAGATCAGCAGATTCTACGGTATATTGATCAAGATGTATTTCAGCGATCATTTTCCACCTCATTTCCACGCGATCTACGGAGAGCATGTCGCGCTTTTTTCTCTCGACACCTTGGAAATGATCGAAGGTGATCTGCCGCCCAGAGCATTACGATTGGTCCGTGAGTGGGCGGAGCACTACAAAGCCGATATGAAAAAGATGTGGGATGCGCAGAAAATGACCAAACTTCCGGGACTCGAATGAACGGAACACCGAAAATAGTTGCCGCAAAAGTGATATCCGACCTCGTTGTCGAGGTAACTTTCGATACCGGCGCAAAGCGTCTTTTTGACTGTCGCTCCATTCTCGACCGACCGGGGTTTGAGGTGCTTAAAAACATGGCTGCATTTCGTTCCATGACTATCGATCCGGGTGGCTATGGCATAAGTTGGAACGATATGGTCGATCTTTCCGAATACGAGATATGGACCAAAGGGCAATCGCTCTTGGCCTAAAAACATCCCCGCCGAGCATCCCGCCGAGCATCCGATTTGGTTAAACCCATCCCTTTCTTCCCTATTTCCAAACCCCGTCAAGGCCCCCTTGACAAGGGGCCGGAAGGTATCCCCCGCCGAGCATTCTGTTCCGTGATATAGGGGCGCACGGCGTGCGCCCGGTATTCGTGCATTGATCCCGTAGGGGCGAATCTTGTATTCGCCCTCTATTGATGCGGCCATTATTTCAGGGCGATCACGAGGATCGCCCCTACGAATCGCATGCAACAGGGCGTCCCGATCCGTCTTCGCCAAGGCTTCGCCGGATAAATTGGGAGCGCCCCTACAATTCGGTTTTTCTTCTCAACCTCTCAACTCCTGCTCAACTCCTGCTCAACCAACCATTTTCTTGCTTTGCATTCCCTCCCCTTTATAATCGCCGCATGAAGAACCCATCCGTTGCACGGAGGCATCCCATGACCCATGAACCCATCGCCATCATCGGGCTCGGCTATGTCGGCCTGCCGCTCGCGGTCGAATTCGGCAAACACCGTCCCGTCGTCGGCTTCGACATCAAAAAAGAGCGCATCGCGGAACTCAAAGGCGGCCACGACCGCACCCGCGAGGTGTCTCCCGACGGTCTCAAGGCGGCGAAACAGCTCACCTACACCGCCGATCTCGACGACATCCGCCCCTGCACCATCTACATCGTCACCGTCCCGACGCCGATAGACATCTACAAACGGCCCGACCTCACCCCGGTGGTGAAAGCGACCGAAACGGTGTCGAAGGTCCTCAAAAAAGGGGACATTGTCGTCTACGAATCGACCGTCTATCCCGGCTGTACCGAAGAGGACTGCGTCCCGATACTCGAACGGGGCAGCGGCCTCAAATTCAACAAAGATTTCTTCTGCGGCTACTCACCCGAACGGATAAATCCCGGCGACAAGGTCCACACCGTCACCACGATAAAGAAAGTGACCAGCGGCTCGACGCCGGAGGCGGCCGAAAAAGTCGACGCGCTCTACCGTTCCATCATCACGGCGGGCACCCACAAAGCCAGTTCGATCAAGGTGGCGGAAGCGGCCAAGGTCATCGAGAACTCCCAGCGCGACATCAACATCGCCTTCGTCAACGAACTGTCGCTCATCTTCGAACGGATGGGCATCGACACCGTCGAGGTGCTCGAAGCGGCGGGTACTAAATGGAACTTTCTCCCGTTCCGGCCGGGGCTTGTCGGCGGTCACTGCATCGGCGTCGATCCTTATTACCTGACCCACAAAGCCGAATCGCTCGGCTACCATCCCGAAGTCATTCTCGCCGGCCGTCGCATCAACGACAACATGGGTCACTTCGTCGCGCAGAAGGTGGTGAAACTCATGAGTCGCGGCGGCGCCAAGATACTCGGCGCGAAGGTACTCGTCCTCGGCATGACCTTCAAAGAGAATTGCCCCGACATACGCAATTCGCGCGTCATCGACATCGTGCAGGAACTGAAAGATTTCGGCTGCGCCGTCGAGGTGTATGACCCGGTGGCGGAGCCGGAGGACATCGTGGAAGAATACGGCATCCACCCCGTCAAAAAACCGGCCGGCCCCTACGACGCCGTCGTGCTCGCCGTTTCCCACAACGAATTCAAAGCACTCGACATCCCCGCGCTTCTCAAGAAAGATGCGGTTCTCTTCGATGTGAAGGCCTTCTTTGACAAGAAGCAGGTCACCGCGCGGCTGTAGTCTTTTCATAAAAACTTGCCTTATTAAACGAAAGCGCTATTTTGTTTAATAACGGCGCTCGTTATTCAAAGATGAGAGATTTTCTACAATGAAACGGGGACTTATCGGACGATACGAAATATCGATAACAGGCGGAGAAAAGGTGAGCGCCTTTGTGCCGGTCGCTTTGCCCCCCGCTCCGCCGATAGACCTCAGCCCCGACCGGCAGCGAAAACTGGAAGAGGCGCTGATGGCACTGGGGAGACTTGACAGCGTTTCGACACTGCTACCCGATCCGTTGCTGTTCCTTTATGCCTATGTGCGGCGGGAGGCGGTGCTCTCCTCCCAGATAGAGGGAACGCAATCCTCTCTTTCCGACTTTCTCCTGTTCGAATCGGCGGGAACGCCCGGCGTGCCGCTTGACGATGTGGTCGAGGTGTCGAACTATGTAGCGGCGCTCGATCACGGCATGACCCGCCTGCAGAAAGGTTTTCCGCTTTCCAACCGGCTGATCCGTGAGATGCATGCCCTGCTCCTGCGAAAAGGACGCGGCAGTGAAAAGATGCCGGGCCAGTTCCGGCGCACCCAGAACTGGATCGGCGGAACCCGTCCGGGCAACGCCCGTTTCGTACCGCCGCCGCCGGCAGTGGTGGAGGATTGCATGGCGGCGTGGGAACGTTATCTACATGATGACGGGCAGTCGGCGCTTATCAAGGCGGCGCTCGCCCATCTTCAGTTCGAGACCATCCATCCCTTCCTCGACGGCAACGGCCGTATAGGGCGTCTGTTCATCGCTCTTCTTCTCCACCACGAACGCCTGCTTGCACAGCCGCTTCTCTATTTGAGTCTCTTCTTCAAGCGGCACCGGCAGGAATACTACCGGCTTCTCGATGCGGTGCGCACCGAAGGCGATTGGGAGGCATGGATAGATTTCTTTCTCGACGGAGTGACGCAGACCGCCGGTGACGCAGTAGCGACGGCGCAGCGGCTGACGACGCTCTTCCGCGAAGATACGGAGCGGCTTCAGGGGAGCGGTCGCTCCGCCGCGACCGTGCTGAAGGTGCATACCGCGATGAAGGAGCGACCGGTCCTGAATCTCGCGGAGGCCGCCCGGCGCAGCGGCCTAACCTTCCCCTCCGTGACCAAGGGGATGACCGCGTTGATGCAAGCGGGGATCGTGCGTGAAATGACCGGCAAAAAACGGGGCCGGATATTCGTCTACGACCGCTATCTCTCCATTCTCAACGAAGAAACCGAGCCGCTGGAACGGTGACCCCTCCACCTTTTCTCAACCTCACGACTCACGCCCCAAAATGTCCTAAATGAAGGACTGACCCCTCCTCCTGACCCCTCCTCAATGTCCTCCCCCGCCGCGCGGCACACCTCTCTTTCAAGAGAGGGGCCGGGGGTGAGTTACCTGAACAAATTCCTGATCTTCGACATGAGCGAGGTCGCCGCCGGGACATTCACTGCCGCCCCGTCGCCGCGGTTCCAGTCGCTGTAGTATCCCTTCGCATCGTAGCCGCGCACCTCGGCGTAGTAGGTCTGCCCGCTGACGATATCGGCATCGGTGATGATCGCTTGGAACCCATTGGTCACCGTGACCACATCGGTTATGACCGCGCCCGACGCATTGACGATGCGGACATCGTACCCCTTCGCCTTGAACACCGGACTCCACGCCACGCCGATATAACCGGCGTATGCCTGCGAATCGATATCGGTGCCGACATTCTGTATCTTACCGTTCTTTATCACTACCTCGCGGGTCGGGAAGGTTTCGGTGTACCGTTTCTGATCGATCGCGTAGAGATAGCCGTCGGCAACCCCCACCACGATCTCGATGAGCCCGTCATCGTCGATGTCGGCCAGTATCGGATTCCCCACCGCATAGTCGAACAGCCACGACCACGCGAGCGAGCCGTCCTCGGTGTTGACCACATAGAGATAACCGTCGGGACTCCCCACCACGAATTCCTCGAGTCCGTCGCCGTCAATGTCGCCTGACGCGATGTTGGAGAGTTTCGCGCCGGGACAATCGGTGCGGGTCAGGTACGAGGCATCGGGCAGTTCAATGGACATCCCAAGATAGAGACACTGTTTCCACAGCACCGACCCGTCCAGTCCCGAGTAGGCCGACAGATCGCCGTACTGACCGCCCAGCGCCACATCGAGCCCCGGGTTGGTGTCGATATCGGCGAGCCCGGCATGGTTGAGTACCACATTATAATAGGAAGAGGTCGAAGTATACTTGATCTCCCAATTATTCGTGTTGTCCAGTTCCATCATCCGCTTGAGCGCCATTGCGTTGCCGAACAGTTCCACCGCGCCGTCGCCGTCGGTGTCGGCCGCGAAACCGTATTGAGAGTTCGCGCCGGTCTCCACGGTGCCGATCCGCACGCCGGTCGCGCCGTCGAGCAGTTCGCTGCGAACATTGTGGATCACGAACAGGTCGCTGATGCCGTCGCCGGTCATGTCGGGGATGACCATCGGCGTCGCTTTACGGTAGGAATTCATGTCAATGGTGCTGTGAGAATAGAGCAGTGCTCCGGTCCGGCCGTTCACCGCCTCGATGCCGGTTGCGTTGTCGGGATATTCGACGAAATAGGCGATATCGGCCATGCCGTCGCCATTGAAGTCGCCCGATACGAAATAGGCGGGACCGGTCTTTATCCCGGCGTACCAGTTGGTCCACAAGAGTGCGCCGGTCCCGGTACGCAACTCGAGCCCCATGTCGCCCGCCGCGTTGCGTATCCGGCGCAGGAACCCGTAATTGCCGGTACCGTCACGGTCGAACGAGAAAGGCTCCACCGCCTCGGCGCTGAACATGTTCCATACGCTCTTCGGCGCGGCATTGGGACTGCCGGTCAGCGTGTCGAGCAGGAACATCTTTTTGGTCGACTCTCGTGAAACAAGACGCGGATTCCCTTTTTCGGCGAACAGCACCGAATCGGTCGAGAAGCCGCCCGCCCTGATCGTTGCGTGACTCGTCAGGCTACCCGGCCCCACCTTGTACCAGAACACATGGCCGGTGTTGCGCGAAAGGACGAGGTCGGTACCATTGCCGTAGATGAACGCCATCTCTTCGCCGAGCGCCAGCGGTATCTGATGGGTCAAACTGCCGCCGTTCTGGACGATGGAGACGCTGTTGGCGAGGCCGTCACCGTCGCTGTCGTGCATCGCGATGAGTTCGTTCGCGCCGTCACCGTCGAAATCCTTGATGCAGGCGCTCCGGCGGACATTGGTGTCGTCCATATCTTCCCGCATCGGCCGCGCACAGGAGAGCAGGTTCAGGTTTGACCCGTTCCAGCGGGTGATGAAGGCGCCGCCGGAGAAGTTATAGGCAGTGACCGAGCCGTAGGTCGGGACGGTAAGCGCCGACGCATTCTTCAGGACGATCTCGGGCCTGCCGTCGCCGTTCAGATCGGCCACCCCTTCGAGATGCTGATCGGGCAGATATCCTTTTACCGCGCCGGTGGCGGCGTCGAGCACGATGGTCACCCAGCGGTTCGGCAGGTTGATGCCGTCCTCGTCGCGGTCAACACGGACGCCATTCACGAGCACCAGTTCCAGCGTGTCGTTGTAAACAGAGATAACAACTTCTTTCGCACCATCGCCGTCCAGATCGGCCACCGATTCGGGAACGATATCGAGTTTCACATCAGAGGTTCCCATGCCATATTCGTAATGCCATTGAATGGCATCATTCAGGTAATCATAAATGGAGATATGAATCGATCCAGTATTTGTGTAAAGCGCGGCGTTCCCAGTAAAAACAAATTCGTTTTGCGGGTCATCATCAAGATTGGCGAGCATGCGAATTCCATCACTGAACTTGCCCACCGTCACCTGCACATTGCGATAACGGAGCAGTTGTCCAGTCGTAGCGTTCATGATCCAGAGCCGCCCATAGTTCATCGCACTATCAAAAATCATCTCTTTGGTCGTCGAGTTCCCGTCGAGGTCGCCGAACACCGGTCGTGTCGCCCATTTCGGCAGGCCGGTGGTCACTTCCCATTTCACCGTTGGATTGGTAATGTCATCCGCGATCTCCAGCATCTTCAATGCGCTGACCGCTCGTTCTGGCCGCAGAAGCAATTCAACATCACCATCGTTGTCCACATCGGCAAGTGCCCAGACGGCGGGGTTTTGAAGATAGTGTGAAAATAGTTCATCGCCGGTTGCGGCATCGAGTATCCGCAACGTATCAGTACCATAGGTGAATATCTCGCGCGAACCGTCGCCGTTCACATCGAGCATACCAAGAACATTTTGCAGTCCTACCGTGCCGGTGTCCCAAACTGCTTTATCATTGGCCCCCTTCCGCACCGCATGACCGCCCATAGTGAAAACGAAGGGCTGTAATGAATTCTCATCGAATCGGAGCGTCAGGTCGGACGACGATCCTCCGGTGAAATAGGACCACTTGAGTTCCGGCGTCACGATATCGCCGATCCCCGGCGTACGTCCGGTACGCGCCGAGTCGAAGTTCCTCTGTGGCCAGATGTTGCTGTCATCCACGGCGTACAAAGCCGTCAGCCCGAAGAGCACACTCAGCATAACAATTAAGCTTTTCATCGTATCCTCCCTCTCAAACCGTCAATGAACATAGCCTCATATTATCAAGATTTAAGAGTCTGTCAACTTAATTTATGCAAAATATATTCGGATACTTGTTGTCCGGTATCGACGCATCCGCAACATTTGAAACTACTCGATTGTCAAACCGACATGATGTGCCCGGTTCCCTTTTCAATTTTAAACAGGCGACTTATCGCCACTCAACAGGGCGAACACAAGATTCGCCCCTACAATTCGGTTTTTCCGTTCACCGTTCACCGTTCACCGCTCACTCTTCACCGATCCCCATTTTCTTGCTTTGCCCGGTCCGTTCTCTATAATCGCGGAGTTGTTGACGGGGGTCGAATGTTTTCAACCATACTGACAGACGAGGTATAGGTCATGCTTAAGGGCAGAACACTGTTGATCACAGGCGGGACGGGCTCTTTCGGGAATACGGTATTGAATCGATTCCTGAAGACCGATATCGGAGAGATCCGCATCTTCTCCCGGGACGAGAAGAAGCAGGAAGATATGCGGATAAAGTACAAGAACGACAAACTGAAATTCTATATAGGTGATGTCCGTGATTTCGACAGCATCAATTCCGCCATGTCGGGAGTGGACTTCGTTTTCAATGCCGCGGCACTCAAACAGGTTCCGAGTTGTGAATTCTTTCCCATCGAGGCGGTAAAGACCAACATCATCGGCACCGACAACACCCTGCGGGCGGCTATCAACCACGGCGTGAAAAAGGTGGTGGTGCTCAGCACCGATAAGGCGGTCTATCCGATCAACGCCATGGGGATGAGCAAGGGACTCATGGAAAAATGTGCCATCGCCCAAAGCCGAACCGTCCACGAAGGAGGGACGCGGATATGCTGTACCCGTTACGGCAATGTCATGGCCTCGCGCGGTTCGGTCATCCCTCTCTTCTGTCAACAGATCAAGAACGGTTTGCCGGTGACCATCACTGACCCCGAGATGACCCGCTTCATGATGTCTCTGGACGATGCGGTCGATCTGGTGATGTATGCCTTCGAACACGGAGAACAGGGAGACTTGTTCGTTCAGAAATCACCAGCAACGACTATCGAAATGTTGGCCAAAGTTCTGCGCAAGATATTCGAGGCGAACAACCAGATCAAGTCGATCGGCACGCGGCACGGCGAAAAGAAGTATGAAACGCTCGTCACTAGAGAAGAGATGCAAAAGGCGGTCGATTTGGGGAATTATTATCGTGTCCCGGCCGACAATCGGGACCTTAACTATCAAAAATACTTGACTGAAGGAACCACAGGAATAGCAGAAAAGATAGAATATACATCAGACAACACCTATCGTCTGAACGAAAAAGAACTCGAAGCATTAATTTTGAAACTTCCCTACATTCAGGATGCTTTGAATGATCGGGAGGAAAAGTAATTGAAGATACTGATTCTTGGCGCAAACGGCATGGCGGGCCATGTTGTGGCACACTACTTCATCGAACAAGGACACGAAGTCACCACTTTTTCACAGGCTCCGGTATCGTTTGGCAAAAATATCGTCGGCGATGCATTCGACTCCTCTTTTTTCCGGTCGCTTTTGACTGGAGACGATTTCGACGCGGTAATCAACAGCATCGGCCTGTTGATCAGAGAAAGCGATGCTCATCCCGCGAATGCGATATATCTGAACAGTTATCTTCCCCACTTTGCCGTCGAGGTGCTCCGGGGAAAGAAGACAAAATTCATTCAGATGAGCACCGATTGCGTTTTTGCCGGGAACACCGGCCCATATCGGGAAAATAGTTTTCCCGACGGTAGGTTGTTCTATGACCGCACCAAGGCGCTCGGCGAGATCAATGACACCAAGAATCTGACCTTTCGAAATTCCATCATTGGTCCCGACATGAACGCCCAAGGTGTTGGCCTGTTCAACTGGTTCATGCGGCAAAAGGGGGAGATACGGGGATTTGTCGGTGCACTGTGGACGGGAGTTACCACGATCACTCTGGCGAAAGCCATGGAAAAGGCGATACAGGAGGACATTGCCGGGATATACAATCTGGTCAATAATTCAAACATAAGCAAATTCGAATTGCTAAGTCTCTTTAACAAACATCTGCGAAACAACGAAGCAATGATCATCCCAGACAATACCATCGCATTAAACAAGTCGCTGGTCAACACGCGAATCGACTTCTCTTTCAATGTGCCAACATACGAAGAGATGGTGCTTGAGCTGGTCGCATGGATCGATACCCATAAAGAACTTTATCCGCATTATTGGGAGATACGGAGAACTCATGAGAAATAGAGCGGAACTAATTTTCTGGTTCGAAACCCCTCCCAAAGTAAGCAAAGGAGCATTCAACTATGTTTCCCGGAACTGGGGCAACAAGGTCTTTTACATATGCAGGAGAGACCTCAGCCAAGAAAGAAAAGCAACGAAGTGGGACGACGGAGATTTTGGTGATGCTGAAGTAATTATGCTTTCCCAACATCCCGATCCTGATGTCATAGTTGAAAAGATATTTAATGCCCATCCAAACGCAATTCACATAGTGGCAGGATTCGATATACCCATGACGCGGCAGATAAAAAAATATATTTTGAAAAAAGATATGAATGTGGCCGTGTTTTGTGAACGACCGGATATGATGGGAGGCGCTATCGAACGCCTTGCGCGGTCTATGTATTTCAAATATAAGTATTCGAAGCTCCGAAGATTGTTTGATCCTTATGTCGAGGTTTTTTTGCCGTTGGGAATGAAAGGCGTGAACACTTTTGCCTCATACGGATGGGATCGAAAGAAAATGTATCCCTTCATGTACAATCCTATAATCAAGAAAAAAAACGCGTCATCAATCGATGAAAAGATGCATGAAGGACCGATCCGGTTTTTATATGTTGGTAGATTCTACTACAAGACGAAAGGTATCGATACCTTGATGAAAGCATGTCAAATGCTTGCGGGCGATTGGAAACTAGACCTCGTAGGGGGATATGGCAAGGACAGAGAGGGCGTTTTGAACTGGGCAAAAGGACAGGAAAAAGTTGAATTTCTAGGGGTTTGGCCTTCGGAAGAGGTCTGCAACAACATCATGAATTATGATGTCGTTGTGGTGCCGGCAAAATACGAAGGGTGGAACATGCTTCCCAATGAGGCGATCCATGCCGGCGTGGGAGTTATTATCACGGAGGAGGCGACTAGCGATGAATTGATCGCCAGTAGTGGTGCGGGAGTGGTGTTGCCTTACAATGATCCCCGTGCATTGGCGAAGGCTATGCAGTCGGTTATAGACAAACCAGAACTCGCGCAAACATGGAAGAAGAAGGCATCTTCTTTTATCGATAGAATTTCTTCTCCGGTGGTGGGCGAGTACTTTATGGATGTTCTGGATTGCACTTTTTATTACAATGGGCGGGAAAAACCAAAGTGTCCGTGGCTGTAATGTGAATGAATAGCAAAAACAAGAGATTCCTTTATCCTACCATAATTTTCTGTTTACTGATAATTTATGCTATCAGTGATTTAATGAATAGTGGCCAAGCTGGTTTTAGAAAAGAAGTAAATCGTCAAAATGTCTACATTTTCTTAAGTGCCATAGTTTTTCTAATGTCTTTATATTCTTTTTTAAAAATGCAAAAAGAAATATTGAAAACTTCCTTGTCGGTCTTATTGTGGTTGATTTCTTTTTGGGTTATGATTGTAAATCTCGTAGTAGCCTATGACTCTTGGGTCTCCATTGTTCATTTCTCTTTGGCGGTTTGGTGGATTGTCAGTTACTATTTTTTTTATATTTATATCTCTCGTAATCCGAGTTCGGAAAACTATATCAAATTCTTGTTTGTCGTTATGTTTTTATTTTATGTCTGGGCAAATCTTTTTACCCGACAAAACATCTTAGCTTCGGTTAATGTGGAATTTGCGATTACCGGTTATTCTTATTATCTTATAGTGTTTGTCCCTATACTGTTATTATTGAGAACATCTTGGCTAAGGACCGCTCTTGTTTTTGTTGCTTCAATTATGATAATAACTAGCTATAAAAGAGGGCCCATTGTTATTCTTCCTTTAATGCTTCTTGTTCATCAATTCTCGTTGACATTCTTAAATAGAAAATGGTTATCATTTATTGTAAAAAGTGTTTTTATCTGTGCTTTCATTGCTGGTATCTTTGCGTATGTAGACGAAGAAAGCGATAGCTTTTTGAGTGATCGCTTTAGTGAGGAAGAGCTAGAGTACGGATCGGGAAGAAATGAATTACGAGAACAATCTATGGAAAGTATAACAGAAAGGTCTTTTCCCGAACTTTTTGTTGGCACCGGTAGTGGTTCCTCGATACATTTTCTGGGGACCGGTGCTCATAACGAATGGATTGAGTTTTTGTTCAGTTTCGGTATCATCGGAGTCATTTTGTTCGGATTATTTTGTATGCTCATTATTAAAAGATATTTTGCACTGCTTCGCGCTCGGTCGCGCTATGCTTCGGTATACGGGATGGCGGCTATATTTGTTTTAATGGTTAGTGTCTTCAGTGGTTTCTACTTTACTCATTCTTCTTTTTATTGTTTTGCTTTTTTAGGTTTTGCCGAGGCGTTGATAGCGCAGGAGCGGAGCAAACAAAAACCGGCGGAGGACATATAAATGTCTCTTATAAGAAACATTCTAAAAAAGATACTGCCCTCTGCCGTAAAACAGGCGCTGGTCGACCTCCTCTCTTTGATGAAATCGCCGCTGTATCATTGGCGCGATGGCAGACGCTATGCAAAGTATTCGGGCATGATCCATCACGAGAACGATCAAGTGAAGTTGATCGCCCGCATCACCATGACCTATCATGGCATAGAAAAGGGATTGACCATGCCGGAGATGCGGCCGGGATTCGGGATGGAGGCCATGAATACCTTGATAACACTTTGTGATGAATACCTGCGGCGTGAGTACGATGCAACACATTGTCAATTCCTGCATGCCGTGGGGGTAGTTGAAGAGTATCGGAAAGTGCACGAAGAAAAAGGATTCACGATAGCCCAGCCTTTGTTGAACAAGATAGTCGAACTGACCGGGAAGGTCCGCGATGTCCAGAGGGCCGAACAGATAGAGAGCGGCGCTGCAGAATATTTCAAAGAGACCAGCACTCCTTTCGATAATTTCTCCGGCAGTCGCCACAGCATCCGCAATTTCAGCGATGCAGAAGTGGAAGTTGAATCCATAAAAAAGGCCATATCTCTTGCCCGGAACGCCCCCTCATCCTGTAACCGGCAATCACCGCGCGCATATATCATCCAAGACAAAGAACTGATCGGAAAAGTTCTTTCTTTGCAGAATGGAAATCGCGGTTTCGGGCATTTAGCGAACAAGCTGGTGGTCGTCACCGCCGAACAGGGCGTTTACAACTCTATCAAGGAACGCCATTCTGCATGGATAGACGGCGGGATGTTCGCCATGAATCTATTGTATGCACTCCATTTCCATCGGATCGGCGCCTGTACCTTGAACTGTTATTTCTCTCCCAGTGCGGAAGATCGGGTCCGAGCCTTATGTGGCATCCCCCGGTCAGAGGTGCTAGTGGTCATCATCGCGCTCGGCGCGGTGCCGGAGAAATTCAGAATCCCATTATCGAAACGGTTAAGTGTTGACGAAATAATGAGGATCCGGTGACCGCCATCGGACAAACAAAAAAAGGGGCGATCCTTTCGTATGCCGCCATAGCCTTCAATGTCATCGCCGGTCTCTTGTATACCCCCTTTCTGGTCCGGACCTTGGGGCTGTCCGATTACGGGTTGTTCGCGCTATCGGCCTCGCTTGTCGGCTACTTCTCCATCGACCTCGGATTGAGCGCCGCCATCACCAGATTCATCGCGCGTTACCGGGCGGAGGGCAACGAACATCGGGTCAAGGAACTGCTGGGGGTCGCCTACAAACTATACCTGATCATCGATATCGCCGTATTCCTGCTTTTAGGAACGGTCTATCTATTCGCCGACCAGATATTCGGCAATCTCACCCCGGTGGAACTCGAGCGTTTTAAGAACATTTTCATCGTCACCTCCTTTTTCATCCTTTTCCATATTCCGCTGTTGCCGGTGAATGGATGCTTTATCGCTTATGAGCGGGTGGTCGCGCTCAAGGCCTTCGATCTAGCCAACAAGATCATAACGGTCACCCTCCTTATTCTTATGCTGGTGCTTGGGTTCGGCCTGTATGGCGTCGTGGCGGTCAATATCCTCTCAACGCTGACCATACAATCCATCAAACTGCTCTATCTGCATCGAAAGGAGGGCTTGGCGGTAGATCTACGATACTATGACAAAGAGTTGCTTCGCTCCATCGGTTCGTTCTCTCTGTGGGCGACCGTTTCGATGATCGCCGACAAGTTCTTCTTTTCCATCATCCCGGCACTGTTGGCCATTTTCTCGAATACGCGGGAGGTCGCCTTTTTCGCCATAGTCATTTCCATTGAGGGGTATGTGTTCTCCATGGCACGGGCGCTCAACGGACTGTTCCTGCCGCGGGTCATGAGACTCGTTGTCCGCGAGGGAACACCCGAACAGCAGACCGACCTGCTGATAAGGGTAGGAAGGATACAACTCTACATCGTCGGCATACTCATCGCGGGGCTTATCGGTCTGGGTAAGGAATTCTTCGCCCACTGGCTCGGTGCGGGGTTCGACCGGTCTTATTACGCAATGGTTCTCGTGCTGGTCCCTTGTCTGTTCCATCTGACGCAGACCATTGCGGAAGAACTGATCTACGCACAGGATAAGATCAGATACCGGGCATTGTCGTATGTGATCGGGAGTGTTTTGAGCGTTACGGCTATCGTGTTGCTTGCCCCTCAGTATGGAGCGATCGGGGCGGCGATAGGCGTTTTTCTCAGTTTCGTCGTGGCGCACAACATCATCATAGACATCGTTTATCACCGGGTGCTCAAGATAGACATGCTTCGTTTTCTCTCTGCATGCCACTTGAAGATACTCCCCGTCTTCATCGCCGCCGCCGGTCTGGGCTTTCTTATGCAGATCTATATCGATACGCCCACCCTGTTCCTTTTCGCGGTAAAGGGTGTCGCGTGGGGATTTCTCTGCGTGGCGCTCTTGTGGCTGTTCGCCATGAATGATGTCGAGAAAGGAATGATAAGACAAATGGTCAGAATGGGGCGGCCATGAAGAATGTCGGCATGGTCGGATTCTTTTCCAGCGAGAACTACGGCGCCATATTGCAAGCGGTGGCATTGCAGAAGAAAATCGAAGAGATGGGATGCCGAGCGACTTATCTTAACTACTTCCCCCCGTTACCCGTTGACCGATTAAAAAAATGGATAAATATTCTGTATGGCTATTTGCGATTGCTGTTGGGATATCGCCGGAGAAAACAGAGAACCGATGCTTTTCGGGAAAGGTACCTGAAGCGGACCGCTCGGTTGGCCACCTATGAAGATGCGCGCCGTGCTGCGGCAGATTTCGACCTGTTCATCGCAGGGAGCGATCAGATATGGAACCCGCGTTGGCTGGAGGTATCACGAGGATACTATCTACTGAATTTCATAGGCGACCGACCGAGATTCTCCTACGCATCCAGTTTCGGCGTGAAAAGTGTGCCTGAGCAACATCACGCGATATACCGAGAGGCGCTCAAAAAGTTCTTTTCCATTTCGGTCAGGGAAAAGAGCGGTCTGCGGATATTGGAGATCATGGGAATGTCGGGGGCTAGAACGGTTCTTGACCCGACCTTCCTTTTGTCACAAGAGGAGTGGTGTGGCTTTTTCGATGCGACACCTTGCCCCGGTGAGCCGTATATCCTCTGCCATGTAATGCCCGGCGACCACAAGACGGCTGGATACATCGCGGCCTTTGCTAAAAAGTTCAATGAGGTCCAAGGAAACAAATATCGTATACTGGTCGTCGGAGACAAAGAATACAAGCGCTTTATGCCGGGCTATAATTTGATCTGTGATGCTGGTCCGGCCGAATATCTCCGTTTGATGTACCACGCGTCGTTCATCATTACCAATTCTTTTCATGGCACCTGTTTCGCTCTCAATTTCAACAAACAATTTCTTTCGGTCCTTGACAGGAATAACCCCTTCAACGCACGGATCACCGACCTGCTTTCAACTTTCGGCATAGAGAACAGGCTTCGCTTTACCGATCAGGCCATCGATCTCGTTCTTCCCGTGGATATCGACTACGAGACAACGAATAACAACCTAGATCGCCTTCGACAAGAGAGTCTCTCTTTTTTGGAAAATAATCTTTCACAAGGGTTCGGGGAGAAGGTGTGGCATGTCGGAGAGCAGTAGATTCAGCCGTTGTGTCTTCAACTTCAAGAACTACCTGTTCCGCTCTCATGCAGTCTCGTTCTACAGCAAACTCCTTTCGGCGGAACGACTGGCACCTGAGGCGTTGAACCTCCTCAATTGGCAGAAACGGAAAGAGATGGCGACCTTCGCGTTCGAACACACGACTTTTTATCGGGATTTCTACGGGGCGCAGGGTATCACCCTCGATGACCTGAAAAAACCGGACACTTTTTCCCGGCTTCCCATCCTGACAAAAAAAGAGATCCGCGCCCGGTTCGACGATCTCATCGCCGATACCGCCCACCCTGCGTACTACTACCGCGCGACCACCGGCGGCAGTACCGGCGAACCGCTCACGGTCCTGCATGACCGGCGGCCGCCCCTTGAAGCCGCCGCGTGGCGCATGATGCGGTGGTGGGGTATCGAACCGTCGGACGATATGGCCTTCATTTACCGTCTGCGCCGGAAATTCCCCTACAGCGTTCTTAACGATATCATGTGGTGGCCGACGAAACGGATATCGCTCGATGCATCGCTCATGACCGATGCCTCGATGCGCGATTTCCTGGGGCGATACGAGTCATTGAAGCCGGTGGTGTTACAAGGCTACACCGGGTCGGTCTATGAATTCGCCCTGTTCCTGCGCGACAACAACCTGACCATAACGCCGCCCAAAGCGGTATGGGTCACCTCCGCGCCGCTCTCGGAGGGACAGCGGACCATCATGCAGACGGTCTTCGGCGCGCCGGTGTACGACCAATACGGTACCTGCGAAGTGATGTGGCTGGCAGCGGAATGCAAAGAGCGGAACGGTCTTCATATCAACCATGACCTGCGCTATATCGAATTCGTGGACGATGACGGCAAGCCGGTGCCCGACGGCGAGTGGGGCCGGATACTCATTACCGATCTTGAAAATAAAGTTTTCCCGCTTATCCGGTATGAGATAGGCGATAGGGGGCGGCGGCTCACGCGGACCTGTCCGTGCGGCATCAATCTGCCGCTGATGGACAAAGTACGCGGCCGGATAACCGATGTGGTGCGACTACCCAACGGGACCATCATCAGCGGTGAATTCCTGACGACCATCTTTGATGACCATCCCGAAGCGGTCGCCGCATTCCAGATACACCAGAAAGCCGACCTTTCGATAACACTTAAATGTGTGCCGGGGATCGACCCGAACGCAAAAGAAATAATAGAAAAAGCGCACCGGAACTTACAGACAAACGTCGGCGATGCCGTGCCAGTCACGCTCGAACTGGTCGATCAGATACCGCACGACCGGGGCAAGACACGGTTCATCATCAGCGAAAGAGAGGCCATATGAGCACGAAAACAAATTTTGCGAAAGAAGTCGAAGAGAATTTATGGAAGACGAGGCAAAAGCTATTTTTCTTATTGATGTTTTTCTGGGTTGCAATATGGCTGATATTAAGTCGTTGGTATGTATTGGACGATGCATTAATACACCTTCGTTATGCCGAGAATCTCTTTTTTACAGGCAAGATCTCTTATAATGGAGATGCAACCACTTTTGGGTCATCGAGTTTGCTATATGTGGCTATTCTTTCTGGTTTCTCCTCTTTTTTTGCACACACACTATTTAGCCCCAAACTTCTGTCAATAGTTTTTTATTTAGCACTTCTTATAATGATATCAAAAACCTTTATTTGGAATCAACGCTATCCCTTTCTGGGATGGGTGCTTCTGGTGTGTTTTATTACTCCAGCATCCATTAGGTGGCTTACCGATGGCATGGAAACCTCTTTGGTTATTCTTTGGACATTATCTTTTTCTCTGGTATCGCTTCGCCTCATACCTGCCTCTTTTTCTTTTCAAACAGCAACAATAGCTTTTCTTTCAGGTTTTCTGACGGTTTTTCTTCGCAATGATCTCTCTTTTCTCGTTGCCGTAAGTTCCCTCGCGATTTTTGCATCATTTTTGCTTTCAAACGATGACATTTTCTCCTTTAGAGAATTAAAGAAATCATTGGGTCATCCTATAGTGATGGTGGTCGGAGTTGTTTTTGCTTTTATTATTATTTTTTTGATTTTTGGACAACTTTTACCTGATACCGCGATGGCCAAGTCAAGACTTCCTTCTATAATTCCCCTGTTCTCAATTGCAATATCTCTTGTTGCTGCCGGGTCTTTTGGTGTGGGGCTATTATTGCTTTGGATTGCAACATTTTTGCTCGCTGTTAGGTTTGAGAAAAAGAGAGGCGCGGATGATTATAAAGGTCGCTTGGCATATATTGTGTTAATAAACTTATCGTTTCCAATGTTGGTTTTACTTTCAATGGCAAAAGGGATGATTGTCCATGGAATTCGACATTATGTATGGGCACTGGTCTTTAGTCTTTTTGTCAATCTACTCCTTTTGCAAAGGATCGAAGCAACCATCGCTATAAAAAGATCGGGAATGCTCATAGTAGCGATAGCTTTTTTAGCAACCATACTCTTGTATGACACACCAAGACAGATGGTTATTTTCAGAACAATGAGCAATCTTTTATATGAATATAGAAATGCTCCTTTTGAAAGATTTAATGGCCGCCCTGCGATTGCAAGCGATATTGGATATTTCGGATATTTTAGTAAGGCGAAAGTCTGCGACCTTGCTGGATTGGTTAACGGATACGAAATGGCTCGATTGCATAACAAAAGAGAACGAACGCTTCGCTGTGTCCAAGAGCCTATAGAGATAGTCCATCTTGAAAAAGGTCGAATGGCAGATTTACAAGAAATCAGCCCCGCTTTTGGCCAATATAAATTGTGCAAAACCATACTACCTGGGCTAGATAAACTTCGTACTACATTTTCTTCTGGTTTCTGGGAAAAAATGTATCCTGCTAGCATTACAATCCATGACATATATATTAGGCCGGATCTGTATGAAGATTTGTGCCCCAAAGGGGAAAGAAATAAATTATGAACATCCTTTTTCCCATCGGCAGTTATTATCCCAGTCAACAGGGCGGCCCGTGCAATTCGGTCCATGCGTTGGCGAAGGGACTGGTCAAGACGGGGCATAAGGTTCAGGTCATCACCACCAATTTCGATATCCCCGAAAGCGCCGGGATACCGTTCGACCAGTGGACAGAGGTTGAGGGAATACAGGTCTATTACATGCGTTTTCCGGCGGGGGCGAGTCCGGCAAAGATAGATGCGCGGATTCTGCTGAGTCCCGGTCGTTTTTTTTCGCTTCTTGAACAAACGCCCTGCGATGTGATGCATACGACGATGCTTTTTACGATCATGTCGCATCAGGCCGCAGATTACGCGAAGAGACAGAACATTCCACTTCTCTGGTCTCCTCGAGGATCGATGATGTCCGATGCCTTCGGCCGTTCATCGCTGAAAAAGAAACTATTCCTTTCTTTGCCGTTCGTAAAAAACGGTCTGCAACAGGCACACTTTCATGCCACCTCGCCCGAAGAGGCGACCGATATCGCCCACTGGATGAAATGGTACACCGGCGAAGAGGTGACGGAAAGAACGGCGATCATCCCAAACATCATGTCCGATGAGTTGTTCGCGCCGGGCGGCGCAATGTCGCCGTATCCTTATAAGTATGTGCTCTACCTCGGCCGTATCCACCCGATAAAAAAACTGGAGAATCTGATAGAGGCGTTTGCGAGAATAAAACCTCACCCCAACCCTCTCCAGAGTGGAGAGGGAGAAAGCGGAAGTGAGGTTCGTCTCGTCATCGCAGGCTGGACGGGTGAGGATCCCGAATACACAAGAAGTTTAAAGTTGAGGGTTGAACAGTTGAGGTTGGGTGACCGTGTTGTCTTCACCGAAAAGCGGGTGGAGGGACACGATAAAGCAACGCTCTACCGGCACGCCGAGGTGTTCGTCCTGCCGTCGGAGTCGGAGAACTTTGGGATGGTGGTGCTCGAATCGCTCGCGCAGGGGGTGCCGGTCATCGCGTCGAATAAGACGCCGTGGCAGATACTGGAAAAGAAAGGCGCGGGTTTCTGGCCGGCGAACGATCCGGCGTCGCTTGCGGAAAGTTTGAGCCTCTTCTTCTCCTTGAACAACGACGAGAGGAAGCGATTGGCGACGAACGCAGCGACGCTGGCGCGAGAATACAACAACGAAGCGTTGATAGGTAAGTATCTGAAAATGTATGAAGAGGTGGTGAAAAAATGAACACGAACAACATCACCGCTATCATCTTGACCTACAATGAAGAGCGGCATATCGAGCGGTGCGTCAAGAACGCGCAGACGGTGGCGTCAAAGGTGTTCCTCGTCGACTGCTCATCGACCGACCGGACCCGGGCGATCGCCGAAGGGCTCGGTGCAACGGTCGTCGATCATGCATGGCCGGGGAATCACGCGGCGCAACTCAACTGGGCGCTGGAAAATCTGCCGATAACGACACCGTGGGTGATGCGGCTCGATGCCGACGAATATCTGACCGATGAACTAACGGCCGAGATAAACAAAGTTCTGCCAACGATGCCGTCACAAACGAACGGCGTCTATTTCAAGCGACGCGTCTATTTCATGGGGCGGTGGATAAAGCACGGTGGCTACTACCCGACCTTCCTTCTGCGGTTGTGGCGGCACAAGAAAGTGGTCTGCGAACAGCGTTGGATGGACGAGCACATGAAGGTGTTGGAAGGAACCTCGGTCACGCTCGATCACGATTTCGTCGACGACAATCTGAACTATCTGCCGTGGTGGACGGTGAAGCACAACGGTTATTCGTCGCGCGAGGCGGTTGAACTGCTCAATCATACGCATCATTTCATGCAGAGCGATGTTCTGGGCGGCGACGGCGACGGGTCGCAGGAGAAGACCAAGCGGAAGTTGAAGGAGAACTATTACGCGCGGCTGCCGCTCTTTCTGCGCGCTCTTATTTATTGGAAATACCGGTATTTCATCAAACTCGGGTTCCTTGACGGAGTGCCGGGGCTGATATGGCATTTCCTGCAGGGGTTCTGGTACCGGTTCCTCGTCGATGCGAAGATATATCAGGTGGAGAGGTACGCGAAGGATCGCGGGGTATCCGTGAAGGATGCTATCAGGGAGGTGCTGGGGATTGAAATCGTGAGACGTGAGACGTGAGACGTGAACGGAAATACCGAATTGTAGGGGCGCTCCCAGCGGGACGCCCGGTTGAGCGGGGAGTTGAGGGTTGATGGGTGAACGGAAATACCGAATTGTAGGGGCGCTCCCAGCGGGACGCCCGATGCACGGGGAAAACCAACGCCTTCTACCTGTGGAGGGAGAAGGTTGGGATGAGGGTTTGGGGAAGGGGAAGGGTTTGGCTCCCTGTCGCAGGGAGCTGGCCGCAGGACTGAGGGTGTGGGGAGGGAAGAGTTTCGGCGAGCGCTTCGCTCTTCGCCGACCCCGTTTCTTCTTTGCGGCAAAGAAGAAATGGGGGAAAGAAGAAACCTGTGGGGGACGCTGTGCAACTCGCTTCGACAGGCTCTGCTCAGACAGGTGCTCGCGTTGGAATACCGACCCCTTCCCTGTCACTGTAGGCCGTCTTGGATGAGACTGTGGTACAGTATCATCAGGCCGGAAGCCGGAGCATTCATGCGAGGAAGGGAAGAAAGGGATGGGTTTATTAAGATCCGGACCGCCTGCGGAACTCGACACCATAGCCTACGGCTCGGCGTCTCGGACAGGTCCTCGGCGGAAATACACCTTCTACCTGTGGAGGGAGAAGGTTGGGATGAGGGTTTGGGAAGGTGCTCGCGTTGGAAGGGGAACGGGTTGTTAACGGGAGGCAATAGATGAGCAACACGGTGGATCTGGCGAAGTTCAATAACGGATGGTACAGGCCGGGGAACATCCTGTGGCGGGTGCTGTGGTTCATCAAGGGGCGGGTGATCATCAACACCTATTTCCCGTGGCCGATGTGGGTCAAAAGGTGGACGCTCCGCTTTTTCGGCGCGAAACTGGGGCGCGGGGTGGTCATCAAGCCGAAGGTCAACATCAAGTATCCGTGGTTCCTGTCGGTGGGCGACAATTCGTGGATAGGGGAACAGGTCTGGATAGACAACCTCGGAAAGGTCAGTATCGGGAGCAATGTGGCGTTGTCGCAGGGGGCGATGCTGCTGTGCGGGAATCATGATTATAAGAAGGAGACATTCGATCTGATCGTGGGTGATATTGTCATCGAGGATGGCGCGTGGATCGGCGCGAAGGCGGTGGTCTGTCCGGGGGTGACGGTGCGTAGTCACGCGATACTGTCGGTGGGGTCGGTCGCGACCAAGGATCTCGATGCGTGGGGGATATATCAGGGGAATCCGGCGGTCAAGATACGGGAACGAACCGTTTTGTAGGGGCGCGCCAACGGCACGCCCGGTGTTAGGCGTCCCCCTGTCAAGGGGGATTGAGGGGGTTTTGCCCCGACCGACGCGATTAAACCCACCCTGCCCTCCCTTGACAGGGCGGGATTTTTGTTATTGACAGCCGCGTTGGTTTCGGATAGAGTCGCTCGGTGTTGCGAAGAGATATCCGCCGGTAGAAAAAGGACATACAGCGTATGACGCGTTCGGTGCTTTTGATCAATCAGCATTATTACCCCGATTTCGCCGCGACGGGACAGCTTTTGAAGGATATGGCTGAGGATCTGGTCGCGAAGGGTTTTGTGGTGACGGTGCTGACCGGGCCGCCGCTTTATTCGCGCGAAAAGGCGCCGCACCGCGAGATGCAGGCGGGGGTGAAGGTGGTGCGGATGCATTCGCTGGTCATCCGCAGTCTTCGTCTGCCGGCAAAACTACTCAATTGGCTGTCGTTCTATGTGTTGGTCTTTTTTTATGGGCTGTTCCTGCGACGGCACGATATCGTGATGACGCTCACTACGCCGCCCTATATCGGGCTGGTCGGTTGGTTCATCGCGTTGGTTAAGCGGTCGAAGTTCGTCCTTAATGTGCAGGATCTCTATCCCGAGGTGCTGGCGGCGTCGCGGGTGAAGGCGTCGTTCCTCGCGCCGTTCTTTGTTCCTTTTTCGCGCCTGTTGTACCGGTTGGCCGACAAGATAGTGGTGATCGGCGATGTGATGGCCGATAAGATCCTTTCAAAGAATCCGGGTCTGCATGAGAGTCGGTTCGCGATGATAGAGAACTGGGCCGACGGTAGCGAGATCACGATGGTCGATCCGGCGCAGAATCACTACAAAACAAAGTGGGGGATATCCGATCAGTTCGTGATACTCTATTCGGGGAATATGGGGCGGGCGCATAATTTTGAGATCATGTATGAACTCATGCGGCGTTACCGCACCGATCCGCAGGTGCTGTTCTTGTTCGTCGGCGGCGGGCCGAAGGAGCGTAATATCCGGTTTTTCTGCCGGACCAACGATATAAAGAATGTCCAGTTCCACGCCTATGTGCCGCGCAGTGATCTGGCGCAGACCTATTCGTTGGGCGATCTTGCCATCATCACGATGGAGGAGGGGACCGAGGGCCTGGTGGTGCCGTCGAAATTCTATGCCTATGCGGCGGCCGGTCTGCCGATGCTGTGTATATCGTCGCAGACGACCGATCTGCGCAAACATATCCGCGAACCGTGGGGACTCATCACGAAGAATGCGGAGGATGCGTTCAAGTTCATCGAATCGATACGGCAGAGCGATCGGGCTTGTCACGAAGAGGTCCGGCGGTATTTCCTTGAGAATTTGGATCGTCCTATCCGTACGGCGCAGTACGCGAAACTGTTTGAGGGGATATAGGGAAAAGCGGGCGATGTCGGGCGAGTTGCGGATACATTCTTTTTTTACGTCGCTACAGGGGGAAGGGCGGTTCGCGGGGTATCCGAGCGCTTTTCTGCGGCTGTCGGGGTGCAATCTGGCCTGCGTTTGGTGCGATGCCCACGAGGCGGCGTCGGGCGTTCAACCTGAAATGTTGCGGGTGGCCGACGCGGCCGAACAGCTCATCCGGTCGGGTCTGCGCGACATCTGCATTACCGGCGGCGAGCCGCTGTTGCAGGAACCGGCGGTGGGGGAGCTCCTTGCGCTGTTGCCGGCCGACCGGCGGGTGGTGATCGAGACAAACGGGTCGATCCCGTTCACGGCGCTCCGCAAACGCTTTCCGGCGCTCTATTTTTCGGCCGACTGGAAGACGCCGTCGTCGCACGACGCCCGGTTCGCCCGTTCCAATCTGGCGGCCATCGGCGAGCGCGGCTGGATAAAGTTCGTCGTGGCCGAGCGGCGCGATCTCGATTTCGTCGCCGACCACGCCCCGGAAGCGGCGGCGCACGGTATCGAACTCTACGTCAGTCCGGTCTTCGAGCGCGGCGCGGTGTGGTACGCCGAGGTGGCGGCGTTCGTTACCTCCCTGTCGGAGACCCATCCGGCGCGGTTCCAATTGCAGCTCCATAAGGTGCTCGGGATACCGTGAACCGAAAAAAATACTTTCTTTTTCAATTTTTCAGATACTATGAGGCGACGCAATGATCATTATGGAGGATATCATGGGTAAGTTCTCGGTATTGTTTTTCATGGTCGCGTTCATCGCGCTGACGGGATGCGACACTTTTGTCGACAACACCGCCAACATCGCGCCGCAGGATCTGTCGGAATTGTCGTTCCTGACCTTCAATGCCGAACTCGACAGCACCAAAGTGCTCAACTACGCCGAACGGCTTAAAGTGATACCGCAGGCGGTGGCCGATACCGGCGCCGATGTGGTCTGTCTGCAGGGGATATGGAAAGAGGCCGACGAGAAGAATCAGATCGCGGCGCGGTTGAAAGGGGTGTATAAGTACCAGTACTACAAGGTCACCAAAGGGGGCGAGACCGAACCGCAGCCGGCCGCCTGCACCGAAGATGATCTGACGCCGATGGCGATGTGCTATCTCTCCAACTGTTCGGAGACCGACGCGACCGACGTGATGGCGATCGGGCTGTGTCTCGCTACCAACTGTCTGACCGAGATCACCGGCATACCGGCCGCCTGCCGCGACTGCCTCATCGGCGCGATAACGGGCGGTTCGACCGATATCACCGGCATCATGGGTGAATGCACCGCCGAACAGGTTCCGGTCGAGATGGCGCAGGGGGGAAACAACGGCCTGATGCTTCTGTCGACCTATCAGCTCATCGGGGCGAAGCTGGTCGAGTTCGATTCGTTCTACTACAAACGGGCCTACATCAGCGCCAAGATACAGCATCCGCTGTTCGGCGCCATCGATATCGTCTGCACCCAGTTGTCCGACGCGATCGCCGGGATGCCCTACGAAGGGGCGCTCGGTTCGTGGGAAGGTGAGTTGGCGGCGCAGGCGCAGGAGATCATCGATCTGCCGCCGCTGAAGGATACCGGGTTCCGCGTTCTCATGGGCGATCTGGCGGCGGGCCCGGCCATCGGCCGCGATATCCGCGCAAAGAATCCGTCGATCTACGATATGTTTTACTACGCCTACTACTACGATCCCTTCATCGAGAACGAGGATGCGGAACCGGTCTGCACCCGGTGCGCCGACAATCCGCTGACCCCCGCCGAGACGGTCGACCAGATACCGTCGCACATCCTGTTCACCAACTGGGAAGGGCTCGATATTTCGATCGAACGGGCGCTGGACAAGCCCTTCACCTTCACCGACAAGGCGACCAAAAAAGAGAAGAGCAGTCCCTACTCCGATCACTACGGCTTGAAGGCGACGCTGACACGCTAATCTGTATATGAGGTAACGCGATGGAACTCAAAAAATTCAACGGAAAACTCGACGGCATCGATTTTCTCGATCTGCTGATGCTCGATATTTACGGCAGTATCCGTCATGTGACGATCCCGAAAGGATATATCACCAAAAAGGTGCTGGCCGAGGGGATCGGCTTCGACGCCTCCAACTTCGGTTTCGCGAAGGTGACCAACTCCGATATGGTGGCCATACCCGATCTGACCACCGGCTTTGTCGGCGCGGTCGATGATAAAAAGGTGCTTCACTGTCTGTGCGATGTGGTCACCACCGACGGCGTTCCCTTTGCGCAGTATCCCCGCAATGTGGTCCGCGCGACGATTGATCACCTCAAGAAACAGAAGATCGCCGATACCGCACAAATGCTGGTCGAACTGGAGTTTTATGTCTTCGCCGATGTCGCCTACGCGACCGATTTCGGCCACAGTTACTACAAGGTGCAAAGTCCCGAAGGGATCGGCGAGGATTACTACGATCAGCCCCGCTTCGGCATCCACCGCGGTTATCACCGCCTGCCGCCCGACGACCGCTACTTCAAATTCCGCAACACGGTGGTCGCCCTCATGGAATCGATCGGCATCCCGGTGAAGTACCATCACCATGAAGTGGGTGCGGCCCAGCTCGAGATAGAACTCAACTTCATGCCGCTTTTGGCGGCGGCCGACGGGGTGACGCTCGCCAAGTGGATCATCAAGAGCACCGCGGCCGAGCAGGGACTTTTCGTTACCTTCATGCCCAAACCGATCTACAAGGTGGCCGGTTCCGGCATGCATGTCCACCAGTTCCTTGAGAAAGGGGGCGAATCGCTCTTCCCCGGCAAGGGACTCTACAACCTGAGCCCGGTCGCCCATTCCTATCTCTGCGGCATACTCGAACATTCGCTGACCGGGTCATTGCTCGCCCTCACCAATCCGTCGACAAACTCCTACAAACGGCTGGTCCCCGGCTTTGAAGCGCCGGTCAACGCCACCTTCGCCAAGGCTTCGCGGGCCGCCGCTGTCCGTATCCCCGGCTATCTCAAGGGCAAGGATGTCCGCATCGAATTCCGCACCGGCGACGCGACGGCGAACACCTACTATATGCTCTCGGCGATGGTGCTTGCCGGTATCGACGGCATCCGGCGCAAGGCCGATCCGGTGAAACTCGGGTTCGACAAGACCGACAACGAAAAGAGTTTCCCGCTCAATCTGCGGCTGGTGCTCGACGGTCTGGAAAAGGATCGCGCGTACCTTCTGCCCGCCTTCCCCGAATCGTTGCTCGACCTGTGGATCAAGATCAAGCGCGAAGAGGCGGCCCACGTTTACAACGCCCCGACGCCGCAGGAATACGAGCTCTACTTCTGATGAACAGTTTCGGACGGATATTCCGGGTATCGATACTCGGCGAATCGCACGGTGAACAGGTGGGGGTCGTCATCGACGGCTGTCCCGCCGGGCTGGAACTCGCGCCGGAAGACTTTGCCGATGATCTTGCGCGGCGTCGGGCCGACGGCCAGTTCACTACGGCCCGCAAGGAGCCCGATGAGCCGCTGATGGTGAGCGGTCTATTCGACGGCCGCACCACCGGCGCCCCGCTGACGATTCTCTTTCAGAACCGCGACATCCGTTCAAAAGATTACTTCGCCCTCAAGAACACCCCGCGGCCGGGACATGCCGATCACACCGCGTACCTTAAGACGGGCGGCTGGAACGATTACCGGGGCGGCGGCCACTTTTCGGGGCGGCTCACCCTCGGACTGGTCGCGGCGGGAGTGGTCGCGAAGAAACTGCTGGACGGCGTCACCATCGCGGCCGAGATACTCGAGATCGGCGGCGCGCAGCAGCCGGCCAAACGGCTTCTGGAGGCGCAGAAAGAGGGCGATTCGCTGGGCGGCATCATCCGGTGCGTCGCGACCGGCCTGCCGGCGGGACTCGGCGAGCCTTTCTTCGACAGCGTCGAATCGCTCGTGAGCCATATCGTTTTTTCGATACCGGGTATCAAGGGGATCGAGTTCGGCGCGGGGTTCGCGGCGGCGCGGATGAACGGATCGGAGGTGAACGACGCGATACTCGACAAGAAGGGGCGGACCCTCACCAACAACGCCGGCGGCGTGAACGGCGGGATAACCAGCGGCAATCCGCTCGTGTTCCGCATCGCGGCGCGGCCAACCCCGAGCATCCGGCTGACCCAGCAGACGGTCAACCTCGAAACGGGGAAAAAGACCGAGATAACCATCGCGGGACGGCACGACACCTGTTTCGCCCTGCGTCTGCCGCCGATCCTCGAAGGGGTGACCGCCATCGTGCTCGCCGACCTGATGCTGCGGGAAGGGAAACTGCCGCGGGTCCTTTCATGACCACGATAGACGATATCCGCGCCATCATCGACCAGATGGACGACGCCTTCGTTCGACTTCTGACCGAACGGTTCCGGCTCGCCGCCGCGACGGCCCGATTCAAGCCCGAGATAGAGGATCCGGCCCGCGAGGCGGAGATCATGCGTCGTCTCGAGACACTGACGGCCGATACCCCCAATCCGCAATTCTACCGCGATCTGTTCGCGCATATCCTCGCCGAAAGCAAGCGACTTCAGGAAGAAGAAGTACAGAAATAAAAAGATTTGGTGCCCGGGGACAGAATTGAACTGCCCACGCAGGGATTTTCAGTCCCTCGCTCTACCGACTGAGCTACCCGGGCACCGATAGCCGCCGATACTACCCAGCCCGCCGCGACTGTCAAGGTTTTTTAGCGCCGAAAAGGGCTCTTTTCAGAAGCCCGCGCCGACGGTGAATAAAAAGGAGGGGACCCAGAAGGAATCACCCGCGAAACTCGCGGTATAGCAGGGAATGGATGCTTCCAACTGACCGAAAAGGGTCACCGTCCGTTCCCGCATGAATTCCCAGCCGGCCGTAGCGGTGAGCGACAGCCCGGTCTGCGAAGAGAGATCGTCGAGCAGTTCCAGATCAAGCGTCTCGATGGCGGCGCCGCCGCCGATGTAGAAGCTGTGCCACGATACCGGTTCGGCGATCCAGTAGAACGAAAGGTTGGCCCACCGCGACAGGGTGATGCGGAGTTTGTTGCGGTCGTAGGGGTCATCGTCGCGGTAGTCTTCATGGTTGACCGTCGGGCCGATACTTTCGTTGAAAAAAGAGAGATCGATGGCGAGCGCCCCCTCTTCGTAGCGGTAACCGAACCCGAAGGTCGGCTCCGGGATGACGCGCCGTTCGTCGAACAGAAGCGCGCCGCCCACCTTGATATAGACCAGCCCGCCGTCGTATTGCGGTTTCTCCTCATCGGTCTGGGCGCCGGGGACCGGCTTTTTCTCCGGGTCCTTCTGCGCCGCCTCTTCGGCCGCGAGTGCGGTGAACAGTGAAAGGACCGCGACAAGGACGAACATACGGGTCATATCCCTCTCCCTCATGAAAGTCTCTCCTCGATGATGCCGCCCGCGAGCACCGTGTCGCCGTCGTAGAGCACCACCGCCTGTCCCGGCGTTATCGACAGTTGCGGTTCGTCGAATTCGATGCGGAGCGTGCCGTTATCCAGCGGCGTAACTTTGGCCGGCGCCTCGGCGTGTTTCTGCCGGATGCGGGCGAGCGCTTTGAATTCTTTTGCGGGGCGGTCGATCCCGAGCCAGTTGACCTGCCCGGCGACGAGTCCGCGGCCGAAAAGATGCCCCTTGTCGGTGACGATGATGCGGTTGCGTTTCGCGTCTATCGCGGTGACATAGAGCGGCTTCCCGCCGTCGACGCCCAGCCCGCGCCGCTGGCCGATGGTATAGTGGACGATGCCGCGGTGACGGCCGAGTACCGTGCCGCGTTCGTCGACGATGTCCCCTTCGCGCGCTTCTCCCGGCTTGAAGAGCGGCCCGTAGTCGCCCCCCGCGATGAAATCCTGACTCTCGGGGCGGTCGGCGACCGTCAGCCCCAGTTCACGCGCCGCGGCGCGGACCTCCTGCTTGGTCTTGTCGCCGAGCGGGAACAGGACGCTGGCCAGTTGTTCGCGGGTGAGGAACTGCAGGAAGTAACTCTGATCCTTCGCGGCGTCGCGCGCTTTTTTGAGGAGCACGCGGCCGTTTTCGGTGACGACGCGGGCGTAGTGACCCGTCGCGAAATGATCGAATTTGAGTCCCTGTTCCCGCGCTTTATCGAGCAGGAAGCCGAACTTCATCCGGTGATTACAGCGGACACAGGGGTTGGGGGTCCGTCCCGCGAGGTATTCATGCCGGAAGTATTCGACCACCTCGGCGCGGTATTCTTTCTTGAGATCGATGACATGGAACGGGATGCCGAGTTTGTCGGCGATACGCGCGGCGGTCTCGATCTCTTCGTCCTCGCCGGGGCCCCAGCAGGCGTGTTTCGCCCCTTCGGCGAGTATCACCGATCCGTCCCAGATGGCCATAGTGATGCCGGTGACGCGGTGGCCTGCCTCGACGAGCAGCGCCGCGGCGACGGACGAGTCCACCCCGCCGCTCATACCGACCGCTACCCTGAGTTTTTCGCCGGACATACGGGGTCTCCTCGCTTCATCCCCGCGACTATAGCCCAAAGCAGGGGGAAAAGCAAACCTGCCGCGTCATTCCTTGACAGGGTGGGACGAGAATGCTCTACTAGGGTGTTGTCTCTTCACGGAGGTGATCATGAGAACCATTGTTGTCTACAAGTCGAAGACCGGTTTTGTGCGGAAATATGCCGAATGGATCGCGTATGAACTCGGCGCCGACCTGTTCGATGCGTCGGAAGTTTCCGCCGCTAAACTCGCCGAATACGATGCCATCGTCTACGGCGGCGGCCTCTACGCCGTCGGCATCAACGGCGTCGGCCTCATCAAAAAGAACCTCGGCCTACTCGCCGGGAAGAAGATCGTCGTCTTCGGCACCGGCGCCTCGACCGCGACCGACAAGGTCTACGCCGAAGTGCGCGACAAGAACTTCACCGCCGATGAACTGAAGGTCATCCGCTACTTCTACCTGCGCGGCGGCTTCGACTTCACCCGCTTGCCGTGGTACCTCAAAGGGGTGATGAACCTGATGAAGTGGGGACTTCAGCGGAAGAAGGAACGCACCGCCGAAGAGCAGGGGATGCTCGATGCCTTCGACGCGCCGGTCGATTTCACCGATAAAGAGAATATCCGGGAACTGGTCGCGTATATCCGGGCGAAGTAAGAATTATTCCTCGAACAACGGCGTTGAGAGATAGCGCTCGCCGGTGTCGCAGATGACGGTGACGATGAGTTTGCCCTTGTTCTCGGGCCGCGAGGCGACGGTGCGCGCCGCCCAGAGGTTGGCCCCCGAACTGATGCCGCAGAGGATGCCTTCCTCCTTTGCCGCCCGGCGCGCCTCGGCGAACGAATCGTCGGCGGTGGCGCGGAGTATCTCGTCGACGATACTGCGATTGAGTACCCCCGGGACGAACCCGGCGCCGATCCCCTGTATCTTGTGCGGCCCCTTCGCGCCGCCCGAGAGGACCGGGCTGTCGGCCGGTTCGACCGCTATCGCTTTGACCGACGGTTTGCGTCCCTTCAGCGCCGAGCCGACGCCGGTGATGGTGCCGCCGGTACCGACCCCCGCGACGAAGATGTCGATCTTCCCGTCGGTGTCGCGCCAGATCTCTTCGGCGGTCGTTCTGCGGTGGAACGCGGGGTTGGCGGGGTTCTCGAACTGCTGGAGTATCACCGCGCCGGGCGTCTCCTTTTTGAGCGCCTCGGCCTTCGCGATGGCGCCGCCCATCCCTTCGGGACCGGGGGTGAGCACCAGTTCGGCGCCGAGCGCCTTCAGGAGTTTCCGCCGCTCCAGAGACATCGTCTCGGGCATCGTGAGGACGAGTTTGTAGCCCTTCACCGCCGCGACCAGCGCGAGCCCGACGCCGGTGTTGCCGCTCGTTGGTTCGATGAGCGTCGCCCCCGGCTTGATGGTTCCCGCCTTTTCGGCCGCCTCGATCATCCCGAGCGCGATGCGGTCTTTGACCGAATGCATCGGATTGAAATATTCGAGTTTCGCGCAGACGGTCGCCCCGGTCTCGGCGCTCATCCGGTTGAGCCGGACCAGCGGCGTTCCGCCGATAAGTTCAAGTACATTTTGATGAATAGGCATTGTTATCCTCCTCCCACGATGGTGAGTATGTCGACGGTGTCGTCCTCGGCAAGGCGTGTGGCGGACCACTCATTTTTCCGGACGACCGCGCCGTTGCGCGACACGGCGAGGAACTGCGCCTCGTCGATCTTCATCCCGGCGAGCAGTTCGGTCACCGTCGTAGCCGTCGTTTTCTGTTCTTTCCCGTTGAGCGTGATGCGCATGGCGCTCCTCAAAAAGGTTGACGCACTCCATTTTCACGGATAAGGTCGAAAAAGCAATGTTTCGGGGAGGACTCCCGTGATCTTCGCGCGCAATGTGCCGGGAATGACCGAGGTTCTGAAACAGGCGACCATAGGCATCGCCGGATGCGGCGGACTCGGCTCGAATGCCGCGATGCTGCTGGTCCGGGCCGGTATCGGCCGCTTGGTGCTCGTCGATTTCGATAAGGTTGAAGAGTCGAACCTCAACCGTCAGTACTTCTTCCGTACCGATATCGGGAACCCGAAAGTGAGCGCGCTCGCCGCCCATCTGCGGGCCATCGATCCCGCCGTCCGGCTCGATCTTCACGAGACGATGCTTTCGCGCGAGACGACCGCCGCGACCTTCGCCGCGTGCGATATCCTCATCGAGGCGTTCGACCGCGCCGAGTCGAAGGAATGGCTCATCGAGGCGTGGACCGCCGCCTATCCAGACCGCCCGATAGTGGCGGCGAGCGGACTGGCGGGCTACGGCGACAGCGGAACAATGACGGTACGGCGCGCCGGGAACATCCATATGGTGGGCGACGGCCGCTCCGACATGGCGCGGGGACTCTGCGCGGCGCGGGTGATGCTTGCCGCGGCGCTCGAGGCCAATACGGTGATAGAACTGCTCATGAAACATACAGAAGGACGGCTGACATGCTGACAGCGATCACCGGAAAGGCGCTGCGGCGCATGGCCATTTCACGCGATGAGGCGCGGGAACTGCTCGCCCTACCCCGGACTGCGCTCACCGATATTCTTCAGGCGGCATCGCGGGTGCGGCGTCATTTCAAGGGCGACACGGCGGTCCTCTGCTCCATCATTAACGCGAAGAGCGGCAAGTGTTCCGAGAACTGCATCTTCTGCGCCCAGTCGGCGCACCATACGACGGCGGTCGAGGAATGGCCGCTCCGGAGCGACGCCGAGATAACGGCGGTCGCGCGCACCGATGCGCCGTATGCAACGCTCTTTGGCATCGTCACCTCGGGTCGCGCTCTTAACAAGAACGAACTCGCGGCGGTCGAAAAGACGATAGCCGGGTTCGCCGCGGAGAAGATACCGCAGAAGCCGTGCGCATCGCTCGGCATCCTGACGGCGGCGGAACTTGCGGCGCTCAAGGCGGTGGGGCTCAGGCGCTATCACCACAATCTTGAGGTATCGCGCAACTTTTTCCCGAAACTCTGCACCACCCACACCTACGACGAACGGGTCGCGACGGTCCGTGCGGCGCAGGCGGCGGGGCTCGAGACCTGCGTCGGCGGCATCTTCGGCGTCGGCGAATCGGTCGAGGACCGCATCGACCTGCTGTTCGAGATAGCGGCGCTCGCCCCCGATTCGGTGCCGCTCAATTTCCTCGTGCCGATAGCGGGAACGCCGGTCGGCCACCTGCCGTCGTTCGATCTGTTCGAGGCGGTGAAACTCATCGCGCTCGCCCGCTTCATCCTGCCCGACAAGGATATCAAGGTGGGCGGCGGCCGCATCGAGGTGTTCGGCGACAGTCAAGCGCTCGTCTTTCTCGCCGGCGCCAATTCCATCATCACCGGCGACCTCCTCACCGTGAAAGGGCGCAAATCGGCCGACGATATCAAACTCCTCGCCGACCTCGGGTTGACACCGATTTAAATCCCGTCAAGGCCCCTTTGACAAGGGGCCGGACGGTGTGCTATACTGCTTTTCCACTGTTGAAGGAGCGTCCGATGGCCGAAGAACGCAGCGTGCAGATGATACTTCCCGGCGGAGTGATCGAAGAGGTCATGCTGTCGCCCAACGCCCACCTCAAAACGCTCGCCGACCGCTACGCCTCCCGGTTCGACTTCCCGATACTCGGCGCGATCTGCGACAACCGCGTGGTGTCGCTCGAAGGGAAGGTCAACTCCTGCTCCCGCATCGAACTCATCACCATGCGCGACAAGAACGGCCGGCTCATCTTCCTGCGGTCGCTCCTGTTCGTCTTCATCAAGGCGGCCAAGGAGATGTTTCCGCACGCCCAACTCCACATCGAATACGGCATCGGCAACGGGCTCTACTGCTATTTCGAGGGACTCGAGTACATCCGGCTCGAAGAGGTCGAGGAGCTCGAGAAGAAGATGCGCGAGATGATCGCGCAGGACCTTCGCTTCATCCGCAAGGAGGTGCCGACGGCCGAGGCGGTGCGGCTCTTCAAGGAGGCGGGGATGCCCGACAAGGTGCGGCTCTTCTCGACGCGCACCGACGCGACATCGAGCGTTTACTATCTCGGCGGTTCGATAGACTATTTCTACGGACATCTCGCCTATGCCACCGGCGCCATCACCGATTTCCGTCTCCAGTACTACAACCGCGGCATCGTACTACTCCTGCCCGACCAGAATGACCCGGCGAAGGTCGAGGCGTTCAAGGACCAGCCGAAGTTCTTCAACATCATCACCGAGAACAAGAAGTGGCTCGACATCCTCGACCTCGAGAACTGCGGGCAACTCAACGAGGCGGTGCGGCGCGGCCGCGCCAAGGAGATCGTGCTGGTGCAGGAATCGCTCCACGAGAAGAAACTGGCCATCATCGCCGACGAGATACACCGCCGCCGCGAGGTGGTGCGGGTCATTTCCATCGCGGGGCCGTCGTCGTCGGGGAAGACCACGACCGCCCAGCGGCTCGCGATACAACTGCGCGTGAACGGCTTTCGGCCGCTCCTCATCAGCCTCGACAACTATTTCGTCGACCGCGAAAAGACGCCGCTGGACGAACACGGCAAACACGATTACGAAGGGCTCGAAGCGATCGATGTGGCGCTCTTCAACGAACAGTTGACGCGCCTCCTGCAGGGGAAGGGGACCAACCTCCAGCGGTACGATTTCATCACCGGCAAGAGCATGCGCGGCGAGACGAAGTACCGGCTCCCCCGCAACGGCGTCATCATCGTCGAGGGGATCCACGGGCTCAACCCGAAACTCTTCACCGAACTCAACTACGACCGCATCTACAAGGTCTACGTATCGGCGCTCGCCAACCTCAATATTGATCACCACAACCGCATCCCGACCACCGACTGCCGTATCATCCGCCGCATGGTCCGCGACGCGCAGTTCCGTGGCCATGACGCCATCGCGACGATAGACCGCTGGCCCTCGGTGCGGCGCGGCGAGGAACGGAACATCTTCCCGTATCAGGAGCGGGCCGACATCATGTTCAATTCAAGTCTCGTCTACGAGCTGTCGGTGCTGCGCAAGTACGCCGAACCGCTCCTCCAGCAGATAACCGCCGACAAGCGCGAATACCTCGAGGCGCGGCGGCTCCTCAAATTCCTCTCTTTCTTCGAGCCGGTCGACGAGACCTTCATCCCGTTCAACTCGATCATCCGCGAGTTCATCGGCGGCTCGGCCTTCGACTACTGACTTTTATCCCTATAATTTTGACATAGCCGCCCCTTTGATTTAGGATTCACCGGCATTCATTGTGGGATAGAGATGCAGGTTTTTCCGCTTCATACCGACAGCGCCGAAGTTCCCGGCATCATGGAACGCTACACGGTCTCGCATACCGGCATTGAGTTGATGCGCGATCGGTTCCTGCAACGGACTTTCGTAGTCAAGGGACTTTCATCTCAGGGGTCCAACGCGCTCAAACAGCACCTGCTGTCGCTCGGCGGCGAGGCGGCGCTTCCCAAGCACGCCATCGCGGGCGGCCCGGATAAGTGCGATCTTATCTTCTCTCTGCGCGACGACCGCTTTCCCGCGCTCCTCGAACGGTTACGAATGCAATGCTTTCACCTGCCCGAACTGGCCGATGCCATCCAAAAGTTCCGTGCGGCGACCGGACCGTGGTATGACTTCCGGCACGACCGCATCCCCGCCGACCGCCCCGCGGTCATGGCGATACTCAATGTGACCCCCGACAGCTTCTCCGACGGCGGCCGTTGGGCCACCCCCGACGCGGCGGTGGCGCGGGCCGATGAACTTATCGCGGCGGGGTCCGATATCCTCGACATCGGCGGCGAATCGACCCGTCCCGGCGCCGCTCCGGTCGACGCTGATGAGGAGACGCGTCGCGTTGTTCCGGTCATTGCCCGCGTACGGAAAGCCCATCCCGCGGCGGTCATCTCGATAGATACGGCCAAGGCGGCGGTCGCGGCGGCGGCACTCGAGGCGGGCGCCGACATCGTCAACGACATAACAGCCGGCGCCGACCCGGCGATGCTTGGGTTGGTCGCGCGGGCCGCCGTGCCCTACGTGATGATGCACATACAGGGGACGCCGCGCACCATGCAGCAGGACCCGCGCTACGACGATATCCTCGCCGACATCAACGCATACTTCGACGCGGCGATAGTCCGGGCGCTGGATGCCGGGGTGAAGCGCGAACGGCTCATTCTCGATCCCGGGTTCGGCTTCGGGAAGAGCGCGGCGCACAATCTGACGTTGCTCAAACATCTTGAGGCATTCACGATACATTGTCTGCCGCTCCTCGCGGGGCTGTCGCGCAAATCGTTCATCGGCGCGGTGACCGGCCGGAAGGATGCCGGCGACCGGCTTGCTGGGACGCTTGTGGCGCAGACCATCGCCCTGTCGAAGGGCGCGGCGATCCTGCGGGTCCACGATGTCGCCGCGGCGCGCGATATCATCCTCATGCACCGCGCGGTGCGGGAGGCTCCATGCTGCTGAATCATCTCATGACGGTGCTCAATTCGATCTGGGGCGGCAATCCCTTCGCCCTTCTGGTCTCCATCGTCGATCTGCTACTGGTATGGTTCTTCGTCTACAAGTTCCTGATGCTCATCAAGGGTACCCGCTCGATGCGCATACTCGCCGGGTTCTTCCTGCTGCTCGCGCTCTATTTCGTCGGCAAACTTGTCGGGATGAAGGCGATGGTGTGGCTGTTGGGCGGCGTGTTCGAATATTTCATCCTCATCGTCGTCCTCATCTTCCGCGAAGAGATACGCAACATCCTTTCGAGTTTCGAATTCATGCGGATGCTCGCCGGCGAAGGGGGTACCTATGAAAGCATCGTCATGTCGGAGGAACTCGCCGAGGCGCTCGCCCACCTCGCCCAGACCCGCGAAGGGGCGCTCTGCATCGTCACGCAGAAGGGGGACCCCGAACCGTTCGTCACCGGCGGGGTGCCGATAGACGCCGAGGTCAAAAAGGAACTGCTCATCTCGATATTCCGCAAGAATTCGCCGCTCCACGATGGCGCGGTCATCATCAAGGACGGTCGTATCGCGCTGGCGAGCGTCGTCCTGCCGCTCTCCACCAACCCCGAGATCGACGCCAACTTCGGCACTCGGCACCGCGCCGCCTACGGGATATCGGAACGCGTCGACGCGCTGGTGTTCGTCGTGTCGGAGGAGCGTGGCCAGATATCGATGCTCAAGGAGGGGCGCATTACCCGCAACATGACCCGCGAGATGATAAAGAAGATGCTCACCAAGCATCTCGCGCAGGATTAGCCATGAAAGCGATACGCGACTTTTTTACCGTCAACGGCCGCGAGAAAGTGCTGGCGCTCCTTGCCACCTTCGCGATTTGGGTCGGTGTCATCGCGAGCCGCGAGGAGCCGATAAACTTCTCCGTGAAGGTCCGGTTCGATACCGGCAATGAACGGGTGGTGACCACCGCTCATTCGGTGGAGACGATACACATTCAGGCGAAAGGGAGCGTTTTCGCCGCGTCGCAGGTGCGCGCCGAAGATCTCGAGGTGGTTATCAACGCGCGTCACCGCGATCCGGGCCGCGCCGTTTATTTCCTCGATGAGCGCGAGATACCGCTGTCTCGCTATCTCAAGATCGAACAGATACTCCCGCGCGAGGTGACTTTCACCGTTTCGAAAAAGATCGCCAAGACGGTTGCCGTCGATCCGACGCTCGACGGCCAGCCGAAGAAGGGGTATCGAATAGCGTCGGTCGAACGACGGCCGACGAACATAACGATAACGGGTCCCGAAGAGATCGTCGCGGCGCTCGAATCGGTGCCGACCGAACGGATAGATATCACTGGTCTGGCCGCGAATTCTTCCCGTACCGTGCGTGTTTCTTCGGGGCAGCCGGGTGTGGAGCCGGCCGGGGAAGACGGGACGGTTGCGGTCACCGTCGCCATCGAGCGCGACATCCGCGAACTGACCCTGCCGCGCGTGCCGCTACTGGTCGACGGCGAATTGCCGGCCGATATCGAACCGGCCTATGTCGCCGTCCGCGTGAAAGGTCCCGCCGAAAGCATCGAACAGGTGGCCGCCAACGGGCTCAAGGCGTTCGTGCAGAGCCTTCCGGCGCGACTGTATGTGGTCGACCGGTACTACTTCAAGGACATGCCGCCCGGCATAGAGATACTCGAAATGGAAAAGGTCAAACAGTTAACGGTACGCAGGAAGAACCCATGACACGAAAACTTTTCGGCACCGACGGCGTGCGCGGCAAGGCCAACGCCTTCCCGGTGACGGTCGACAACGCCCTCATCCTCGGCCGCACGGTGGTCCGCTGTTTCCAGCAGTCAAGCCCCATCCGCGAAGGAAAACACCGCATCGTCGTGGGCAAAGATACCCGCCTTTCCTCCTACATGCTCGAAGCGGCGATGGCGGCCGGCATCTGTTCGGCGGGCGCCGACGCGATACTCTTGGGACCGCTGCCGACTCCCGGCATCAGTTTCATCACCCGTTCGATGCGCGCCGACGCCGGCGTGGTGATCTCGGCCAGCCACAATCCCTATTTCGATAACGGCATCAAGTTCTTCACCAAGGACGGCATGAAACTGACCGACGGAGCGGAACTCGAGATAGAGGCGGCTTTCCACAAAGATACGGTCGACGATCTCCCCACCGGCAAAGGGACGGGGAAGATATACCGCGTCAACGATGCGCAGGGTCGTTATGTTGAGTTCCTGAAGTCGAGCTTCCCGCGCGACCTCGCGCTCGACGGGATGCAGATATCGCTCGACTGCGCCAACGGCGCCGCCTACCTCGTCGCGCCGACCATTTTCTCGGAACTCGGCGCGGCGCTGAAGGTCTATGCCAAGACGCCCAACGGCGAGAACATCAATGACGCCTGCGGCGCGCTCCATCCCGAAAATGTCGCCGGGAAGGTGGTCAACGACGGCGCCGACATCGGCATATCGCTCGACGGTGACGGCGACCGCGTCATCCTCGTGGACGAAAAAGGGGAGATAGTGGACGGCGACCGGATCATCGGCGCGGCGGCGCTCTACCTGAAGGAACAGGGGAAACTGGTGAACGACCGCGTGGTCACCACCATCATGACCAATGTCGGACTCGAACTGTACCTCAAGGACAAAGGGATCGCTATGTCGCGTACCGGCGTGGGCGACCGTTATGTGTCCGAGGAGATGCAGCGGACCGGCGCCATCGTCGGCGGCGAGAACTCGGGGCACATCATCTTCAGCGAATTCAATCCGACCGGCGACGGCATCCTCACCGCGCTCCAGATACTCGCCATCATGCAGAGAAGCGGCCGGAAACTCTCCGAACTGGTCGCCGGCATCCCGCTCTTCCCGCAGGTGATGAAGAAGCTCACCGTCGCGCAGAAGATACCGCTCAAGGATCTTCCAAAGACGACAAAGGCGATAGCCGACGGCGAAAAGGCGATCGGCCGCGGCCGCGTGGTGGTACGCTACTCCGGCACCGAACCGGTCCTGCGCGTCATGGCTGAAGGCGAGGACGAGGCGAAGTGCGCGGCGGTCGTCGCCGCCATCATGGACACCGCGAAGAAGGAGCTGGGAGCGTAGTACCGTTCTTCCGATCTAGGGACTTTGTGTTAATATAGATGTGACCCCCATGCGATTTCTGAAAGTGATCGTAGTCGTTTTGGCCCTCGGCGTTTTAGCGTGTGGCGAAAAAGACACCTACACCGAAAAAGAATATCTGGAAGATGCTTTTCTTGCGGATTGTACGAAATACCGGGAATGCGATAGGACCTCTTTCGATAACGGCTTCTCTTCGATAGAGGACTGTGTAGAGAAAACAAAAAAAGACCAAGACATCGATAAGGAAGACGAGAGCGTGGAGTACAAACCGGTCTGCGACGATGCACATGTGTACGATCCGGATGCCGCCCGGCGATCAGTACAGTGCATGTATAAGGAATTCTGCGAGAACTGGGAGCTTGGCAACATTTACGATAACGACTGCGCGTTGGAGGAAATGGTCTGTCTGGAGAAATGCACCACGACGGGAGAGCAGACCTGTTACAATAACGCCGTCAAGCAATGCAACGGCCAAGCGTGGGTCATCAAAGAGAATTGTGACCTCACCGATAGAGATTGTGTCGAATCATCCGGCGGGAAGGCCGCATGTGTCCCTCTTGTTTGCGAGGGGAGCGAGATGCTCTGCGTGGGCGATCTGTTGTTGTCCTGCAAGGAGGGCGCTTTCGAACAGACAAATTGCAGAACACAACAATGCAACACCTGTGCGAAAGGAAAAGGGTGTGTTCCGCGCGACGATGCCTGTTTGACCTATGGCCAGACAAAATGTGAGGGGACCAAGGTCATCCAATGTGATGACTGCGACTGGATTGTTCTCGGAGACTGCGCGGATTTCGGATATGTTTGCATTTATGATAGTCCTTCAGTTGCCGGATGTAGGCGTCCTCAATAACTGCTTGCTTTTTAGCGGCACTGCGGTAGCATCCCACTGCATTGTGACGAAGGAGAGAACCATGCATCAGCATAAACTGGGCGTCAACATCGACCATGTCGCGACGCTGCGGCAGGCGCGCGGCACCAAATACCCCGACCCGGTCTTCGCCGCCCTCATCGCCGAACAGGCGGGGGCGTCGAACATCACTCTCCACATCCGCGAGGACCGCCGCCACGCGCAGGAACGCGATCTCGAACTGCTGAAAAAGACCATTTCCATCAAGGTCAACCTTGAGATGGCGCCGACCGCCGACCTCAAGCGGATCGCGTTGCAGTACCGTCCGACCTCCTGTACGCTCGTTCCCGAGAAGCGGCACGAGGTGACCACCGAAGGGGGGATGGATCTGTTGGGCGGCGGCTATCCGGGACTCAAGAAGTACGTCGCCGACCTGAAGAAGGCGGGTATCGAGGTGTCGCTCTTCATCGATCCCGACGACCGGCAGGTGACGGCGGCGGCGAAGCTCGGCGCGCAGGCGGTCGAGTTCAACAGCGGCCGCTACGCCGAGGCCGAAAGCGAGGAAAAGGCGGCCTTCGAGGCCGAGAAGATACGGCAGGCGGCGGTGTTCGCCCTTTCCAACGGGCTTAAGGCGCACGTCGGCCACGGCATCAACTATCACAATGTCCGGCCGCTCGTTGAGTTGGGACTCCTCGAAGAATTCAACATCGGTCATGCCATCGTGGCGCGCGCCGTGATGGTGGGCTTCGAGCGGTCCGTCAAAGAGATGCGGGCGCTGCTGGCATGATCCGCGGCGTCGGCATAGACCTCGCGGTGATAGACCGGTTCCGAAATGCCGAACCGGGACTCCTCGACCGCATCCTCGCCCCGGCCGACCGCGACTACATCGCGAAGTTCGCCGACCCGTCGCCGCACATCGCCGGGTTCTGGGCCGCCAAGGAGGCGTTGGTCAAGGCGCTTTCCCGCACCGACATCGCCTTCAACCGCGTCGCGATACTGCACGAACCGAACGGCCGTCCCTATTTCGACTACCATCCCGACGAAGGGCGTCTGCATCTTTCCATCTCCCATGAAAAAGAACACGCCGTCGCCGTCGTGATCTGGGAAGCGTGACGGTCGATGAATATCCCCTTCCTCGGCGAGATCGCGGCGCTGCTGACCGCCTGTTGCTGGGTCATATCGTCGCTTTCGTTCCAGACGGCGGGGCGCAAGGTCGGATCGCTCCCGGTCAACATCATCCGTATCGTGCTCGGCTTCATCTTTCTTGCGGGCTACCTGACGCTGGTGCGCGGAGCGCCGATACCGCTGGACGCGACACCGCATGCATGGTTCTGGCTGTCGCTTTCGGGGGTGGCGGGGTTCCTCTTCGGCGATCTGCTGCTGTTCAAGGCGTTCGTCGTGGTCGGCGCGCGCACCTCGATGCTCGTGATGTCGTCGGTCCCGGTGCAGGCGGCGGTCATCGGCTATCTTTTGATGGACGAGACGCTCTCGCCGCTCGGCCTGACCGGCATGGCGGTCACCATCGCCGGCATCGCGCTGGTGGTCCTCAAAAAGGACAGCGACGAGGGCGACGGATCGCCGCGCGACCGCAAACGGGGCATCCTCTATGCCTTCGGCGGCGCCTTCGGGCAGGCGGTCGGCCTGATACTGTCGAAATACGGCATGGGCGACTTCGATCCCTTCGCGGCGACGCAGATACGGGTCATCACCGGCGTCATCGGGTTCGTCGCGCTGGTCAGTTACCTCGGCGCGTGGGGCCGCGTCATGACGGCGCTGCGCGATATCCGGTCGATGGGTTTCATCGCCAACGGCGCCTTCTTCGGGCCCTTCATCGGGGTGTCGCTGTCGTTGCTCGCGGTCCAGCACGCCCCGACCGGCATCGCCGCGACCATCATGTCGACCACCCCGGTGCTTATCATCGCCCCGGCGGTCCTCATATTCAAGGAACGGGTAGGCCTGCGCGAGATACTGGGCGCCCTCATCGCGGTGGGCGGCGTCGCGCTCCTGTTCCTCCGGTGAAAAAAAACAGTTGACATTGGCAAGCGTTCCCACTAGGCTCCGCTCAACGAGGTGGATAGAACATATTTTTTGGAGGTGCTTATGAGGAGTCTCGCTGTGTTCCTGCTTGCGACGATCGTTTGTTCGTCGCTTTTCGCGGCAAAGGTTTACCGCCGCGACGGATCGTTCATCGAATTGAAGAAGGATCCCGCCCTGACGGCCCGCTTCGTGAAGGCGGCCGATATCGCGGGGATCAAGTCGCCCGAACTGCTCTGGAAGAGCGATTCGCGCTATCTGGCGGTCGAGAAGAGCACCGCCAATCCGTTGCCGGTCTATCGTCTCAACGGGCAACCCTACATCATGAACAGCCAGATCTTCTGGCGCGGCACCCTGCCGGCGGCCAAACTGGCGGCCAAGTACGGCCTGACGCTCAAGGAGATCTATGCGTCGACCGATCTGTACCGCTTCTCCGTGACGGGCGATGCCGCCGAGCTCGCGCAAAAGATCGTCGAGGCGGGCGACGGACTCGCATTCCCCGATATGATCCGGCGTCAGGTCCTGCGCGCCGAACCGGTCATGCCGATACCCGACAAATACTATAAGGAAGGGTACCAATGGGCGCTCAAGAACACCGGCACCGCCATCGGCCTGTCGAATCCCGAACTGCCGACCAAGGCGAACGCCGATATCCGTTTCGAGCAGGCGATGCAGTTCATCATCGATCAGCTGGATGCGTCGGCGCTCCCCGGTTTCGATGACACCACCAAGGTCGCCATCATGGATTCGGGCGTCGATCTGACCCATCCCGATCTCAAGAACAAGCTCGATGAGGGCTGGGATGCCGTCAACCATGAGGCGGGCGGCGATTACGGTACGATAGAAGCGGGCGATCCCTACGGCACCGCCGGTTATTCGCACGGCACCAACTGCGCCGGCGTCGCGGCGGCCGAAGGGAACGATATCGGCACGACCGGTGTCTGTCCGTGGTGCGGCATCTACCCGGTCCAGTTCATGGAAGGGGGCGCCGGTTCCGCCAGTTCCGAACAGGGTTATATAGAATCCTATGAGAAATATGTCGCCGACGAGAAGATCGTGGCGGTCAACTGTTCTTTCGGTCCGATGGCCGGCATGGGCACCGTCCCGATATCGACCGCCGAACAGGAGTCGCATCTGAACTTCCTCCAGAACGGCCGCGGCGGCAAGGGCGGCGCTATCTTCTATGCCTCGGGCAACGACGGCGTCGACACCAATTATCAGCAACTGCACGGCTATGAATTCAAGTTCAAACGCAACAACGTCGATGTGGTCGCCACCATCCTCTCGGTCGGCGGCACCAGTGCGTGGGACAACCGCGTCTCCTACTCGAACTACGGTCAGGAGATAGACATCGTCACCCCGACGCTGACCCAGACCCCGCTTCTGGGCATCGCCACCACCTACATACAGACCTACGGCGATCTTGACGACGACTATTCGAACCAGTTCTCCGGCACCTCGGCGGCCGCTCCCTTCGCCACCGGCGTGATGGGGGTCATTTTCTCGGTCAATCCGGAACTCACCTTGGAAGAGGCGGTCGAGATAATCCACCTTTCGTCCGACAAGATAAACCCGGAGAGCGGTTTCTGGGATAAACCGGCCGATCAGCCGGCCGCCGACGCCCACAGCCCGAAGTTCGGCTACGGCCGCGCCAACCTGCTCAAGGCGGTCCGCCTCGCGGCGGGACTTGAAATGTGCGCCGCCACCGCCGAAGAGACCAAGAACAATATCGATGACGACTGCGACGGCTGGGTCGACGAGGGCTTCAACCCCGATCTGTCGACCATAGGCGGTCCCTGCACCGAGGATGCCGACTGCGCCACCGCCGATCTGGCCGCGGCCGACGTGCAGTGCCTGACCGAAGTGAACGGCACGGTGGTCGCCGACGGTTACTGCGCCGCGAAACAGACCAAGACCGACTGTCCCGACGGCACCCGCACCCCCAGCGACGGCGGCACCGCCTGCCTGAAAGATTGTAACGATGATCATCCCTGCGAACGTGAAGGATTCTACTGCACCGAGGCCAATCTCGGCTACTGTCAGGGCACCTGCAAGACCGACGAGGACTGCGTGGGCGACGCCTACTGCGATACCACCACCTCGCAATGCAAGCGCAATCCGAGCGAACCGGGCGGCGAATGCACCAGCAACGAGGACTGTCTCTACGGCGGGTTCTGCGTGACGCAGGTGCCGGGCGGGTTCTGCTTCGTTCAGTGCGCCGACGGCAACGATCTCTACTGCGGCGAGAACGGCGCCAAGTGCGTTCATGTCAACATCCCGCAGATGGGCGAATCCGATCTGTGCGTTCCGCCCTGCGAGACGGCGGCCGATTGCCGCAGTCTGGGCGGCATGTCGATGGCGTGCCACGAGAACCTCAACGACAAGCAGGATGTCTGTTGGCAGCCCTGTTCGACCGACGAGGATTGTTTCTCCGAGAACGCGGTCTGCGACAACGGGACCTGCGTCGACAAGGGAGCGGTCTCCGATGACGACGCCCTTTTGGGCGACGAGGACGAACTGGCCAACGACGATATCGAAGAGACCGACGATCTGATGAACGATACGACGGTCGTTCCCGACAACGGCACCGTCAAGAAGAACGACGACGGCTGCGGTTGTACGGTGGTCTTTTAACCGGCAGGTGAACGATGGAAGAGACGAAACAGCATAGTTCAACCGGGCGCGGCATTTGGGTGGCGGCGATACTGTTCGCCGCCGCCGCCGTCCTGTTCGCCGCCCTCTATTTCAAGTCGGCGTCCGACGATGAACAGAGCCGCGCCGAACTGGCGAAGGTCAAACAGGAACAGATCGCCCTCATGAACGACTACAAGGCGGCGCTTGAGGAGAATCACAAACTCCTTACGCAAAGCCTTTCGGAGCGTTATTTTGATCACCTCATCGGTTTGCGCAACCGCATCGAACAGATGGGCTACACGCCGACCACCGAGGAGAAAAAGGTCGCCTTCGACCGCGCCGCTTTCATCGTCGAAAACATGGGGGCGCTCGACCTGCCCGCCGAAGAGGCGAAACTGCGGCTTCAGTACATCGTCACGACCAAGAATCTACTGGAAAAGCCGGTAGAACCCGCCGCCCCGGTGGAAAAGACCTCAAAAAAATAGGGCGTCCCGTCGGGAACGCCCCTACAGATCGGATATGGTTCGTGTCGGTTATTTCACCAATCCTTTTTCGCGCAGGTAGGCTTCGAGCGCCTTCATGCACCGCTCGTTCTGATCGGGCAGGCCGATGGAGATGCGGATCCAGTCGGGGAAGCCGTAGTTGCCGACCGGCCGGAGAATGACCCCCTGCTTGAGGAGCGCCTGATAGCACTCCACCCCGCCGTTGTCGCCGCCGCCGACATGGACGAGTATGAAGTTCCCCTGCGTCGGAAGGAACTGCAGGCCGAGCCGCCGGAATTCGGCGTAATAGAACTCTTTTCCCTTCTTGTTCGTCTCGACGCCGCGCCGGACATAGTCCACATCATCGAGAGCCGCGATCCCCGCCACCTGCGCCAGTTCGTTGGTGTTGAACGGTTCGCGCACCTTGCGGTAGGTCTCGCCGATCTGTTTGGTGGTGATGGCGTACCCAAGCCGCATGCCGCTCATGCCGAAGGCTTTCGAGAAGGTGCGGCAGACGATGAGGTTTTCGAAGTCCTTGCGGTAGTCCAGCGCGCTCGGGCAGTCGGGGGCGTCGACATATTCGCGGTAGGCCTCGTCGACGAGCACCACGCACCGCTCCGGCACATTGGACAGGAGATTCTCGAACTCCTTCTTGGTGTAGTAGGTGCCGGTCGGGTTGTTCGGGTTGACCAACGCCACCATCTTGGTCTTGTCGGTGATCCGTTCGATGTAGCCGTCGATGTCGAAATGGTGATCCTTGCGCAGAGGAACGAGCGTCACCGGGATGTTGGCCGCCTTGGCGATGAGCTCGTACACCATGAAGGCCTGCGCCGAGATGAGTATCTCCTCCTGAGAGGTCACCAGCGCGCGGATGAGGACATCGATCACCTCGTTGGAGCCGTTGCCGACGCAGACCTCTTCAATGGAAAGATGGTACTTGGCCAGATGCTTCATGATGGCGTGTTTGAGATAGTAGGCGCTCCCGTCGGGATAGAGATGGATGTACTTGAGGTCCTCGGTGATCGCTTGTATCACCTTGGGGCTCGGGCCGAGCGGGTTCTCGTTGCTGGCCATCTTGACGGTGTCGTAGATGCCGAGCTCGCGCTCGACCTCCGATATCGGTTTGCCGGGACGGTAGGGGGTGATCTTCTCGATGTACTCGGCGACTTTTACTGGCATGGTGATACCTCGCTATTGCAGAAGGGTGAAAAGTTCATAGTACAACTCCAGCGCCTCCTTCGGACTCAGCCGGTCGGGGTGCTTGGATGATATAATATCGCGCGCCTTTTGCAAAATTTCATTTTCGCGGGGGTCCCCTTTGGCCATCTCGGCGTGGAGCGCGAAGATGTCCATCTGCATCGAACCGCCCTTGCTGTGCCGCATTGCGCGGTCGGCCCGTTCGAGTTCCCGCAGGGTCGCTTCGGCGCTCCGGACCGCCTCGCCCGGCATCCCGGCCATCCGCGCCACCTCGACGCCGAAACTGCGCGACGAGCCCCCTTCGGCCAGTTGATAGAGGAACTGGAGCGTGTCGCGGTATTCCTTGACCGTCATATGGTAGTTCTTCACGCCGGGGAGTTCGTCGGCCAGTTCGGTCAGGATGTGATAGTGGGTGGCGAACAGCACCGTCGCGCCGATCCGTTTAATGAGATGTTCGGCGATGGCGCGCGCGATGGAGATACCGTCGTAGGTGCCGGTGCCGCGGCCGATCTCGTCGAGGATGACCAGACTCCGTTTGGTGGCGTTGCGCAGGATGAAGGCGGTCTCCTTCATCTCAACGAGGAAGGTCGATTCGCCGCGCGAAAGGTTGTCGCTTGCGCCGACGCGGGTGAAGATGGCGTCGACCACGCCGATGCGCGCCTTTTTCGCCGGGACGAAGGCGCCGATCTGGGCCAGCAGCGTGATGAGCGCCACCTTGCGCATGAGGGTCGACTTGCCGCCCATGTTGGGGCCGGTGATGATGTTGAGCCGCGCGTCGGCGTTCCCGATAACGATGGTGGCGGGGACATAGCGGCCGGGGCCGAGTATCTGTTCCACCACCGGGTGGCGGCCGTCGGTGATCTCGATCCCCTCTTCGTTGGTCACAGCGGGCCGTTCCCAGCCTTTCTCGCGGGCCAGTTCGGCCAGCGCCGCGCAGTGGTCGCACCACGCGACGAACCGAGCGAGCGCCTGAATGGCCGTCTCGTGCGTCGCTATCTCGCCCACGACCGTCTCGAGTATCGCCAGTTCCTGTTCGGTGAGTTTCTCGCGCGCCGTGAGGATCGTCTCCTCGAGTTCCTTGAGTTCCGGGGTGAAGTAGCGCTCGCCGTTCACCGTGGTCTGTTTGCGGATGTAGTGGGGCGGCACCTTGTCGGCGAAGCGCTTGGTGACATCGAGATAGTAGCCGAAGACCTTCGTGTAGCCGAGTTTCAGCGTCGTGATGCCGGTCGCCTGCTTCTCGCGTTCCTCCAGTTCCAAGAGCATCCCTTTCGAGTCGTGGACGATGCGGTGGAGCCGCGTTATCTCGGGGGCGTGGGCCGGGTCGATGAAGCCGCCGTCGCGCCAGTTGAGCGGCGCATCCTCGCGGAAGGTCTTGTCCCACGTTTCGACCGCGGCGGCCGGAAGCGTCCGGTCGGCCATGAGCGGCGCGAGTACCGGGAGCCGGTCGCGTAGCGGGAGCAGTTTTTCGCGCAGGCGGAGCGCCGCAGCGAGCGATCTGCACAGCCCGACGATGTCGCGCGGACCGCCGCGTTTGACCAGTATCCGCGAGAAAGTCCGTTCGATATCCTTTATCTCCCTGAGCGTCTCGCGCACCGTGCGGCGCAGACTGTCGTCGTTAAAGAAACATTCGACGGTGTCGAGTCGCGCCGTGATCTCATCGCGGTCGCACAGGGGGAGGAGCAGAATGTTGCGCAGGAGCCGTTTCCCCATCACCGTGGCGGTGCGGTCGACCGCCCACATCAGCGAGCCCTGCCGGTTGCCGCCGATGAGCGTTTTTTCTATCTCGAGGTTCGCGATGGTGTTGGTGTCGAGCAGGGCGTGGGCGTCGCTGTGGCCCGGGAGCGCTTCACGCAGGGGTGGAAACTTGCCGAAATAGAGCCGGTCGAGGTACCAGATGAGGAGCCGGAAGGCGTCCTGAAGCCGCCGGTCGTCGCGCGCCTCTTCGGGAAGCCGGTGCAGATAGTCGGCCGCCTGCGTCGAGGGTACCCAGTCGCGCAGGTCCTCCGCGTCGGCCGCCGGCACATTCAGTTCCGGTATCGCCGCGGGCGATATGGTCTCGGCCGGGGCGATGGTCCGCACCGTGTCGGAAAAGCGTCCCGTCTCGACCACCGCGAAAAAGACATCGCCGCACGACACGTCGCTCCACACCAGCGCCGTCTGCCCGTGGCCTTTGACCGCCGCCAAGAGGTAGTTCTGCCGCGACTCGTCGAGCGTCGTCTCCTCCACCACCGTGCCGGGGGTGAATACGCGGACTATCTGCCGCGCGATCATCTTCTTTTTCTTGTCGGCCTTCTCCATCTGTTCGCAGAGCGCCACCTTCTTCCCCGCGTCGAGCAGTTTGCGGATGTACCCTTCGGCGCTGTGGAACGGCACCCCCGCCATCGGGATCCCCGCCTCCTTGTTGCGCGAGGTGAGGGTGAGGCCGAGTATCTCGGAGGCGGTCACGGCATCTTCGAAGAACATCTCGTAGAAATCGCCCAGCCGGAAGAAAAGGATCGCATCGGGATATTCGTTCTTGCAGGAGCGGTACTGCTCCATGATGGGGGTGTCGAAGGCGGCGGGACGGTTTGATTCCATGGGACTCCGGTGCGTAGAGACGCTTAACTCCGGTCACGCTAACAAAAAAAGATGCAAAAATCAAAGGAAAAGGATAGCGTACCGGCATGAAACGTCTCGCCCTCGCACTGCTGCTTCTTTTTTCGTTCACGGCGCACGCCGACGACGAGTTCCCGTTCGATCCCGATCCGCTCCGTGACGGGCTCATACTCGGTTCGGGCATCGCGCTCGAAGGGCTCTACTACACGCTCCATTTCCAGTTCGACCTCCCCGGCGGCGCGGTGGGTGACCGCGCGACGGTCAACGGGCTCGACCGGATCGCCACCTACGGCTGGTCGCCCAAGGCCGACACCGCCTCCGATATCATCACCTACAGCATGCTCGGCGCGCCCGTCCTCTTCTATTTCGACAAGCGGGTGCAGGAAAGCCCCGCCTACTTCCTCATCCTCTACCTTGAATCGGCGCTCCTCAACGACGGGCTCAAGAATGTGGTCAAAGAGATCGTCCGGCGCGACCGTCCCTACACCTACAACGGCCGCTCACCGCTCAGCGAGCGCCGTCAGCGCGACGCCGAACTTTCCTTTTATTCGGGGCATACCGCACAGGCCTTCAACGCGGCGGTCTTCTGCGGGATGGTCTTTCAGGAGTTGTATCCCGATTCGCCGTGGCGGTGGGTGGTGTGGACCGGGGGGCTCGCGGCCGCGTCGACGGTCGGGTTCCTCAGGGTTTATTCGGGTCAGCACTATCCGACCGATGTGCTCGCCGGGGCGCTCGCCGGAAGTCTCACCGGGTGGCTCATCCCGTTCCTTGCCAAGAAGCGCGATCTGCCGGTGACGATAGTGCCGGGCGGCGCGGGGGAGGTGGGATTGTCGGTGGTGGGGCGGTTCTAAAATCCTTTCCATAATGTAGGGGCGCGCCAACGGCACGCCCGGTTCCCGACGAATCCGTAGGGGCGAATCTTGTATTCGCCCGTGTTGGCGCGATCGTTATTTCAGGGCGATCACGAGGATCGCCCCTACAATTCGAGGGGGTGGTGAAAAAAAAGAATCCTTTTTGGTTGTCGAGGTATCTTAGGGGGGTGTAGGCGGAGGGGAATTTCTTGATTACGGATTCGGGTAAGCGTATATTGGCGGGGTGATCGGGAGGTTGGTTCAGTGGGGAGCGGGAGACGGGAAATAGTAAAATTTGATGTGACCCCGATGGGGATTCTTCTTTATAGACATTAAGGAGCAAGATATGCCTGTTTTACTTTTCTGGCTAGGCGGGAATTTAATCATCCTTGTTTTACTGTTAGGTCATGCGAGTATGGCCAGATTAAGTTTGATTATGACTATTTGGAACATGCTTTTTTTTATTTATTTCCATTTATCAAGCAAGAAGAATAAAGAATGAGCACCTCTTTTCCTTTCATAACAACCTTCTCCGTCGCATCCAAGAGTAATCTTGAGGAAACGGCCAATCAGTTGAGGTTTCTTCTTTCCAAGATGAGATGGGGGCTCCACAGGGGGTCATAAAAACACTAAAACAAGGAGGAAAACATGCCCTTAACGAAAGGACAAATTATGGCGGACATATCCGAGTACATCCGATGGATTGGTGGGAGTTTTGGCAACTGTTATGTGGGCATTAGCAAGGATGCTGTAGACAGATTGCTAAATGGACACAATGTTGATCTCAGAGATAATGGGGCGTACAGGCATTATCAGGCGGCTTCCTCGGATGAGGCCCGTTCAATTGAGCGAGCTTTTTTAAAACTTGGTGTGCAGGGTGGAGACGGTGGCGGTGATGATGATAGCGATATGGTGTATGTGTATAAGATAACAACACAAACAAAACAATAAGAAGTTCGCTATGTTTGTGTTTTGTAGCGCAGATATTTGAAAAAAGGGGGCGTCATTATGAAAAAAAATTGTCTCTACATGCTTGCGCTTATATTTGTTCTCGTGACGGTTGTACCTGCCTGTGCACATTGGGTCATCCCGGCAGGAAAGACTCAGCAAGATTTTTATGCAGACAAAAGATCCTGCGAACAGCAAGCACGAGAAGAGTATCCAGATGAGATTCGTGAGTCTTCCAACACAAATTGTTATTATTCTTACGGCGTACTAAAGTGCCGAGAAGAAAGCAAAACAACATCTTCTACTAATTCTCAAACGGTTCTCATTAGAAATTCTGCGGTCCACCGTTGTCTTTTAGACCAAGGTTATGTATGGACTAGAGATTAGGACCAAGAAGGTCATGCCTAAATCCTCATAGTTGCTGCCCCTTCCGTGACTTTCTTCCTTTTCCCCGGCACCAGGAATCATCAACTTGCGGAGTTCCCCATGCCCCAACCCGACTATAAACTCCACATGAACATCAAATACGCCCCCCTCGAAAAGATCCGCGTCCCCGCCCTCGCCACCGCCTAACCGGAAGGCTCCCTGTCGCAGGGAGCTGTCCTGCGGACTGAGGGTGTGATTATTTGCAATTCCTTTTTTCTTTCATTATAGTCGCCCCGGTTCATTCTCTGGGAGGGATGATTTCATGCTGTCTATTCTGAAAAGCGGCGCGGTCGCCGGTATCTCCGGCTTCCTTATCGACGTCGAGGTCGACATCGCGCGCGGCATGCCCGCCTTCACCATCGTCGGACTCCCCGACACCGCCATCAAGGAATCGCGCGAACGGGTCCGCACCGCCGTCATCAACAGCGGCCACTCCTTTCCGCAGAGCCGGCTCACGATAAACCTCTCCCCCGCGAGCGTCCCGAAGGAGGGGGCGGGGTTCGATCTCCCCATCGCGGTGGCGCTCATGGCGCACGTACACTCGCTGCCGGTGGAACCGGTGAGCCGCTATCTCATCATCGGCGAACTGGGACTCAACGGCGAGGTGAAGCCGGTGGCGGGGATACTGCCGCTCGCCATCGCGGCGCGCGACCACGGACTCAAGGGGCTCATCGTCCCCGAAAAGAACGCCCGCGAGGCGGCCGCCATCAGCGCGGTGAAGGTGATCGCGGTCACGCACATCAACCAGATACTGGAGGTCCTGCGCGGCGCCGAACCCTACCTCTTCGTTCCCGACCGTGCCGCCGAGGTACGGCTGAAACACCCCGATTTCTCCGATGTCAAGGGGCACGAACAGGCGAAGCGCGCCATCGAGGTGGCGGCGGCGGGCGGGCATAACCTCCTCATGATCGGGTCTCCGGGATCGGGCAAGACGATGCTCGCACGGCGCATTCCGTCGGTCCTGCCGCTTCTGGAAGAGGAGGAACGGGTAGAGACCACCAAGATATTCAGCGTCGCGGGGCTCATGACGGGCGAAGGGCTGGTGGTCGAGCGGCCGTTCCGCAGTCCGCACCACACGCTGTCGGATGTCGCGCTCGCCGGGGGCGGAGTGCCGCCGCGGCCGGGGGAGATATCGCTCGCCCACAACGGCATCCTTTTCCTCGACGAGTTCCCCGAATTCAAGAAGAACGCGCTGGAGGTCCTGCGCCAGCCGCTCGAGGACGGCGAGATCACGATATCGCGCGCCGTCTCCACGGTGAAGTTCCCGTCGAGTTTCATGCTGGTCGCTTCGATGAACCCGTGTCCGTGCGGGTATCTTTTCGACCGCAAACACGCCTGCACCTGTTCCCCCATCGCAGTGCAGAAGTACCAGCACAAGATATCGGGACCGCTCCTCGACCGCATCGACATATCGGTCATCGTCAATTCGGTCCCCTACGACGACCTGCGGAAAAAAGGGGGCGGCGGCGAACCGTCGGAGACGATGCGTTCCCGGATAGCGAAGGCGCGGGCGGTGCAGGCGCAGCGGTTCCACGGACGCCCCTATCTCACCAACGCCCGGATGGCCCCCGCCGACATCGAGAAGTTCTGCGCCCTTACCCCGGCGGCCGAGACGCTCCTCAAGGCGGCGATAGAGAAAATGGGCATCTCGACGCGCGGTTACGCGAAACTCCTCAAGGTCAGCCGTACCATCGCCGATCTCGCCGGCGCGCCGACCATCGACACGCCGCACATCGCCGAGGCGATCCAGTACTACAACCGCTCGGTATTCAACCAGTAAATCACTTTTCGGTAAGCGTAAGAAGGTAGATATCGGTATCGCCGAAGGAGCGTTCGCCGATGACGCCGGAGGTGGTGCCGATGAGTAAAAGATCTTCGTTCGGGTCACGGAAAAACAATCGGGGCGTTGAGGTGTTCAACGAATCAACCATATACAGCTTCACGCAATCTCCCGTCGCCGGACAGAAAAAAACCGTTGCTTCGGGTATGGTTTCGTCGACGCCGGCAACGAGGGTGCTTTCTCCATCAAAAAGAATGCCGGTCATTTTCTGGAGAGGAATACTTTTTGAGGAAACATTGCCATCCATAGAACGCCGGATTAGCGCACTTGTATTATAGCCTCTTGCCGCAGGTCCCGTTTGTACTGTTCCTGCGATTTCTCCGTTCTTAAAAGCGGGTAAAGAAGTTAACATTTCTTCACCTTTCTCTAAATAGAAAAGTTCCGATGACCCCAAACCTTCGGCTGACAACTCGGCCGACACGAGGCCGCCTTCCATATACATCGGGTTAAGAAACATGGGGTCGTCAAGAGGCGCTTCGTGGTCGGCCTCCTCGAAAAAGAATCTAACCTTGCCGTCATCCTCTGTGCGGAGGAGATGGGGTTGCCCGTCCAACAGACCAACTCTTTTTTCTGTCCATCGCAGGTCACCTTGGAAAGAAAAGTAGGACAGGAAGTATTCATCGCATGGAAAATAGTAATGGAAACAATTATTTGGATAGGAGCTTTGACACGCGCGGGCAGAGAAACAACAGTTTTCCGGTTCTGTCATAGATCCCATTTGTACACCAAAAAACCATGGAGTGAAGAGATATTCGGTGTGCCCGGTTACAAAAAGATTCCCATCAACATCGGTTTCTGCGTCATACGGCCCTCCTCCAATACCCGAAAATTCCCGTATCCAATTGACCTGATAATTCGCACTAAGTTTCAAAATGAAAAGACGGTCGTCGCTCTTTTCAGGGAGTTGTTCTAAAAAACTACCACGGGTCATTCCGGTCAGATAAATCGAACCGTCCGAGGCGCGGGCGACGGAGTGCGCCGCATCGTAATAATCGGTGCCGAATCGAAAAAAACGATCGGACTGTCCCGGCGAGTGTACTATCAATACGGTGTCTCCATTGACGTCAGGAGTTCCTCCGCCAAGGTCTCCGGTGGTGGTACCCCATAGCAGCAGAGTGTTGTCGGGAAGCAGAACCGCATCGGCGACCCGATCTTGAGCCCCCGGTTCGACCAGATAATCGGTCACGGAAAACACACCTTCTAAAGAAAAAGTTCCCACCACAGCATCAAGCGGAGATCCTTGATTAAAAAAGAAGGCATATCCATTATCTTCTAGCGCAAGGTCTTCTTCGGCACTTATACGAAAAGCACCGGTATCGATATTTCCCGCAAAGAAGATGGCGTTGTTATTATCCAAAGCAAGGGCATTCACCGTTAATAGCTCTCCGCAGTCATTGTTGATCAGCAATTCTCCTTCGGAAGAATATCGTCGGAAAAAAGAATGCCCATTTTCCGATACAGTAAGCGCCAAGTCTCCGTTAGGAAGAATAATGAGGTCTGAAACTCCAGATGACCAGAAGTCCAGGAGAAACATCTCCGGAGTTCCCTCTTCCCATCGAAAGAGCTTGATTCTGGTAAAGCTAAGTTGTTCTATGGTTACGATATAATATGTATGTTCTGCTGCCGGTTCAATATCGATGATCTCGGCTGTCAAGATATCGAGCGGAACCATGTCTAAAAGAGTTCCTTGGTCGTCAAATCGAGATAAATAACGAAGAGCTCCTACGCGAGACGATACCCAAAAAGAAGTGCCGTCCGTTCCTCCGGTGATCACTCCCGCCCTATCGTCATCTTTGGAACCCCATCTGTGAGCCCACAAAATCTCGAGATTTGAAGAAATTCGCGCGATGAAGGCATCATCCTTTCCGTAATTTTCGCCGAACACAGTTGCCATTTCGTTTGGAATCCAATCGCCCGACGTTGATCCACTGACAATCAGTTCGCCAGAGGGCAGGGAAAAGACCTCTGTAATGTCGGTTGGTGCATCGAGTATCGTGAGAACAATCGTTTTCCCGATCGTCCCGTCAGTTCCGAATGATGCAAGACACATAAGTGTTCCGCGAGCTAGGAAGACTATTTGGTCCTCACCGGAAAATGCAAGAGTTGAAGCTTGAGAACACCCATCGATGCCCCATTGTCGGACCCAGCGTAAAGAACCGTCCGGAGCATAAGAGGCGAGGAAAAGCGGTGCATTCTTGCCAAGATATTCCGGCGACAGATAGCCATCAGTTTCCCCGGCAACATATCGGTTTCCTTCGGTGTCAAAAATGATAGAAACGGCATTTTCTTTAATGGCATTGTATCCCACAAGAGAACCCCACTGGGCCGATGAAACAACGTTAATCATAATGTCGTCATCAGAAAGGTCTATAGATTCATCGTCTGACAAAAGGTCGTCAGTTTCAAGGCTGCTCCCTTCGTCGAGGATGCCGTCGTCGTTGGACAGAGCATCGTTCTGAGTATCGTCGGCTATTTGAGTATCCGTAAGAGGTTGGTCGGTATCTTTGTTCTTGTTTGGCTGCCCGTTCTCGCACGACAGGCAGAAAAGAGCGGCCGAAAGAACGATGAGCCATCGTACATTGAACGGAACCGTCATGTTTCTCCCCTATGAGCCTGCCCAATAATAACAGTAATGCTTTAAAAGTAAAGAGGAAGATCGCGACGTGGCCACCATCGACACGCCGCACATCGCCGAGGCGATCCAGTACTACAATCGGTCGGTATTCAACCAGTAGATAACGGGCTGTTTTCCTTTCGGATAAAAATTTGCCTTTTTATGGGGGTGGCGTAGTATCGGCCCCGTTAAGGTTCCGTGTCATATTAACCGAAGGAAGGGAGGTACCTATGAAAAAGCTCATCGTTCTCATGACCGTCGCGTTCGTTTTCGCGCTCGTTTCGGCGCAGACCGCCCCGGCCGCCAAGGCGCCCGCCGCCGCTCCGGCTGCCGCTCCGGCTGCTGAAGCCGCCGTGAAACCGGCCGACCTCAAGAAACAGCATAAGGATCAGATGACCGAACTCACCAAGGCGCACAAGACCGCCAAGGATGAACTCGACAAGAAACAGAAGGAAGAAAAGACGGCGCTCGACGCCGAGTGCAAGACCAAGAAAGAGGAGATGAAAAAGGCGCAGGACGAGGCGTGCAAAGCCGAGACCGACAAAGCGAAGAAGGCGGAACTCAAGAAGGGGCAGAAGGCCGAGAAGGATGCGGCCGAGAAAGAGATGAAGACCAAGAAGGACGAACTCAAGAAGAAGCACGCCGACGAGAAAAAGGCACTCAAGGATGCGCAGGAAGCCGAGAAGAAGGCGCTGAAAGAGAAACAGAAAGCGGAACTCGACGCCCTCAAGGCGGCGAAATAGTTCACTGCCCGCGCGGGCTGTCCCAGAACAACATCTTGAATATATCGGTCCGTCCGGTCAAGTCGGCCCCTTTGCGCCCCGCGACATGGGAGACCTTTACTTTCTGCGGTCCCTTGTAATCTTTCATCTTGTCGCGCGCCTTCTTGAGCGCCTCCTGCAACTGCCGCTTCTGCTTCGCTTCGGGACTTGATTCGTCACCCATCCCCCAGCCGCCGCTGTCGATGAGCATATCGATGACCGGCGCGGGGAGGACCGCGACGGCATCCTCCAGTTTCAGCCCTTCGCCGGTCTGTTTTTCTCCCGTGTCGAACAGGGCGAGCAGGGCAAGATCGTAGCAGGCGGCCGTCCGCCCCTTTTCGCAGAGGGCGTCGAGTTGTGTGACCGCCGCGAGCGGATCGCCGTTCAGCCAGACCGTCAAGGCCTGCGCGATGGGGGTCGCCTGCAGTTCGCTTGCCGCTATCGGTTTTTTCTCGCCGCCCGCCATCCGTTCGTGGAGCGTCACCGCCGCCGCCGGGACCGCGCCCGCCCCTTTCCGGAGCGTTGCGATGATGCCTGACGCGGCCGGTTTTTGCGCCGACAGTCCCGCCTTCCCGCCGCGGCCGAGTCCCGCCGCCGGGTATTTCTTCCATGCGTCGCGGACGCGGAACATCGCCGCCTGCGCGCCGCCTTTCTTCACCGCCTCGGCCCCCTTCATCCATGCTTCGGCGAAGGAGGCGCCGATGGCGGTCGCCTCGATCGGGGCGTAGAGGGCGCCGTCTATCTCGATAAAGAGTTCCTTGGGTAGCCCGAGGAGCAGGTGGCCTCCCGCGAGCAACTGAGTCTCGGCGGCGACCAGCACATGACCCGGCACGGTGATGACCGCCGCCGGGATGCCGATAGATTCGAGCAGCGACGCAAAGAGCACCGTCAGGTCGTCGCAGTCGCCCGCCGCGCGCGCCAGTGTCTGGGCCGGGTACTGCACCGTGTCGAGGTCGGCATTGGCGCCCGGATCGACCGGATCGGAAACGTAGGAGAGCGGCTTGTGCCAGAGCGCCCCGAAGAGTATCGCCGCCTTGCCGAGCCGGTCGGTGAGCAGTTCGGCGGGCGGTTTCGCGCCCGCGATGGCGGCGGTCGCGAGGTTGCGGACCGCACCGTCCTGCGGGTCGATGAAGGCGGCCAGCGTCCGCGCGTCGTTCCAGTCGATGGTGTTCTCTTCCAGCAGCAGGAGCGGCGCGTAGGCGTCGGTCCGTTGACGGGTCTCGCCTACGGCATAGGCGACCGCCGCCTGTATCTGGGTGTAGCGTTTGCCGGAACTGGCGGGAAGCATGTTGAGCCCGACCGTTATCTTGCGCGCCTCGCCCGGCTTGAGGTCGGCCACCTCCTGCGTCCCCGAAACGGCGCCGTCGATGCTGAACTCTATCTTCGCCGACAGTTTCGCCGCCGAACGGTTGGTGAGGGTGAGTGCGCCGACGCCGTTGTTGCGGTAATAGGCCATGAGGGCGGGCGACACGGCGGAGACGGCGAACTGTTCGACCGTCACCGGTTCGCTGCGCTGGTAACTCTTGGCCGCTGCCGCATCGGTAAAGTATTTGGCCGCCTGCGGCGAGTCGAGTTTGCCCGAGAACTGCGCCGCGAGTTCGCCGATGGCGGTGCGCGTCGCGGTGATGAGGGTGTCGCCTTTTCCGGCGGTCGACAGGAGTTTATCGCCTCCGGCGGTCGCCACGACCTCGGCGGCGACCTGCCATGCGCCGTTCGCTGCGGTCATATCGAGGAAGAGCGCCCAGTTCGCTCCTCCCTTCTTGGCCGCGGCGATCCGTTTACCCCGGTCGGGAGAACCTTTGAAAACCCCGGTGGGGGAGAGGTATTCGACATTGCGCAAAAGCGAGGCGACCACCCCGGCTACCGCGTCGTCGGGCATCGTGCCGCCCGATACGGTGTAGAGCACCGCGACGCGCGGCGCGAAGGTCTTGGCGGCGTCGTAGCGCAGATGGACCGTGTTCGCCGTCTCGTGCACAACCGTCACCGGTAGGGAACCCTCGGTGAAAAGCGCTTTTTTGAGGGCGCCGGGAGCGCCGCCGGTGAGGCGGTATTTCACATATTCGGTGTTGAACACCACGAGCGCCACATTCCCGCCGCCGGAGCGTTTCTTTATGTCCTCCAGCAGTTTTTCGGCCGCTCCCCGGTCGCGCAGACGGGTCACCATGAGGTCGAGCCCCGCGCCGCCGGCGCTCCATTTGCCGCGTGCGGCGGCGAAGAGTTTCTCGGCCGCTGGCCCCGCCTTCTTTTCGATGAGCGTCTGTATCGCCTGCGCCCCGGTGAGCCCGAAGCCGGGCATGCTCTCCATGTTCGAGAAGGCGACCTCGCCGTTCTCGATGCGGATCATCTTGGCGGTCAGCGCGCACGAGAAGGATTTGAGTTTCGAGGTGCCGATCTGTCCGGCGGCGGTGTTGCACGACAGCCGCACCGACAGCGCTGCGTCGGCCTCGAGCACCGACAGCTCCTTGGGGATGCGGCCCGCTTCGAGTTCCTCGGCCACCATCACCCGCTTGGCGCGGAGCGCCGCGCCGGGGTCGACGATGGTATAGTTGAGGTTCTGCATTTTGGGGATGACGAGCGCTTCGAGCAGCGCCGCGTCCTCATCCTTTCCTTCCAGTTTTATCGAAGGGACCACCACGGTCCGTATCTCGGCCCCCGTATCTGCCGCCGGCGCAGCGGAGCCGCCGCCGCCGATCTTGGCGCCGGTCTCGATGATCACGGCGACCGCCGCGGCAAGCGCGGTCTGAAGCCCCTCTTCGCTGCCGTCGTAGTCGCTCTTGGCCCCCTTGAGCGTCGCCTCGGTGGCGAGATCGACCAGTTCGAGCGTCACGGTGAACTTCGACCCGAACTTGGTGACGGTCGCGGTCAGCACCGTGTCGGCGGCGACCGCCTTGCCCAGCTGTATCCGCTGCGCCTTGTCGTACTGTTCCTTCCAGCTTTTCTTCTTCTCCTCCTTGATGCGCGCCTGCCGCTGGGCATCTTTGGAGACGACGGTGAAGCGGTTGGAAGCCACCAGTTCGCTGCGGATGAATTCTGCCGCCTCCTCGGCGAGCGTCTTTGAGATGGTCCCGGTCTTGTCCTCGACATCCATCACCGCGATCTTGGGCGGCGCGGCGTGAAGAAGGGCGGACAACAGCAGGAACGAAAGGAAACAGACGATGCGGTTCATGGTGTGCTCCGTTATTCTGATATCGTATATCTTACAATGACCTCGGCGTAGTCGGTGACGACGGTGCCGGTGCCGGTGCCATTCGGCGCAACGGGGGTGACAGCGAAGTTAAGGGTCCGCTGGTCGCCGAAGAACAGGCGCGATATCACCTGCGGATCGGTGGTCGTCCATTCAAGTTTACCGCTTTCGGGATCGTTTTCCAGTTCATCAGGTGATATGGTGTGGTCATCTATCGTTTTCCACATGCCTTTATCCCACACCTTGAGTTCGACGCCGAAAGTTTCGATGCCGGAAGGATGCCCGGTACCGCCAGCGAAAAAGTAGGCAGAGACCGAATTGATCAAAGGCGCCTCGTCATAATCACCTATGGATCTGAAAGAGGCTGCAATAAGGTGGCCTGCCCGATCTTCAGCTCCGCCGTTCCATTCCCAAGTGTCATCCTTGTACAACTCGTCATTCTCATCATTTCCCCCGAACAGCACCATTCTACTGCGTAACAGATCGTATGCCATGGCATGACTATGGCGCGCAGTCGGTTTAATGCCGGTCGGCGTACGGTCGGTCCATTCGCCGGTCATGCCATCCCATTCCCAGAGATCACGGAAAGAACTCGTATAGTTGTATCCGCCGAACAAAATGGTTCTGTTGCGGGCAGGGTCAAAGAGCATCGTGTGATCTCCTCGCTCCATAGGCCAAATCGGAGGGACCGTTGCTGGCGTGCGGTCGGTCCATTCCCCAGTCGTGCCATCCCATTCCCATGTGTCGTTACAAAAACCTTCATTGTCTTGGCCTCCGAACAAGACCGCCTTTTCGCGCACGGGATCGTACGCTACGGCGTAACCGGTAACAGTCGTGGGCATAAGACCGGTCGGCGTGCGGTCGATCCATTCGCCGGTGGCGCCATCCCATTCCCAGATGTCCAGTTTTAAAATTCCTGATGCCGTGTTTCCTCCAAACAAGATTATTTTGTCGCGTACCGTATCGAAGATCATTGCGTGAGAACGGCGCGCTGTGGGCCAAGAAGGAGGGGTCGTTGTCGGCGTGAGGTCGTTCCATGCGTTGTTCTTGCTGTCCCATGTCCAGATATCCTGCCTAAAGGCGCCGCCATCATAGCCGCCGAACAGGACTATCGTGTCGTGTACCGTGTCGGAGATCATGGCGTGATAACCGCGCGCCGATGGCCAAGAAGGAGGTGTCGTCGTCGGGGTGCGGTTGTTCCATGTAATGCTTTCGCCATCCCATTCCCACACTTCATTATTATAGGTCGCGTAATTGAAACCGCCGAATAACATGATCGAGCCGCCTATCGTATCAAAGGCCATGGCATGGTCAGTGCTTATCTGAGGTTTTTTTCCTGTCGGCGTACGATCGGCCCATGTGCCGGTCGCGCCGTTCCATTCCCATATATCCTGCCTAAAGGCGCCGCCATCATAGCCGCCGAACATCACCGCTTTTCCTCGCACCGTATCATAGGTCATAGCACCCGCGGCGACATATCGCGCTGTTGGTTTATGCTCGGCGGGAGTGCGGTCGGCCCATGCGCCGGTTTCTCCGTTCCACTCCCAGATATCTTGCCGGAGAGAGCCGTCATCTCCCCCGAACAACAACACTCTGTCGCGCACGGGATCGTAGGTCATGGCGTGATAACTTCGTGCCGTTGGCCAGAGAGAAGGAGATGTTGTCGGTGTGCGGTCGGTCCATGTACCAGCGGTGCCGTCCCATTCCCAGAGGTCTCCGTATGTGATCGATCCGCTCGTACCACCGAACAACACCACCTTGCCGCGTGAGGCATCGTAGACCATGTTATGATCAGAGCGCGCCGCCGGGTTGCTGTCTGCCGGTGTGCGATCGGTCCATGCGCCGGTCGCGCCGTCCCATTCCCAGAGGTCTTGGTATCTGTCAGATCCGTTCAAGCCGCCGAACAAAACTATTTTTCCACGCACGGGATCGAAAACCATGGCATGATGATGTCGCGTTGCGGGCTTATTCCCGGTCGGTGTACGATCAATCCATGTGCCGGTTGCGTCGTCCCATTCCCAGATATCTTGATACAGGGTATGCCCCCTCGACCCGCCGAAGAGCACGACCTTGCCCCGCACGGCATCGTAGGCCATGCAATGACCGGCTCGTTCCGGTGGTTTGGTTGCGACCGTTGTCCGGTCGGTCCATGCGCCAGTCGCGCCGTCCCATTCCCAAGTATCATTGGTGGTGGCGGAACTGGTAATGCCGCCGAAGAGCACGACCTTGCCCCGTGCAGCATCGTACGCTATCGCGTGAGAGGAACGGGCTTCGGGCTTCAGATCGGTCAAGGGGAATTCACGCCATCTTGCTTCAGAAGGGCCCGGTAAAAGCAGTGAATCTAACATCTTCAGATTTTGGGCGACATCCGGCTCCGTCGTTTTGTCGGTATCTTGGGTAAGTGTTGAGGAAAACAACTTCGTATGCAGAAAAGTATGCGGATTCTCAAAACTGCTTCCCGGCACTTTGCCTCCCATCGTGGCGGTCCATTCAACCTCGGCAACGAGCATTGGCGGCATCACGACGCCCGAGCGGTTCGTGGGTGAAAGATAAATATTCGGAAGATCGCCTCCCGTCATATCGGACACCGTGAACGAGCCGTCGCTCTCGACGGTCGCCGTCCCGATGATGTTGCCCGGCGCCGCCTCCTCAGCACGATAGACGATGGCCATCGCGATGTCTCCGCCCGTCACCGCCCCCGGCTCCGCCACGACCGAGAAGCGCGGCGTTCCGCCCGTCTCGTCGCTCCCCCACGGTATCCGCCGGTAGAGCACCTTGCCCATGGCGACGCTGTCGGCCGCCGGCGCGGCGTTGCGCAGGACCAGCAACAGGTTCTCGACCGCCACCGGGTCTTCGTCGGCGTTCCCGACAACATCGCTCAACCGCACCAACACCTCGTAGGTGCCGTCAAGCGCCGGATCATTGGTTATTGGGCCGCTGAAGGTCATCTCGTTCTGCGCCCCCGACGAAAAAGAAAGCCCGATGTCCTCGAGCGGAAACTCCTCGTCGGTATCCACATTGCGGACGAAGGCCGCGGCATCCGACACCGGTTCATCGGCAAAAAGGGTCAGCGTCCCGGTCACCGTCGCGTCCTGCACGAGCGGATCGTGTGCCGAGAGATAGTACACCTTCGTCACCTCTTCCGCGGGCAACGCGTCGTCATCGGGCAGTTCGTCGGTGTCGGGTGCATTTTTCTCCATCTCTTCGGTGGCGGGGGCGTAGGCTGGGTCGCGCAGGAAGGAGCGGCTTACCACACGGGGCGCGGTGGTGTCGAGCACCACTTTCGCGTTGGCGGCGGGCGATTCGAAACCGATGGTCTGTTTGAGTTTCACATAGACCAGACGAATGCCGTCCTGCGGTGTCTCGATTTCGGTGAAGAGACCCCCGTTCAGATCCCACGCCGGGAGGATAACCTTATTCTCCGCATCCTTCTGCAGATCGGCGATGGCGAACACCTGCTTCCCCATCGTGAACGCCGGATCGTTCGCCGCGACGATGTTGTCGGCATTTCGCGGATCGACATGTATCTCTATCTCCGAAAGCGGCGTTACATTCGCTGTCGCGGTGATCTCCACCGGAGCATCGGCCGCGGTACGGCGATAGAACAGTTTCATGGCGGGCGCCTCGCTTCCATCGTTCCCGAGCGCCGGTCCTTTCTGCAGGACACAGCCGTTCTCGACGTCGGTCACTTTGCCGCGCACCAGTTTGAATTCCTGCGAGGTGCAGTAGTAGGCGACATTGTCGGGCCGCTCCTCGGGGGCGACCTCCTTGTGCGCCGGATCCTCCGCGGCCCGCATGGTCAGTTCGAGCGTCATGCCGACGCCGTAGGGGAGATTTTCGAACCGCAGGGTATCGTCGGGGTCGCCGAGCCACGCGGGACCCGCAGTTTTCGTCTCTTTGGCGTAGGTCAATTCGCCCCATGCGTGGAGCAGGGTCAGATCGGGCGGCGTGATGTCGTTACCCTCGCTGTCCACCCATGTGTAGTGAAGCCGGATGCCCCCCGCCTCGTTCGAGGAGCAGGCCGCGAGGAACGCGATGAACGCGACAAACAACCAAACAATGTGGTTCTTCATGAAGTTCTCCCCGTTATATCCTTTCAACTCTCAACTCCTGCTCAACTACCGCTCAACAGGGCGTCCCGTTGGGAAGCCCCTACAAATCGGTATCCCTTCTCACAATTCACGATTCATTCCTCACTCTTTTCCCCGGAAGGGATGACGGTCAGCGTTTCACGGTCCAGCCGGAGTCCGTAGGTCTCCTCCGCTCTGCGCGGGTCGGCGAGAAGGTCGGTCAGTTCCCGCTCCATCGCCGCGAGGTCCCACATCTTCACCGTACGGTCCCAACTGCCCGAGGCGAGTATTCCTCCCTGGGGAGAGAAGGCGACGCTGAAGATGGTTATCGCGTGTCCCGTCAAGGTCGCCCGCTCCGTTCCGGCCGGAAGTTCCCACAGTTTGATCGTAGTGTCGTAACTGCCCGAGGCGAGTGTCTTGCCGTCGGGGGAGAACGAAACGCTGTTGACGCAATCGGTATGTCCGGTCAGGGTCGCGACGGCTTTTCGTTCGGCGATCGACCATAGTTTGGCCGTTTTATCGTCGCTTCCCGAGGCGAGCATCTTCCCGTCGGGCGAGAAGGCGAGGCCGTAGACGCCCCCGTCGTGTCCCTGCAGAGTCGCGATCGGGTCGCCCGCTGCGGCGTCCCAGAGCCGGATCGTACGATCGTCGCTCGCGGTGGCGAGCAGTTTTCCATCCGGCGAAAAAGCCACGCCGTAGACGCCTCCTTCGTGACCCACGAGGGATCGTTGCTCCTTACCGGTGGTGGGATCCCACAGTTTGACGACGCTGTCGCGGCCGCCCGAGGCGAGCGTCTTTCCGTCGGGCGAGAAAACAACGCTCAGGACCCAGTCGGCGTGGCCGGGTAGAGTGGATCGTTCTTTCCCCGCGGCGAGGTCCCAGAGCCGTATCGTGTTGTCGCGGCTCCCCGAGGCGAGCGTTTTTCCGTCGGGCGAAAAGGCGACGCTCCAGACGCTTTTTTCATGCCCGTTGAGCGAGGCGACCTCTTTCCCCGACGGGACCTCCCAGAGTTTGATGCTGTTGTCGCGACTGCCCGATGCGAGCGTCCCGCCGTCGGGCGAGAAGGCGACGCCGAGCACCCATTCGTTGTGACCCCGCAGGGTCGTGATCTCATTTCCGGGGGCGATATCCCACCGTTTTATTGTATTGAAGCGGTCACCCGACAGGAGTGTCTTCCCGTCGGGGGAGAAACCGACGCTCAGGACCCAGTCGGCGTGACCCGTGAGGGTCGCCGTCTCGGCGCGCAGGGCGATGTCCCAGAGTTTAACGGACCGGTCATCGCTTGCCGATGCGAGCGTCTTCCCGTCGGCCGAGAAATCGACGCGATTGACGCAGCCCTCGTGACCGGTCAGCACGGCCCGTTCGGTCGCCGCGTCGGGATCCCAGAGCCGTATCGTGTTGTCGCGGCTTCCCGTGGCGAGCGTGCCGCCGTCGGGCGAAAAGGCGACGCTCCAGACACAGCCCGCGTGGCCGGTCAGCGTGGCCCGCTCCTTCCCCGAAAGCGTATCCCAGAGTTTGACGGTATTGTCGTAACTGCCCGAAGCGAGCGTCTTGCCGTCGGGCGAAAAGGCGAGACTGAACACATCCCATGCGTGTCCGGCGAGCGTCGCGATCTCCTCTCCCGTTCCGAGGTTCCAGAGTTTCACGGCGTGGTCGGTATTGCCCGAAGCGAGCGTTTTTCCGTCGGGCGAGAAGGCGACGCAGTTGATGCCGCCCGCGGGGTCGGCCAACGCCCTCCGCTCCTTTCCCGAGGAGATATCCCATATCCGGACGGTCTTATCGGAACTGCCCGAAGCGAGCGTCTTTCCGTCGGGCGAGAAGGCGATCCCGTTGACATGTTCCTGATGTCCGGCCAGAGATGCCAGTTCCCGTCCGGTGGCGAGGTCCCACACCTTGACGATGTTCCCCGCGCTGCCCGAGGCGGCGATACGGCGGTCGGGCGAGAAGGCGGCGTGTCCCTCATAGAGTCCTCCGCGCTCGGCGGCCTGCACCACCGTGCGCGACCGGTAGGCGTCGCCGGCGTTGAAAAAACGGGTCCGCACCTTCGCCGCGCGGTCATCGCCGCGCAGCAGTTCATAGGCCGAAAGCGCGTAGATCCGCGCATCGTTGCCCCGTTTCTTTTCGGCCGCGGACTGCGCTTTTTCCAGCAGGACCAGCCCGAGCGAATGGCGCGCGGCGTCGCGTTCCGACACCACCCGTACGAACGCGATCGCCGTCACCGCGATGATCGCCAGCAGAGAGACCAGCAACGGTTTGTGTTTCCGGAACAGGAGCCGAAAGAGTTCCCACCATGTGTAACGGTAGGCGCCGACGCGGTCTCCGGCCATGTAGGATTCTATATCGGCCGCCAGTTGCCGGGCCGAATCGTAGCGTCGCTCCTTTTTCCGGTTCAGCGCTTTTTCTGCTATCGCGCTCAGTTCCCGCGGCACCCGCTTGTCGCGTTTATCGGCCGGCACCACCGGCTCTCCCTGCACCTTGGCCAGCACATCCATGATCGTACGGCCGGTATGCGGCGGCCGGCCGGTCAGCAGTTCGTAGAGCACCGCGCCGAGCGCGTAGATGTCGCTTTTCTCGTCGATCTCGCCGACCGCGCCGCGCGCCTGTTCGGGCGGCATATAGGCCGGCGTCCCGAGAAGCCGTCCCTCGACCGTCCGGTCGATACCGGCGTCGGTCGAGGCATACAGGCCCTGCATCGGCGCGGTGTCGCCCGGTTCCTGCTGACCTTTCGCCTTCGCGAGTCCCCAGTCGAGCACCACCGTCTCGCCGAATTCCCCGATCATCACGTTGTCGGGCTTGAGATCGCGGTGGATGACCCCTTTGCTGTGGGCGTAGGCGATGGCGTTACAGAGGTCATGGAAGTGGGGGAGGAGTTTCAGCCGTTCGGCGAGGTCGGGCTGTTTCCGCAGGGCCGACAGCAGGGTCCGTCCCTTGATATAGCGCATCGTGTAGTAGCAGGAGCCGTCGGCGCGGCGGCCGATCTCATAGACCGGCACGATGGCGGGATGCTCCAATTGGCCGGTCACCCGCGCCTCGCGCAGGAAACGGGCCTTGAGCGCGTTCTTCTCGGCGGGCGGGACGGGATCGCCGTCGGACCATTCGTCGCGCGCTTCGCAGAGCAGCTCCTTGATGGCGATCTCGCGGCCGACATGCTCGTCGAACGCGGCGAAAACGCGGCCGATGCCGCCGCGCCCCACCTCGACCTTCAGGGTGTAGCGGTCGGGGCTTTCGGGAGTGATGCGGTCGTCGCCGATCGCTATCTCGATCTCCCCCGGGAGGGATGCTCGCGCGTCGTTCAGGGTTGGTCCCGTGGTGCTTACCGGCTCATCGTTCACGGTTCATTGCTCACTCATTTATCGTGTATCTTACGATCACCTCGGCGTAGTCGGTGACGACCTCTCCGGTGACGGTGCTGAAACCGCGCGGCGCGGTCGGCGTCACGGCGAACGATATGCTGTTGGCGTTCGCGTCGAGGAGCGTCTGTAGGTCGGTCTCTTCGTTCGCGATGCTCTTCTGCAGGGGAATCGTCTCTGCGGTGCCCGCCGCGTTGGTCGCGATGTCGTACCATTCATCGTCGTGCCAGAACAGGAGTGTCGCGCCGTCGATCGCCGCGCCGGCAACATCGCCGATGCCGCCGGTGTCGAAGTTGGCGGTCACCGACCGGAAGGTCACGCCGGTGTACTCTGATATCTTGCTGTGGTCCACCGACACCGTGAATATCTGCGCCGGAAGATCGTGTCCGGTGCCTCTCCAACGCCAGATGGTCGAATACGATCCGGAGCGAGGCCCTCCTCCCAACAGCGTTTCTTGGCTATCCTCATCATACACCGAGGTTGGATAGCCCACATTCGGAACAAGAGCGGGGCTCATGGTGGCCCACGCGGCGCCATCCCATGCCGCTGTTTTTGTGCTATCGTAAAGTACCACTTGTCCGCTTAAGCTGTCGTAGGCGATCGTTGGGCGATAGGTAGCAAAAGGCGTGCTGTTCAAAATGGCCCAACTATCCCCATTCCACCCCCACAGGGTGTCGGCACTAACCAGTAGTATCTTTTCTCGTGCGCCGTCGTACGCCATCGCCGCTGAACGGCATGAACCCGAGTTGGCCGGGCAGGAGTCGCTTTCGCAGAGGTAACAATCCCCTCCTGTGCAGGTTGCTCCCGCTCTCTGCGTCCAGTTAACGCCATCCCATTCCCATGTGTCGTTAAGATCGATTTCAGCTGGCAAACAGGCTGGAAAAGGATCGGAGGAAAGCGCGCTCATCCACTTGCCGCCGAAAAGCACGGTCTTCCCGTGCACGGGATCATATGCCATTGTGTGACACATTCGCGCCGCCGGTTTGTTCACCGGTTCTTTTAAGGCCCAAGTTCCCGTTTTGTCCATCTCGTAGGTGAGATCATTCAAAACATAATAGATAACACTCATGCAGTCATCGCCCACCGCTTCATAGCCGCCACCGAACAGAACACCTCGTTCGTTAGCGATATCGTATGCATACGGCGGGAACGGCGAGTAGTATTCGGAATAAGAGTAGTAATGACCGCCGCCGGGCCATGGACCGAGGAGATCCCAATTCTCCCCGTTCCGCTCATAGATATTCTGATCATGCATTCTCTGCACTTTTCCTCGGGCACGGTTGTATGCGGCAGAGTACATCGGCACTTCCTGTTCCGATTGTATTTCCCAATCATAGTCGGTCGCGGTGAAGACGGTCGGCGTATTGATGGTCAGGAGGCCGTCGGTCGGGTTGTAGACCTCCGGTTCGGTCAGGAACCGCTGTGCCTGTCCGAGCCGCGCGTCGAAGAACCGCGTGGTCTTATATTCGTGCGGATTCGCGGTGGGCTTGCTCGCCTGTTTCCGGTTCATCGAGGCAACCCAGTTGACATTCTGGATCTTCACCGTTCCCGTTTCGCGGCATGAACTGTCGATGGCCGAAATGAACACCTCGCTGCTGTCGTAACTGTAGATGCGCATCCGGGGCCAACTGCCGTCGCCGTTCGGCTTGTTCTTCGCCAAAGCCAGATAGTTGCCGTCGCGGTCCCACGCCCTCAGTTGCGCCGGGGCGCCGGTCGTCGTCTCGCCGGGTGCTATGTCGTACTGCAAACTAAAAGCGCCGGCCGGGAGCCGGTCGGTCTTCGCGTAGAGGTCGTTCGTTCCGATCTCGTAGTAGTCGTTCTCATAAATGGTGTGAACGATGTTATCGTCATCATCTTTGATATAATACTTTGCGCTGCGACCCCACGGAGAACGGGTGTAGGTGACGAGGTCCTGGTTCACCACAAGCGTCGGGTCGTTCCACGCCGTCTGGAATGGCTTGTCGGGATCGACCGTTACCGTCGTCTCGTTCCCCGCCTCATCTTTGAGGGTCAGTTCAAGGGTATATTCGCCTATCATCGCGGCGGTCGGGATCGCCTCTTCGTAGAGATAACTGAAGTAGTAGGTGAGTCCGTTCTGACTGTCGAGAGTGAACTCCCGAACAATGTCTTCCTTTTTTGCCGTCAGGACCGGTGTGTAGTCGCTCTCCAGTTTCTCGCTCACCTGCACCGAGAGGTAGGCGGTCGAACCGTTCGCAATGGTAGTCACCTGATCCTGTGGCAGGGCGCAGTCGGGCCCCGCGTCTATCGAGAGGATCGCCGTCCCCGTCATGGCATCGGGATATGTCTTGTCGGCCATGATCGAGCCGATGGTGACGGTGCGGCTGTTCCCCGCCGCGTCGGTAAGAGCGGCGGTTATGCTGTAGACGGTCGAGTCGATCTCCTCGTCCCCCACGGTGCGGGTACACTGGAATATCGTGTCGCCGCCGTTCTGATGGCAGTCGGTCAAGACGATCCCGTTCGCCTTCACGATCGGCACGCCGTCGATACCGACGACCGGTTCAGTCGTCTCGAAGTCGACGGTGTAGGTGATGCCGATCCCCGCCTTGGTGCGGTCAACGCCATACTGTCCCGGCACAAGGTCCGGAGTGGAAGTATCCACCGAGAAGGGGGCGCTGAGGGCGACATCTTCCCATGCGACGGTATCACTGGCGGCTGCTCTAACGGTATAATCATCATCATCGTCAAGGAGCGTCGGATCGAGAGTATATAGCCATGAAAAACTAGATATTTGGGTCGGCGACGAAAGGGTCATCGCGGCGGTCGGTATCTCGGTGACCGGCAGACCGTCGAGTTCCTCCGAGGCGGTGACGGTGATCCGGATGGTCTCGTTCGCGTTGAAGGCATCATCATTGAGGTCGATGGTTAGTGAAGGCGGGGTCCTATCTATTTCCACGGTCTTGGTGATGGACGAAGTGTTCCCCACGTTGTCGGTGTAGGCGATGACGAGGGTCTTCACCTCGTCGCCGCCGTTGATCGCGGCGGTGTAGGTGCATTCGTAGTTATCACCGCTTTTTTCGCAGAGTGCCGTGTCTCCGTTCAAGGTGACGACGAGCGTTTCAGAGATGTTGCTGAGGGTGATCGTTGCGGTGGCTCCTCCGGCGATACGCTCCGGCGTCGGGTCGCTGATGGTCGCGGTGGGATAGTCGGCATCCACGGTGTAGGTACCTATCACCATTTCGGTGGCGATGTTCCCCGCAAGGTCGGTGCCTCCCGCCTTCACCTCATGGGTCTCGGTGGTGTTGATGCCGGTGATGTTCCACGTGATGGTGTCGGTGTTCTTCGCCACGCCGTCTATGGTGACCGCTGAGAGCGTTTCGTTCGCCGTGATGGTGAGTGTTATCTGTTCTGTCGCGTTATAGTCGGTCGCTTTGTTCTTCGTGAAGGTGAAGGTCGGCGCGGTGTAGTCGAGACGGATGCCCGCCTTGAGCGGTGCGGCGTAGGGGTTGCCCGCTTGATCCTCGAAGGATGCGGTGAGGTCGGCGATCCCTTCGGCGTGGGTGTCTTTGTCCAGCGTGAGAGTGCAGTCGTAGTGTTCGGTGTCTGTCCCTTGGGTGCAGTCGAGCGGATAGGTGCCCAGATTCACTCTCGGTTTGTCTTTCGGTGGTTCGGTGAGCGTGAGGGAGACGGTGAGTTCGTCGCCATCCTTGAGGTAGAGGGTGGTGCTCTCCACGGCGGTGTCATTCTTTTCTATCGTTGCGGTGAGGTCGGGGAGCGTACGGTCTATGGTGAGGCCGCCGTCAAGAGGGATCGTTGCCCCGTTTCCAGCCTGATCGATAACCGTTACGCTGAAACTGTAGGTCCCTTCAGCGTCGCTGTGGTCGCTCACCAGATAGCGGTACTGGAAGAACTGCGGGTCGTTCCCGTCGTCGATACGTTTAAAGACGAGGTCTCCGCTGTCAAGCGTCAGTTCCTTCACCGGTTCCTGAAAACTGAGGGCGAGGACCACGGTGCTGCTTCCGTTGGCCGCCGTGGGGGAGAGCACCTGATTGACGATGACCGGTGCTTTGTTGTCGATGAAGAACTGGACCGATGTCGACTTGGTCTCGGCACCGAGGTCGTCCGATGCCTTGAGGTAGACCGCCCACGGGATCCGATCGCTTTTCTCTTCGGGGAGTTTTTCCTCAAATTTCCATCCTTCGTAGGCATGGTATCCCTCGGGACACACCCCGCCGGTCGCTTCAGGTATCTCGATGTTTATCGCTTCGCCACTGAAGTTCGCTTTATTAGCGATGTGGACCTGCGTCGCGTTTGGCGCCTTGTAGCAGAGGTTCACCGTTTCATGGCGGGAGGCTTCGCGCCCTCCTTCCGCTTTGGGGTCGAGCGGGGTCCCGTCGAGGTCGAATACCTTGAGTTCGGGGATGGTCGGGTCGCCTGTCACGGGATCGATGCCCGCCGACGGTTCCATGATGCAGCCGTTCTGCACGTCGGTCACCGTGCCGCGCACCAGAGAGAATTCCTGGGAGGTGCACCGGTAGGCGATGTTGTCGGTGCCCGCTTTCGGCGCCGGCGGCGCTTCAAGGAGGTCCTCGTCGCCGCCCGCTCCGTCGATGAGCCGCATCGTGATGGTCAGTTTCATCTTCGGGCCGTAGGGGAGATTCTCGAACCGCATGAGGTTCCCGTCGTCACCCATCCACACCGGGCCCGCCGTCTTGGTCTCGCCGGCGTAGGTCAGTTCCGCCCATGCGTAGAGTTGCGCCATCTTGGGCGGCGTCACCGCGTTCCCTTCCTCGTCGGTCCACGCGTAGTGGAGCCGGATGCCGCCCGCCTCGTTCGAAGAGCAGGCGGCGAGGGCGATGAGCAGTATGAATGACCAAACGATACGGTTCATGGCGTCACCTCATTTTCATCGGGTGCGATAAATTGCGTCCCTACTTGGTACCCTGCAATATGACCCAGCCATTGTCCTTCTGTTCGAGGAGAAGGACGGTGGTGGTCGCCGCCGCGGCGCCCGCGATGACCACGCCGGTCACGGTCCAGAACCACCACGTCTTGTACCACGGGGTCGGCTGTTCCGGGACGACCATGTTCTTCACGTTGTTCGCGCCGGGGGCGATATAGATGTCGGTCTGAAGCGGCAGGAAATCCTCCGGATCGGCAAGGACCCGCAGGCTGTAGCGGCCGGGGACCAGTTCGGTCTGCTTGAACTGGCTTTCTTTGACCTCTCCCTTCTCGGCGCCCAGTTGCAGGGTTGCCTCTTTCACGTTGAAGGTCAGTTCGACGCCGCCCTTTTTCGCGGTGTAGTCGACGCCCGCGATCTGGTAGGCGGCCAGTTTGACCGCGTTGCGCAGTTCGTCCTTTTCGCCGTCGAAACTCTCGAGCACGCGGTTCTCGACCTCGCCCCGCCGCGTGTCGATGAGTTGTATCGAGATGACCCAGGTATCCTTGACCTTGCCGACCGAACCGCTGATGAGTTTCGACAGGCCGAGCGATGCGCCGATCTCGACCACGCATTCGAGGCTGTCGGTGCACATCACCTCGGCGTCGGTCTGCACCTTGGCGAGCATCGCATTGATGTCGTCCTGCCCGATGACATTGACCCCCTGAATGGAGTTGAGTTCCGAGGAGAGGATGGCGGTAAGCGCATCGGCCGTTGCCACCTCGACCCCGCGCGCCGCGAGCGGCATGACGGCGAGTTTCAATGTTTCACCCGGCTTCAACTGGAACAGCTGTTTTATCTGCGCGAGTCCCAGTATCTCGTCGAGGGCGAGCGGCAGTTTCGTCTTGAGGTCGGCGATATCCTTCGCCTGCGCCGTGGTGCGCAGGCCCACCGAGCCGTCGCCCACATTAACGGTGTTGAGCGAGAGGATCAGTTCGTCGCCCAGTTTCGCCACCTTGCCCGCGATGAGGGTGTCGCAGTCGAGTTTCTTTTGTATCTCGACCAGGCATTCGGTCGATGATTCGCACTGCATCTCGGCCTGCTGGCCGGTGAACTGAATGGCGGTCTCCATCTCGGCCGCCGTCACCACCGAATAGCCGGCACGGTTGCCGATGTTGAGGACGATGGTCTCTTCGACCGTCCGGGTCAACGCCTCGTCGACCTCGACGCCGGTGATCCGCTGGACCAGCAGTTTCTTCGGCTCGCCCGCAGGAGCAGGGGCGGCGACAAGGGCCGGAGCGGCAGGTTTCGCTTCCTCTTTTACGGCCGGAGCGGTCGGTTTGACGGCCTCTTCCTCGTCGGCATCCTCGTCGTCGGCCTCAAGGTCGATCTTCTTCTCGACCTTCGCCGGTTTCGGCTCTTCCTGATTCCGCTTGCTCACCTCGATCGCCGGTGTTGCGCCGGCGGCGAAGAGTTGACCGTTGAACAGCGCCACGACCAGCAGCGCGGCAATAATGTTTCTCATGGTTCGGTTACCTCCGGTATGGTTGATCTTCAGTTCACATATATGGTATCTATGCCCCAGTAACTTATGTTCCAAGAATCGTAGCCCGTTGCACGAAAGCGGAACAGTGAATTGTTGGTGCGACAGGCGGTTGGTATGGTGACCGTTCGCAATGTCCATCCATGACTAAAAAAGTTGTTTTCCGTCCAAATATTCTGTGTCCACGAGGATCCGCCATCGGGTGAGCAATCGAGCCGCAGATATTCGGTCCCTCCGTAATCGTAATCTTCCAAATAGGTATAGAAGCGGATCGTCGGAGCGGCGCAACCGGCGATATTTACACTGGACGAAGAGACGAGCGTTTTGGCGGTGTAGTTGGTAAGATGGGGATCATCATCAAACCTCATCCACCCCACAGTGCCGCCCTGTCCTGCCGTGGTTTGCCGCCCCCAATTCGCCTGATAGGTCCAGCCATCGTCGTCGCTTTCCCATGTGGCGAGATAGGTGGTGGGAGCACAGTACCCGCAAACCGAAGGATTGCCGGTGCAGACCCAGTTGAGCGTGGCAGTGCAATCGCTGAGGCATCCGTCTTCCTCATTATCGTTGCCGTCGTCGCAGGCCTCTCCTGCATCAACATATTCGTTGCCGCAGTATTTAATAATATTTGACACCGTGGGGATCAGCACCCATTCCCCGGGGAAGTCATCATCACGGGCATACACGCGGGTCCGGTAGGGTTTCGGATATCCCTCCGTTTCCATGTAGGCAACCAGACTGGTCGCATCGTAGGAAAACCGATGGTTCGCCGCCACACCGCCGCATTCGGTATGAACGGCCGCTTCCGAGACTTCGTCGGCGATCAAGGTCCCGCTGGCCGCACGAAGTTCGTCATCAGCGTCATAGAAGTTGATCACCACCGAAACGGCGCCGGCCCAATCGTCTTCGTCGCAGGTCCAGCCGGTGATGCCGGTCAGGTTGTTCCAATCGTGGTTTCCCTTCGGCAATACGCCCGCTTTGCAGTTGGAGTAACAGCCGTCGGCCTCGTCGGTGTTCTGGTCGTCGCAGGTCTCAACGCTGTCGAGGACAAAGCCGTCGCCGCAAACGGAGTTTTTGCAGAAAACACAGGCATCGGTGGTGTCGGTGTTGGTGTCGTCGCATTCCTCGTATTCCTGAATGGTGCCGTCGCCGCAGGTAAAGAACTCGTCGGTGAACTCGCAGATGTAGTAGGTGGTAGTGGTAGGATACGCATCATCCCATTGGTAGTTCTGGTTTGCCCAGATGACGGCATGATCCTGCCCGGCACCATAGTTGTCGGGTTGTTTTTTTTCCCAGTTCGTATATCCATAGGCAGTTCCCGATGCATTACCTTTCCAGAAGAGTGTCCCGTCCACCCAGCGCCAGTCGCCTTCGGTCGCTTCGTCGGTCGCGCCGATCCAGTAGGTTTTGGTCGGGTCAAGCATTTTTTCGAGGTAGTGTTGTTCGAGTTCGCTGTTGATGACGACGAGGTCGCCGCCCATCATCCGGCAGGTCTGTCGCGCATCGTGCCAGCCCAACTGGTCGGCGCTGATGGCGTAGTGGTCCTCTATCCGGGGATCAGGTTGTTCGGCGGCCGGGTCGAGCGAGTAGCGGACGGTGACCTCGGCGTAGTCGGTGGCGATAGAGCCCATGTCGGTGCCGCAACCGTTGGGAGAGATGGGGGCGACGGCAACATTGATGCTCTTTTCGTCGCCGAAGAAGAGGTGTTTCATGAGGTCGGGGTCGCTTGTCGTGAATTCGAGAGTGTCAACGGCGGAGGAACTTGCGCTGTTGGAGGCGACCTCCATCCATGCGCCGGAACGGTACGCCGTGTTCCACACCATCATCTTCGCGCCATTCACCGCACCGCAATTTGTCCCGGTGTAACCGGTGCCGCCGACATTGAAAGAGGATGTGATCGATTGAAGAGTGACCGTTTCGGGGGTAACGCCGGTCGCGGGGAAAACAGTTTTCATGAGTTGAGCGGGGCGTTGTTGACCGCCGCCGTCGTATTCCCAAGTGTCTTGTTTGTTGGCTCCAGAACTTTCTCCTCCGAATAGTACTACTCTACCTCGAACGCTGTCATAGGTAAGAGCATGGTCACTTCGAGAGGTGGGTTTGCTGATTGCTGGCGTGCGGTCGACCCAAGTGCCAGAGGTGCTGTCCCATTCCCAACTGTCCTGTCTATAGTATGTGTCATCCCACCCGCCAAACAGAGATACTTTATTACGAACGCTGTCATAAGCGAGGTCATGGCCGTTTCGCGCGGCGGGCCAATTAGAAGGAATTGGCGAAGGCGTGCGGTTGGTCCATGTTCCCAGGGATCCATTCCACTCCCATGTGTCTAGTTTGTTATCGTAATCAGTGCCTCCAAATAACACTACCTTACTACGGGCGTTGTCATAGGCAAGGGCATGATAAGCTCGTACAGAGGGCCAAAGAGGAGGGACCGGTGAAGGCGCGCGGTTGGCCCATGTGCCGGTGGCACCGTCCCATTCCCATGTGTCCTGTTTGAAAGTGTTATCATATCCGCCGAACAACACTATTTTGTTGCGGGCGATATCATAGGCAAGAGTATGAGGTGCTCGTGCGGTGGGCCAACTGGAAGGGATTGGCGCTGGCGTGCGGTTGGCCCATGTGCCAGTAGCGCCGTCCCATTCCCAGATGTCTTGTCTGTGACCATCGCTGCTATCTCCCCCGAACAGTACTACTTTGCTACGAGCACTGTCATACGCAAGGGCATGCCGCGCTCGTGCGGCGGGCCAACTGGACGGGATTGGTGATGGCGTACGGTTGGTCCATGTGCCGGCAGTGCCGTCCCATTCCCAAGTATCTTGTCTATATCCGTTGCTGTATCCTCCGAACAGTACTACTTTGCCGCGGACACGGTCATATGCAAGGGCGTGATGCGTTCGCGCAACAGGTTTGATGTCGGAAGGCGTGCGGTCGGTCCATGTGCCAGCAGTACCGTCCCATTCCCACGTGTCCTGTTGATGTAAGCTTTGAGTGTCATCAGTTCCACCGAATAAGACAACCTTGCTACGAACGCTGTCATAGGCAAGAGCGTGGTTGCTTCGAGCAATAGGCCTAGTGCCAGATGGTGAACGGTCGGTCCATGTGCCGGTGGTGCCGTCCCATTCCCATGTGTCGATTGTGTCAACGAGCAACAAGTCCAATTTGCCGGAGAGGACCACTTTGCCGCGGGAGCTGTCATAGGCAAGAACATGTCCGGCTCGTGCGGTAGGCCAACTGGATGGGATCGGTGATGGCGTGCGGTCGGTCCATGCGCCGGTGGCACCATTCCATTCCCAAGTGTCTTGTTTAAACATGCCATCATATCCGCCGAACAGCACTATTTTTCTGCGATTGGTGTCGAATGCAAGCGAAGAATCGGCCCGCGCGGTAGGCCAACTGGAGGGGATTGGCGCTGGCGTACGGTTGGTCCAGGTGCCGGTGGAACCGTCGTATTCCCATGTATCTTGTTTGCGGGAGTTGTATTCGTCATCACTTCCTCCAAACAGCATAATTTTGCCTCGGTCGCTATCGTAGGCAAGGGAATGATACATTCTTGCGCTAGGTTTGGTGTCGTCTGTTGTGCGGTCAATCCAGGTGCCGGTGGCGCCGTCCCATTCCCATGTGTCTTGTCTATAGCCGTTGCTGTATCCTCCAAACAATACTACTTTGCCTCGCGCGCTGTCATAGGTAAGAGCGTGTCCGTATCTTGCGGTAGGCCAACTGGACGGAATTGGCACTGGCGTGCGGTCAGTCCATGTACCGGTGATACCATCCCATTCCCATGTTTCATTGTTAACAGGCGACCCTCCAAACAGCACAACCTTACCTCGGGCACTGTCATAGGCAAGGGCATGACGATACCGGGCGGAGGGTTTGGTGCCGAGCAAAAAAAACTGTTGCCAACTTGTCTCTGCCATGCGTATCATAGCGTCCGAATCTTTATGCGATAATTTATCCATTCCCTCCAGGGAAGGTTCTGTGCTGTTTAGCATAAGTTGATTTAATGCTTGCCCAAAAAAAGGTGAAGAGGTAAAGACATGGGCGTTTTTCCACAAACTCCCCGGCACTTTTCCGCCCATCGTGGCGTGCCACTGTATCTCGGTGACGAGGGCGCCGTTGCCGGTCGCTTTCACGCCGGACTTTTTCACCGGGTTCAGGTAAATGTTCGGCAGGTCGCCGCCGGTAAGTGTCGGGATGTCGAACGCGCCGCCGGTGACACTGGTCTGCCCGATGATGGAACCTTGTTCGTTGTAGGCGATGATTGTGGCGATGTCACTGCTCCCCACCGCGCCGGCTTCGCCCGCCACGCTGAATTTCGGCTTGCCCGCCGTATCGTCGGTGCCCCACGGCTTGCGGGTGTAGAGCACCTTCTTCATGTCCACGACCGCCGTGTCGGGCGCCGTCTTGTCAAGGAACATCTTCCAGTCTATCGGTCGGGTCTCCTCATTGCCGAGCACATCGCGCCACGTCACGGCAAAGGTGTGTTGCCCGGCGGCGATGGAGTCGTCCAGTGTCTTTTCAAACTGCGCGAAGTTGTCCTGCACTCCGGTCGGATCGCCGAAGTCGAAACCGGTGATGAGGAGGGTGGCGGGGTCGAGTTCCTCGTCGGCGTAGAGGTTCAGTTGTGCGGTGACCGCTTCGTCGGTGAGCGGGTCGGTCAAGCTGAAAAGAAGTGTCTTATTGAGGTTGTCGCGGGCCGCGGCAAAGTCGGGGAGGCGCTGAAGAAGGGCGCTCGCGAGCACCGGACCGGTAAAGTCGTACTGTGCGCGGCACCCGGCAAGATTCACCGTTGCGCTGTAGGGGTTACCTGCCGCGTCAACGGCATCGATGCCGACCAATTTGAATCCTTCACTGTCGGCGTCGGTTACCGTATGGGCGAAACAACCGGCGGCAGGCGTTTCGCACGACTCGCTCATCTTTATCGAGCCGAGGGAGACCAGCGGCGTTATCCCCGCCTCCACCGTCATGTCGAGCGTCACTTCGACCACATCGTCGTGGGTCGCCGCGGCGACACCGCTTTTCGCGATGCCACGTCGGGTCTGCACGGTGCAGCCGTTCACCGTTATCGTTGGTATGGTGTAATCTATCTCGAAACTGTCGAAGATATAGGCGGCGCATTCGTTCCCCGCCTCATCGGAGCAGGCCACCGCCGGCTGATAGGGAGTATTCTGCGTCTCGGTGCCGGCGACGGTGTAGGCGCAGGAGTACAACTGCTCATCGCTGGTGGCGCAGTCGCTCTGGGTGAAGGCGAGCGGTGAAACGGCGAAGGTGTAGTCGGTCACCGGTTCGCTGAAGGTAAAACTGACGACCACCTCGGCGCCGTTCTTGGCCGCCGTCGGGCTGATGGAACTGTTGAGTATCTGCGGGGGGGTCACATCGAAGTAGGGCATGGTCTCCAGTTTGTTGTCCTCGGCGTTGTTGTTGCCGGCATCGTCGGTCAGCAGGACCGTCACCGGCTTGGCGCCGTCGGTCTCGCCTTCTTCGGGGGTTGTGATGACATAGCAGTATTCGTAGCCGGTCGTCCCTTCGCAGAGCGCCATGTCCTTTCCCGCTATCTGGACCGTCGGCGGTACGGTGATGGGCTCGCTGACGCCGAAGGATATCTTCACGGTGTCGCCCACTTTCCCTTTCGTCTTCTCGGTCGCGCAGTCGTCGCCGTCGCAGATGATGACGGCGGGCTCCTCGATGGCGGGCGGTGTCTTGTCTATGGTGAGCGTGTCGGTGAGCGCTGTTTCCGCTTCGTTCCCCGCTTCGTCGGTCGCGGTCACGGTGAACGAGTGTTCGCCTTCGGCATCGGCGGGGACCACTTTATGCTCATAAATGAAAAGCTGTGCGTCGGTAAGGTCGCCGGTGCGCTCGAAGGCGATCGTGCCGGCATCGAGCACAACGCTACCGACCGGTTCATGGAAGCTGAACGAAACGCTCACCGTGTCGGTGCCGTTGGCGTTTTCGGGGTTGATGAGCGGATTGACCATGACGGGCGGCTTGTTGTCGATGAATATCTTGCGTGACGCCGGTTTGGTCTCGTAGCCTTGCGCGTCGGTCGCTTTCAGGAACACGGTCTGTTGGGCGCGGTCGTTGAGTATCTCGGGCGGATCGAGTTCCCAGTCGGTATGCCGATGATACCCTGCGGGACAGGGGGTGAGACCGGTCGCTTCGGGGATCGTTTCGGTCACGGCGTCGGCGAAGTCGGGATCGGCGGCGATCAGGACCTTCGTCGCGTTGAACGTATGGTAGCAGAGCGTCACGGTGCTGTGGCGCGTGGTGGGGTCGGTATCGGTCAGTTCCTTCCCGTCGGGGTCGAACACCATGATCTTCGGCGCGGTCGCTTCGCCCGTTTCGGGATCGACACCGGGCGCCGGCTCCATGACGCAGGCATTGTTCACGTCGGTCACTTTCCCCCGCGTCAGCTTGAATTCCTGCGAGGCGCAGTAGTAGGCGACATTGTCGGGGCGCGCTTCGGGCGCGTCGTCGGGCCCGATGATGTCCGAATCGCCCCCGGCCGCCTCGGCGCGCCGCATCGTTATCTTCATGACCATCGCCGTGGCGTAGGGAAGATCGTCGAACCGCAGCGTGGCGTCCTCAGCGCCCATCCAGACCGGCTGGGTGGTCTTCTTCTCCTTCCCGTAGGTCAGTTCTCCCCACGCGAACAGCACCGTCATGTCGGGCGGCGTGATGTCGTTCCCTTCCGCGTCGGTCCACGTGTAGTGGAGCCGGATGCCCCCCTGCTCGTTCAGTTCGCAGGAAACAAAGAGCAGAAGCAATGCGCTCAACAGGCAGATCGCGCTTTTTTCCATGCTTTTTTCTCCTCACATATTAGAAAAAAAACAATAGTTGCATTTAAAACACTAGAAGATCGATCGATCACCTTTTGCCCCAGAACGATCCGTTTCACGATCGGGTGATTATATCGCGACGGGGAGAAGAGTCAAAATTTATGAACGTCGTTTCGGGGCCGGTTCGAGGAGCGCCACCGCTTCGATATGACCGGTGTGCGGAAACAGGTCGACCGGCTGCACTTCGGCGACCCGGTAGCCGTGCAGTTCAAGGATGCCGAGGTCGCGGCCGAGCGTCTGGGGATCGCAGGAAACATAGACGATCCGTTTGGGACGCGCTCCGGCGAGCATCAGCAGGAGCGGTTTGTCGCATCCGGCGCGCGGCGGGTCGAGGATGATCACGTCGGGCGATATCTTCTTTTTATCGATGAGGCGCGTCACCTCTTTGACCACGTCGCCGGCGATGAACTGGACATTCTCGACGTTGTTGCGTTTCGCGTTGCGTTCGGCGTCGGCGGTCGCTTCGGCGGAAAGTTCGATCCCCCAGGCCATCTTCGCCCGCTTCGCCGCCGGTATCGTGAGCGTCCCGGCGCCTGAATAGAGGTCGAATACGGTGTCGCCGGGGCCGATGGCGGCCAGATCCAGCGCGGTGCGGTAGAGCACCTCCGCCTGTGAGTGGTTCACCTGATAGAAGGAGTTGGGCGACAGTTCGAACGTGTGGTCGAGCAGTTTGTCGGTGAGCAGCGCGGTCCCCCAGACCACGCGGTTCTCGCGCGAAAGGATGACGCGGCTTTTTTTCGTGTTCTGGTTGATGACGACGCCGGTCAGCGCCGGTACCGCCGCGCGCGCCGATTCGACGAATTCCTCCATCGCCGGCATGCCGCCGCCGTTGAGAACCAGGATCAGGATGACCTCCCCGGTGGCGAATCCCTTGCGGGTCATCAGCGTCCGGACGAGCCCTTCCCCCTCCCGTTCGTCGTAGGGGGAGATGCGGTGTTTCTTCATGTGGGCAAGAAGCGCGGCCTTGAGCAGATCGGCCTCGGGATGCTGGATGGGACAGCCGCGGTTGGTGACGATGCGGTAACTGACCGGCGCGTAGAATCCGATGACGGGGAATTTCCCGTCGCGGCCGACCGGGTACTGGACCTTATTACGGTAGCCCCACGGATCGGTCATGCCGAGCGTCGGGCGGACGAGGACCGACCGGTCCTCCAGCGTTTTCTGGAGCGCCGACTTCACCACGCGCCGTTTGAGCGCCAGTTGTTCGGGATAGGCGAGCATCTGCAGCGAACAGCCGCCGCAGCGGCCGAAGACCGGACATCTCGGTTCTACACGGTGGGGCGACGCCTCGACGATCTTCTTTATCTCCGCTTCGGGGTAGGTGTCCTGCGGGTTCTTTATGTGGAGCGCGGCCCGCTCGCCGGCGATCAGGCCGGTGACCAGTATCTTCTTGCCGAAGGTATGAACGACGCCGGCCCCCGACGGGTCCTGTGCGTCGACGCGGAGCGTGACGGTGCGCTCGATCGACGAGGTGTTACGCATGGGTTCCTCCTGCGATAGGTGCCTGTTATCGCCCGGAACGGCCGCCATGTCAAGGATACGCCTGAGATTCTTGCCTTTTACCCTGCTCACGGTATAGTGGGGCGTAACCGCGCAGTGAAGGGGGTCCCTATGTTCTTCTGTGTCGATATCGGCAACACCAATACCGTCGTCGGCATCGCCGAAAAGGGTCTCATAACGGCCCGCTGGCGTATCGCCACCGATCGCGATGCTACCTTCGATGATCTCGCGGCGAAGTTCCATCCGCTCATGACGCTTGCCAAAGTACCGCGGGAAGCGGTCGTTAAGGTCATCGTCAGCTCGGTCGTCCCGGTGTGGGATCACAGTTGGGAGCGGTTCGCCCGTGAGTATTTCGGCAAAGAGGCGCTCTTCGTCGGCGCCGAAACACCGTGCGGCATCACCCTTGCGGTGGAGAACCCCCGCGAGGTGGGGGCCGATCGCATCGTCAACGCGGTGGCCGCCATCTCGCGCCATCCCGAAGGGGCCCTGGTGGTCGATTCGGGGACCGCGATAACCATAGATGTGGTCGCGCCCGATAGAAGCTACCGCGGCGGGGCCATCATGCCCGGGATGCTGGTGTCGCTCGAGGCGCTCGCGGCGCGGACCGCGAAACTGCCGCGCGTCCATCTCGACAGACCGTCGCATGCCCTCGGCCGCACCACCGCCGCCGGCATCCAGAGCGGGATATATTACGGGTTCGCCGGCATGATAGACCGGGTCATCGAAGAGATCCTGCCCGAACTCGACTTCAAACCGCGCATCGTCGCGACCGGCGGTCTGGCGGGAGGGCTTGCCGCGGTATCGCGTCACATCGAGGAGTACGACCGTGACCTGACGTTGCGCGGCCTCGACATCATCGCCTCACTGAATTAGGGGGTCGTTCCATGGTCGTCTGGCAGAGCGCCGAGAACTCATTCCAGAAAAAAGCGATACTCGATCATCTTCTCCCTACGACGCATGATGAATATGTCGATGCGCTCGTCGCCTTTGCCGAGGACGAGGACGAGAATATCCGGTCGGTCGCCTTCGACCGGCTGAAAACGGTCGAGATAGCCGATCTCAACAAACGGGCCGATGCCGCCGCCACGCGCCGGACGATACGGGCGCTGGTCCGCTACTGCGTCACCAATCCGCATCCGGGACTTATCGCGCGGCTCCTTAATTCGAAACGACTGCCTTGGTCGTTCGTCAAACAGTATTGGATGACGCCGCAGGAGGACCTGTGGCGGACGCTGGTCGCCAACAAGAATTTCATATTGTTCTCCCATCCCGATCGCGATCCGATAGCGGCCTTCATTCACGCCTTCAACCATGCCATCGCCGACAGTTACCGCGAACAGATAAAATGGGTGACCCCCAAGGAGCTCGCCGCCTTCATCCGTCCCGCCGAGGAAGACGAAGGGGAGAAGATGACCGTCACGGCGCTCGACGCGATGCAGGCGTTCGATATCGAGGGGGTGGAGGTCGGGGAGGAAGAGCTGGTCATGCCCGGCATGGAGATGGATGTCTCCGGAGCGCTCTTCGATACCGGGCAGGGAGTGGTCGCCGAGGAGAACGAGGTCGTCGATCTTGATTCGGTCGAGCTCGATGTGCCCGACTTTTTGTTGATAGAGAATCCCTTTGAAGGCCTTTCGCGCGAAGAAATGGAGCGCGAGCGCAGAAAGATCGCGGATATCATCAAGGACCTCACGATGGGACAGCGGCTCAAGCTCGCGACGGTCGGCAATCTGGAAGCGCGCAAGATACTCATCAAGGATCCGCGCCGATTGGTCGCGATGGCGGTTCTCGGCAACGGCGGCATCACGCCGGGTGAGGTCGCGGCGCTTGCGATCAATCCGGCGACCTTTCAGGATGTCATCGAACATATCGCGAATAACCGGAATCTCTCCAAGAGTTATATGGTAAAATTCGCGTTGGTCCAGAATCCGAAGACCCCCATCAAGATAGCGATGCGGCTACTGGAGATCGTCCGGCGCGCCGATCTCAAGAAGGTGGCCGACAACAAGGGGATATCGCCCATTATCAAGAACATGGCGAAAAAACGGATGAGATAGGATGGATGAACGGGTCCTCACGGTATCGGAACTGGTCCGCGATATCAAGGCGGCCGTTGAGTCGAATTTCGGCGTGGTGGTCCTGCGGGGCGAGGTGACCAACCTCCGCGCCAGTTTCTCGGGCCATACCTATTTCACCCTCAAGGATGACGCCGCGCAGATACGCTGCGTGCTGTTCAAGGGACAGCGGATGGCGGCCGAACGGACGATCGCCGAGGATGCCGAATATCTGGTCTGGGGCCGCGTCTCGCTCTACGAGGCGCGCGCCGACCTGTCGCTCATCGTCAGTTTCTTCATGCCGGCGGGCGAGGGGAAGGAGGCGCTGCGGATAAAGGCGCTCAAGGAGAAACTGGCGAAGGAAGGGATATTCGATGATGCGCGTAAAAAGCCGCTTCCCCGTTTCGTGGAACATATCGGCGTGGTGACCGCCGCGGGCGGCGCCGCGATCCGCGATATCATCCGGGTCGGCCGCGACCGTTATCCGCGTCTCCGGATAACCCTCTATCCGGCGCTCGTACAGGGAGAGAAAGCCGAAGAGACGATCGTGCGCGGCGTGGAACTGCTGGGGTCTCTGCCCGGCATCGACGCGATCATCGTCGGGCGCGGCGGCGGATCGAAAGAGGATCTCATGGCCTTCAATGGCGAATCGCTCGCCCGCGCGGTGGCCGCCTGCCCGGTGCCGGTCGTCGCGGCGGTGGGGCACGAGACCGACCGGACGATACTCGATCTGGTCGCGAGTTATTCGGTTGCCACGCCGTCGGCCGCCGCCGAGCTTTGTACCGCCGAGGCGTCGGAACTCGCGCGCGAAGCGGCCGGTATAGCCGCCTTCCTCGGCGAACGGACCGGCGGCATCCTGCGCGATCACTGGATGCGGCTCGACCGCGCCCTGTTGTCGCTTCCCCGTCCCGCCGAATGGATACAGCGGCTCCGGCTCCGGCTGTCGGAGCTCGCTGCGTCGTTGGAAAAAGAGGCATTGCGCCTTCACCGCGCCGCCGACCGGCGGCTTGCCGAACTCGTTCTGCGGGTCGAGACGCTAAGCCCCCTGCGGCCGCTCGAACAGGGGTATGCGCTCATCCGGCAGAATGGGGTGACGGTCAAACGGCTGGCGACGCTCGATGCTGTCGTTCCCTTCAGTGTCCGTTTCGCCGACGGCGAAACGACCGCAGAAGTTAAGAAAAGGGGTCAGGCAACTTGTGCGCCTGACCCCAACGAATAACTATCTTTCCACTATCGTAAAGAATCCGTTCTTCACCGACGCGTCGAGGTCGGCGAGCATTTTCTGCATCTCTTCGGGGGCGGTATCGGCGATCCGCCCGCCCGCCTCTATCTGCACGGCGCGGTTGCGGCCGTTCCGTTTCGCATGGTACAGCCCGAGATCGGCCACCGATACCGTCTGCTCGATGCTCATCCGTTCGGGGTTGGCGGGGTAGAAGGGGAACTGGGCAGATCCGATGGAGACGGTCTTGCGGATGAGATCGCCCTGTGTGGTGCGCAGGAAAGCGTTCTGAATGAGCAGGCGCACCTTCTCGGCGTAGGCGGGGAGATAGTCGGGCACGCTGTTTTTGAGGACTATCAGGAACTCTTCGCCGCCCCAGCGCATCACCACGTCGTCGGCGCGGACAGAACTCTTGAGCAGGGCCGCGAACTGCGTCAGTATCGCGTCGCCCGAATCGTGGCCGAACCGGTCGTTGACCTGTTTGAAATAGTCGATGTCGAGCAGGAACACCCCCCACACCTTCTCATGATCGATATTACGCTGATCGAGCCCCACCGCGACGCGTGACCGGGCGCGCAGGTAGCTGGTCGCCTCCCCTTTGAGTATCTCGGTGAAGTAGCGGCGGTTGCGCAGGCCGGTGAGCGGATCGATCAGCGACATCTCGCGGAGCGTTTCATTCGCGTTGGTGAGTTCGCGCGTCTTTTCTTCGACCAGCGCTCCGAGGCGGCGATTCTGCGTCCGCTCGGTCCGTATCCGGACGAGGAACAGCAGGTAGACCAACAGCGCGAGGATCGCCATGACGACCAGATTGAAATAGGTGGTCTGATAGAACAAGGGACGAATGGTCAACGGTATCGACGCTCCTGTTTCGTTCCAGATACCGTCGCTGTTGGCGGCCAGAACGGTGAAAGAGTAGTTCCCCGGCTCAAGGTTCGTGTAGTGAGCCGATCGGGTGGTGCCGGCCGTTATCCAGTCGCGGTCGAAGCCGTTCAGTTTATATTTGAAGGTGATGTAGGATGGGTTGATGAAAGAGAGCGCCGTATAGCGGATCTCGAGCCGCTCAATGCCCCGTTCGAAATTGTAGGAGGCATCGTCGCCGCCCTTCAGCGGCTCGTTGTTGACGATGAGCTGTTCGATGAGGACCGGCGGCCGCACGGTGTTGGTCGGCAGATTGTCGGGATCGATCACCGCCAGCCCGCCCACCGTCGCGAAGTAGAGCTTGCCGTTGCGCCCCCTGTCGGCGTTGAGCTGGGTGCCGCCGACGCATTCGGCGCTCTTGAGCCCGTGCGAGGTGGTGAAAATAAGCGGCGCGAGTCCCGGCACGATGCCGCGCAGGAACATCCCGATCTCGTTGCGCTCCACCCGCAGGATGCCGCGGTTGCTCGACATCCAGAGGTTCCCCGCACGATCCTCAAGTATCCCGAACACGAGGCTTGAGGTGATGCCCTCCTTGAATCTGACCGGCGTAAGCGCTTCGCCGTCCCACACGAACAGGCCGTTGCCGTTGGTCGATATCCAGAGGAGTCCCATTGAGTCGCCATAGATCGTCTGTATCGAGCGTGACGGCAGATCGCGCCCGGCCGCCTGTTCGAACGGCACGAACCGGCCGCCTCGGAAGACCGCCATGCCGCCGGTCTGGCTCGCGACCCAAAGTTCGCCGTCGCTCATTTCGCGCAACAATTTGACATAGTTGTCGGGGAGTCCCTCTTTCACGGTGAAATGATCGAATTTCGTCCCGTCCCACCGCAGCGCCCCTTCGCCGCGTACCAATATCCAGATGTTCTGCTTTTTGTCCTCGTAGACCGCCGGGATGACCTTTCCCTCCAACGGAAGTTCGAACCGTTCGGGCGTTCCGTCCTTCGCGATACGGAACAGGCCGTGTCCCTGCGTACCGATCCAGAGGCTGCCGTCGTGATCCTCCATGACGGTCAGGATCATCGCCCGTTCGGTCAATTCGCGCACGCCGGGCAATGGCGTTATCCGGCGGTCGCGCAGGGTGTAGAGCATGCCGGTGTAGGAGCCGAAGATGATGTCGTTGTCACGGCTGCGGTGGACCGGCAGGATGATCTCCGACTCGATCCCGTTCTTGGAGCCGTAGACCGTTATCTTGCTGTCGGAGAAGCGGTGCAGGCCGTTGCCGCCGGTGCCGATCCAGAGGTTCCGTTCGCGATCCTCGAACAGGGCCATGACCGGTCCGATGCGGTCGTTCTTGCGATCCGATTCGTAACGCTTGCCCTGTTGGGTGACCTTCACCAACTCAAGTTCGCGGGATCCGATCCAGAGATTGCCGTCGCGGTCCTCGTACAGATGATCGGCGAACAGCGGCGTGCCGTCGTCGATCGTGACGGTGTGCAGGTTCGTTCCTTCCTTGATCAGCAAGCGAGTATAGGTGCCGATCCAGAAGCGGTCGTGGATGTCGATGCGGAATGAACGGATCATTTCGTTGTAGTCGTTGCATTCGGGCGCCGTTCCCGGTTTGAACCGGCAAAGATGTTTCCTTCCCGAGACGACCCACAGGGTGTTCTCGCGGTCGACCTGCGGCATCTGGATATCGTTGTCGGGGAAACCGGCCTCAGTGCCGTAGCGGGTGATCGTCAGGTCGCGCAGCGCATAAAGGCCGTTGGAGGTCGTTATCCAGAGCGTTCCATCGCGCTCCTCAAGGAACCCGAAAATAGTGATCCCCTGAAGTTCTTTCGCGTCGGGGCGCTTGAATACCCCGTTCTCGAGGTAGGCGACGCCGCTGTAAGTGCCGACCCAAAGCCGCCCTTTGCGGTCGACCAGCAGACGCAGGACATGACGGCCGGGGAGCGCCGGGGTGTTCTCCTCGGTGTAGGTGATGAAGCGGAGTCCGTCGAACCGGACCAGTCCCTCTTCGGTGGCGAGCCACAGGTAGCCGTCGGGGGTCTGCGTGACCGCAACGATGGTGTTGACCGGGAGGCCGTCCTTGTCTATCCACGATTCATGGATGTACTGGGTTATTTCGCGGTCGGGGCTGAGGGCATAGAGGAGTGTTGGCATCATTATTGCCGTGAAAATACTGAAGAATAGACGCATCATGCTCCCGCCTCTCCGTAGACCGATTCTAATCACCTTGTATGAAAAAAGCAAGAGGGGGCGTCTCGTTATTTTACGAAAAGGCGGTTTCTTAAAATAAGGAATGCCGTTATTTTAAGTTTGTGGAACTATGCCGCCTGATGAAGCATTCTGCCGGTCGCCTTGGCTTCGGCGATGATAAGTGATTCTCCGTGCCGCCATTCGGTATCTGAATAGTAGAGGATATCGAACGGTTTGCCGAACAGTATGATAAGTTCACGGTGCAGTCCCCGCGCCATAGCTAGGCGACGAAAGAGGTCTTTGTTGCGGAAGCTCTTGGAAACGATGATGAGGTCGATGTCGCTGTCGGCGTTGGTATTATCGGAGGCCGTCGAGCCGAAAAGAAGAAGCGCCTCCGGCGAGATGCCCCGCTCAACGAGCAGAGCGATGAGCGCCCGCTTCAGTTGAGATAGTTCTTTTTTAACCACGACAGCACCTTCTTGGTGGAACGATATATCTCGTCGGTCTTCTTCGGCGTGAACCGTTTGAGCATCTTCTGCAACTGATCGGGGTAGCGCGTCGGGATGTTGAGGCCGTTCAGCTCTTCCACAAAATAGCCTTGCGCCTCATCGGCAAATGTTATTTCGCCCTGTTCGGCAAGGAACAACAGATCGTGCGTGTGCGGCGGATAGGCGCTTTTCTTCTTCGCGAAAACCGCCTTCAGCATCTTCTCCAAGGCGAGGTGGCACATGAAAACGCAATAAATGCGACGTTTGCTTTTGAGCAGGGAAAGGGCCGTGTCGATGTCGTACTGCGATTGGCTGGCCCATTCTTGCGATGTTTTCAGGGTCGCGGCGCTCATGAACACCTCCGTTGCGCCTCCATTGTATCTGGTTGAGGGAATTTTGCAACAATTAGATGAGGATGGGATATTCTTTCCTTGACTCGTATTGACGACATCGGCACAATGAGGCGCGGCCACGAGACGATTTGTTGAAGAGGGGATCGTGCAGAAGAAAGTATCCGATATCAGTCTGTCGGCGGTGATCGGTTTCGGCATCAGCATCTTTTTCGCGTTCCGCGACGGGTGGAGCCTGCAGGAATTCTGCTGGAGCGCGTGGCTCGCCGGTCTGTTCTTCTCATACACCTGTGCCGTTGTCGCGCCGCTCCAGATAATTCTTTTTGCGCGGCGTGAAGCGACGAAACTCCGTGACCGGGTCGTGCAACTGGAGCGGGTCTCCGACAATGTGCTCAGGGCCGGGATGATCGTCGTTGCGCTGGCGATCGGCGGCGTTTCGTTCTACCTTTACTCCTATATCTTCGGGTTCTATGGGATATTCCTGTCGGTCTTCGCCGAGATGGAGCCGCAGGTGTTCTTCGGTCGCAACGGGTTCATCAACTCCGACTTCTACACTCCCGTGGTCTATCTCCTCGACCGCTTCTGGCCAATGATCGTCGGGGTGCTCGTCGGCAATGTCGGACTCTTCCTCGATCCCGATCCGTGGGGGAAGGCGGTCATGCCGTTCAAGTCGAATCAGATCGTGCGCATCCATCTGATGGTGGTGCTGATGCCGTTCTTCACGCTGGCGGTGTGGGCGGTGGTCGGCGACCGCTACCACTTCCCGGTGATCGCGCTTCTCATGGCGCTCTTCTACCTGATACCGGAACGGTCGAAAAAGGAGAGTGCTCCAGTCGGATAGTGAGCGGTTTTTCTCCTTGACAATCATACCGATGCCAATTATAGCAAGAGCGTTGTTCGTACTTTTATTATGAGGAATGTTATGAGCAATCGTATGACGATCTCGATGCCGGAAGATTACGGCGCCGAGATAGAGGCGATCCAGAAGGAACTCAAGGTCAGCCGGTCCACCCTCCTGCGGATGGCGTTCGACGCTTTCATTCGGGAGTACAGGCGCACCGAACTCCGCAAGCGGGCGGCGCAGATGCGGGACGAATACCGCGTGAATCGCGATCTGGCCGTGATGAAGGAGTTGGAGGGAGGCGACTTTGAAGCAGTATGAGATATGGCTGGTGAACCTCGACCCGATGATCGGGGCCGAGATAAAAAAGACGCGGCCGTGCCTCATCCTCAACAACGACGACATCGGTCTATTGCCGCTCAAGATAGTCGCGCCGTTCACCGATCACAAGCCGCACTACGACAAGAATCCGTGGATGCTGACGGTGACGCCGGGGGCGGGGAACGGGTTGGAGAAGAAGTCGGTGCTCGATCTTTTTCAGTTGCGGTCGCTGTCGGAAGAGCGGCTCATCCGCAAACTGGGCGATCTCGACGAGCGGTTCACGTCTCAGGTCTCCGGCATACTGGCGATGATCTTCGACGCAGGATAGACCGTTTCCTTGACTCGTGCCGACGATTTCGGCACAATGGCGTATCGACACCGATGAGGGGAATGGGGTTCATGCACGAAGAAGGTTCAACGCCGCGACCGACTGACGATAACGAATCTTTGGACATTGAGCAAGAACCAAGCAGGTTCATTTTAACTCTGTATGAGATAAGGCATCGGCTCTTCTTGATTTGGTTGCTGGTTTTTGCTCTCATAGCAGCGTATTGGATAGTTTTTATTGGCTCATTGTTCGGAGTGGCAGAGCTTTATTTCTTTATCGTGGTCATAATAGTAACGATGCCGACGGCTGCAATTTTTGCCTGTCTTGAGATGTTTGTCTTTTTCTTACTAGGTAAGGTGTTTTCTTTCTCTTTTCCTGATCCTTATATCTTTTTTGTTGTTTCGGTTATTATGTCTTTGGTGGCTGGGTATGTTCAATGGGGTTTTCTCTTTCCCAAAGCAATAGAGTATTCGCATGAACAAAAGAATCATTTTCCCTTGACTTTGTTGGCTTGTTTTTGGCTTATTCCTTTTTTGTTCTTTTTATTACCTATTCTCATCTTGCCCTTCTTATAACCCCACCGTTTCCTTGACTCGGGCGCGCCGTTGTCGTATGCTCGGCCAACCGATACGGAACGACGGAGCGGCCCATGTTTTACTTCGCGACCTTCACGACCCACTTCACGCAAAAAAATGTGGTGGGCGTCCGCAACCTCATCAAAGAACTTGAAGAGGTCGGCCTGCGCCACCTCCTCAAAACCGGCGACGAGACCTTCGCCGAACTCCCCGCCAACACCTGGATCGGCGAATACGACACCGACAACAAAGAGGAACTCAAGAACCTCCTCTATGTCGAGATCCGCCGCATCTTCGAAAAGAATAAACTGGCCGGTCCCATCTTCATCGCCATCTCCGAAAAAGCGGTGATCGGGGTGGCCGAACTGCCCGAACCGCCCATCCCGGCGAAAGCGCCCAAGGCGCCGAAAAAACAAAAGGAAAAGAAATGAGCAAACTTCTCGGCGGCCGCGTCAGCTTCCTGACCTTCCTCCCCGAAAAAAAGGCGCCCGACAGCGACGATCTGCGCAAAAAACTCTTCGACCAACGGTTCCATCCGCTTCTTCCCGAAGATGTGCGCGACGAATCGGTCGGCTGGGTCGACCCGTTCCTCTCGTTCGAGAACCAAGCCTTTCCCAACTGCTACTTCCGCGACTACTATCTTTTTTCGCTCCGGATAGACCGCTACAGCCTCGGCGGCGCGCAACTGCGCCCCTTCCTTGAAGAGGAGATACACCGCTTCAAGGAGGATAACAAGGTGGAGTTCATTCCGGCGCACCAGAAAAAGGAACTCCGCGAACGGGCGATGCGCCGCGTCCGGGTCAAGACCCTGCCGCGCACCATCATCACCGAGGCGGCGTGGAATCTCGGCGAGAACAAACTTTACCTCTTCACGCAGTCGTCGACCATCATATCGAAGTTCATCGACACCTTCGAGAAGACCTTTGCGATAAGCATCGCGCCGTCGTATCTGGTCGACGCGGTCGAGAAGCTCGACAAACCGGGCGACCTCACCTCCATCATCGGGGAACTCTGGGACCTCGGGGGAGGTGAAGAATGAAACGCAAAGAACGCGAAGTGGCGCAGGCGGCCCATTTCCTCGGGCAGGAATTCATCCTTTGGCTCTACTGGCGCAGTTCCTCCGACCCGTACTTCTACTTGGAGAGCTTCGGGCTGGGCAATGTCGACCTGCACCTCGAGGAGCAGATAACGCTCGAATCGCTCCACGGCGAAGGGTACCGCGAAACGATACAGACCCGCGAGATAGCGGAACACGACGATGTCCGCACCTCCATCCAGACCGGGCGTCTGCCGGTGGCTACCCGGGTCCGCGTGGCGCGCGGCAAGGCGGAGTGGCAGTTCGTGCTGACGGCGCTACCGCTGGCGATGAAGTCGATAAAACTGCCGGTCCCCGACAAGGGGGCCGACGAGGAAACGGTCCATCTGCGGCTCATCCAGATGGAGGAGATCGACAACATCATGCGGGCGCTTTTCCAGACCTTTCTGATCGAGCGGACCAACGACACCTTCGTAGCCGACATCAAGCGGTTCCTCGGCCTTGAATAAAAATAAACTCCACATACTTTCCAGCGGTTCGAAAGGGAACGCCGTCATCGTCGAAAGCGGCGGCGAGCTGCTTCTCATCGATCAGGGACTGTCGCTCAAATGTTTTACCGGCCGGTGCGCGGCGGCGGGGCTCGACCCGGCCCGTATCGTTGGCATCCTCATCACCCACGAACATGTCGATCATATCAACGGCGTTCCGCTGACGGCCTGCAAACTGCATCTGCCGGTCTACGCCGCCCCGGCGGTGGCTGCCTATTTCCGCGACTTCGGCCGTTACGAATTCGAGACGCGCGAACTGACGCCGCAGAAACCGGCACAGATCGGCCGTTTCACCGTCGAGCCCTTCCCGGTGATGCACGATGCCCGCGATCCCTACGGCTTCACCGTGACGCTCCCCAACGGCGAACGGCTGACGCTGGTGACCGATACCGGCATCGTGACCCAGCGGATATTCGCCCAGCTCGCGGTGAGCGAATACCTCATCATCGAGGCGAACCACGATCCCGATATGCTCTACCGCAACCCGCGCTATCCCGCCGATCTCAAACAGCGGATCCGCGGCGCAAGCGGTCATCTTTCCAACCAGCAGTGTCTCGAGGCGCTCGAAAAATTGCCGCACGACAAACTCAAAAAAGTGATATTCGCCCATCTGTCCGAAGAGAACAACAGCCCCGAACTGGTCCGTCATTCGGCCAAAGAGTGTTTCGGGCGTAGCGCCTTCACCGGCGAATCGTTCATCGCTCCGCAGAAGGGGCCGCTGTCGATACCGCTCGACTGAGCAGCAGCCGCGCGAACCGTTCATCGGAGAGTTTCGCCGTCAGCCGCACGATCGCAAAAACAGCCCCAACCGCGAAGATCGCCCGCACGATAAGCAGGCCCGAGAAGTGGCCGCCGAGCGACACCATCAGCAGGGTATCTTCGATGAAACTGTGAAAAAGACTCAGGAGCGCCATCGAGAAGAAGATATCGCGCCGCGCGATGTGGCCGGTCTGCGCCTCGCGGATGATGAGCGCGCCGCCGTAAGCCAGCCCGAGCGTCATCCCGATGATGGAGAGCGTCGTCACCTCGCGGCCGATGCCGATGAACGACAGCACCGGTCCGAAGAGGCGGTCCATGAGGGCGAGTACGCCGAACTTTTTAAGAAGCGCCATAAGGAACAGGAGTGCGCAGATGACGAGGAATATCATCCCGTAGTTGCGGAGTTCACCCAGCGCCCACGCCATGAGCGACGGATCGGCCGGGGCGGTTGCCGCCCACGATATGGCCGAGGGGCCACCGAGCGTCCCGGTGAGCCGGTAGCCGATATAGAGGATCGTCCCGATGATATAGCCGCCGCCGACCCGCACGGCGAAGATCGCGGCGAGACTCGCCCCCGCCTTGCGCGCCACCTGCAGTTCGACCGGCAGTGAATGGGCCACCAGCATCATGGTGGTGAGCACCGTCACCTGCGCGACGGTGAGCGGGTAGTCGGCCGAAATGGCGACGAAGGCGAGTATCCCGCCGTAGAGATTGGTCACCATCCCGGTCACCCAGACCAGCCCCATGGCGCCCGGCAGGCCGATGAGTTCCATCAGCGGGGCGAACCCGGCGCCGATGAGTTCGATGAGCCCCGTTTCTTTCAGTATCTTGATGACGATGGAGACGGGGATCATGATCTTGAAGAGGATCATGCTCGTCCGCACCGCGTCGGCGAGGAATTCGCGGAGTATGGTGTAGCTACGCTGCATTATCTAGCGGGTTTTGCCGCGCCGTTTCGCGGGCGTTCTTTCGGGCGCCTTATCCTTGCGGCGGAAGCTGATGCGCACCTCGAGTTCGAGATCCTCCAAGGCGTTGGTGAGCGCCTTATCGACATCGATCTTATCGAGGAACTGCGCCAGTTCCTTGGCGAGGATGACCTTCATCTCGTCCTTTATCTTGCCCCCGTGATCGAGCAGTTGGGACGCCATTTCGCGGGTGAGGAGCGAAGAAAGGTCGATCTGATCGCCGATGACCCCTTTAAGTTCGTCGGGTATCGGCATCCGGTCCAGCAGTTTGTCGACCAGTCGGTTCCTCATTTCTTCTCTCCCTCATCAAGTTTCCGTATCGTCTGACATTTCAGTGTATCGGCGTCGGGTCCGTAGTTCTTGAGTGTCGCGGCGAAGGGGGCGAACCGTCCCGCGATCTCGCGCGCCGGTTCGACCACGAATCGCCGTTCCCGCCAGCGCGGGTGAGGGAGCTCCAATCGCGCCGAGCGGTGCATCCCCGTTTCGCCGAAGACGATGTCGATATCGATGATGCGCGGTCCGTTCTTCACGGTGCGCACCCGGCCCAGTTCGTACTCTATCGCGCCGATAGCGTCGAGCAGTTCCTCCGGCTCCAACGATGTTTCGACCACCGCGGCGGCGTTGACGAAATCGCTCTGCGGCGGCGCGTCGACCGGCATGGTCAGGTAGAACGAAGATACCGCTTCGACAGCGACACCGCGCTCTTTGAGCCGGGTGAGCGCCGCACGGATGTTGGCCGACTTGTCGCCGATATTCGAACCGAGCGAAAGGAGGTATTTCATACATCACCTGAGGGGTCAGATGAGGGGTCAGGCGCACAAGTTGCCTGACCCCAAGGCTGGCCGATCCGTTCCGCCGCCGCGGCCATCTGGTCGGGTGGCCGGGTCACGGCGATGCGGAACCATCCCTCGCCGTTCGGCCCGAATGCGGTGCCGGGGGTGACGAGCACCTGCCGCTCGGCGAGGAGCCGGTCGGTGAATTCGGCGGCGGTGAGTCCCGCCGGGACGCGGGCCCACAGATAGAAACCGGCACGGGCGTCGCAGTAGGTTATCCCGGCCGCGGCGAGCGCTTTTTTAACGGTCGCCCGGTTATCGGCGTAAAAACGCCGCGTGGCGGCCATGTCGGTGTCGGAAAGATTAAGCGCGGCGATCCCGGCGAACTGCACCGGTTCGAAGGGAGCCGAATCCTGCAGTCCCTTCACCTTGAGGAGCGCCTGCACCAGCTTTGCGTTGCCGCAGGCCCAGCCGAGCCGCCAGCCGGTCATGCTGTAGCTTTTGGAAAAGGAGAAGAATTCAATGGTCCGCTCGTGGCGCGGATCGAACTCGAGCGTCGAACGGGGCGGGGCATCGTCGTATATCTCGCAGTAGGCGTTGTCGGAGAGTACTATCCAGTCGTGACGCCGTGCGTAGGAGTAGAGTTTCGTGTAAAAGGGGTCGTCGGCGGTGGCGCCGGTGGGGTTCGACGGGAAGTTCACGATGATCATGCGGACACGGCGGCGGGTCTCTTCGGGCAGCGCGTCGAGATCGGGGAGAAAGTTGTTCTTTTCGGAGAGTTTCATTGGCAACGGCTGGCCGCCGGCATGGGCGATGGCGTGGGCGTAGACCGGGTAGCCGGGGTCGGGGTAGAGGACGATGTCGCCCGGATCGAGCGCCGCCTGCGGGAAACGGAAGAGTCCCTCCTTCGATCCCATGAGCGCGGTTATCTCGTGGTCGATGTCGAGCGTGACGCCGAAGCGTCGCTTCATCCAGCCGCCGATGGCGGCACGCAGCGGCAGGACGCCGTTGTAACTGGAGTAATGGTGATGTTCGGGGCGGGTCGCCCGTTCGCGTAGCGTTTCCACCGCCGCCGTGGGCGACGGCAGACTCGCATCGCCGATCGAAAGGTCGATGACGGTCATGCCACGCGCCTCGAGCGCCGCTCTTTTGGCGGCGAGCGCCGCGAAAGGATAGGCCGCCTGCGCCGCTATCGCCTGCGATATCCGTACCATGATTATCCGCCGAGTAGCAGGTTGTCGATGAGCCGGGTCGTTCCCACCCGCACCGCCGCGAAGAGGCGCGACTTATTCATGATGAACTGCGTCGGTTCGAGCGTATCGGTGTGGCGTATCTCGAAGTAGTCTATCTGCGCGCCGGGGATTTCCTTGAGTATCAGCGCCCGGCCCTCCTCTTCGACCTTCGCCACCGGCTGGGCGATGCGGTCGAACCGGATCTGGTCGGCGCGGCTTTTGCATTGGAGCATCGCGCGGTAGATCGCCGGGGCGGCGGCCCGCTCTTCGGGCGACAGGTAGCGGTTGCGGCTCGACAACGCCAGCCCGTCGGGCTCGCGCACCGTCGGCACCGGGATGATGTCGATACCGAAATGGAGATCGTCGGCAAGCCGTCGCAGTACGGCGAGTTGCTGGTAGTCCTTTTCGCCGAAACAGGCGCTGTGGGGCCGGACGAGGTTGAAGAGTATCGCCACCACCTGCGCCACGCCGTCGAAATGGCCCGGCCGGTGTGCGCCGCACAGGACCCCGGCGATCTTCGGATCGACCGCCAGCCGGATGAGCGGCTCGGCGCGGTAGATCTCGGTCGCCTTCGGCAGGAAGACGATATCGGCGCCGGTCGCCTCACAGAGCGCCAGATCGGCCTCTTCGGTGCGCGGATACTTGGTGAAGTCCTCGTTCGGGCCGAACTGGGTCGGGTTGACGAAGATGGAGACGATAAGGTGGTCGGCCTTCTTTTTTGCCACCTCCATGAGACGGGCATGCCCCGCGTGGAGCGCCCCCATCGTCGGCACGAACCCGACACGGCCCGCGAGCGCCGCCCGCGCCGCCCGGAGTTCCGCCGCCGTACGCACGATCTGCATACTTCCCTCCATTATAAAAGACGCTGGGAAGGTATATAGCAGAGAGAAAGGAAAAAGGGAAGGGAAAACCGATTATGTCCTTTCTGCCTGTATCCGCTCCCGAAGCATGACGCCGAGTTCGTCGCGGTGGGTGGCGGTCGCCTCGACCGGCGGCAGGATCGTCACCGCGGCGGTAATGCTCTTGAGGGCAAGGAATTTGCGGGCGTGGGCCATGAAGGTGATGTCGCCGTAGTAGGCGACGCTTTCGAGCAGCGTTCCTTCCCGCGCCGGGCGGCCGTTGATCGTTTCGTACCGGATGGCAATGGGCAACAGCGGTACCGGCGCCTCGGCGGCGGCGGCGAAAAAGGCGGTCTTGAAGGGTTTGAGGGCGCTTCTGCCGTCGGTGGTGGTCCCTTCGGGGAAGATCAGCACATCGAACCCGGCGCGCAGGATGGCGGTCACCTTGGCCAGCTCTCCGCGCAGGTGTTTGACGCTGCGCCGCTCGATGAAGAGCGATCCGCCCATCTTCGCAAGGAAGCCGTCGAGCCCGCCCCCTTCGACCTCGACCGTCGTGATGCCGGTCAGGGGGCGCAAGGCGTAGAGGATGAGGACATCGACATAGGAGATATGGTTGGCGATGATGAAATAGTTCCGGTCGGCGCGCAGGTTCTCGGGGTTGACCACGGTGAAACTGATGCTCAGCATCTTCAGCGTCACCCGTATCCAGAACCGGGTGCTCCGCTGAATGCGCCGCCGTTGGATGACCGGGTCGCGCGTCACCGCCCACAGCGCCAGATTAGAGAGCGAGAAGAAAAGTATGATGACGAACAGGACAAGACTGTTACGCAGGATGCGGTAGGTTGCGCTCATTCCGCCGGTTTCCTGAAGAACTCGACGAAATCGATCAGGAAGTAGGTGTCGCGGGTACGGTCCTCCGGTTCGAGGCGGATGAAGCGGAACCCGGCGGTCAGGTCGGCCGTGACCTGACGGCTGACCTTCTCATAGCGTGCCCCGGTGAAGTCGATCGTACCGACCGGCGTTTCATCGATGAATACCCGGAAACGGCCCATCTCGGGGCCGGTCACCCCGACGAATTCAATGGTGTAGCGTCCCGCGACGAGGATATTCTGCCCGAAGGTGTAGTATTCGTCGGTGTGGCGGAACCGGCAGAAGAAGGCCTTTTTCGAAAAGCCGATCCCCAGTTTGTCGGGCGGCGGGAACGATACATATCTCGACAGGTCGGGGCGGTTCGGATATTCGTTGCAGTAATCGGGTTCTCCCCGCAGCGGATAACGCTTATCCTCCATCTCGGCGACGATGTAGTCGGCGGGCAGTTCCGCGTCGGCAAGCGGGGTGATGGTCGGCGGCCGGAGGTGTGTCTGCAGCGAGTCGTAGCGGGCGCGATAAAAGGTCCGTCCCTTTGTTCTGTAGTAATGCAGGAGGGCGCTGTTCGACCGGATGCCGAGGTCGCGGACGAAAATGATATCGTTCTTATCCCAGTCGTCGTGGCGCATCACGGCGAACCCCGATCCGATGAGCTCCTCGTTGTCGACGAAGATGACGGCGTTATGGATGTTCATCCGCTGTGCGGTCTGCGAGAGCGACCGGCTGACGCCCCAGTAATCCAACGCGTAGGTCGAAAGGATCGGCGGCAGGACGACCGCCGCATAAAAAATGTAGGAGGCGGCCATGAAGCCGCCGAGCGCCGCGCCGTAGAGTCTTGAACGGGATGATGCAGCGATATGTTCCGAAAGCCGGACGAGGCCCAGCGCCGCGAGAATCATAAGGAAAAAGGTCGTTTCGTAGTAGTAGCGCGGGCCGAAGACATTGCCGTCGAAATAATAAAAATAGTAGCCGCCGACGGTTGCGAGAAACGGGGCGGCGATGAAGAGTTCACGCCTGCCTCCCCGGCGCAGGAAAAAAGCGAGCGGGATGAGGAGGAACAGCAAGGGATGACCGAAGGTGTTGACGATGAGGAGCGACAGGCGGTGATAGGTGACCACGGCGGCGTGGGTGAGCGTGAGCCCTTCATCGGGGAGGACCATCCAGTCGGCGTTGGGACAGCCGCGGCCCAGACCGAGCCCGAAACAGTCGTCGTTCGGTTCGCTGTAATTGAAATAACTGTCCTGCCGGAGGGAAAAGAGATCGTGGGTATAATTAAAATTGTAGGCGAGAAGAAGGAGCAGCCACGGCAGGAAGGCGAGGGTGAGGGCGATGCCGCGCAGGAAGGTGCCGGAGCGCCGTATCTCGGCAAGGGCGGTCAGCGCGAGCGGCAGGGCGAGCAGGGTCGCGTTCTGTGGCCGGATGAAAAGTATCCAGCCGAGCGATGAGCCGGCGGCGGCGGCGAATATGAGAGAGCGCCGTTTCGATGTCTCGGCGCGGGAGCGGATAAAGAAAAAGACCGTGAGGAGCGTCATCAGGGCGCAGAAGGGGTGGGCCATGCCGGTGCCGCCCATCACCATGAGGAAGCTCGAGAGGATCGCGAGCGTCATCGCGGCGGCCGAAACGCGCGGCCCGAACAGATCGTCCGCTATCCGGCCGAGGACCAGTATGTTGACGGCGGTGAGGATCGGATTGGCGATGAAGGGGATGCCCAGCATCGTGAAGGGGAGCAGGAACAGCGAGTAGCCGGGCAGGAAGAGTGAATATATCTTCTCGCCGTCGGGGACGAGGTAGAGGTAGCGGAAGAACTCGTAATAGGGGACCATCGGCAGGTCGAGCCGGCCATGGGCGAGCTGGTCGGCCATGATGCGGTAATGAATGCTGTCCTGAATATGGGGAAGTCCCTGAAAGATGAGCAGGTCGACAAGCAGGGCGCCGCAGAAGGCGCAGAGGGGGAAAAAGAGATAGCGGACATTCTCGAGGCGCCCCCAAAGCGCCGCGCCGGCGCGGCGGATCGACGGGACGAGGGCCAGCGCCGTCAGGGCGGCCAACAGGAGGTGGAAAGCGGGGAAATGGATCGCCAGCGGCGTCCAGAACTTGCCGCCGGTCGCCCAGATGAAAAAAAGCAGCAGGAACACTATGCCGAAAGATATCCGGACCATGTCGTCGCGCCGCGCATTCATGCCGGCATCATACTAAAACGGTACGCGGAGGTCAACAAGGGCATTCAAATATAATTAGCGTTTTTTTCGTCTCACGTTATAGTGGGGGCATGAAAGCACTGCAATGCATCGTGCGGGCGCTGCGGCCCTACCGTCTCCCGGAGGCGCTTCTGGTCTCGGGATTCATCTTCATCGGCTCGTTCTTCGCGGTGCCCGATATGGCCGCGCTCATCGGTGTGCGGCCGCTCCTGTTCCTCGGCGCCGCCTATCTGGTCATGATAGCGATATATGCCTTCAACAGTTGGGCAGGATCGCGCGAGGACCGCCTCAATCCGCGCCTCACGGTGGCGACGGGGATGCGCTATCCGGTCATTGCGGCCGTGACCCTTTTTGCCGCCTTCCTCCTGTTCCTTTCGGTGGAACCGCGGGCGCTTCCCTATGCGCTGGGGGTGTTCCTCCTTTCCGCGCTTTATTCCTATCCGCGCCGCGGTACGAAATATGTGCCGGTGGCCGGCACGGTCACTCATATTTTCGGCGGTATCGCCCAGTTCCTGCTCGGCTGGATGATCGTGTCGATCCCCGACATGCGGTCGGCCGCGATAGCGCTCTACTTCGGCATCATTCTCAGCGCCGGGCACGTCAATCATGAACTCATCGACCGCGATGCCGATCACGCCAACGGCATCCGAAGCGGCGCGGTCGTATTCGGCGTGCATCGCTGGGTGATCTTTCATCTGGCGCTGACGCTCGTCGCGCTCCTGCTGATGTTGTCGCTGGGGTATCTGCGGCTCTTGCCGGCGGTGCAGATCGCGCCGTTCATCGCCGCGTCGATCATCCAGACGGTGTCGGCATTCATCCTGTTCTTCAGACCGCCGACGCAGCGCAGTTTCCTGCGGCACCGGCTGATATACCGGCTTTGCTACGCGCTGGCGGGGGTGGTGTTCTTCGCGATCAAGTTCGGCGGCCCAACGCTTTCCTGAAGTGCTCTATGGTCGCGGCGATCCCCTCCTCGAACGATACGGTCGGCGTCCAGCCGAGTTCTTTCTTGGCCAGCGCGATATCGGGACAGCGCCGTTTCGGATCATCCTTGGGGAGCGGCATGAATTTGAGTTGAGAACGTGAACCGGTCAGGCGGATGACCGTCTGGGCCAGTTCGCGCATCGTCGCCTCATGCGGGTCGCCGAGATTCACCGGTCCGGTGAATTCGGGGCCGGTCATCATCAGCCGCATCAAGCCCTCGATCATATCGGAGACATAACAGAACGAACGGGTCTGCGATCCGTCGCCGTAGATGGTGATATCTTCGCCGTGGAGCGCCTGCACGATGAAATTGCTGACCACGCGGCCGTCGTCTATGGCCATGTGGGGGCCGTAGGTGTTGAAGATGCGCGCCACTTTGATCTTGATGTCGTACTGCCGCCGGTAGTCGAAAAAAAGCGTCTCGGCGCACCGTTTCCCTTCGTCGTAGCAACTGCGCGGGCCGATGGGATTGACGTTGCCCCAGTAACTCTCGACCTGCGGATGGACCTCGGGGTCGCCGTATATCTCGCTGGTCGATGCCTGCAGGATGGTCGCCCCGGTGGCGCGCGCGATCTCCAGCGCCGTCAGTGAGCCGAGCACGTTGGTCCGCACCGTTGAGACCGGCTGGTGCTGATAACGGACCGGTGAAGCGGGGCTGGCGAGGTGAAAGATGCGGTCGGTCTCCAGCATGATGGGGGTGGCGATATCGTGGGTGATGAGCTCGAAATAGGGATGGGACAGGAGCGGCTGGACATTCTTTTTACTGCCGGTCGAGAAATTGTCGAGGCAGACCACCTCGTTCCCTTCGTCGAGCAGTCTTTTGCACAGATGCGAACCGATAAAGCCGGCGCCGCCGGTCACGAGGATGCGTTGCATGAAAAGCCTCCCAAGCGCAGATGCTACGGATTCTGGGCGAAAAATTCCACGAAATCAAGAAGAAAGTAGGTGTCGCGGGTCATATCGTCCGGTTCGAGTCGCAAAAAATGGAACCCGGCGGAAAGAAAGGCCGTGACCTGACGGATGACCTTTTCATACCGTTCCCCGGTGAAGTCGATGACGCCGACCGGCCGCTCATCGATGAAGAGCCGGAATCGTCCCATCTCGGGGCCGGTCACCCCGACGAATTCAATGGTGTAGTGTCCCGCGACGAGGAAATTCTGGCCGAAGGTGTAGTATTCGTCAGGATCATGGAAGCGGCAGAAAAAGGCCATTTTCGAAAAACTGATCTTGAGCTTTTCGGGCGGCGGCAGAGAGACGTACTTCGACAGATCGCTCCGGTTGGGATAGGTGTTGCAGTAGTCGGGAACGCCACGCAGCGGATAGAACTTATCCTCCATCTCGACGACGATATAGCCCGGCGGCAGTTCGCTGTGGGTCACCGGGGTGATGACCGGCAGGGTATCGTTCCCCTGTATCAAGGCGTAACGGGCCTGATAGAAACTTCGACCTTTTGCCTGATAATAGTGCATGAGGGCGCTGTTCGACCGGACGCCGAGGTCGCGGACATAGATGACATCGTTCTTGTCCCAGTTGTCGTGGCGCATCACGGCCAACCCCGAACCGATGAGTTCCGGGTGATCGACGAAGACCACCGCGTTATGGATATCCCGCCGCGCGATCTCATCCGACAGAGACCGTTCGACCTTCCAGAAACCCAGCGCGTAGGTGGCGAACAGGGGGGGCAGGACGAAGATGGCGGTGCAGAGATATGCGGCGGTGATGGCCCCGCCGAGCGCCGCGGTATAAAGCCGCGCCAGCGGGAGCGCCGCTATGCGTTCCGCAAGGGCGGTCAGCCCGAGCGCCGCGAGGATGATCAGGAAAAAGGTCGTTTCGTAGTAGTAGCGCGGGCCGAAGACATTGCCGTCGAAATAGAAAAAGAAATAGCCGGCGACGGTCGCAAGGAACAGCATCGCGAGAAAAAGCTCCCGCTTCGGCCGTCCGGCGCGGTGGAACAGGAATGCGCAGGAGATAAAGAGGAAAAAGAGCGGATGGCCGAAGGTGTTGAGAATGAGCGGCGAGAGACGCCGGTAGGTGATGTGGGCCGCGTGGGGCCAGGTGAGTCCCTCTTCGGGGAGCACCGTCCAGTTCGAATTGGGACAGCCGCGGCCGATGCCGAAACGGTGACAGAACTCGTTCGGTTCGCTGTAGTTGAAATAGGGGTCCTGCTTGAACAGGAGCGGATCGCCGGTGTAGTGGGCATTGTAGATGAAAAGCGCCAGCAGCCACGGCAGGAACGCGGCCAGAAGCGCCAGACCGCGCGGGACCGTCCCGTCCCGGCGTATCTCGACAAGAGCGGTCAGCGCGAGCGGTAGGGCGAGGAACAGGGCGTTCTGCGGCCGGGTGAACAGCAGCCAGCCGAGCAGGAACCCGGCGACGGCGGCGAAGATGAGTGCGCGCCGCTTCACCGGTTCGGTGCGCGACCGCAGGAAGAAGTGGACCGTTGCCAGCGTCATCAGGGCGCAGAAGGGGTGGGCCATGAAGGTGCCCCCCATCACCATGATGAAGACGGAGAGTATCGCAAGCGCCATCGCCACGGTTGAAACGCGCGGCCCGAACAGATCGTCGGCGATGCGCCCCACGAGCGTTATGTTGGCGGCGGTGATGAGCGGATTGGCGATGAAGGGGATGCCGAACATCACGAAGGGGACCAGAAAGAACGAATAGCCCGGCAGGAAGAGCGAATAGATCTTCTCGCCGTCGGGAATGAGGTAGAGAAAACGGAAGAATTCATAGTAGGGGACCATCTGGTGGTCGAGTTGACCGCTTGCGAAATTGCCCGCCATGAACAGATAATTGATGCTGTCCTGTATGTGCGGGATGCCCTGAAAGACCAGCAGATTGATAAGCAGGGTGGCGATCAGGGCGAAAAGCGGGAAGAGGAGATAGCGGCGTGGCACGATCGCTGCCCAGAGCGCGGCGGCGGCGGCGCGGACCGGAGAAAGCAGGGCGACGGCCGTTATGCCCAGAAAGAGCAGGTGGAAGGTCGGGAAATAGAGCTCGAAGGGGATCCAGAACTTGCCGGCGGTACCCCATCCGAAGAATAGGAGGAGGAAAAAGAGCGCCGAAAGTATCCTTACGATGTCGCAGCGGCAGAGCTTCATGCGCTCATCATACACCGCCGCGCGAAGAGGTCAACGATAACTTAATCACCGACCAAATCGTATTTTGCTCTCAGATTAACATAATGTGGCTTATCCGATGGAAAACTGGACAGTCTCATGGTTGTCTTTCCAAATTATAACACCGCGCTTCTTTATCTGCCCAGAATCATTATAATATATATTCTATGCTAGTAGCAAAGTGCTCTGAGAGAGATTTTCGGTGAAAAAGCATCACGCCCTGTTCCGAACACGAATTCCGAGCAAAGTAGGCATCTTCAGTATTTAGACACATACATACCCGAAAAATTGCTTTTTCCGGAGCAACAATCTTCAATACGAACAGTTGACATACAAAAGCCGAAAGGTGTCGCATGGGGTTGGTGCAGGGGAAAGACTTATTTCTGGAACAGGTCAGAAACGAAGCCTCAGTCAGAGAGATATATAGCCAAATAAAAACAGAAGGATACAAAATATATTGGAAAACCCTGAATCCTCCATGGGTTTTTTGGTATCTCAAAGGGTAAGGAACGGGGAGTTTTGGTTGCGGTTTCCATTCTTCATCTATTCTAGGGAAAGTATAAATATCCTGTTGCTTCCTTGTCCACAGCGAGCTTGGTTTGCCCGA